>Ga0315287_10006514_pt1 | contig 11639 bp, 9 predicted proteins | sample YL17G11_0_MG_FD_205037 | JGI IMG/M metagenome (GOLD analysis project Ga0315287, IMG submission 205037) | Sediment microbial communities from Yellowstone Lake, YNP, Wyoming, USA - YL17G11_0 | ecosystem: Environmental > Aquatic > Freshwater > Lake > Sediment | place: USA: Wyoming | collected...
ACGTCGCCGGCATCGGCCGCGGTCTCCGCGCGCTCCAGAAGGCGGGCAAGCCCATATTGGTGTGCGCACCGGCAGGTCGCAGCGAAGCCGCGAAGCGTTCCATCGTTGCTCACACGGGCGCTCTCGCCGGCAACACCGGTGTCCGAGACGCCTGGTTGCGTGGCCTCGGAGCCGTTCTGGTCGAGGACCCGGTGATCATGTTCGAAGCGGCCATCTTGATCAGCAGCCACAGGAAGATGCGAGTGACCGGCATCACCGCGGCCCTTCAATCGGGCGGCGCTTGCACGCTGTTCGCGGAGGCGTGCGGCGCGGCCGGGTTGGACTTCCCGGCCTTGGCGAAGTCGACCGAGAGGAAGCTCGAGAAAGCTCTGCCGTCGTACGCGAACCTGAACAACCCGCTGGATGTCACGGGCCAAGCGGCGGTCGAGACGGACATGTACTGCGCAGCGCTTGAGGCTCTGGCCGACGACCCCGCGATCGGCTTCGTCGCGGTCGATGCGTTCCCTCCGCGGGGCGATGACGAGCACGACGCGATCTGGGCGTGGCCGGTCCTTGCGAAAGCCAAGGAGATCGAGAAGAGAACCGGGGTGGCATTCGCTTCCATATCGATGACTCCGCTGAGATACACACAAGCCTCGAAGTCGTTCGTGAAGCGAACGGGCATACCTTTCCTGCAAGGCCACCGCGCGGTCGCCGGCGCGGTCAAAGCTCTGATCGACCTTCAGAGTGTCAAGGCGAAGGCGACCAAGGATGTTGCGGCGCACGCGGGACGGGCGAAGTCCCTGCGATCGCTGAAGGGTCTGTCCGGCCCCCTCGACGAGGAGCAGGCCGCCCGCATCATCGAGGCGTACGGGGTGAAGCGTCCCAAGGAGAAGATGCTCGACACCCCGGCCCAGGCCGCCGCGTTCGCCGCGACCGTGAGGGGTCCGGTGGCCGTGAAGGCCGCGGCTCCCGAGATCCCGCACAAGGCCAAGCTCGGTGGCGTGAAGCTGAACCTGCGCGGTGCCAAGGATGTTGAGGACGCGGCGGCGCAGGTTCTGGCCGCCGCCAAGAAGGCCGGGGCGAAGAAGCCGCGGGTCCTGGTCCAGGAGATGGCGAGCGGTGCGGAGGTTCTGATCGGCGCTGTCATCGACCACCAGTTCGGTCCGGCCATCACCATCCGTCCCGGCGGCGCTTTGGCCGAGGCGGGCGAGGCGACGTTCGTTGCCGCACCGCTGACGGCCAAGCAGGCCATGGCCTTCGTAGAGTCCGAAGCCGCCCGCTGCAAGCTCGACCCCGCGAAGCACGACTTGGCCGCAGTGGCCGGTGCCGTGCAGGCGATAGCCCACGCCGCCAGGGATCTGCGCGGCAGGCTCGCGTCACTGGAAGCGAACCCCCTTCTGGTGTCCAAGAAGGGCGCGGTAGCGGTGGACGCTTTGGCTGAAGCTCGGCTCTAGCGTGTTCTACGGGCTGCTGGCGGCCCTCGGTTGGGGAACAGCCGACCTTGCTGCCGCGCTGTCGGGGCGCCGCATCGGCAGCTACCTGACCGCAGGGATCGCTCAGGTCGTATCCCTTGCCCTGTTGTTCGCTATGGGCTTGGCCCTGGGACAGCACTTCCACGCTCAGGGCCCGGAGGTCGCGATGCTGTTGGCCAACGGAATGGTGGCCGCCGCCGCCTACATCGCCCTTTACCGTTCGCTGGAGCTGGGGCCGGTCGCGTTGGTGTCCCCGATAGTTGCGGCCTACGCCGCGATCTCGATCCTGCTCGCGATGATCTTCCTACACGAATCCATGACGGGGGTGGCCCTCGTCGGTGCCGTCGTGACGCTCGGGGGAGCGATGCTTTCCTCCACCGACGTGAAGCTCCTTCGGAGCGGGCAGAAGCTGTTCGGCACGGGGGTGCGATGGGCCTTCGCGTCGATGCTTCTCTTCGGAGTGGCCACCTTCATCCTCGGTCATTACTCGCAGCGGATCGGCTGGTTCTCCGCCTCTGTCCTGTCCCGCATCGGAAACGTGGCGGGGGTACTGGCATTCCTCTTCCTGGTCAGACGAGGTCTCCCAAGGCATCCCCGTCTCGCTGGCTGCGCCCTCGCGGCCCTCGTGGGGATCGCGGATGTCATCGGAGTGGCCGCCTATGCGAGGGGTACCGAGCTGGGCCTCGTAACGGTCGTTTCAGCAGCCTCGGCGGCGTTCATCCTGATCCCGGTGATCGGTGGTCTGGTCATCTTCCACGAACGTCCGGCACCCCTTCAGATGGCCGGCGTCGCGCTAGTCGGCCTGGGCTTGACCTTGCTCGCTCTCGGTTGACCCTGGGTCAGATCGCCCGGAGCCAGGACCCCGATTCCCGCTGAACTTGCCAAGTCAGGTAGGATTCGGTTGGGTGGACTGACGCGTCAGACAGGACACCCGTGAGAAGCACCGGAGGTTTCTAGTGTCAGACAGAAGGAACGAGATCCTCGAAGCGGCCTGCCACGTCATCGGGCGTAGCGGGGTCCACGAGCTGCGCGTCGAGGACGTGGCCAAAGAGGTCGGGATCTCGCCGGCGCTCGTCTACTACTACTTCGACACACGCGCCGATCTGCTCAGCCGGGCCTTCGAGTTCGCCGATGCCAGATCGATGACCAACACCCTTTCCAAGCTCGACCTCGAGGCACCCGCGGGTCAGCAGGTCAGGGACATGCTGCTGCTCGAGCTGGACGATGTGCCTGAGGTGCGCGACAACTGGGTCATCTGGAGCGAGATGACCGCGGGCGCTTTCTTCGATGACGACCTGAAGCAGGCGGTCGCCAAGTGGTCCGCGCATTGGTTCCGAATGGTCGCCGAACTGATAGCGAAGGGGCAGGAGGAAGGCTCGCTGTCCGCGAAGATAGACGCCGCGGCCGCCGCCCAACGTCTCACCGGGACCCTGGACAGCCTCGGTGGAAGGGTTCTGCTCGGCGTCATCGAGCGAGAACACGCCGTCGAGCTCATGAAGGGCGCATTGAACCTCGAACTGGGGGACGCCCCTGAGTAGTGCCCCCGTACGGGGGTCCCGCCGGCGGCGTGTCGCCCGGCGGTTGGACTCCCGTCTATTGACCCCCGCTTCCTGCTTCCTGCAGGAAGCCGAGACCGAACGGAGAAACCCGATGGCAGAGTTCCCGATAGACAAGGCGCTGATAGAGAGAACGGCGAGGGACGCGCGAGAGGCGCTGACGCTGCCGGCCGACGCGTACACCTCCGCAGATGTATTCGAGTGGGAGAAGAAGCATTTCTTCGAGAAGGGATGGGTCTGCCTTGGCCGCTCTTCGGAACTCGCCAACGCGGGCGACCAGAAGGCGGTTCCCGTTGGTAGGGGAAGCGTACTGATCGTGAGGGGCAAGGACGGCGTCCTGCGAGGCTTCCACAACACGTGTCGCCATCGCGGCCACGAGGTCGCCTACTGCTCCAACGAAGTCATGAACAAGAAGGCCCTCCAGTGTCCGTATCACTCCTGGACGTATGACCTCGAAGGCAAGTTCAAGATGGCTCCGGACTTCAAGGATCACAGCGGATTCGATCCGTCGGATCCGGCTAACGACCTGGTGCCTGTCTGGGTGGACGAGTGGGGTGGCTGGGTCTTCGCCAACATGTCGGGAGAGGCCACGGACCTGCGCTCATACCTGGGCAACCTGGCGGACCTCTGCGCCCCGTGGGAGCCCGAGAGGCTGGTGTGGGGCGCCGGACATGAATACGTGATCAAGGCGAACTGGAAGATAGCCACCGAGAACTACCACGAGTGCTACCACTGCTCGAACATCCATCCCGAGCTGTGCCAGGTGACTCCGCCCGAATCCGGGGAGGGGTATGAGCCGACCGGAGCTTGGGTCGGGGGCTCCATGGTGCTGATGGATTTCGCGGAGACGATGTCGTTGGATGGGAAGTCGTTCGGCGTTCCATTCCGGGGTCTGAACGAGAAGCAGAGGCGGGAGGTCTACTACTTCGGCCTGTTCCCGAACCTGTTGATCAGTCTGCACCCCGACTACGTTATGACCCATCGGATGCAGCCGCTCTCTCCGAGCGAAACGTGGGTGGAGTGCAATTGGCTCTTCCCCCCGGAAGCGTTGGAGCGCAGCGATTTCTCCCCGACATACGCTTCCGAATTCTGGGACATCACAAACATGGAGGACTGGCATGCGTGCGAGTCCGTCCAGCGTTCGGTCGGAAGCCCCGGCTATCGCCAGGGCCCGTTCGCTCCGATGGAAGACGACGTCTGGCAGTTCGCGACGATGGTGGCACGCGGCTACCTGGCGGGAGGAGTCTCAGGCCCCGTAGGCCTTGCCAAAGACTCGCCCTATCCGGTTGCCGCCCAGTAGGAAGGCCATGGCATGAACTACCCGATGACAGGAGAGGACCGCGCCATACAGGCGATGGCCCGAAAGTTCGTTGACGAGGAGCTGATCCCCTTCGAGGAAGAAGCCGAGATGAACCGCGGCTTGATCCCGGAGGAGGCCACGAAGCGTCATCACAACATGGCCATCGAGCTGGGCCTCTACGCGATGAACATGCCCAAGGAACTCGGGGGTAGTGGCTACACGATGTTCCAGCAGTTGCTCGTGTCGGAGCAGATCGGACGCGTGACCAACGCGCTCGGGTGGTGCGTTGCCACCCCCCCGGCCTGGATGCCGTCTGTCGCCACCGAGTATCAGATCGACACCTGGTTGAAGCCCACCATCAAGGGTGAGAAGCACGAGTGTTACGCGATAACCGAGGAGTACGCCGGCTCAGACGTGGATGCTCTGCGGGCCACGGCCGAGAAGGTGGGCGAAACGTACGTGCTGAACGGGGTCAAGTGGCACGTCACGTCCTACAACGTTGCGGCGTTCGCCTTCTTCCAGGCGAAGCTGATCAACGGGCCCCACGCGGGTTCCCACGCCATGTTCATCGTGGACCTGCCCTCGCCGGGCGTGAGCATCGTCCGCACGCCGGCATACACCCACCAATTCTCCGCCCACCACCCGATCGTGGAGTTCAAGGACGTGAAGGTGCCGGCCACCAACCTTGTGGGAGAGGAGGGCGACGGCATGAACTTCACCTACGAGTGGTTCCGCTACGAGCGCTTGATGATCGCGGCCCGCTGCTGCGGGGCGGCCGAGAGGCTCATCGAGGAGGCCGCGAGCTTCGCGCAGGAGAGGGTCCAATTCGACGAGCCCATCGCGAACTTCCAGGCCATCCAGTTCATGCTCGCCGACTCGATGACCGAGCTATGGGCGGCGAGGCTCATGGCATACCGGACGGCTCAGGGCATAGACGAAGGTGTTGACCTGAAGGTCCAGCACGCGCAATGCTCCATGGCCAAGCTCTACGCGTCGGAGATGGCGGGCAGGGTGGCGGACAGGGCGGTCCAGATCTTCGGGGGCCGCGGATACATGAGGGAGAACGTCGCCGAGCGCTTCTACAGGGAAGTCCGGGTGGACAGGATCTGGGAGGGAACCTCGGAGATTCAACGGGTTATCATTGCCAGTCAGCTCTACAAGCGTGGGCTGACTCCACTTATCGGATAGGAACGGTGTGAGATGGGCACGGAGGAGTTTTCCGATCGACTAGACGAGATCATCGCCGAGGAGAGCAAGGCTTTCCTCGACCGGCAGCCACGCTCGACGGAGCTTCTGGAGATCGCGAAGAAGCATCTGGTATCGGGGCTTACGTCCAGCTGGCAGGGGTCGGACCCCCAGCCGATCTGGATCAAGGAGGGACGCGGGTCCCACCTCATCGATGAGGACGGCCTCGACTACGTCGATATGAACGGAGGCTACGGAGCCGGCGTTGCCGGTCACGGCCACCCCGCTATCGTCGCGGCGGTGCAGGACCGGGTCACGCGGGGAACGCACTTCGCCTCGCCTGTCGTTGACGCTATCGATGTTTCCACCGAGCTTGCCCGCCGCTTCGGCCTGCCTCTGTGGCGGTTCGGACAGTCCGGCACCGAAGCGACGATGGACGCCGTCCACCTCATGCGGGCAACGACAGGACGGCCGTACTTCATCAAGGTCGAGGGCTCCTACCATGGGCATCACGACGCCGTCCAGGTCTCCGTCTACTGCGAGGACCCGGAACTCCTGGGCGACCCCGAGCTCCCGAACAGTAATCACGAAGAGGGCGGCATACCCGACTCGGTTCTCGAGCAGTGCAAGGTCGTTCCGTTCAACAACTTGGAGTCTGTGCGGAAGCGTCTCGAGCAGTTCCCCGGTCAGATAGCCGGGATGATCATCGAACCGATCATGATGAACATCGGGATCGTATTTCCCGACGAGGGATACCTGGCCGCTCTGAAAGAGCTGCTCCACTCGCACGGCGCTCTCCTGGCCTATGACGAGGTCAAGACCGGCTTCACGACGCGGCCGGGCGGCATCACCGAGTACTACGGCGTGGCGCCCGACCTAGTTTGCGTCGCCAAGTCGATGGGCGGCGGGCTGGTCGTGAGCGGCATCGGTGGCGTTCCGGAGGTCATGAAGACGATCGAAGAAGGTGGCTACGAGCAGTGCGGCACCTTCAACGGGAACCCGATGGCGATGGCGGCCGCGAAGGCCTGCCTTACGCAGGTGCTGACGACCGAGAGCTACGCCCACGTGGAATCGTTGCGACAGAACATGGTTGGGCAGTTGAAGGGTATCGTTGCTGAGTTTCAGCTGCCGGCGTACGTAGAGTCCATCGGCTTCAAGGGGTGCGTGGTCTTCAAAGAGTCCAAGATCCGAAACTACCGCGACTACTTGGAGTGGGACGATCGTTTCAGCACCGCGCACTGGTTGTACCAGCACAAGGGTGGTGTCATGCTCCCCAACGGGGGCAAGGTGGAGCAGTGGATGCTTTCGGTTCAGCACACAGAAGATGATGTCCAGAAGTTCGTCGACAACTTCGCGGCTTTCGCGAAGGCCCTGAGGAGCTGAGAACATGGCTGGTGGAGATGTAGAGCTCGTCGATCTCGTCAAGCGGTTCGACGAAGTAGTAGCGGTTGACGGGATCAACGTGCGGATGCCCGCCGGCGAGTTCTTCTCGCTGCTGGGTCCGTCCGGCTGCGGAAAGACCACGACACTGCGGATGATCGCCGGGTTCGAGAGGCCGACCGAGGGACAGATCCTCCTCGACGGCGTCGACATGGCGCAGACCCCTCCTCACAAGCGCGACGTGAACACCGTGTTCCAGAACTACGCGCTCTTCCCGCACCTGACGGTCTACGACAACGTCGGGTTCGGTCTGAAGTTCTGGAAGGACCGTCCTCAGGACAAGACGGATGACCAGCGCATAGGCGAGGCGCTCGAGATGGTTCAGCTTGCGGGCTACGGCCGTCGCCGTCCGGGTCAGCTCTCAGGAGGGCAGCAGCAGCGTGTCGCCCTCGCTCGCGCCCTGATCCTCGAGCCAACCGTCCTTCTGTTGGACGAGCCTCTGGGCGCTCTGGACGCCAAGCTTCGCAAGGCTCTTCAGATCGAACTGAAGGCCCTGCAGGAGGCCGTCGGCATCACGTTCGTATACGTGACCCACGACCAGGAAGAAGCGCTCACGATGTCCGACCGGATCGCGGTCATGTCGAACGGTCGCATCGAGCAACTCGGCTCCCCGACCGAGGTCTACGAGGAGCCGGAGACCGCCTACGTGGCCGACTTCCTGGGCGTCTCGAACCTCATGGACGTTCAGGCGCTGGGCCGTTCGGGTGATACGGCGAGCGTGAAGCTCGGCGACTTCGAGCTGACCGCGACCAAGGGCAACATGGATATCAAGGGCGATGCGAAGATCGTCGTCCGTCCCGAGCGTGTCCACGTCGAAGGGCCGGGAGCTACGGGACAGAACCGGATCCCCGCCATGGTCGAGCGTCTCGTGTACCTAGGGGCAACCAGCCAGATATTCATCAACTTGCCGATGGGTGACACGCTCCAGGTCCTCACCCAGAACGCGAGTGGTCGACCGGACTACAGTCAGGGGGATGCCGTAACGGTGTTCTTCCCGCCGGAGGCGGTCAGACTGGTGGCCCCGTCCGACGTACCTCCGATCGACGAGGAGGCGCTCGTGCTCAAGGATGACGAGAAGGGAACCGCGGCCAAAGCCTAGATACTGACCGCGAACGACTCGACCGCGTCGCCCTTCTTGCCTTCCTTCCTCGCGGAACGCCCGAAGAAGATCAGGCCGATGAACATGACGGACAGCGTTCCCACCAGCATGATTGTCGCCAGCGCGTTGTACGCCGGGGTGGGAGCCGACCGGTAGCCCGAGTACAGCTTCATGGAGATGGTCTCGCTCGACGAGGGCCCACCCAATGCGCGGACGATGACGAAGTCGTCGATACAGTCGGCGAACACCAACACGGCGCTTGCGAAGATCGCTGGGTAGAGCAAGGGCAGCAGGACCCGGCGCAGCGACTGGGTGGGCTTGGCCCCGAGGTCCATGGCCGCCTCTTCGTATTGGCGGCCGATGGAAAGTAGTCGGGCTCTGATGATGATCACCGGGTACGAGATCTGGAACGTGATGAGTCCGAGCGCCTGTTGCCAGGTTCCTGGCGGAACCATCTTGAGCGCCTGGCCGAAGACGAAGAACAGGGCGACTCCGATCACCAGTTCCGGCATGACGAACGAGAACAACATGGCGAAGTTGGAGGTCCCCGAGCCGCGCCCATGCCACCTGTCTATCCCGAGAGCGAAGGCGAGCCCCAGCGGAACCGCGATGCAAGTCGTGATGACGGCCAGCTTCAGCGTTTGGGTCAGGGCCATGCGGAGAACAGGGTTGGCGAAGACCGAGTACGCCCCGCCGGGAAGGTTCGTGCCGACGTACCACATCGTCGAGAAGCCCTGCCAGGAACTGCGCGACCGTCCGTTGTTGAACGAGAACATCACCGCGATCAACACGGGTATCAGTGACCAGAGGAGATAGAGCCACGTCGCGGCCTTCAGGATGTGTGGCTTGCGCCAGGGGTCCTTCCACCAGGTGACAGGCCCCCGCATGCGGGTTCTCTTCGGAGCAGCAGCGGTCACGGTACTCATGTCCTCGCCGTTTCTGAGTTCGTGCTTCTCAGGTACCAGAGCATCGGGATGATAAGCAAGACGACGAGGATCAGTACCAGGGTCGCGGCCTCACCGGTTCGGTTGTTATTCAGATTGTCGTCGATGAGGCTGCCGATCATCTTCGTGTTGTTGTAGCCGGACATCAACGCCGTCGTGTAGTAGTCGCCGAACATCGGCAGCGTCACGATGACCATCCCAGCGATTATGGCCTGCTTGGATAGAGGCAACGTCACCTTTATGAACGTCCGAACAGTGTTGGCCCCCAGATCTCTCGAGGCCTCCAGTAGGCTCTGCGATATCCGGTCGAGACCCGCATAGAGGGGGAGGATCATGTACGGGATATACCCGTAGATGAGCCCGCTGACCACGGTGATCGACTTGCCGTCGAGCCAGGGGTATGGCTGCGACAGGATGTGCAGGTTGACGAGGATCTTGTTGACGTACCCATCGTTGGTGAGCAGGTTCCCCCAAGCGAGCATCCGCATCAGGTAGCTCACCCAGAACGGAGCGATGAGCAGCATGAGGTAGAGGCCCTTGCGGCGCCCGCCGTAGCGAGCGACGAAGTAGGCGACCGGGTAGGCGATAACTACGCACATGAAGGACGCGATCGCGACGTACACGAAGGTGCGGATGAAGAACGGCGCGTAGTTCGGCACTCCCTTGCCGACGACCCGCCCGGCGATCTCCTTGAAGGCAGTCGTGTCCCAATACCACGGCTGCCACACCGGGACGGTGACCTGTGACAACGGGTTGACGTATCCGAAGGTGATCGCGAAGACCGCGTAGAACGGCAGAATGAATAGGACGGCGAGCCACGCGATGCCCGGTATCGCGAACTTCGGCCAGTACCATTTCGGGTACCAGGCCCCCTCTTCCTTGAGACGGATCTTCCGTTGTCGCCGAGCCTTCTTGCGGTCCGCTCGGGGCAGTTTGTTCTCGCTCACGTTGTCTGCACGACCTCCCACGCGTCTTTCCAGAGATTGTCAACCTCAGGCTTGAGCTCAAGCTGCTCGACGCCCTTGATGAAGTCGGCCTCCTGCGGGATGCAGTTCGACAGTCCCGGCGGCGTGACCGCGTACTCAGGGATCGCGTCCTTGGCGCCCTTCACCAGCATGGTGGGGCTGGTGAGCTTGACCTGCGGTGGCGCGTACCCGTTCCACTTGAAGTTCGTGCACGCGTTGTCGAAGTCGAGCATGTAGTTCAGGAAGGTGTGGGCCAGAACCGGGTTCTTGCCGTTGGCAAGGACTGCGATGGTGTCGCTCCCGATCACGCCCGGGTCCACAGTCGGGTACCAGTACCGGATCTGGTCTCTAGACGACCACGAGGGGTAGTAGTACTGGACCGAGACGAGGTCGCCGGACCACGCCCCGTGCACGTAGGCGCGACCCTCGGGCATGTCCACGTAGTCGTTCACGTCGAACTTGGTGCCGACCGTCTGGATGGCCTCGACCAGGGAGTCCCTGGCCGCGTTGATGACGGCCGGGTCGCCCGTGTTGGGGTCCGTGGTTGGATCCTTCCGCATCATCGCCATCACGAGGGACTCGCGGTAGTCGTCCAGCATGTGGCTGTAGCCCTTGAACTTCGGGTCCCATAGCAGGTCGTAGCCGTTGTCCATGGCAGGGACGGACTCCTCCAGGTAGGAGAGGTCCATGGCGATGTGATCGGTCGGTCCCTCGTCGATGCGGTATCCGACACCGGTGGTGTAGATCGTGTAGGGCACCGTGTAGTGGGACCCGACGTCGTAGAAGGGCTGGTCGGGAGCGCCGCCCAGACCCGGCCAGATGTTCGCTTCGAGGTTGGGGATGTAGCTGTGCTGCAGAGGCCTGAGGAGGTCGAGCAGCACCATCCGGCCTACGAAGTCCTTGGTGAGTCCCATGATCACGTCGTAACTCTGCTCGCGGGTCGTGAGGCGCGTGACGGCGTCGACCATGGTCGAGAAGGTCGTGATGTTCACCTGCACCCCGTACTGCTCCTCGAACATCCCCACGACGCGTGGGTTGATGTACTCCTCCCAGTTGAAGATCTCGAACGGTCCGTCCTCATTCTTCAGACCCGGCTCGAGGAGGAGGTCGCCGTTGTGCTCGTTGATGTCATACGTGATGGGGTTGTCCCGGCGAGCGGGGTTGTTCAGGGTGGCGGCGTCTTGTGTGTCCTGTGTCGAGGGATCCTTCCCGCAGGCGGCCAGCAGCGCGCTGGCCGTCGGGATGCTCGCGGCCGTGATCGCCGACCTCCGGAGGAAGTCTCTCCTGCTAACGGGCTGTCCGAATATCTTCCTGCCGCCTTCTCGTGGATGCATCCGACCCCTCCATCTTCCAGTGGACAAGCTACCGCCAGGTGCACTCGACTTGAAGTGCGAGTGTGAAGTATCACAGCCTGAGGCCCAGTGCAACTCGGCCGGCCGGGGTGCCGGATGATTAGCGGGTCGGGACCTCAGATATCAGAGGTTCATTCGGCCCAAAGGGAACCCTGCCGAATGTCTCGCTTCCAGGCACCGAAGGAGTTTCGTGGTCGCAGAAGGCGGCGTCTCTGCTCCGGATCTGGAGTGATCCGCCCTTCTGACGCTGGGCACCCCCGCCGCCCTCGGAGCCCGCCTTGACTGATGCCTCAGGTGGTCGGTTGTTGGTCTTTCGGGGTATAAAGCACGAGTCGCCCGTGCCG
>Ga0315287_10006515_pt1 | contig 11638 bp, 11 predicted proteins | sample YL17G11_0_MG_FD_205037 | JGI IMG/M metagenome (GOLD analysis project Ga0315287, IMG submission 205037) | Sediment microbial communities from Yellowstone Lake, YNP, Wyoming, USA - YL17G11_0 | ecosystem: Environmental > Aquatic > Freshwater > Lake > Sediment | place: USA: Wyoming | collected...
CCCCCCCACACGCTCTACACGCGCACGCCCTAGACCAGGCCGGGGCGCGCGCGGGAAACTAAAAGAAAACAAAACCTCATTCACATGCTGCTCGCGTCCAGGGCGTTGGCCTGCGCTTCCGACAGCAGGGCCGCCCCGACCGTGCCGGCGTCAAAGGGCTGGGCCATCGCCCGCATGAACCCGCGCGTCACGTGCAGCAGCATGTCCGTCGACAGGTTGAGGTGGGCGTCCCGCAGGCGGGAGGAGATCCAGCAGGGAAGCTTGTCCCGCTTGTCTGCCCGCTGGTAGCGCGAGTCGGCAAAGACCATCATCCCGTAATCCGCCTTGGACCGGATGACCCGCCCCACGCACTGCGCCGCCTGGCGCACCGCGTCGAAGGCCAGGTAGTCGGACTCCCGGATCTGGAAGGACTCCCGCAGGTACTCCAGCCGGGCGCGCAGGACGCGGGAGAGCGTGTACTGGTAGGGGACGCCGATCATGACGACCGCCCGCCCGTAGTGGCGGTCAAAGTCAATGCCCTCGGCCACCTTGCCCCGGGCGACGGACAGGAAGACCGCGCCCCGCCCGCAGTCGCACGCCCGTCGGTAATTGTCCAGGGCGAGCGTGGTCTCGACCACGTCGGCCGTCTCCACGAAGACGAGCTTGCGCGCCATGAGGTCGGCGAGGATGCCCATGTCGTGCCACTTGGCGACGGCGGCGTCCATGTAGGAGTAGGAGACGAAAAAGCAGACCAGGCCGTCCGGGACCGCGCCGGCCAGGTCCACCAGCAGGCGGCCGTAGTTGCGGAGGACGGAGTCGTCGCCCCGGGCGTCAAACTTGGTGGAGACGGGCCCCTGGTCGGCGCCCCGGGTCAGGACGACCGGGCACATGCCCTCGCGCGGCAGGGTCATCGCCAGCGACCGGGAGACGACGGGGCGGAAGTCCAGGATGCGGGGGTACAGGTCGATGGGCGACAGGGTCCCCGACGTGATGGCGACCGTGGCGAACTTGGCAAAGACTGGGCGGATCGCCAGGGACGCGTCCAGGCAGGCCAGCTGGATGACGGGGTCGGGCATGGCGGGCGCGCGGTCATCCCAGGGCTCCACGATGATGGCGAACCCCTTGGAGTAGGTGCCGACCAGGGTCGCAAAGTCGGCGACGGCGTGGAGGGCGCCGAACTCGTCGGTGTCCGCGATCTCCAAGGTTTTCAGCAGGGACGCCAAGCGGTCGTAGCAGAAGCGGAGCGTCCGCCCGTCGACGCCCAGGGCCGCCTGGAGGTCCGCCAAGAACGCCACGGGCGACTGCTGCTCCACGGCCCGGGCGCCCAGGCGGCGGGTGAAGTAGTCGACCAGGCGCCGCAGGAAGGCCACAAAGTGCTCGGCCCGGCGGATGTTGCCGGGCACCGCCTCCCGCAGGACGTCGTCGGGGAGGGCCGGGTGGGCCAACCACTCCTCGCCACGCGTGCGGGCGGCGGCGTTGCTGGCGTTGTTTGAGGGGCGCGCACCACCGCCGCCTCCACCACCACCGCCACCCCCGTGCGGCGCGGGCAAGGCCCCGCGCAGGCCCCCTAGCAGGCGGTCGTACTCAGCCCGCAGGCGGGCCGCGTCCGTTGCCTTGCTCCGGTCGATCGCGGCCTTCAACCGCCGCACGTTGCGGGAGGCCGCCTCCAGGGAGGCCGGGCGCAAGGCCACGCTGAGCGCCTCGATGCAGACGGTGTCGATGTTGTGGGCCTCATCGAAGACGACGATGCACTCCTTCTCCAGGTCGCGGGAGACCAGGTTGGCGACCTTGGGGTCCAGCATGTACTGGTAATTGAACACGATCACGTTGGCCAGGGCCAGCGCCCGGCGGGCCAGGAAGTAGGGGCACCAGCCCTGCTTGCGGCCGACGGAGCGGAGGTCGGCCAGGGTGTAGACGCCCGGGGGTAGGGCCGCGTCGACGCCGGCGGTCTCCAAGCCTTCGTACCACCCGCACAGGTGGGCAGAGGTTGAGGATGGGGGCGGGCTGCCTCCATCCTCTGAGCCGCCGCGGGACGGGCCGGCGCCGGCGCCGCCGCCGCCGCCGCCGCCGCCGCCAGCATCCTCGATCGCCATGGGTGCCGGGCCACCAGCAACAGCGCCCGCCCGCCCTCCGCCAGCCCCGGCCCGCTCCCGCACCCAGGACGCGGTCAGGCGGCGGCATTTCGCGTCCGCGCCCTCCCGCGTCCCATCCCCAGACACGGCCGGGTTGACGCACAGGTTCTTCCGGGAGGACAGCCCCAGGGCGAGGACGGGGGGCGGCCCCCCGCCTGGTTCCCCGCCAGCCCGCCCGTCAAAGTAGCGGGCCCGGTAGGCGACGAGCTCGCCCAGCTCGACCAGCACCTTCTCCATTTCGGGCACCGTCCGCGTGCAGTACACGAGCTTGCCGACCTCGGGGTGGGCCAGCTGGTAGGAGGTGACGAGGGAGAGCAGGGTGATGGTCTTGCCCGTCCCGGTGGGCATCTGAGTTAGAGAAAGAGGAGAGGAAGAGTGAGAGACCAGGGGGCGTGAGAGGGCGCGGGCGGATGGGATGGAGATCGAATGATCGAGGTTGGAGGAAGGAGAGAAGGACCCTGGCGCCTACCCTCTTCCTGTCTCACCTCCAGCAGGCAGTGCCCGCGCGCGTCCAGGGTTCGCTTCAGCTCCAGCATGTACTGGTACTGCTCCGGGTACAGGAATTCATAGGGGAAGTAGACGGGCAGACCGTCCAGGATGAAGCGCATGATGAGGGGAGGGCAGTTAAGGTCGGAAGAAAAGAGAGAAAGCGCGGTGGCCCGATGGCTGTGGGGTTTTGTTGTCTTGCTTCACACGGGTGCCTCGCGCCGCCTCAGCCCCTGGCCAGCCGGCTGCAGGTGAGGCGCAGGGTATGTGTAGGCCTCCTGGCGTGCGCGTGTGTGTGCGTGTGCGTGTGCGTGTGCGTGTGCGTGTACGTGTGCGTGTGCGTTTCCCCCCACTTACACCCGCAGACGGGCGAAGAAAGAGTGAGCTTACGCGGCGTGCTCTCTGCCGCCTGCTCTCACTTTTTTTCCCCCGTCCTCTCAACACACACTACTCAATGCCCGCCACCCTCACCTCCACGCCCCGCGCAGCGATCCTGTCGGCCGCTCGTCCCGGAGCCCGGGCGCCAGGTATGCACGGAAATTGAGAGAGGCCGGATGCACAGGAGAAAGGGGCTGCCGCTGTTTGTGGCTAGCGATAGCGAATTCACGCGCCGGCTCTCTTCCCTCACGCACACCTCTTCCCACCCCACCCACAGCCCACCCCGCCCGCCCAGCCTCTGCCCAACTGGCCATCCGTACGCCGGCGTCTACCCCCGCCATACAGGCTGGACACCGGAAGCGCATGGTGAGAGCATCGGGGGCTGCGAGACCGGGAGGGGGGGGGGGAGGCAGGAGGCACTTCATTTTTCCGACCCAGCACTCGCCCTCGCCCTCGTCACACTTCACCTCACTTCTACAGCTCGCCACCACCGCCGCCGCCGCCGCCCACGGCCCCTCCGGCTCCCCGCTCCGCATCATGATATCCGGTCCGCCCGCCGCGGGCAAGGGCACCCAGTGCGCCCGCATCGTGGACCGGTGGGGCCTGGTCCACATCTCCGCCGGGGACCTCCTCCGCGCCGAGGTCGGGGCGGGCACTCCCGCTGGCGTCCAGGCGAAAGCCTTCATGGACGCCGGCAAGCTCGTCCCCAACGAGGTGGTCGTGGGCATGGTCACCTCCCGCCTGGCCGCGCCTGACGCCCGGGAGCGGGGGTGGCTGCTGGACGGCTACCCCCGCTCGTCGGAGCAGGCCGACGCGGTTGAGGGCGCCGGCGTCCGGCCCGACCTCTTCCTCCTGCTGGACGTGCCCGACGATGAGCTCGTCGCCCGCGTCACGGGCCGCCGCACGGACCCGGTGACCAGCGAGATCTACCACCTGACCTTCAAGCCCCCGCCCGCGGACCCTGCAGTCCTGGGCCGCCTGGTGCAGCGGTCGGACGACACCGAGGACGCCCTGCGCGCCCGCCTGGAGACCCACCACGCCAACGTGGCGGCGGTCGTGGGTTACTACGAGGACGTCCTTGTCCGCATTGACGGGAGCGGCAGCATGGACGCCGTGTTTGGGGCGGTGGAGGAGGCGGTGGAAGGGGTGGCGGGGGGTGTGGCGGCGGCGCAGGAGGCGGCGGCGTGAAGGAGGGAGAGAGAGGCAAGGGGTGTGTGTATTGTCATCCTGTTTTTTCCCCGTTTCTTTCCCCATCACATTCTCATTTCTGCATTTTACAACTCCCGTGCCAGGCCCACGATAGGCGCGATGTCCGCCAGGGGTGGGCAGCCCGTGGGTGGCCCCGCGGCCGCGGCGGCCGCCGCGGTGTCGTCGCCCCCCCCACTCGCAGAGGGCGGCGGGACGGCGACCGCCCCGCCCGCCTCCAGGCTCCACCCGGCGGCGACCGCGGCTTTCCCCGCCTCGCCCGCCGACAGGGCCAGCGCCTCGCCCAGTACCGCCGCCGGCGCGCCTTTGGCGTAGGCGTCGGCAAAGGCACCCAGAATGCGCGACCGCACCGCAGCCTCCCACCCTTTCGCGGCGCCCAACGCGGCAGCCGTGCCAGGCGCCTTGGCGCCCGCCCAGAAGTCGGCGTGGCGGCAGGCGTCCAGGGCGTGCGCCAGGGCGATGAGCGGAGCGACGGCCGGGTCGTCCTGTGGAGAAAAAAAAGGGAACGAGATTCGCAGAGAGGGCGAGAGAGTGTGAGAGGTGAGATGAGGTTGAGAGCGAGAGGGGGTGTGCGCCTGCGCTCTCCTCCGCTAGCACGCCGCCCCCACCGCGTTCTCCCGCCGCATCTGCGCATGGCTGTGTGCACCACGTCCACACCCTCATCGCCACACACACACACACACACACACACACACACCTGCACCCGCTCCGGCGTCAGGTGGAGCAGGAGGGCCGCGTCGGCGGGCGTGCCGTCCCGGATCGCGGCAGCAAACGCGCTGGCGGTGCCGGCTACTGCGCCGGCCGGGCGGGCCGGGGCCAGGGCGTACAGGCGGAGCAGGGCCAGGTTGGAGGCTGGGTCGTAGGGAGTCGTGCAGGCGAGCTGTATGAGTGTGGTACATGTGTGTGTGGGGGGGCGGGGGCGTGATGAGAAGGCGCGGGGAGAGAGCGCAGAGAACGTGAGCGGCGGCGCGTCGATTGAGGCACAGACCCTCTCTCTTTCTTCTCACCTGCTTCGCCAGGTGGGCCTCCAGCTCGGGTGCTTTGGCCGGGTCCAGGGCGTCCACGCCCGAGAGGATGGACATGGTGAGCGCGTGGGTGGAGTGTTGTGTGTGGACGCGAGACAGGAGGTGACTGTAGGCGCACTTATGTTTTTTCTTCTACTCACCCGGCAGCGACCCTGCTTCCGCCACCCCCTCCACCCTGGGCACGCCCTGCCTCTCTCCTGGGGGCAGCACACACCAGTGCGGCGACGCCCCCGCCCGGGGCCAGTCAAAATCCTGCGGGGCGGCCCAGGGAGGAGGGGCGGCGCCCCCGCCCCCGCCCCCGCTCCCGCCCTCGCCTCCAGACTCCTCGCCGGGCAGACAGTAGGGCGCGACCCGCACGCCACCACACCCTTCGAGCACGGGCGCGGGGGCCCCGCCCGCCGCGGTCAGGCCCTCACCGCCGCGTGTGTATAGGTCGCAGTCCACCGCCCGGTGGACGCGGACCTGGCCGGCGGCGAGGTAGAGGGAGCAGCGGGCCGCGCCCTCGACCATCACCGTCCGCGGCGGCGGGGCGGAGGCTGCCGCTGGGCCGCCTTTTTTGCTGCCGCCCCCTCCCTCCCCGCTCACGCCCACTATCACCGTGCAGTCGGCCAGGTCGGTCAGGGTCAGGGACGCCACCGCCGCGGTCGGCGTGATGAGCACGGTGCATTTCGACAGGCGGGCCAGCGTCAGGGCGACGGGGGTGGTGGGGCAGGAGGCGGGCGCCCCGCCGTCGCCGTTGAGGGCAGCCGGGCCGAGGACGAGGGTCTCGCCTGTCAGGCCCGCCACGGTCGCGGTGGGCGGCGGTGGGGGTGGAGGGGGCAGCGCGGGCGCTGGTGCTGGTGCTGCTGGTGCTGCCGGCGCAGCTGCCACCGCCGCGGGAAAGGCAAAGGCGGGCGCGGCCGCGGCCCGGGCGGCCCCCGCCACGGCCCGCAACTCGTCCGCCGCCCGCTTCAACCGGGCCGCGCCCGCGGGGGGCAGGGACCCGCCCAGGCCGCCCGCCTCCGCATCCAAGGCAAGCGCAGCCTCCACAGCGGATGCCGGGGGCGGGGTCGGGCCGGGCGGCGACAGGGCTGCCAGTGCGGCCGCCGCCGCGGAGTGCCAGGCGTCTTCAGCGGCGGTCGCAGGGTCGGCGCCGGTGCTGGGGGTCCGCATTTTGTGTGTGTGTGTGTGTGTGCGTGTGTGTGTGTGTGGGGGGGGGGGGTGAAATGAAATGGTTGGGGGTTAGCGCGCGTCTCTGCCTCTCGGCACCCGGCTGATCATGTTCAGCGTCCAGCCCGCTTCCTCGTGGGCGGGGGCGGCGGGCGTTGAGCCCGGGCCTCGCATTCCGGCGAGCGTTTTTGTGCGCGTTCCCATCTTCTTCGCAGAGCGCGCTCCCCTCTCCTCTTACCGTGCCGCCCGCGCCCGCCGCGCCGCGTCCCGGGCTTCCAGGCGGGCCAGAAGGGCGGATGGGGGCTGAGCGGTCGCCATGTGTGTGGGCGTGACACAGCGAGGGGGGAACAGCGCGCCAGCACAGAGCTTTGTAGGCAAGGGCGGGTTGCGCGCTCTCCCTCGTCTCCTTTGCTCTTCTCTCCCTCCCTCTTCATTCTAAAAAAAACCGTGCGCCGCTTGTCCCGCTGGGGTGTCAACTCCTCACCAACCATGATCGCGACCCGTGGAGGCACCGCCTCCGCCTCCTGCCGGGCGGCGACGCCTGCCGCGTCCCCGGGACACCAGCAGCGCCGCCCCCTGCCCACTACATCGCCGGCCGCCGTCCGGCTGGCTGGCCGGCCCGCCCCGCTCCCGCCCGCCGCGGCAGGTTCTTCGGCCGAGGCCGCGGCCGCAGCCGCCACGGATGCCGCCGCCTTCAGGTGCAATGGCGCCCAGGAGGACCGGACGGCCGCCATTTACGGGCCCCGCCCGCCGGCGCTCGCCACGCTGGCCGTCCACGGCGGCGAGCGCGAGGGCCGGCCCCGTGTGTCTGACTCGCTCACGACGCCCCTCGTCCAGACCAGCACCTACACGTTCAAGGTGCGAGATGGAGACAGGGGGCTGGGTGCCCAGCGTGTGCATGGCAGGGGAGAGTGGGCCCAGGGGCGTGGGGCGTGAAAAGGAGGAGGCCACACAACACTCGCAGCCGCCGCCCGCGCCCATGCGTTGCGTACGACCCCCTTTCTCAACCCTCACCCCCAATTTTAATATTCCTTTCCTTTCTCTCTCTTTCGTCTCCCCATCATGTCCAGGACACCGCCGAACTGATCGCCTACCAGGAAGGCCGGTTCGGGTCGTACGAGTACGGCCGGTACGGCAACCCGACCACCCGGACGGCGGAGGAGAAGATCAGGGTGCTGGAGGGCGCGGAGGATTGTTTGGTCTCCTCCAGCGGCATGAACGCGGCGACGACCATGCTCCTGGCCCTCGTCCCCGCCGGCGGCCACGTCATCACGACGACCGACTGTTACCGGCGCACGCGCCAGTTCATCGCGACGGTCCTGCCCAAGATGGGGGTGACCGCGACGGTCATCGAGCCGTCCGATTTGGGCGCGCTGGAGGCGGCCCTGGCTGCCCGCCCGGACACCGCGCTCTTCTTCTCCGAATCGCCCACCAACCCGTACCTGCGCTGCGTCGACATCCCCGCGATTGCCGCCCTGTGCGCCAAGACAGGCACCCTGGTCGCCATCGACTCGACGTTCGCCACCCCACTCAACCAGCGGGCGTGCGCGCTGGGCGCCGACCTGGTCCTGCATTCGGCCACCAAATATTTGGCCGGCCACAATGATGTGCTGGCGGGCGCCATCGCGGGCGCCGCCGGCCCCATCGCGGCGGTGCGGGCCATGCACAACGTCCTGGGCGGGACGGTGGACCCGCACGCGGCCTACCTGCTACTGCGCGGCCTGAAGACGCTCGGCCTGCGGGTCACCCACCAGAACGGGGCGGCCCTCGAGATCGCGACCCGCTTGGAGGCGCACCCCCGCGTCGCGCGCGTCCACTACCCCGGCCTCGCGTCCCACCCGGACCACGCCATCGCGGCCCGCCAGATGACCGGCTTCGGCGGCGTCGTCTCCTTCGAGGTGGACGCCGACCTTTGGGGCACGGCCGCGGTCGTGGACGCGGTGCGCCTGCCGTACATCGCGCCGTCCCTCGGGGGCGTCGAGTCGCTGATCGAACAGCCGACCGTCATTTCGTATTGGGACCAGGGCCCGGAGGGCCGGGCGGCGGTGGGCATCAAGGACTCGCTCATCCGGTACAGCGTGGGCGTGGAGGATGTGGAGGACCTGTGGGCGGACCTGGCCCAGGCGCTGGAGCGGAGCAAGGGATGAGAGTTGAGAGAATGGGGATGTGGCTGAGAAAGTGTGTGAGTGTGTGTGGAGGGGGGGAGGGGGGGGGGGGGACTTTTTTTTCCGTGGAGAGCGCCTGGGGTTGGAGAGTTGGGGTGTTGTTGCTGCTGTGTGCGCGGGCGTGGGTGTGGGTGTCTGTGAGACAAAACAGTCAACACGTGCTTTTCTTTTCTTTTTCAATCAAAATCACCCAAACAACCCGCTGAAGAAACCACCAGCCTTGCCGCTGCCCTCCCCACCCTCTCCACCCTTCAAATCTATCACCACCACCGCCACATTGTCCTCCGTCCGTCGCTTGGCCGCCGCCGCCGCCAGCGCCTCCGCCGCCCCGCCGGGGCCCTCCCCACGGCGCAGGGCCCGCCTGGCGAGCGCGCACGCGTCCCGCGAGGACAGCACGTCCCACAGCCCGTCGCTGGCGATGACCACAAACTCGTCGGCCGCGGACGTGGCGATCTCGGTGACGTCCGGGGTGGGGATGACGGGGTCCGCGGAAAAGGAGCGGTGCGCGTCCGCGAACGCGCGGTCCCACCAGCCATCCACGACGCCCTGTTTGAGTGTGGTGGTCAGCCCCGGCCGTTTCAGGCCGCGGTCGCCGAACGCCCGGGACACGGCCAGCACGCCGCACACGCGCCCGTCATCAATCCAGCCACCTGCGGCGTTGACGCGCCCGATTTCCGACGCGGCGGCGGGCGAGGGGCCGTCCACCCGGTGCTCCGTGGTCAGGTCGATGGCCGCCCCTCCCCGGCACAGCACTGCCCGCGAGTCGCCAACGTTGGCGGCCACGAGGCGGCCCGGGCGGGCCAGGAGGACGGTGGCGGTGGACCCCGCCTCCCGTTCCGGGTCGCTCGACCGCAGGCGGGCCAGGGCGGACAGCAGGGCGCGGTCCACGCCATCAAAGGCCGCTGCGAGCGCGAAGGAGAGGGTGACTGGGCAGCAGACGCCGGCCGCTGTGGCTGGGGCCGCGCCCGCGTCGCCGTCGTCGTCGCCCACCTCGCATTCATCCGCGGATAGGGCGGACTCATCGATGGCAGATACCAGGGCTGGGTACAGGCGGTCGACCAGGAAGCGGGCGGCGGCGGAGCCGGAGTGGCCGTCGAAGACGCCTAAAAGGGAAAAAAAATGAGAGGATGAGGTTGAGAGAAAAACGTGGGGCCTTTGTTTCTCACTCTCTCGCCCACCCGCCATCTCTCTCTCTCTCCTATACCTGCAAACATGTAGCCGCACAGCGCGCGCGGGATGACGGACACGAAGTCCTCCATCTCATCCCGCGGGCCTTGCGCCAGGGCGACGCCGTGGCGGAGGAGCGGCGAAGAGACGGCCTCTGTAGTGGCTGGGCCCGACGCCGGTGAGAGACGATCAGTGGTGCGCGACGGCCGCCTCCGTGACCGCGGCCTGAGGGAGTACAGGCATTCGGCCAGTGTCTGGCGTGATGCTTGGGTCGTGGTGGCGGGTGGTCGCATCGCGGGCGACCTCTTCTATTTTTTTATCGTAAGTAAATAGAGATGGGAGAAAAGTGTGAGCGGGCGGGCTAGCTGAGCGAGCATACATACATTTCCCCTTCTTCGCCCCTTTTTCAACTGCACAAGGCACACACAACCATGGGTGGCGGTGAGTTCCACGGGCACAGCCCCGAGCGCAGCCCCCCGCGAACGAGCTCGGTGCACTGTCGCGCGCGCCTGAGGCGAGACAGAGAAGGGTGCAACTGCTGGCTGGCGCTCGCAGCGAGAAAAACGCCGACGGCGCCGACGGCTCGCCTTCGTCCCTCACCCTCTCCACCTCTCTCTCTCTCCTTCCCTTTTCCCAGGCAACGCGCAGAAGACGGCCATGGCCCGCCAGAAGCGGCAGGAGGCGCTGAAGAAGGCGGGCGCAGGTGAGAGGGGGAGAGAATGGCGGGGGAGCAGGAACCCGGACGGCGGCCGCGCTCGCGCAGTGCTTGGGGCGCTGCCTTTTCCTTTCCAACCCTCCGTCCTGTGGATGGCCGCGACTGATGTGCCCCCTCCCCCTCCCTCCGCGCTCTTCCTTGCCCCCCCCCCACATCTACACATGCTCGCGCATGCACTCACACGCGCGCTCTCTCCTTACATCCCACTTTCCAGGTTCCCAGGCCAAAGCCAACGCGTCCGCGCAGACCATCATCTGCCAGGTCTGCCGGTCGACGTTTGTGTGCACCTCCTCCCGGGCCTCCCTGACCGACCACTCCTCCAACAAGCACGCCAAGCAGACATTCGAGCACTGCTTCCCGGGGTTCACGGACTGAGTGCGCCACTGTGAAATGAGAGAGACGGATGGATGGAGAGAGGGAGTGGGGCGTGCCCTTTTGTAATGTTTCTGTTCTTTGTGTAGTGTGTCCCGCCGCGCGCATTTCTATTACACTCAAGCACGACGCACGCGCACATGGCGCCCACCCAGGCGCTCTCGGCACCTCTAAAAAACTAATTCGCAACACGTCGCACCGCGTAAAAAGCGAGGGAAAAAAGAGAGGCGCCCTCCCAACCCATCATTTCTTGGCTTTCAGCGTGTTGCTGGCCTTGATCGCCGCCCGCGCCTCCAGCTTGAACAGCTTGGTCGCCTGCGAGGTGTGTGGGTGGGGTTCAGTCGCGTTAGAGACAGCGAAGCGATGAGCGCGTGGCACCCTCTTACTCTCCCATCATCCAACTATCACCTCTTCCTTGGGAAACGCGTCGCCACTCGCCGCCACCCGCCGCCGCAGCTCAAACGCGGTCGCGGGCGTGTGAGCCAGGTCGGCCACCCAGGCAGGGGTCAGGGCGGTGTCGTCTGAGCCGGGTGGGGCACCGGACTTGAGGTAGTTGACGGACGCGGCGAAGCCTGATGAGGGATGGATGGGGAGGTTGAGTTTTTTTTTTCGCTCGGCCGCCGTGCATCGTCTCTTCTCTCTCGTTTCCTCTCACCTCTCCGCCCGGCGAGCACCGCCGCCTGGCTACGGAGCGCAATCAGGACCATCTGATGGCGCGGTTGTGTGAATGCGCGGCGCCACGCGGAGAGAGCGAGGGCGCGTGAGAGAGAAAAGAAAAGTCGTGTCTGTGTGGAATTGGCAAACGCTCGCCTCTCTCTCTTCAGTCCTCTCCACCTCTCTCAACCCCAGGCGCACATCCACGCC
>Ga0315287_10006516_pt1 | contig 11637 bp, 10 predicted proteins | sample YL17G11_0_MG_FD_205037 | JGI IMG/M metagenome (GOLD analysis project Ga0315287, IMG submission 205037) | Sediment microbial communities from Yellowstone Lake, YNP, Wyoming, USA - YL17G11_0 | ecosystem: Environmental > Aquatic > Freshwater > Lake > Sediment | place: USA: Wyoming | collected...
GGGAGGGCGTCCATGTCGGCCCGGACGGCGACGGCCGGGCCGGGCTGGCTTCCCCTGAGCACGGCCACGACGCCCGTCTTGGCGACGCCGGTCCGGACCTCGAAGCCGAGGGGCTCGAGCTTGGCGCTGATGAGGCGGGCCGTTTCGAACTCGCGGTTGCCGAGTTCGGGGTTCATGTGGATGAACCGCCGGATCTTGACGATTTCAGCCCTGTTTTTCTCGATCTCATCGTCGATCCGCTGGCTCGTTTTCAGGTCGACGCTCCGGACGGCCGGCGGCAGGCCGGCCAGGACGGCCGCGAGCAGGATGACGACGCCAACGACCGGCGGGACACTCAGGGATCTCGGTTTCTTCATCAACCACCTCGGTCCTTTTTCAAGACACATATTGTAGCGCGCGTGGAGGAAAAAAAACAGACCCCCGGCGCGGAAGTCGAATCGCAGAAATGGGGAAAAGGGGAACGGCGCGTCAAGGGACGAGCCTTCGCGGCGGAAGTGGACCCCCGGGCTTGCCCGGGGCCCCGGCCGCTGTCGCGACCGGGCTACTTGTCCTCTTCGGCCCCGGCTTTGTGCAGGAATTCCTCCCTCTTCTTCTCGATGAAATCCCGGATGGCGTCGACGCCTTCGCCCGTTTTTTCCTTGACCATCCGCATGCCCTTCTCGGCTTCCTTGGCGATCTTCTCGTAGCTTTCCTTGGCCGCCTCGCCGGTCTTGGCGGCCTGGTCCTTGATCTTCTTCCTCGTCTCCTTGCCGCTCGCGGGGGCGAACAGGATCCCGACGATGAAGCCCGTGGCCGCGCCGGCCATGAACGTCAGAAGCGAATCCCAGAAATGACTGTCCTTGCTATCACCCATCCTTCTTCTCCTTTCTTTTTTTCATCTGCTGCAGGCCGAGGCGGAGCAGCGGAAAGAGGAACGGCCAGTATCTCGCCGAGGGACGGATGACCTTGGAGGTGAGGAAGAACGTGATCTCCGAGAGTCCGGTCACCGCCTTCTTCGAAGCGGCCAGGACTTCCCCGACGTTGTCCAGGCTCGCGTTGACCTTGGCCTCGATCTCCTTCAGCCCGTCCATCATCTCCTGGGCCTTGGCCAGGGTTTTCTGGCCCTCCCGGGCGGTGCGGCGGAGCTGGTTGAGGAAGAGCGCCAGGAAGGTCACGGCGACGACGGCCGCCACGGTCAAGATGATCCCCAGGACCTGGTTCAGGGTCAGCGTCATGGTGCCTATACCCTAAGCCAATTGCCGAAGTTTGTCAATTCCAAAGGACCTTACGGGCGGACGGGAGGCCGTGGGTGCTCTCGAGGCGGGCGAGGAGCTCCGGGAAGCGGGCGTCGGCGCGGGCGTCGACCGCGGCCTCCCACTCGGCGAGCAGGGGGTCGGGGGCGAATTCGTGGTCCTTGTGGAGGAGGCGGTTGATGCCGCGGAGGGCCTGCCACTGGATGACCATCAGGACGGCCAGGAAGTAGAAGAAGATATTCGGCCCGGGCAGGAGGGCGGCCAGGCCGCAAACGGGTAGGACGAGCGCCTCTCCGGCCAGGACAAGGATATGGCGCGTCCGCTGGCGCTGGAGGAAAAAGAAGAGCTTCGTCCGGAGCGCCTTATCGTCGGCCAGGCCCGAATGGAGGATGCGGATCGGCCCGTTGCCCGGACGTCCGCCGTGCTCGAAGGCCTGCTCCTGGAGAAGCATGCGCGGGTTGAGACCGGTGACTTTTTTCTTGGCCGTCTCCCAGATCGCGCGCGACCTCGAGAACTTGGCCGGCAGGGGGCCGAGCGGCTCGGCCGAAAAGAAGCGGTGGCGATGGCGGTAGTCGCGGACGAAGAAGAAATTCATAGGGCCTCATTCTATCATACGGCACGTGAGGCGCGGCAGTTCAATCGGACCTCGGGTGGGGGCTTACGTTCGAAATTTCGAAAAGACTAGGGCGTACCGCTTCGTCGGCCGCAGAGGGGCCTTGGGAATCGTCTCCGTCCGCTGAAGCGAAGCGAGCCCACTCTCAAACGCTCGGGGCATTCCCGCCGTCGGCCGCGGCCCGTCCCGGCGAGCCGGGCCGCTTGGTACCCGGGCTTCGCTCTGCCCTAAAGGGACAGCTTCCTTTGGGGATGGTCCCTTTAGGACATCCGTGCCCGCTCAGCCCTCAACCGCCTCCTCTGGGAACACCCCTGCGCGTTTTGCGTAGGCTCGCTTGACGCTTCGGCGTGGAGAGCAGAGCGGGTAAGAGGGGTCGGATTCGGGGATATGTACTTCCGGTACGTGTCCCCATTCTTGGTTTTCGGCCCCGGGGATGCCAGAACTCTCCTCGGAGGACGCTGCCCGGGCGGCGTCCGCGGACGAGGGCGCGGCTTTTATTGTCGGGCGCGCGGGAAAGAGGGACTGTCCCCGGAGGGGGCTGTCCCTCTTTGCTATCTAACGCTTCTTATGAAGAAGATAAAGGAAAAACGGAGCGCCGACGGCCGCGGTGATGACGCCGATGGGGAGCTCGCCGGCGAGGATGTTGCGGGCCAGGAGGTCGCAATAAAGGAGGAACGTCCCGCCCGCCAGTGCGGACGAGGCGAAAAGGGCGCGGTGGCCGGGGCCGATCAGGATGCGGACCCAGTGGGGGACGACCAGGCCGACGAACCCGATGACGCCGCTGACGGCCACGGAAAGCGCCGCCAGGAGGGCCGACATCACCAGGAAGGCTTTCCTGACGCGGCGGACGGAGCAGCCGAGGGCCTGGGCGGTTTCGTCGCCCAGGGCGAGGAGGTCCATGTCCCTGGCCAGCCAGATGGCCGCGACGAAACAGAGGACGAACCAGGGAGCGATCGTGGCGGCCTGTCGCCATTCGGCCAGCTGAAAGCTGCCGAGGAGCCAGAAGACCGCCTGGTCGTAGGAATCCGAACGCATGAAGAGAAAAAACGAAGTCAGGGCCGAGGCCAGAGCGCCGGCGGCGATGCCGGTCAGGAGAATGGTCTCGACCTTGAATCCGCCCCGGCGCAAGGACAGGACATAGACCAGGGAAACGATTCCCAACCCGGAGATGAAGGCCAGGAGGCCGGGGCCCGAGAAACCGAAGGCGGCGGCCTCGAATCCGAGCGAAGTCGCGATGACTGCGCCGAGGGAAGCTCCCGACGAAACGCCGACGACGAACGGGTCGGCCATCGGGTTGCGAAAATAGCCTTGGAGGATGGCCCCGGAGAGGGCCAGGGCGGCCCCGACGAGGAAGGCGAGCACGGCCCGCGACAGGCGGAGGTCGATGAAGATCGCGGCCTGGACGCGGTCGTGGCTCTGGATGAAGCGCAGCAGGTCTCCGGGTGTCGTCTTGACGGGGCCGGTCAAGACGGAGAGAAGAAAGCCGGCGAGGCAGGCGGCCAGGCAGACGACCCAGAACAACCGGCGCCCGGTTTTCCGGCTCATGGCCTTTCTCCGAAGAGCTCCGGATGGAGGAGTCGGACCATCCGGTCGAGGACGTCCACCAGCCTGGGCCCGAAGCGGCTGGCCGCGTTCTCGTCGAGCTCGTAGACCTTTCCGGATCTCACGGCCGCGACGCTCTCCACGCGCGCCTTCCGCAGCAGCCAGTCCCGGCCTGTCGCGAAATCCTTCCCGGAGCGGGCCAGGATGAAGATGACGTCCGGGTCGTCCTTGAGGATCTGCTCGCGCTTGTAAAGGATCCATTTCTTGGGCAGGGCCGAGGCGACGTTCGTCCCGCCGGCCCGGCCGATGATGTCGTCGACATAGCTCTCACCGCCGCACGTCCACAACCCCTGACCGTAGAGGAGGACGAAAACCTTCGGCCGCGTCCCAGCCCCGCTCATGGCCGCGTCCACGGCCTCGAGCCTTCGGCGCAAGCCGGCGGCCAGCGCGTCGGCCCGCTCTTCGCTTCGGGTGACCCGGCCGATCTTGGCGATGAGCGGGAAGAGGGCTTCGAGTCCTTCGCCGATATCGAGGACGAAGACGGGGAGACCGAGCTTCCGGATCCGGTCGACGAGCCGGAGGGGATTGCCGCGGAAGGCGATGACGAGGCCGGGGTCGAGGGACTGGATGACCTCGATGTTGGGGTCGACGAGGCCGCCGATCCTGCGGATGGACCGGGCTTCCGGCGGATAGTCGCAGAAGCGGGTCACTCCGGCGACGTGGTCTCCGAGGCCGAGGGCGAAGAGGATCTCGGTGACGTTCGGGGCCATGGAGACGATCCGCTCCTGGGTCCGTTCGGGCAGGGGAAACGGCCGGCCGAGGTCGTCCTTGAGGTCCTGGGGGCCGGACGCCCGAATTATTTGGTCCTTCTCCCGATTTCGGGGAAGTCCTCTATTCGGCTTGGCGAAGGATATCGCCCTTAGCCCCCCGGCCCCCCCGAGGACCAGTCCCGGCGGTCCCCCCGCCTTCGGCGGGTCCCCCTCCGCTACGGGGGTCGTCAGGGCGACATCCATCGCCGCCTCACGATGGACTTCCCCGATTTCGGGAGAATAACATTTATTGTCAGAGGAAAATGCCGTCCGGGCGTCACCGGGAAGCGGTGTTGCGGGAGCAAGAAAAGAGAGCCCAACAATGATCAGCCCGGAAAAAGATAGAAGGCGGCGAGGCGCGGACATATCCGTTTTCATTCGCGCCTTTCTCCGCCGGCCAGCGAGATCTCCGGAAGGCCCGTGCGGAGGTTCTCCCGGATATCGACTTCGGCGCCGAAGATCTCCCGGATGTTCGCGGCCGAGACCGTTTCCCCGGGCGTGCCTTCGGCCGCGACGGCACCGTTCTTGAGGAAAATCAGCCGTTCGGCGTAGGCCGCGGCCAAGTTGATGTTGTGCTCGGCGGCCACGATGGTTTTGCCCTTGTCTTTCTGGAGGCCCTTGAGGATGCCGTAGACCTCGACCTGGTAGCTGATGTCGAGATGGAGGCTGGGCTCGTCGAGCAGGAGGACGGGAGTGTCCTGGGCCAGGGCCCGGGCGATGAAAACCCTCTGCCGCTCGCCGCCGCTCAGCTGGGACAGCCGTTTCGTCCTCAAAGGCCCGACATCGGTCAGGCGCAAAGCTTCGTCGACGGCCGTGGCGTCGGCGGCGGAGGCTTTCTCGAGCCGCCCCTGTCGGGCGAAACGACCCATGAGGACGATCTCTTCCACCGTATATTCGAAGATGGGCTCGGCCAGCTGGGGGACGTAGGCGATCTTGGCCGCGAGCCGCCGCGGGCTCATCCGGAAAACATTTTCGCCGTCGCAAACGACCTGACCCCGGACGTTGCCGAGGAGGTTCTGGACGGCCTTGATCAAGGTGCTTTTGCCCGAGCCGTTCCGGCCGAGGACGGCCACGAATTCCCCGGGCTCGACCGTGAGGGAGACGTCGTGGACGACGAATCCGTCATCGTATCCCGCCGAGAGGTCCTTGATTTCAAGCATCGCCATGGTCGGTCCGCGTTCCCCTCAGTATAGCCATTCAGCGTGATTTATTCCACCGGCGGGGAGCGGAGTCAGCGAAGCGACCAGCAGAATTGTAGCGGAGTACCCGAAGCCACAATTCTGGTAAATATCCGAATAGAGTCTTGTCATTTGTCCCCTCTTCCCATCCGCAAAAAGCTGGGGCCGAGGGGTATCGTCGACGGGAGCATAAAGCGGGGATTTAGCCGTCATAGGCCTGATCCGGCCTATGACGACGTAAGAATCACCGCGCGGACGGAGACGATACCCCGAGGCCATTCCTTGACTTTTCGGGGGGTGGAATCTAATATGAGGATTGATTTTTAGCGACCCGCAAAAGCCGGAAACCCGGGTTTTCGAGGACATTAAGGACCATGACAGACGCCTACGATTTCGCGCATATCGAGAGCAAGTGGCAGCGCGCCTGGGAGGAAAAGAAGGCCTTCGAGGCGGTCGAGGACCCCTCCAAGCCGAAATTCTACTGCCTGGAGATGTACCCCTACCCGTCCGGCCGCATCCACATGGGCCACGTCCGGAACTACTCGATCGGCGACGTCATCGCCCGCCAGAGAACCATGGCCGGCGCGAACGTCCTCCACCCCATCGGCTGGGACGCTCTGGGCATGCCGGCCGAGAACGCGGCCATCAAGCACGGCACCCATCCCCGGACGTGGACCCTCGACAACGTCGCCCACATGCGGGCCCAGCTCAAGAGGATGGGCTTCAGCTATGACTGGAGCCGCGAGGTCAACACCTGCCTGCCCGATTATTACAGGTGGAATCAGTGGATCTTCCTGCGCATGCTCGAAAAGGGCCTGGCCTTCCGCAAGGAGAGCTGGGTCAACTGGTGCTCCCAATGCCGGACCGTCCTGGCCAACGAGCAGGTCGTCGGCGGCGGCTGCTGGCGCTGTGACACCCCGGTCACCCAGAAGAAGATGGAGCAGTGGTTCCTTAAGATCACCGCATACGCCGACGAGCTCCTCACCGGCCACGCCCAGCTCGCCAAGTGGCCCGAGCACGTCCTGGAGATGCAGAAGAACTGGATCGGCCGGAGCACGGGCGCGCACGTCCACTTCGGTCTCGACGGGACCGGAAAGACGATCGAGGTCTTCACGACCCGCCTCGACACGATCTGTGGCGCCACGTTCCTCGTCGTCTCGGCCGAGCATCCCATCGTGCCCGACCTCGTCGCCGGGCCGGGGGAGAAGGAGCTCGGCGCCTGGGTCGCCCGGACCGTCGCCGAGATGCGGAAGCGTCGCGACATCGGCGAGACCGAAAAAGACGGCGTCGACACCGGAAAGAAGGCCGTCAATCCCTTCACCGGGGAGCTCGTCCCGGTCTGGATCGCCAACTACGTGCTGATGGATTACGGGACGGGCGCGATCATGGCCGTCCCGGCCCACGACGCCCGCGACTTCGAGTTCGCCAGGTCCTACGGCATCCCCATCCGCACGGTCATCGCCCCCGAGGACAAGGCCGGCGGCTCCTTCGACGCCGAGCCCGCCGAGGTCTTCGCAGACGTCGGAGTCCTGGTCAACTCGGGTCCCTTCTCGGGCCTTCCCTCCGAAAAGGCCATGGACGAGATGGGGAAGTACGCCGAAGAAAAGGGCATCGGCCGCCGGAGCACGGTCTTTCGGCTCCGCGACTGGGGCATCTCCCGTCAGCGCTACTGGGGCACGCCCATCCCCGTCATCTACTGCCAAACATGCGGCATCGTCGGCGTCCCCGACCGCGACCTGCCCGTCGAGCTTCCTTTCGACGTCAAGCTCACGGGAGAGGAGGGCTCGCCCCTCGAGCGCTACGAAAGCTTCGTCAAGACGACCTGCCCGAAGTGCCACGGCCCGGCCCGCCGCGAGACCGACACGATGGACACTTTCGTCGATTCCTCGTGGTACTTTTTCCGCTACTGTTCGCCCAAAGATGCGGACCTGCCCTTCCGGCCCGAGGCCGCGAAGTCGTGGCTTCCCGTCGATCTCTACATCGGCGGCGTCGAGCACGCCATCCTCCACCTGATCTATTCCCGGTTCTTCACCAAGGTCCTCCGGGATTTCGGCCTCACCGGGATCTCCGAGCCGTTCCCCCACTACCTGGCCCAGGGCATGGTGACCAAGGACGGGTCGGCCATGTCCAAGTCCAAGGGCAACATCGTCGACCCTGACGACATCCTGAAAAGCTACGGGGCCGACACCCTCCGCCTGTTCATCCTCTTCGCCTCGCCGCCCGACAGGGAGTTCGCCTGGGACGAGTCGGGCCTCGAAGGCTGTTACCGGTTCCTCCTCCGCGTCTGGACGATCGTCCATGAGAATATCGACCTCTTCACGGCCAGCCCCGGCGACGCGGCCAGTCCCCGCGACGCGCCGGCGACGGCCGGTGCGGGAGGTGCCCCGTCCCGGGTGATCAAAAAAACGCACCAGACGATCCGCAAGGTGACCGAGGACATCGGTGTCCGTTTCCACCTCAACACGGCCATCAGCTCGATCATGGAGTTCTACAACCTGGTCAAGAAGGAGCGGGATGGGCTGAGGGAGACTCCGGCCGGCCGGGCCGCCCTGCGCCTGGCCCTGGAATCCATCGTCCAGCTGCTTTCGCCCCTAACCCCGCACCTGGCCGAGGAGCTCTGGGAGAAGACAGGTCACCGGGGGCTCCTCATGCGCTCGGCCTGGCCCGTCTACCACCCCGAGCTGGCCCGCGAAGAGATGGCCACCGTTATCGTCCAGGTCAACGGCAAGCTCCGGGACAAGTTCGAGGCGATGCCCGACCTGCCGGAGCCCGAGCTCGAGGCGGCGGCCCTGGCCCTGCCGAAGATCCGGGCGGCCCTCGGCGGCAAAACTCCCCGCAAGGTCATCTCGGTCAAGAACAAACTCGTCAACATCGTGAGCTGAGCCGTGGCCGGACCCCGTTTTCGACCGCAGGCGACTTGGAAAACAAAGAGCCCCGGCCGCTGTCAAGGGGTCATGACGGCTGTCGCCCTGGCCGCCGTCCTCCTTTTCGCCGCGGGCTGCGGCTACCGGCTGCGCGGCACCGGCTCCTCCTTGCCGCCGCAGATCAAGACGATGAGCATTCCCATGTTCAAGAACCTGACGACGCGCTTCGAGCTCGACGTCAAGCTGACCCGCGCCGTGATCAGCGAGTTCGTCGTCCGGGGCAAGGTCGCCGTCACGGCGGACGCGGCCCGGTCGGACGCCGTCCTCGAGGGGGAGATCACGTCCTTCAGCGCGACGCCCATCGGCTTCAGCGGCGGGAACCAGGCCGACAAGTACAACATCACCGTGACGGCCAAGGTCACTCTGAAGGACCGGGCCTCGGCCAAGCCCCTTTTTTCGAACCCCTCCTTCGTCTTCCAGCAGGAGTACGACGTCCCGCCGGGCGCGAACTTCGAATCCCTGGAGGCCGAGGCCATCGACAAGATCGCCGGGAAATTCGCCCGGAGCCTGGTCGTCAGCATCCTGGAGGGGTTTTAGGATGGCAGAGCCGTCCCGCGCCGGCGGGCTCCGCGAGGAATCGCTCCTCGCCGGGTACCTGTTCTTCGGCGAGGAGGCATTCCTGGCCGAGGAATTCATCGAGGAGCTCAAGGGCGTCCTGGCGTCTTCGGCGGGCGACGATTTCCACCTCACCCGCATGGACCTCGACGAAACAAAATGGCGGGAGGTCATCGACACGGCCCGGACCGCCCCTTTCCTTTTTGAGTTCTGGCGGGCCATCGTCGTCCGCATCCCGGAGCGCCGGGCGGGCGCGGACAGGGGCCAGGACAAGAAGGGCGACGCGGACGGGGAAGAGGGGAAGGGAACGAAGTTCCTGTCCGTCCTCGACCAGAAGATCCTCCGGGACTATTTCGCCTCGCCTCCGTCCCGGACGGTCCTCGTCGTCCTCCGGGCCGGCCGGGTCAGGAAGGACGATGCGGTCGTCCGCTTTTTCCAGTCCTTGCCCAAGGGCGTCTTTGCCGTGGTCGAAATGAAACCGCTCTCGGCCGCCGCGCTCATGAAGCGGGCCGAGGAAAAGGCCAACGCCCTCGGCAAAACGCTGACCGAGAGGGCCAAGAGACGGCTCTTCGAGATCCTCGGCCAGGACCTTCGCCTAACGCTGAACGAGGTCGAGAAGCTGGCCGTATATGTCGGCGACAAAAAGGGGATCGAAGAGGACGACGTCGACCAGGTCACGGCCTGGCAGCGCAGCTTCAATGCCTACGAGCTCGACGACGCCCTGGCCGTGGCCGACTTCGCCAAGGGGGCGGCCGTCCTGAACGACCTCTTGGCCGAGGGCGAAAGGCCGGAGCAGATCGTCGGCCGGCTGGCCGGCTTCTTCCGCAACGTCCTCGCCGCCCAGACTTGGCTCAGGGAGAAAGGCCGAACGAAAGAGGAGATCTTCCAGACGTTCTTCCCCCAAATCCAGAAGGGCTGGAGCATGTACGCCGATAAATCCCGGCAGTTCTTCGGCGTCGTGGAAGGTCTCTCGTCCTCGGAACTCAACGCTCTTCTGAGCAAGCTCCGCGAGCTGGACAGGAGGATCAAGACGAGCGGGGCGAAAGACCTGAGCGAAAAGATCCTTCTCGAGGTTTTCCTGAAGGAATTCTGCCTGGCGAGAAAAGAGAAGACGATTATTTCGCCGGAGCGGGGGTGAGGAGCCCGACCTGCCGGCTGAGCCGGGATTTGTAGCGGCTTCCGGTATTCTTCTTGATGGCCCCCTTCTTGACCGACTTGTCGATCACCTGGAAGACCCCGGGGAGCATTTGGACGGACCCTTCACGGTCGTTATCCGCGATGGCTTCCCGGAGCTTGCGCATCTTGGTCCGGAGAGCGGATTTCGTCTGGGTGTTGACGGATTTCTTGCGGAGGCTGCTGCGGTGCTGCCGTAGCGCCGATTTGTGACGGGCCATTTTTTTCTCCTCTTAAAGGGTCCTATGTTAGAATATCCTGGCCCTAAAGTCAAACGGCCCCGGGGCCGGGATAGCGATCGACCCCATGGAATCCGACGACCATAAAAGCCGGCTGATCCGCTCCACGGCCTCCGTGGCCGTTCCGACCCTCGTCAGCCGCGTCCTCGGCTACATCCGCGACCTCCTCCAAGCCTACTACCTCGGCACGGGCAACAGCGCCGACGCCTTCACCATCGCCTTCACCATCCCCAACCTCTTCCGCCGGCTGACGGGCGAGGGGGCCATGACGCCGGCCTTCGTCCCGACCTTCACGGAGCTCAAGCAGAACCGGGGCCGGACCGAGCTCTGGGCCTTCGGGAACGTCTTTTTCTGGGACCTGGCCCTGCTGATGGCGGTCACGACCGGCCTGGGCATCCTCTTCGCTCCCGGCCTCGTCAAGGTCATCGCCTACGGGTTCGGGGACATCGCCGGGAAATGGGGCCTGACGATCTTCATGACCCGGGTCATGTTCCCCTACCTCTTCTTCATCTGCTTGGCGGCCTTGGCCTCGGGCATCCTGAACTCCTTCGGCCGGTTTTTCGTCCCGGCCTCGACGCCCATCCTGTTCAATCTCGCCGTCATCGTCGCCGTCACCGGCTGGGCCGGGAGCTCCCGTACGCCCGCGCTCGTCTTCGCCGTCGGGGTCGTCGTCGGGGGAGTCCTCCAGCTCGCCCTCCAGGTCCCGTTTCTCTGGCGGGAGGGGATGCGTTTCACCTTCGGCCTCTCCTTCCGTCACCCGGTCGTCCGCCGCGTCGGCCGGCTCATGGTTCCGGGCATCTTCGGGGCGAGCGTCTACCAGGTCAACTTCGCCCTCAGCCGGATGATCGCCTCCGGCCTCGAAAAGGGCAGCACCTCCGCGCTTTACTACGCGTCGCGGATCGAGGAACTGACCCTCGGCCTTTTTTCGATCGCCCTCGCCGCGGCCCTCCTGCCGGCCTTCTCCGAACAGGTCGCCGCCCGGGACATCGGTGAGATGAAAAAAACACTCGGCTTTTCCCTCAAGCTGACGGCCATCGTCACCTTCCCCGCCGCGGCCGGTCTGGTGGCCCTCAACGGGCCGATCATCCGCACGCTCTTCGAACGGGGGATGTTCGACCGGGGGTCGACGGCCCTGAGCGCGTCCTGTCTCCTGTTCTTCGCCCTCGGCCTGCCCTTCGTTTCCGGTGTCAAGGTCGTCGCCCCGGCCTTCTTCTCCCTCAAGGACACCCGGACGCCCGTCGCCATCGGGATCGCCGTCATGCTGGTGAACACGGCCGTTTCGCTCCTGCTCATGGGCCCGCTCCGGGTCGGCGGCCTGGCCCTGTCGCTCTCGCTGTCGCAGGTCCTCAATTTCGTCCTTCTCTTCCTCTGG
>Ga0315287_10006517_pt1 | contig 11636 bp, 5 predicted proteins | sample YL17G11_0_MG_FD_205037 | JGI IMG/M metagenome (GOLD analysis project Ga0315287, IMG submission 205037) | Sediment microbial communities from Yellowstone Lake, YNP, Wyoming, USA - YL17G11_0 | ecosystem: Environmental > Aquatic > Freshwater > Lake > Sediment | place: USA: Wyoming | collected...
AAATTCGATTCATCGGTGCCTCACGATGCTGGCTTGCCATTTGAGATTCTCATGATGCGCAATGTGTCGGGGCACTTCTGAAACTGCTTCACGGCGAGGCCAAGCGGCTCCTGGTGCAGACGTACGGCATGACCAAAGCGGAAAATCCGGCGTTCATAGCTGAGTTCGTCGACGTTTGCGGGCGGACCTATCCCTGGCGGCATGCCCACGAAAGGGTGGGGACTCCCTGCTGCCCGGCTTCAACTATACGCGGGGGTATCGGCAGGGTCTGAAGACGACCGACCCGATCGAGTCGACACTCGCCGTGGTCAGGCTGCGGACCAACGTGGTGAAGCGCTGAAATCCTCCGCAATAACGAAATTCACATGGCTATTTCGACGAGCATTGATGTTACGGAGTCGGAACGTCTATGATCAACGGGGGAAACGGATGACGAACGTGGTGCCTTCACCGCGGGTACTTTCAATATCGACCGTCCCCTGATGATTGGCGATGATTTTGGCGCAGGTTACCAAACCATAGCCGTGTCCGGTCTTCTTGGTGGTGAGGTGTTCCTTGAACAACCTCTCTTTGACCTCCGGGGCAATGCCGACGCCGTTATCCGACATCGAGAGCATTACCTGCGTATTATCGTGACGGGTCTTGACGACGATCCGGCCATCCTGACGTTTGGTCTCAACAATCGCATCGGCGGCGTTGTTGAGGAGATTGATGAGCAGTTGCGAAAGTTGATCGCCGTCCACGTCCATGTCGGGGAGGTCGGGGTCAAGGTCGGTCTGGATCTCGATCCGGGTGAACCGTTTCTGGACGGCGATAAACGACATAACGTCGGTCAGAATGGAATTAAGATTACTATTTTGCTTCTTTGTGTCCAGCCGAGAATAATCCATCAGTCCGGCGGTAAACCGCGTCATTTTGTCAACATTCGCTTTCAATTTTTCGAGAGTATCCGGAAGGGGGGACACGGTTCCTCTTTCGATATATACCTGCATCAGTTCAAGGCCGCCCAGGATGACGCCGAGGAAATTGTTGAGCTCATGAGCGATCGATGACGCCATCATCCCCTTTTCCGCGAATCGTTCCAGATCGAATAGACGCTGCTCGACGTTCTTTTGGGCCGTCACATCGTGCAGAGTCACGATGGTATCGATTTGGCAGGCGGCGGGACCGGGAACGATTCCGATCGTGACCGAAAAGATTCGTTCGGTGCCGTCAATGCGGGCGATCAGGCTTTCCGTCCTGGAGGATGTCCCCCGTGCGCCATCAGGGGATAGCCGTGTAAGCCATCCGGGAAATGCGTCTTCGCCAAACACCCGGCTGATCGGCAGGCCGACCGGTGAGGCGTCACGGATGGCGGCGGAAGAGAGTCCCGCAAGCATTTCGCGGCCCGAGGCGTTGATTGTGCTAATGATTCCGTTTTCGTCTATCACCAGCACCGCCTGTTTGACGTTGTTGAGGATATCCAGATACCAGGCGTTCAAATAGGATATTTCGGCGAAGATAAAGGCATTGGCCACCAATGGGGTTATGGTATTGACAAAGGCGGAGGCCAAATCGAGGTCGCCGTCGCTGAATGATTTTCCACCGACTCTATTCCCCAGACCCATCACGCCGATAAGCTTCTCGCCGGAGAAGAACGGGGCAATTAGGAGTACCCCGGCGGTCCGCCAGGCCGTGGCCAATTGATGGGTGAAGGGGTCATCGAGCAAAGATTCCACGCGAATCGGAGATGCCTGGGATCGCAGAACAGCTTCGGCCGTGATGGCGTCATCCAACTGCACCAACGCCGGATTGCCGTGATATTTGCCGGTGCCGAAAACGATAGCAGGACCGAACCGCTCATCGGGGTTTTTGATGGCCACGAAAGCATTGGCGACGGAAAACTGTCCGGCGATGGTATAGGCCAGAGCCTCGACCAGTCCGGGCAATGTGGGATTGTCCGCGAATTGACTGGTCAGATTGGCCAGGGCGCCCAAGGCCAGGACGCTTTTGTCGCCGTAGGCGATTCCGTGGCGGCTGTCATTCAGCGAGCGTGTTTCTTGTCCGGTTTGGTGCGTCATCGGCCATTATTCCTTGCCACAGGCAACGGCGGCTTCCTGTTCGTTCGGCCTGATCGTGAAGAATTCGGTCAGATCAAGGACCGTCAAGATATGCATGATGGGGGACGGAACGTTGCAGAGAATAATATCGCCATCCCGCTCGCGAAACAGATCGACGCTTCCAAGAAGGGAGCCGACCCCGGCCGACGACAAAAACTCCAGCGCTGCCAGATCCATGATAACGAACCGAAAGCCATCAGCCTGGGCGTTGGTCAAAGCTTGAACCATCTCATGAGCGTTGCTATTGTCCAGGGTTTTGCCGGGGTTGATAAGAAACACGTCGTCCTGCAACACTCGGTGATCAAATGAACACTTTTCCATATCTACAAGCTCCACGTCTTGACGATGGTTAAAATATTGCGGCCGTCGGCACCGCGAATGTAAGACATGGCGTCGGCCATCCGACGGACCATGGGAATGCCGAATCCCCGGATGCGTCGCTGTTTGGCGGCCGTGCGGGCGACGAAATCGACCTCCGCCGCGGTCGGATCATATTCCCGTCCGGTGTCAGCAAACGTCATCATGACCCGGCCGGGTCCAACTTCCGCCCAAAACGCGACCGGTATTCCCTCGTTTATCCCGCCATGCTGGCTTATATTGCTGGCGACCTCATAAAAGATCGTGCGCAGTTCAAAGCGGGTCAATTCCGGTGCGGGAAGAGCTGCCAGAAAGGCGTCGAACCGCTCCGAGGCCGACACAATTTCGCCGGCGATCGGCAAAAACTTATCTTGATAGTTGGCTCTGGTGGAGCCGGGGTCGATCGCGGGTCTGCCGGAAAAGCCATCGGAGGGTGATGGCGTGCAATAAAACAATTCCGCAAGATCCAGAATCGTCAGGATCCGCATCAACCCACGCGTTGGGTTCTGGAGTCGGACCTCGGTGGCACCCCGTTGACACCGCAACCGGGTTCGCCATAGCAATTCTATGTGCCGCGAAGTCACCAGTTGGAGGGCGGCGCAGTCCAGCAGCACCGTCGGCGGGCTGGTTTTCAGCGTCGCCCGAACGCGTTCTTCGAACTGATCTTCCGCCCAGCCTCCTAGCTCCGCCGGAACCGGAATTGCGGCATTGAGTTTAAGCGTTGACGGCATTTGACCTCGTATTAGTAACACTATTGTTAAGATCGACCGAAACGCCGATCCATTTCATGGCCAAAAGCGTAATATCATCGTATTGAGGCGCAGTCCCGACAAACGCCTCGTGGCGCTCCAGTACACCTCGAACCAAATCATCGGCGTTTTGGCTGTGGAGAGTCTGCACGGCGTCCAAGAAACGCTCCATACCGTATTCACGTTTGTCAATGTCCTGGGCTTCATTAATCCCGTCCGTATATTGAATCAACCAATCCCCCGGAGAAAGCAACAGGGCTCCATCCTCAATGCGCTTGTCGAACGTATCGGAACCGGCCATACCGAGGGGAAATCCTTTTGTCTTGATAAGCCGCACGGCGGCGGCAGTGGCGTCAACTTTGACCAACGGGTTGTGCCCCGCCGAGGCGAAGGCGAAATGGCCGGTTCGCCGATCCAGGATACCGTAAAACATAGTTACGAACATTCCCTTCTTGATGCTGGGCAGGAGTTCGCGGTTGACGGCCGAAAGGAGCTGTGACGGTTTCAAAGCAGGACGCGCCAGTCGCCGGACAATATCCCTGGTCAGGAGCATGACCAGCATTCCCGGCAACGATTTCCCTGAGACATCGGCGATCAAGTAGCCGAGAAGGTTTTCATTGAGGGGGAGGAAATCATAATAATCCCCGCCGACTTCGCGGGCGCTGCGGTACGCCCCGGCAAACTGGAACTGGGCGGCCTGCGGGTACTCCTTCGGCAGGATATTGGCCTGTATCTCGCGGGCGATTTCCAGCTCCCGGACGAGTCGTTCCTTTTCGATCTGCTGGCGCTGGGCCATGGTCAGTTTGCCGCCCATGACCCGGAGCGTCTCGGCCAGGTAGCCAAATTCGTTGCGGCTCTTGATCGGAATATCAAAGACGGGTTCATCCAGCCTGACGGCCTTGAGCGAGTTTATGATTAAGCCGAAGGGACGCAACCTGCGATTGAGGACGATCATCGTAGTCGGAATCCCCAGCAGTATCATGATCGCCGTTATCGCGCTAACCGTGACGATGGACGTTTTCCGGGCCATCGCGATTTGGCGGGTGGACGATGCCGCCGCCAGCGTGCCCAGCGGCACGCCCTGTTCGATGATGGGTATGGTGATCGTCAAGGAATCGCCGACAATGGAAAGCTTTTCGCCGGTCTGCAGCGATTGTGGATACCGGGTCGAGCTGATCGATAACAACTCTTGTCCAGACATCACTTGCCTGATGTCGGTGTGGGCCAGAAACCGGCCCTGATTGTCGGCGATGCCCACCCAGCGGATGTCGGCGTTGTCCGACGCCAGCCGGGTGCAGAGGTTGCTAAGCATCAGGACGTCGGGAGATTCGGCGGAGATGATATGTTTTCCGGCGGAGGACGCATACGACCGGGCCTGCGCCAACAGTGTTTCCACCACTCCGGCGGTTACGCTGGATACATACTGTTTGGTCACGATGTATCCCGTGACCGCCATCAACAGCAGGATGACGCCGCCTACATACAGCGAGAATTCCATCCTGATGGAAGTGCGGAACTGCCCCGCCTGGGGCCATTGATCCGACTGGTCGCCCGGTCTATCTTGTGTCAAGTGACATCGCCTTAAGTTTCTGAATTTCGTTTTCGGTCCGTTTGACATAGGCCGCGATTTCCGCGTTCTGGGGAGCCAGGGCGGCCGCCTTGCGCCAGATGTCGAGCGCCTCGGGCAGACGGTTCTGACCGTACAGTTCGACGCCCAGGAACTTGTAGGAGTTGACCAGGTAATCGCGCACGCTTTGATATCCGGGGGCGAGGCGTTCGACCGTTTCCCATCCGGCGATAGCGCTGTGCAAGTCTCCCTGAGTAAAGGCCGCCTGGGCCGTGCGGTAGGCGGTTTCGACCTCTTTCTGCAACTCGCGGCTCAGCGGCGCCGCGCCAGGAGCAACCGTCGGCGTCGTGACCAGATGGAATGTCTGCTGGCATTTCTCGCGGAAATCAAGGCACCACTGGTGCCCGGGGAACAACGCCAACGCGGAATCGATGGAGGACATTGCCGTCGGATAATTCCCCTGATCATAGGCTTCGGTCGCGTCGGCCCGCCATGAGTCGAAACGAACCTTTTTGACGGCGAGGGCAACCAATGGGTCATTCGGGGCCACTTCATCCAGCGTGCGTACCATCGCCTGCGCTTCCGGCAGGCGGCCGTAGGCAAGGAGGGAGTCAACCGCTCCCAATTGCGTTTGGATGAATTGCTCGCGTTGGCTCTCCTGTTCGATGGCCTTCTCAGCCCGGGCCATCAGATCGGCCGCCGCCGCGTTGGTAGTGTCAATCCCCTGAGCCAGGCGGGCATAATATTGCCCGGCCAGAAAATCGCCCGCGCTCAAACGGGTCTGGGCCGAATCCAAATATTGATGCAGTTGTACGGTGCGGGTTTGCCGGTCGAGCCGGGTTCGGGCATCCAGCAGCGAGCCGGATATGGCCGTCGTGTCGATACCGGCGCCTCGCGCCACAAAGAGCGCCCGGTCGAAACTCTCCACCGCCGACGTCAATTGATTCTCCTGACTCTGCTGTCTGCCTTGAACGACCATTTTATCGACCAATTCGCGGTTCCGTTCGTTCAACTGACCGGCCATGGCTTCGTTAAAGGCCTTCTCCCGCTGTTCGGCCCGCAGGCGGCGGCGTTCGCTGATTGGCGCGCCGAAAGCCGTGGTCAGAGTAAACAGGTGCAGACTTCCCAGGTCACGCTCGACCAAGGCATAGTCAAAACCGATTCCGGCATATTTGATTCCGGCGCCGAGGGCGGCATTGTCATCCCGCCATCCCCCTCGGATTTGCAGCAATCCGGAAAAATCATATTCCACGCCGGCCGCAAGCAGAGGTCTGTTGCTTTCGGTCTTGACGGCATCGGCGGAAAGCATGACCGCATGCCGGCCGGAAGATTCGGGATGCAACGTCAGGCTCAGGCCGGTGTTCAGCTCGAATGGATACGATTCGGCGGCGTCCGCCAGTTTGATTTCGGGGCGAAGCACGTTCCGGGCGTTGATCGCGATATCGAGAGACGAAAACGGTCCCGGCCCCAGATTGAAACGTCGGCCGATCGAAAGCATCAAGCCGGGAGACGAGGAGGCGCTATAATTGGCCAGGGAATGGTGCTCGACCGTCAGGGCCGCCCCCAGGTCGTATTGATCGAAGGCTCGACCATAGGCCAAATAAAACGCCAGCCGGTTGTCGCTGAATTCTCCCACCAGCATATTCGATTGGTCGCGTTCCTCGATGCCGTCAATGCCTAGGCGGAAAACCCCGAAGCCGATGGAACCCCAGTCCAGCGTCGGGATGGCCAGTCCGAGGTATTGGTAGGCGATGTCGCTTTCGAACAAGCGGCAGTGAAAACCGCTGACTCCGATCTGTTCCGCTGAGGCCAGCCGGGAGGGATTCCAGTAAGGAGCGGTGGCGGCATCGCAACGGCTGATGGCGGAGCCGCCCAGGGCCAGTTCCCGGGCGCCGGCGCCGAATTCAAATGGCGAGCGGGTGCCGGCGTCATCGGAAGAAACCGATGGCGCCGTCAACACCACCAGACAGGACACGAATATCAGTAACCGCCTCATCGAATCACCGCCACTTTTCGTTTGAAGCTCTCCACTTTGCCCGACAAATACCGAGCCGTGATGCGGCAGAAATAGGTTCCCGAAATAACGTCACGCCCATCGTTGTTGGCGCCGGTCCAGCAGTCCGCCTGGTGTGATCCGGCCGCACGGGACGCCTGGGAGGCGATGGTCTTGACCAGTTCTCCGGTGATGGAGAACACTTCGATATCCACCCATGCTTCCTCGGGCAATACATACCCGATGGTTGTGACTTCGCCCCGCGACGGGAAAAACGGGTTGGGATAGTTGGTAAATGAATTTTCCAGGCCCACGGCCGTAATTGCTACTTCCACCCCGGTCAGCGGATAAATCGGCGGCGCGACAAGGGGATAGATTGTACTTAGCAAATTCCCGTCCATCACGTCCATGAAGGTTGAGTCGGCGAACTGGATCAGATAATTGCCTTCCGGCGCCGAGGCGCGAATGTCGGCCGACAGAGTTATTGGCCGCGTGCCTCCCCGGGGAATAATCATGTCCGGATCGATTACCAGATCGATTCCATCGACCGCCAGTACGGTATCGGCGGCCACGGCCTGCTCATCAATCAGCAAGCGGACAGAGCGGAATATTTCCGAGGCGGCAATGGGGATAACTCCGGATTGTGTGCGCCGAACCATTTGGCCTTTCAAGCCATGAATGGCAACGTTGCCCTGAAGCGGCGTCCCCTGGTAGTCAAACCGGGCGCTAAACAGGGTGACCGCGGTATCCCCGGGGAATGACAGGGCCGTCGGGAGGAAAACCGGCGTGACGGTCGGTCGTCCGGCCGGAAGGAAAATCCGGGCCGAGGATGAGACCACCGGGAAGGTGAAAGGACAATCGCCGGAGGGGGTTTGTCCGGTCAGTCGGCCGTCGGAGCAATCATGCACATCTATTTTGTTTTCGTCATTTATCAAAAGGCGGAAATTATCATAGGGAACATCAGCGTCGATATCACCGATCAATTGAACGGTGATCGTACCGCCGGGAGCCAGAACGAGTCCGGTATCACTAATGGCAAAACGGGTCATGCCGGCGACGGTTGTTACATAGTCCTGATAATCAGCCGGACCTTCGTCGATGCGACAGCCAATTCGGTCGAAAATTCGGCCGGCGTCCTGCGGTCTTCCGGTCGTATCGGTCACGGCAATATCGACGCCGTCTATCCGCAGAGATGAAAAATCGGAAGTCCCCGGATGGCTGAACTGAAGCGACACCATCGCCACGGCGTCGCTCCCGGCGACTATTGAAGACGGTAATGACGAAGTCACGCACAACTGGGGCGCCGGGGCGTTTTGACGGAAAGCCGTCCAGTCGGACACCATGGGAAATACCAACCCCGCGGCCAATGCGGCCGTATCGGAGGCGGCCTCCACGGTGGTTCCCGTGCTGATGTCACGCACCATAAATGCCGTGCTGTCCGGGATGCTTAGACGGAAGCCGGGCCGGGACGTGGATTCATCCACCGTCACCATCACGCGCAGCGAGTCACCCTGACCGTAATTCAGGTTCAACGGAGAACCGAAAAGGATAAGCACGGCCGTCGACTCCGGAGAGAAGTAGCTTCGCTCGCCGATCACCTGTTCATTGCGGACGATATAGACGCCGGTAAACAATTCACTCGGCTGAACCTGACCGCCGATGCTATCCAGCGCCACGATCGTCAGGGCGGTCACCTGGACCGAGGAACTGCCGGGACCGCCGGTATGCCGCACGTTCACCTGCATGATATCCACGCCGCTCTGTCCATAGTTGACAGTGGGATGCACCAGCGATGACGCCGACACCATAACCTGTTGCGCGGGATCGTTTATCCGGCAAATGGCGGTTCTCAACGGGAAACCGCCGGTGGCGTTCAACGGAACCGGCTGTCCGGTGTTGTGGTCGACCATCGGAACGGCGGCAGGGTTGTCGATGGTCAGGCGGAAGCTGGAGGCTGCAGCCAGAGAATCGATGTCAACCAAAAGCGACAGATTATGCCGTTGTCCCGGCGTCACGATTATCGGCTGGTCGAACCGAAGCGTCAGGATGCTTTCCGCCGGAATCGAGTCATAAACCACCAGAGTACTGTAACCGGCGGCCAGCATGATGCGGTTAAAAGCATGGTTGGCCGGCATCCCGACGCCGGTGGCGTCCTCGACGCGCAGGCGCAGGCTGTCCAGGCGCAACGGCGCCGTCGAAGGGGTGCTGTCCAGGTGGGCACACTGAAGCGTAAACGGGAAGACATTTTTCTGCCCGCGCGTGACTGCCGTCGGAGTGGAATTAATCAGATTGACGTGCCCTCCGGAAGCGGCCGTCTGAATATTGATTACTCCCGTGGAAACCACGGCCGAGGATTCGGCGGCCGCGAGTGCGAGAGCCCGAAGCGTCCAAGAGACCGGGCCGGGCCGTTGACCGGTAAAATAGAAAGAAAAGTCGGTTGTTTCGCCGGGGGCTAAATTACGCGGTCCGGCATTGAGGCTGTCAAGAACCACCAGCGACGTATCTCCCGTTTCCACCATCATTCCGACAACGCTGTCCAGCGGCGTGGTTAGGAGGTTGGAAATGATTATCCCGACCGGGATGGACTGACCGATGGAATAGGTTGGACGAAGGGCCGCCGCGGTGACGCTGAGATCAAAATCTGAAATGGTAAAGACATTATCGCCGCCGACCACACCGTCGCGGGGGCCGTCATTCTGTGACCGATATTGACAGCCATTGACCGGAATTTCGAGTCGCAGTCTTGTGTTTGGGGTCGCCTGAGGGGAAACATCCGCCAGAACAAACAGAGCTTTCGGCGATTCGCCAATGGGCAAGTTGATACTGGCGGCGATCCAGGTATTGCCATTACGGGCGAAGTCGGCCAACGGCGAATCCGAAGCCTGCCAGAGGTCGTCGCCATTGCTGTCAAGCCAGAGCCGGAGCGCGGCAATGTCGCTGCTGTCGGCATCCTCGCCGTTGATCAGAGTCACCGCCTCCAAAACATCCATCCTATCACCGTTGGACGCCGGGTGGAAAGCGAAGACCGGCGCCGCCGTCTCCCCCTGGCGCAAGCTTCTCGCTGCCAGATTCATGACCCGGTACTGCCGCCTGATGGAGCCATCGACAATCAGCATGCCTCCCGCCGACAAAGGAATGTCGCCGTTGAGGTTGACCGGTTCGGTAAAGGAGACGTCGGAAACGCCGGCGATGCCGGTCGAGAGACTGCCACCGTCGGTAATATCAAGGGGCAAGTCGGCGCAGATGAAGAAATACGCCAGAGACTCGGGCGGCAACGGAATCGTGAATCCGCCGAAACGCAAGCGGCTGTCGACGAAATATCCGGCGGCCACGAGAGAATCATTGTCCTGAATGCGATTATTGTTGTCGTCGTAATAAAGCGAAACCTGACCCAGTTCATAGTCATAGTACCCAGGCGAGGAGAGACCATGCGAGGTGTTGATCAGGGTGATGCCGTTGAGCGTTTTGTTCAGTCCGGTATAGCCATTGTACAAGGCGAATGCCAGCACTTGCTTGCCCGTGTCGGCCGGAGCGACGGTGGTCAATCCTATCGGCACGGAAATGACCGTGACCCGGTTGGAGGGGAATACAAAATGAATCGCCGGGCAACGGCTGGAGGCGTCGTCCGGGCCGGTCATGTCCGACCAGCAGGTGATGCCGCCCCGAGGTATATCAAACTGAAGCGTCCCGCCGTCGAACGGTTGATTGACAACGGTAACGGTAACCAGAAAACGGGTGTGCGGTTGCTGAAGCGGTGTATTCAGGTTGATGAGGCGCCAACGGTCGCCATAGAAAACGAACTGACCGACCGAAATGTCATCGGGTGTATAGCCGTTGCTGCTTATATCGAGCCATAACTTGACTGATGCCAACGCCTGGTCATCGGCCAGAGAACCCACATTGACCAATTCCAAAGCGCGGAGACGGTCCTCGGCATAGCCGTTCCGAGGCAGATCGAAGGCCATGACCTCCTGGGCTGGCTGCCCGGAGGTTAGCTTGAGGCCGGGAGTGGCGGCACAATGGATCGCCGCCGCCGGGAAGGCATCAATGGTGAACAGAGAATCATTCCGAATGGGGAAAATCCCTGTCACAGCCGTCTGCACGGAGAAGATGAATGCCGAAGAATCGCTCAGACCGAGGGCCAGCTTGTTGCCGTTTTTGGCGTTGTTCATATTGACGGCCGCCGCCAGGCACAGCTTCGCCGCCCCGCCGTTGCCGGCAATCGTCAGACCATTGGCGGCGAAAGTTGTGGAACCATTCTGGACAATTGCCGTTGCCAGCAGGGAGTCGCTGGGCCGGATAACGGTCGCATCGGCGTCTTTTTTCAAATAGAGGAAAAGGCTGTCAATCTGGCTGTCCAGTTTCGCCTGGGTGGCCCCGGAGGGATCAACCTCGATCAGCGAACAACGCATAGTATCAAGCGTTCGGACGGTGTTATGGGCATTCTTCAACTGGACGCTCAACAACGGGCCGGTGATTTGTCCCGGCGTAACCGCCGCCGGCGTTATCGGAATAACCGTAACCGTCATTTTTTCATTGCTTTGAATGACCAGCGTATCGACCGGGGTGAGGTCGGCATCCAGAGGGCCGTCGTTGGCTGATCTCATTCCCAGGCCGTTGCGGGGAATCCCGAATGCCACCGTGGCGCCGTTGGCGGGATAATCAATCAGATTCGCCCCGACAAACAGGCGGGTGAGCGGAGTTGTCAATTGAAGATTCAAGCCGCTGCGAAGCCATTCTTCTCCGGAGAATATCAACTTCCCCAGCCGCCGTTCCTCAGCCGCCCCGCCCCAGACGCCGTCGCCGTTGTCGGCATACAAAATAAGGGAGTCGAAGTTCTCATCCGACATTCCCATAAAATCGACTATATC
>Ga0315287_10006518_pt1 | contig 11636 bp, 13 predicted proteins | sample YL17G11_0_MG_FD_205037 | JGI IMG/M metagenome (GOLD analysis project Ga0315287, IMG submission 205037) | Sediment microbial communities from Yellowstone Lake, YNP, Wyoming, USA - YL17G11_0 | ecosystem: Environmental > Aquatic > Freshwater > Lake > Sediment | place: USA: Wyoming | collected...
CCGATCAAACTTAGACCTAAGGCCCCCTCTGCCACGCCCATAGATGACTTGATGTCAGGCAAGCGGGGGAAAATATTGCCCATGGCAAAAGCGTGCAGAGCGAATGTAGCAAAAATCCGATGCTGCGGTGCCAGTCGAAGAGCAATTTTCATTCGGAGACTCTAAAATTTCCAAGCGTAAGTTGTAACTTGCATAAACTTGCAAAACATAAAAGATAATTCATAACTGCTGACCTGCTCCCCAGAATTGACCTCACATGAGTGTTCGTCTGTTCTCAATTCTGACCTGCGTTTTTCAACCTGACGGTATGAGAGGCGCCAGCCTGGTATTTTGATTCAGACGTGATGAGAGATCATTGCATAGCGCAGGTGCGAAACGGTGCCTGAAGTCTCTTGTGGGTCATACACGTCGGTTCAGCCAATTCCGAGTAAGGTCGGCTTACCCCCAGATGGCGGCCAATTTAAAGAAATCGAGGAGTGACGCTCAGGGCCATAGGCGGACATATGATGGATGGGTGGACCACTTCACGGGGAGCACTTCAGTTCCTCCGTCCCCTAATTCATTGTGTGGTTGTCAGCTTGCCCACGTTTCGATGATGCAATTGCGCTTTGATCAGGCACAGTCTGATCGTTGATATTCAGCCTAACAATTACCTGGTCGTCAATTGACCACAGGGAGGAATAGTGATGCTTGCACGCCTCGCGCTTCGTGAATATCGAACTTGGGTCATGGATAGTCGACGTTGGAATGGCTATCGGCCGCGTCATGGAGATGTCGTCATTGCCACAGCGACCGTTTGAATCTGCCCAATATCTTTCGATCAAATATACCGAGCGATTAGCAGAAGCGGGCATCGAGCCATCGGTCGGCAGCGTTGGTGATAGTTATGACAATGCTCTCGCCGAGACCATCAGCGGCCTCTACAAAGCCGAAGTGATTCACAGACGCGGACCCTGGCGATCGTTCGAAGCCATTGAGTTTGCAACACTGGAATGGGTGGACTGGTTCAATCGACGCCGACTTCTGGGGCCCATCGAAAATATCCCACCAACCGAAGCCGAGCAAAGCTACTACGCCGCCATGGACAATCTCGCCATGGCAGCATAACTTAAATAAACAGGCCTCTGGCAATCCCGGGGCGGTTCAGAAACGATCACCCTATCTTCCCCATCCATCACCTGCACTCCATGCGATGGTGCATCTCGGAGCATTTCAACGAGGAGTGGAGGCTTGAGAACCTTGGGCTTGTTTGTGGCGCCTATTGGCTTTCCTCTTGGATTGCCGGACACTCCGTTCTTGAACCACACATGCTTGGGGGGCTTGGCATATCCAACATCATATCGAAAGTCCTTTTCGGAAAGTCCATTGGGATATGCGCCGACGTCCTCGCCTTCAAAATCGTAATCCATAATTATCGTCCTTATATTTTATCGATAGCACTCGCACGTCGGTGATGGGCGAGTGGCTGAAATAAAATGCTATCCCAACAATCCTGTTATCTGCTCGTTGTTGTCCTTCATCTAGGAGGCAGCCTCCTGACATTGTTCGGCCGCCCACTTGCCGGTGTGAGTGGCGCTGTGGGCTCTCCATGTTCATGATATGGTCCACAAGGTTTTTAGCCAACTCAGCTAAATTCCTTGCGGTGACCTGAAAACTTGGGAGTGACAGTTAAGTAATGGATATGATAGACAAAAAATATACATTTTTCCAATATACCGAATGCGGAATTTGCCTGTAAATTCCCTGTATATGGAAATGAGCGCTCCCGCGTTGGCATCGATTGCAGACGCCACATGTAAATACGCACCCAAGAGTGACCCCACCTCTCATTTTGCGCAACGCTGCCATCATCGACCTGCTCAAGAGCGGCAAGACGTGGACGAGCATCATGGTAGCCTCCGGGTGCAGCCGATCGGCCTTAGCCCGCCTCAATAGAGGAATAATTTCTACCACTTATTGCGGGTATTCCTGCGTCGCCAGAGATGAACAATTGCCGTCGGGAATTGGTCGCCCTCTGCCATCAGAAGCGGACATCAACAAATGTCTGGACCCATCAGCGGTCTTGTATAGCTGTGTGCGACAACCTATCTCGAATTCAACTACAGGCGGAAGTTGGACAAGGTGGCTGGTGTGGACGGGGGTGAGCAATTCGATCTGAGGCCGGTACGGCGTTTCGCCAGCCGCCGCCAGGTTGAACAGTATGCCTTGGTATTAGCAGCCATGGGTATGCAGTCATCGATTGCGTCGGAAGGTAAATTCATGACCCTGTATGTGGCGCATGAGGATGCCGAAAGGGCCAATGACGAACTCGCAGCCTATGACAGCGAGAACCACCAGCGCCCGCCCGAGCGATATTGGTTGCGCTCGTCATTGCCACCCATCGAGGTGGCCATGGTTTACTGGGTCGTGTTGTTATTCTTTTTTGCCGCCGCCCGTAACAATGCGTTTTCCTTCGACTGGATTGGCCAAGGGGCGGCTCAGTCGGGATTGATGCTCAAGGGAGAGTGGTGGCGCGCCGTCACCGCCTTATGCCTGCATGCCAATGGCGCTCACCTTCTCGGCAATCTCGTATTCGGCACGGCCTTTCTGCTGCTCCTGGCCCAGGTCACCGGTGCTGGTGTTGCCGCGCTTTCTATGGTCTGCGCTGGGGCGTTAGGCAATGTTCTAAGCGCAATTATGCAGTCGCCGGCGCACACATCGATCGGCGCTTCCACGGCGATATTTTCCAGCCTCGGTGTGCTTGCTGCATTGCGGCAGGTGAGGCGCCGCGATCATGCAATCTTCGCCCTGCGCAATTGGACGCCGGTGGCTGGCGCATTCGGGCTGCTAATATTTCTGGGGCTGAGCGGGGAGAATACGGACATTCTTGCACATGTACTGGGTTTTGGTGCGGGCATAACCGGGGGTTGGTTGCTTGCTAGGTGGGACCGCGATTGGGCCGGTGATCGACGCTTGCAATGGAAGTGTGCGGGCACCGCTGGTGCGGTCGTTGCTTTTGCTTGGATTGCTGCTGCTCTTGCCTAAGGTCGTCTTGTCCTGGCACAAGAATGCACTTAAGGCGACAGTGATCTCTCATTGGCCCATCGCCGACCGACGGTAACCTGCAGTCCGCTCCTGGCTTGCGGTCGCCCAACCAAACCTCGCCAGCATCCGATTGCTCGCGTCCTTCATCTCGAAATCCCAGCCGCTGAAGATACAGACCGTAATCCTGCGTGTCAGTGGTCGCATATCTTGGACATGGGACGCAACGACGCCTTCAGTCCAACATCATAGCGCAAGCCGTTGAACGCCGGCAGCGGGAGGGCAAACAGCGCGACCCTGCCTATCGGTTTGCTACGGCCTCATGGCTCTTTTGACCACGGCGCTCGGGCCTCACCGTTCGGCGCGCCGATACTGGTCATCGCTGACTCACTTTAGGCTGACCGTCATCCCGCTGATGGCAATGGACGCTTCGAGGCCAGCCTTTAGCCAGTTGAGTTCGAGAACGACGCCTTTCCCATTCTGCATCCTGACCGCGCCCGCACCGGCAGCGACTACAGCACCCGCACCGCTGGCACTGTAGGTTCCGGCGATGTCGCTTGGACTTCTTAGGTGCCGGGCCCGCCCGGCATATTCAGTTCGCAAGGCACCTATCGCTGCACCGAAGCTGACACCGCCGATTTTCAGCGGATAGTTCTTACCGCGAAACGTCAGCACTCCGCTGCCACCGCCCATCCCGACAATGAGTCCGACTTTCCTTATTACCAAGTGGACCGAGCCGGTGTCGGCTTTGGCCGGCCCTGCAATCGCTGGCAAATGCGCCAGGCATATTGACAGCGCCAGCGCCTGAACGCTTCTGCCATGAAACCCTAACATCTCACTTCTCCTGTTGACCGGCATTCACCGGATCACCTTCTTTTTGTGCTAGCATTGTTACAAAAGAACGAGCGCTGGCAAGTTCGTTCACGCCACCGCCGGATCGGGCGGTGGCCGCAGTTGCGTAATCAGCTGCAGGATTTAGGTGAGGGGGTCTTTCGGGATCACGAACTCGGGCAACTGAAATGCAACCAATGTCTGGTTGAGACCACCCTTCAAAAGCAGACATTTCACAACGCGACCGTGATGCCCGCCACAAGCAGTCATCCTTTCTGATATCCTAGGGTCAGCCCACGGACAAGATGCCTCTGCACCAGCAAAATGAAAACAAAGGTCGGAATGATGGCCACGCAACTGAGAGCAGTGGTTATTCCGGGGTCATTTTCCATCTCGTGGATGCTCAATTGAACCGACATCATTCTTATCGAGTGGGTGAGAAATATAGCCATGATGAATTCGGTCCAGGAGAAGATGAAGCAGAGCAAGGCGGTGGCAGCAATTCCTCTCCTGACCAAAGGGACGTAGATCCTGCTGAAAACCTGAAAGCCTGTGGCCCCATCAATCATGGCGGCCTCGCCTACCTCGCGTGGCACGTCATCGCAAAATGATTTGAGCATCAGCACGGCGAGTGGCAAATTCATTGCGGCATAGGCCAGAATGAGTCCGAGCCGTGTATCGATCAATGCGGTAGCATTGTAGGCAAGGATGAGCGGGATAATGATGAGGATGGGCGGCAGTACACGCTGGAAGATAATCCAAAATATGTAAGCCCGCCTCAGTCTGAAGGCATAGACCGACAGCGCGTAGCCCGCCAGTAAGCCGGCGCAAATGGTCAGTAAGGTGGAGCTGGTGGCGACCATAAGCGTATCAATGATGGTCTGGCGCGATTCTATCGAACCAGGGTCACTGCCGAGGAAGGTCACGTCATAGTTTCCAAGTTGCGGCTTGAAGTCGAAAAAAACGACCCTGTCCTTGTCGTAGACCGCCGCATAGGGTTTTATCGAGGTAAGTGCCATCCAGAAAATTGGAAACATGAACATCGCAACAACGAGAATCGATGCCATGTAGCGCAGGATGCCCGACAAACGGCCGTGATGGACTGAATCCAGCATGCCTGATCACCTATTGTGAAGTGAAAGATATACCACGGCAACTGGCCTGTAGCAACTTAAGCGCCATATGTGCACCATTGGACCGATGGACGGCAATGGAGGATACCAAACTGAATGTCGCTCGCCACAAATACCTGTGTCAACCCGCCGGCTGGCGTGGTGTTGTGATCGGTGATTAACCAACGACATCGGCGACCAGTATTGCGACAAGGCGGCGTGGGCGCGTTTTTCAGTTATGGGGCGTTGGTACATTTAGGGGACCCTGAAAGAAGGATCGTATTGGAACCTTGGCCACGAGTCTATAAGGCTCGATATCCAACGCGGGTCGTAAGCAGAGGTCATTCAGTCCTAGCGCCATGTCTGCTGTGCATCTGTTAGCCGATATCTCACGACTCAACCTTGAGGTCTATTTAGGGCAAGCAGCCATCGGCGCTATGTAGATGCCTTTGGTCAGCTGTAGTGAGGGACAATACCATCATACAATTCAAGTGGTGAAGAAGGTTCGAACTTGTCAATGGTGCTCACCTGCGTCAGTCTACGCTTCAGTAGGCTGGTCATGCCGTGGATGTCGGATGATTAGGCCTCGTAGACACGAGGGTTCCATGACCGCAACGCCAACCGTCGAAGCCTGCACGCTCAGTGGTTAGAAGAAATTCAACAGCCGTGATGACCCCGCAATCCGAAATCACTATGGGGATGGAAATATAAGATTCTTGAAGAGGTTGTCAGAACAATGGTTCGCCTTCGTGAAGTGTTGGGCGAGCCGAGCCGCCATGTGAAGGGAAAAAGTGATCAAGGTGGAAACACCAAGGCCATTGTTACGGGACGCCAGCGATTACCCAAGCCGCCGCTGCTTCACCTGACTTCACTGCGCCTTCAAACCAGCCAGCCTGATCGGGTGCGTAGTCCGACGAGGCAAAGACAAGTCTTCCGAAGGGTTGCCAGGCGGTACACTCAAAGGCTTTGCCCATGTGGGCGGGCGTCGAAACCCAAGTGCCCCGCGCATAGGGATCACTGATCCAGTCATGCCAGTCGTAAGAGATAAATTCTGCATTGGGTGCAAGGCGCTTGAATTGTTCGCGCACCCATGCCGCATTGCCGGGCTCGGCATCATCCAACTGCAGGCCGAAGCCGATGAGCAACACCGTGCCATCAGCGGCCGCCCGTTCGGCGAAGAGGAGCTCGATGCCTTGGCCATCGCCCGTCATCAATGCCCCGACAGAAACACCCCGTGCCCTGATCCAGAGTTTGAAGGCCCTGCCGCCATGGCCACAGGTGATGGCGGCCGTGCGTAGCGCCGGCAGGGATGGCGCAAAGGAAATGGCCTGCAGCGGGTTGATACCGATGGCGAGGATGACATGTCTGGCCGCCAGAACTGCGCCAGCCTGTGTGGTGACGATAACCTGTTCGGTGTCGTGCCGAATAGCCGCGACCGGGCAGGACAGCTGCAAGTGCGCTCCGGATTTCTCCAGCATGCGTTCAGCCAACACCCCCATGCCCGGCTCTACGGTGTCGCTCCAGACGTCGATCATGTTTTCCGCAAGTCCTCCACCATAGGCGCAACTCGACAGGAATTCGCTGGCCGCAATCACGTCATGGGTGCCGCTGCCCGAAACCGTCCACCAGGCATCCAGCATATGGCGCGTTGCGTCCGGCGGGTTCACCCGGTCAATATAGGCCTTGTAGGTGATACCCAGCAAGGGACGGCCCGTCTCGTCTTCCGACAGGCCCTTCTTGTAGAGGATGGCGTCAACCGCAATGCGGGCAATGGCGCGTTCGTGCGCTCGCCGTTCGTCTGATGAGGAAAAGTGCGGTGCGCCCAGCTTGCCATCACGCAATGCCAACCGTTGCGTGATTGCAGCACGCGGGCGAAGCGTAAGACCCATCTCCGGCACGAGGGCACGGATACGATCGTGATAGGCCGTAATCCACGAGCCGCCGTATTCCAAAAGAGATGTGTCCTTTACGGCAGCATATGGCCTGCTGTAGGCACGACCACCAATGCGCTCTCGCGCTTCCAGCACCCAAGGCACGATTCCGGCCTTACTGAGTTTGAGGGCAGCAGCAGCACCTGCCATGCCGGCCCCGACTATGACAATCGGTTCCATTCCTTCTCCCATGTGGCGAAGCATTGGCCGATGGATGGGTCTTGACATTTAGAAAACTTAAATCCACTGGATGACTTGCCCAATCAAGGTCAATTTTTGCGCAAATCGGTGTGGTAGGCAATGCTTGTCTTTGGCGACCATGCGCCAAAGCCGAGATGTCTCGCTCGGGTCGAGGCTGTGTAAAAACGTGGGCGAACATTAAAATCTTGACTTTGACGTCGCCTCACGAATTTCGGCTTTAATGAAATTAAAGCTCTGGTAAATTGCAATCTTCAGAGATCACTCAATCCTTGCAGGTATCTCGATTTAAACGGCTTTTTCACACAGCCTGGATCGCCAGCAGAAGTCAGATGGTTCCAGCACCATGTCTGCTGCATGATAGCGAAGATTTTTCTGAAGCACGCTGTTACCCACCTGCGGGAGGGGTAAAATGGATAACATGCCCTGTCTGTAGGGTAGGCTCCGATCACTGGGAGTTTGGCTTTTCTCTGGGGGGTATCTCCTGTTCAATATCGGCCAGGAACAGACATGGCTGTGAGCCGGTCTGTGCCGCCCCGGCTGTCGCCTATTGTCCCACAGTGCTTGCCTTTGTGAGCGCTGAGATTGGCAAGTTCACGTCATGTCTACTTATCTCTCTGTCTGATCTTTTCTCAACTTAGATCCTGCCTATCTGCAGATGGACACTCCAAAATGATACCTCAAACGACCAGAAGGCCGCTATCGACAATATAGTAATTAGCAGCGAGTGACGGGTCATGAACGACATAGCCAAGATCGGCGAGTGCACCGACCGTTGTGTCCGACAAATAGGTCTTCTCATTGGCGGCGACATAGCCGGTCATTAATTCGTTCGACATATGCTGCCCCTGCGGCGCAAAAGCAGTTTCGTTCCAATGTGAGCCGGCAGTGCCGGTGCCGCCACTTTTCTCAACGGGCACAGCGCCTCCGTAGGCAAGCATCGCATTAGTTCCAATGAAATTGCCGCTTGCATCAAGAAGTTTCAATCCATCGAATATGACGCCGGCGAAACCAAGCGCATGAGTCATTTCATGCAGGACTATGTCGTCCCAGGTAGCTGACCAGGTTGATGACTTCAAATCCGTAGAGTCGAGTGTCATAGTAGACGTCACTGGGAGCCATTCTTGAATTGTTCCTGCATCCCTAACCGCTGTGATCTGGGTCTGAGCCAGGATGTTGCCTGTGAGTGGGTTTCCTGATCCGTCAATGCGGCCAGTGCTTACATTGATGACAACATCATCAACAAAACGGCCGCTGAGATCGGTATCATCTCTGACATCACCGTATATTATACTGCTGAGGAGATCTGCTGCCCAAGTAACAACGGCCTGCTGCTTGGCTGTCCAAGTCCCCGAAAAAACGATGTTGATATTGAACTCATTGTGATCATCAACCAAACTACTCCCGCTTGTGTATGTTGTGAGCACACCTCCAGTGCCACCACCACCGGTGCCGCCACCCGGCTTCGCGCCACTTGACTTGGCATTCAAGCCAATATCTGTGAACTCAGCCATGTGATGCTTTGAAATCAAGTGTGAATCGTGGAGATCTGATACTGTGGCTGGGAAGGTGCTCTCGTCGCCAATCCCAAGGTCAAGGAAATGAGAGTGCTGCAGACTATACAGCGAACCATTATTGTCACTCAACGCAGGCCCAAATTGAAAGAAAGAATCGTCATTGCCATCCAGCAAATTCTCGACATGGCGTTTAGGGTGCATGATAGACTCCTGACCGGCTTGTCTGGCTTAACTGCGAGTAAAGTCTATGTCGAAATTCGTTTGCACTGAAAACAGTTGTCAAAACAATGTTAACAACCCTTTCAAAAAAAATGTCAAATTAGTGAGAAATTTTATCAATCCCGATGCGTTTCCCCTGGCCAGCGACCGTGTGTCAACACCCCTCCATTCCTACAACTGCCGATAATCGCTTGGGCTCATAGCAGCCATCCGCGCCATGTAGACGCCTTTGGTCGGCTGTAGTGAGGGACAATACCTTCATGCAATTCAAGCGGTGAAGAAGGTTCGAGCTTGTCAACAGTGCTCACCTGCGTCAGTCTACGCTTTCATAGGCTGGTCATTCCGTGGATGTGGGATGATTAGGCCTGGTAGACACGAGGGTTCCATGACCGCAACGCCAACCGTCGAAAGCCTGCACGCTCAGTGGTTAGAAGCGTTCAATAGCCATGACCTCGACAGACACATGGAGCTCTACACCGAGGACGCCATGTTGTTCGGCTCGGTCGATGAATTGCAGGATGGCCGCAACGCCATCCGCGACTATTTCGGCAAGCGCCCAGCTGGCATACGTGTGAAATCCTACCCCATGCCGCAAGTTCGGCAGGTCGCTGCGGATGTTGCAATCACCGCAGGCCACGTTGATTTCGCCAATGGCGACGAGCTCAGTCCATATCGAATGACCTGGGTACTCGTCAGGCGCGACGGCAACTGGAGGATAGCCCAGCATCACGGCTCGCCGCGCCGCGGTGCCGGGGTATAGGACGCAATACCCCTTGGGCGTCTGAAAAACTGGGTGAACGCTGCTGGCCTGCCAATCTCACCGTGAGACGGCGCCTTCGTTCAAAGATCAGTGTTTGGGGCGCCCTGAAGAGACAAGTGCCATGCGCTCCTCCCCCTTCTAAATTCCTCTACAACCCTTTCCAAGGACGGTCGCTTGCTGCCTAGGCTAAGGAGCCTAGCCGGAGGCTTGGCGGGGAGGCTTGGTGGGGCGGGAGTATAGACAAAATACTCCAGTCGCTGGTTGCGAGGACCAAAAATGCCAGTGCAAACAACATAATCCAATTGAACATGACCAGGGCCTTGCGTAAGTCGCTTATTCGCATGGACATGTTATGTGCCACCATTCCCGTATGATTGCCGTTGCCAAAACTGTCAGTCATATAATCCATCAGTGTTAAAAGTAGGTGTACGTTAGTAAACCATGAAACAACGTCACGACACGGCAAGGGGCTTCACTTCACGTCACTGAGAGACCTGCCCAGCGCCAGCCAGCTCCAATTCTGGCGGCTGATGTCGTCGGGTACTTACGCCTTGGGGAGCAAGACGAGGCCGACACACTTGGCGCCCTCAAGGTGCTACAGAACGACGTGCTGGTTCCTGCTGTAGCCCAGCACAATGGCCGCGTCGTCAAGGTGATGGGCGATGGAATTCTGGTCGCGTCTGGCAGTGCGGTGCAATGCACCACACAGGTGCAAGAATGCTTTGACAGTGCCAATCGGGGCTCTCTGCGAATGGTTGGCCGAGCGCGGTACGCAAGCCCTCATCCCGCCGCGCAGAACCCCTAAAACTCAATACGCTTATGACCCGACAATCTACAAACAGTGCAATATCATCGAAGGCATGTTTTGTAGCATGTAAGACTGGCCGCGCAGCGCCATCCGCCTTGACTGCAACATCAAAACTTTCATGGCAACCATCGCGCTTGCTGCCACCGTTATCTGGTGGCTCCAATCAGTCGGGACCCTAGAAATAGCCCCGCCGCTTCTTGTCTTCCATGGCGGATGCGCCATCCTTGTCAATGACCCGACCCTGCCGCTCGGAGCCGGAAGCGTTGATGGTTTCGAGAATGACCCCGGCAACGTCCTCGGCATTTGATACCGTACCTCCCGTGAGCGGATAGCAGCCGCAGGTGCGGAACCGTACATGCACCATTTCGGGTAGTTCCCCGGGGTTAAGGCGCATGCGCTCGTCATTGACCATGATGATCTGGCCATCGCGCCTGACAACTGGTCGTTCCGATGCAAAATAGATCGGCGGTAGCGGTATTTCCTCACGCTGGATATAGAGCCAGACATCTAGTTCTGTCCAATTGGATATGGGAAATACCCGCATGCTTTGGCCCGGTGCGAGACGGCCGTTGTAATTGTCCCATAGTTCAGGTCGCTGATTCTTTGGGTCCCATCCATGATTGGCATCGCGGACCGAGAACACGCGCTCCTTGGCGCGCGATTTCTCTTCGTCGCGTCGAGCTCCGCCTATGGCTGCATCAAAACCGTGCGCCGTGATCGCCTGTTTCAATGGTGCGGTGCGCATGATCTCGGTGTAGAGGCTGCTGCCATGATCGAAAGGATTGATGCCCTGGCGCACACCCTCTTCATTCCGATGCACGATCAGGTCGACGCCATAGTGCTCTACGACCCAGTCGCGGAACGCAATGGTTTCCTTGAACTCCCAGGTTGAGTCGATATGCATCAGTGGAAATGGCGGTTTGCCGGGATAGAAGGCCTTGGCCGCAAGATGCAGCAAGCAACCTGAATCCTTGCCTATGGAGTAAAGCAGAACCGGTTTTTGGAACTGTGCCGCCGTTTCGCGCAAAATGAAGATGGCCTCTGCCTCCAAACGATCAAGATGTGTAAGCCTCATGGATTGCATTCCGGACATTGAGCTGCGCTAGCAAAACGGAGACCATCAGAGCAAGGTTGGTTCTCAGTGAATTGGCAAAATGCACAGGCGCTGATCAGCGTCTTGACAAGGTGTGTTTCTGCGCCACATTCGCCACAGAGTAGTCCAGGTGCGGATCTGAGGAT
>Ga0315287_10006520_pt1 | contig 11632 bp, 9 predicted proteins | sample YL17G11_0_MG_FD_205037 | JGI IMG/M metagenome (GOLD analysis project Ga0315287, IMG submission 205037) | Sediment microbial communities from Yellowstone Lake, YNP, Wyoming, USA - YL17G11_0 | ecosystem: Environmental > Aquatic > Freshwater > Lake > Sediment | place: USA: Wyoming | collected...
CGCAGATCCGGGCGAGGTTGAGGGTGTTGCTGCTGTTGTAGCCGCCGACCACCAGCATGAGGTCCAGCGGGTGCTCGTTCAGCAGCGCGAGCACCGCGTCTTGCCGGTCCTGGGTCGCGCTGCAAATCGTATCGAACTCCCGGTAATGGCTGGTCAGTTCCGCGTCGCCATATCGCTCCGCCATCACGCAACGGAACAGTTCTCCGATCTCCATCGACTCGCTCATCAGCATCGTCGTCTGGTTGGCGAGGCCCACCCGCACGAGGTCGCGATCAGGGTCGAAACCGGGCGAGGCGGCGCAGGCAAAGCGCGCCAGAAACTCTTCCCGCTGGCCCGCGCCGCGGATGTAGGCGCAGACCTCCTCCGCTTCGGCCCTGTCCAGGATGACCAGATACGGGCCCGACGGCGACTTGAGCGCCTGCGAGGCGGTGGCCTGCGTTTCCTCGTGGTGGATCTTGCCGTGGATGACGGAGGTGAAATGGTCCTCCGCATAGCGCCGGACGTTCTTCCAGACATTCAGCACGGACCCGCAGGTGGTGTCGATCAGCGTGCAGCCCTGGCGGTCGAGCTGGGCGAGCATGCTGACGGTCACGCCGAACGCCGGAAGGATCACGACGTCGTCTCGGCCGAGCGCGTCGGGACGGTCCCCGGATTCGTCGAGGAAGCGGATGCCGCTGGCGCGCAGCTTCCCGTTGACGTGCGGGTTGTGAATGATCTCGCCTGTCAGGAACACGCGCTTGTCGGGGAACTTCCGCCTGGTCTGGTAGGCGTAGTCGACGGCCCGATCGACGCCGTAGCAGAAGCCGAACTCGCGGGCCAGGTGCAGGGTCATCCGGCCGGCGCCGTACGTGAAGTCGCTCGACTTGAGTGCGTCGACCAGCGCGCTGCGGTAGTCCTGGGCCAGCTCGCCGGCGACCGCGTCCTTCAGATCGAGTCCCTTGCGAAAGATGAGCGACGGCATGTCCACCACCACGAGCCAGGGCCCGTGCCCGGCTCCGTGCACCTGCGATTCCCGGATGCTGACTGAAACGCCCTGTTCGTATTGTAGCGCGAGGCGAGCGGGTTCGCCGGCGCGCCGGCCTCAGTGGATGCCGGAGCTCGCGTGCAGGGCGGCCGGGTCGACGCCCAGCCGCCGGATGGCGGCCTCCCACATCTGGGCGGGGTTCGTGTCGAAGACGATGTCGCGCGAGACGTCGCTGATGAGCCACGAGGACTCGGTCAGCTCCCGGTCCAGCTGCTGAGCGCTCCAGCCGGCGTAGCCCATGATCAGCCGGGCCTTGTCGACGGGAGGGCCTTCGATGAGCCGCCGCAGGAAGTCGGCCGACGAGGAGACGAACATGCCGGCACTCACCTCGAAGGCGTCTTCGCCCAGCGGCTCCTCGGGGAGCAGCAGCGCGCCCCGTTGCGGTTCGACCGGGCCGCCGGTCCAGATCTCGAGACCAGAGTCCTGCGCCAGCGGCGGCGTGAACTCGACCACGCTGCCGGCGGTCCTGCCCGTCGGCCGGTTCACAATGAGGCCCCACGCGCCATCGGCGCTGTACTCGCAGAGCAGGATGACGGCGTGGTGGAAATTCGGGTCGGCCAGCTGGGGCATCGCGATCAGCAGCGCCGGCGCGAGCTTCGGGCGCGGCGGAGTCTCGTCGTCCATACCCTGATGATACGACACACGGCAGCAATTGGGGTCAGATCCCGTGTCCGGAGCACGCGGCATCCGGACGCGGGCTCTGACCCCAATTGAGACGGCGGGTACTGCCTCAGATGTCGGTGGGGGAGTAGCCGTCCACCGAGGGGTTGCGCAGGTACGTATCGATGGCGCGCGCCGCCTTGCGGCCGGCGCCCATCGCCGAGATCACCGTCGCGCCGCCGGTGACGATGTCGCCGCCGGCGAAGACGCCGGCTTTCTGCGTGGCGCCGGTGTCGTCGTCCGCCAGGACGTTGCCCCACTTGTTGACGGGCAGGTCGGGCGTCGTGTTGCGGATCAGCGGGTTGGCGCCCTGGCCGATGGCGAAGACGACCGTGTCGACCTCGAGGTCGAATTCCGATCCCTTCTGTGGCACGGGGCTGCGGCGGCCGGAGGCGTCGGGCTCGCCCAGTTCCATCCTGATGCAGCGGATGGCGCGCACGCGCGACTTCTCGTCGGCAAGAACCGCCGTCGGCGCCGCCAGCATCATGATCTGCACGCCCTCTTCCTCGGCGTGCTCGACCTCCTCGACGCGGGCCGGCATTTCCTTCCGCGTGCGGCGGTAGATCAGATACGCGTGCTCGGCGCCCAGTCTCAGCGACGTGCGGACCGCGTCCATCGCCGTGTTGCCGCCGCCGATGACGGCGACGTGCTTGCCGCGGATGGTCGGCGTGTCGGAGATGGGGAACTGGTACGCTTTCATCAGGTTCGACCGCGTCAGGTACTCGTTGGCCGAGTACACCCCGATGAGGTTGATCCCCGGGATCTTCGGAAACGTCGGCAGGCCCGCTCCGGTACCGATGAAGACGGCTTCGTAGCCCAACTCGGTGAACAGCTCATCGACCGTGAAGGTCTGGCCGATGACGTGGTTCACCTTGATCTCAACGCCGAGGTGCTTGAGCCCGTTGATCTCTCGCTCGACGATCGCCTTCGGCAGGCGGAACTCCGGGATGCCGTACACCAGGACGCCGCCGGCCTTGTGCAGCGCCTCGAAGATGGTGACGCCGTGGCCCATCTTGGCGAGATCCGCGGCGACGGTCAGGCCCGCCGGGCCGGACCCGACGACGGCGACCTTGTGGCCGGTTGGCGGCGCCGGCGGGGTGTCGTCGGTGAACTTCGCGAGGGCGGCGTGGTCGGCCACGAAGCGTTCGAGACGGCCGATCGCCACGGGTTCGTTCTTGATGCCCAGCGTGCACTTCACCTCGCACTGCTCTTCCTGCGGGCAGACGCGGCCGCAGACCGCCGGCAGCACGTTGCGCTCCAGCAGGGTGTGGAACGCGCCTTCGAGATTGCGATCGGCCACCTGCTGGATGAACTTCCGGATGTCGATCTCGACCGGGCACCCTGCCACGCACGGCTCGTTCTTGCACTGAATGCACCGCTGCGCCTCGAGCACCGCCGTGTCGACCGTGTAACCAAGCGCCACTTCATCGAAGTTGCGGGCCCGCTCGTGCGGGTCCTGCAACGGCATCGGGTGCTTCGTCTTCTGGATGATCTTCTTCGCCATATGTCCAGCCGCTCGGAATCGAAATCAGCCGCTACGTCGTCTGGGCGCGGCACGCCTGGTGTTCGGTGTAGACCTTCAGGGCTTCCTGTTCCTGCTCGCGGTACGCCCGCAGCCGCGCGCCCAGTTCCTCGAAGTCCACGAGCAGGCCGTTGAACTCGGGGCCGTCGACGCAGACGAACTTCTGCTCGCCGTCCACCGACACCCGGCAGCCGCCGCACATCCCCGTGCCGTCCACCATGACCGGGTTGAGGCTGACCGTGGTCGGGATGTTCAGCGGGCGCGTGACCTCGACGACGGCGCGCATCATCGGCAGCGGCCCGACGGCGACCACTTCGTCGAACTGCGTGCCGGCGGCGATGAGCGTCCGCAGCGCGTCGGTGACCAGGCCCTTTTCGCCGTACGACCCGTCGTCGGTCGTGACGATGACCTGGTCGGCGACGGCGCGCAGTTCCTGCTCGAGGATCACGAAGTCCTTCGTCCGCCCGCCGATGATGGCGGTGACGTTCCCGTGCAGCGCCTTGAAGCCGCACGCGATGGGGTAGACGACCGCCGTGCCGATGCCGCCGCCGATGCAGCACACGGTGCGGTCCGGGTGCAGTGCGGTCGGGCGGCCAAGCGGGCCGGCCAGGTCGAGAATCGCGTCTCCCTCCACCATCAGGTTCAACTGCCTCGTCGACTTGCCGACGCCCTGGACGATGATCGAGATCGCGCCGCGCCGCTTGTCGACGTCGGCGATGGTCAACGGGATGCGCTCGCCGTCCTCGCTGATCCGGATGATGACGAATTGCCCGGGCTTGCGCTTCCGGGCGATGTGAGGCCCCTCAATCCAGAAGCGGACGACATCCGGGGCCAGGACTTCTTTGCTCAGAATTTGGTGCACGAGGACTACTCCGCGTCAAACACGAAGGACATGGGGACCGGGACTGCCGGGAAACTGGCGGTCCAGTCAGGCCAGAACACGACAGAGCAAAGACGATACCAACGGCTCCGAGGCCTCCTCAACCCAGAAGTGACGGAATCCCGTCAGGGCTGTAGGCACGCCAGGTGCTGTAAGATGCCACACGGGTTCGCCCGCTCGGCGACCCCAAACACCGATGCGCCTGTTGATTGCCGCAATCCGCTCCGTTTCCGCCTATTCCTTCCTCTGCGTCTGGGTGGCGCTGGCCGGCCCGCCCTCGCTGCTGGTGGCCTATCTCACCGGCCGGGTGCGGCATATGTTCGTGCTCGGACGCTTCGGCGCGAAGACCGCCCGGCAGATCCTGGGGATTCGCGTGGTCACCGAGGGGCTTGAGCACGTCGATGCCCGCCGCCCGACGGTCTATTGCATCAATCACCTCAGCAACGTCGACGTGCTCGTGTTCGAGATTCTGCTGCCGAAGTGTCCCGCGCTGAGAGCCATGTACAAGGCCGAGTTGGCCAGGTTGCCCATCCTCGGCACCGTCCTGCGCACGGCCGGCTTCGTGCCCGTGCAGCGCCGCCACCGGGAGCGGGCGTTCGACGCCGTGGACGAGGCGGTCGCCGGGCTGCGCGCCGGCGCATCGTTCCTCCTCGCGCCCGAGGGCACGCGTAGCCGAACCGGCGTTCTGCAGCCGTTCAAGAAGGGCGCGTTCGTCATGGCGATCAAGGCCCAGGTGCCGGTCGTGCCCATCGCGCTTATCGGGCCCGACGTCGCGATGCCGTGCGGCCGCTGGTACGTGACACCGACCACCGTGCGCATTCGAATCGGCGCACCCATTGCGTCCGCCGGACTCACGCTGGACGACCGCCACCAGCTGGCGGCCCGGACGCATGCCGCCATGTCCGCGCTGATCCGATAGTGCCCCGGTGGGGTCATGCCCCGGTGGGGTCAGAGTCGACATGCTGGTACCCGGGCCGTGGGGTCAGAGTCGACATTTAGAAATAAGGGCGCGATCGGCCGAATGTCGCGACGAATCACTTCAATGTCGACTCTGACCCCACCGGAGCGCCTCAATGTCGACTCTGACCCCACCGGAGCACCCGGGGGTCAGCGGTTGCCGAAGTTGTCGTCGTCGGGGTCGTAGGCGGGTGCGGGACCGTCACCCAGGAACACCAGCGACTGGTGGCTCGGCACGTCGAAGCGGCGTCGGCAGGTCGCGCAGGTGATGACGTCATCGGTGCGGACCATGTAGCTGCGCAGTTTGGGGAACATGGCGCGGTCGCGCTCGTCGGCGCCGGGCGGCAGCCGGTCCTTCTTGGTCCGCCGCACCCAGCGCACCTGATACTCGTTGCGCCGCTTGCAGAGCGGACAGGTGAAACTGGCGGGCCGGGTTTCCGGTTTCTCGTGGTAGAAGTCCCGCTCGTCTAGCGCCATGCCGGTATCATAGCAGGGTCGCGCCAGGGCGCGCGCGGCCGAGCAGACCTCAGGAGCATCACAGTGCGCATCGGCATCGATCTCGGGGGAACGAAAGTCGAGGGCGTCGCGCTCGACGACACGGGGCGGATCGTGGCCCGGCAGCGGCGACCGACGCCGCGCGACGACTACGACGGCACCGTCCGGGCGATGGCGGAGATCGTCGCGACACTCGAACGGGAAACCGGAACGCGCGGCACGGTGGGGATCGGGATGCCGGGCGTCATCTCGCCGGCGACCGGGCTGGTGAAGAACGCCAATTCGGTCTGGTTGATCGGCCATCCCCTTCAGCAGGATCTCGCGCGGGCGATGGGTCGCCCCGTGCGGCTGGCCAACGACGCCAACTGCTTCGCGCTGTCCGAGGCGAGCGATGGCGCCGCCGCTGGTGCCGCTGTCGTGTTCGGCGTCATCATCGGCACCGGCACGGGCGGTGGCGTGGTCGTGCACGGCCGCGTGCTCACGGGGCCCAACGCGGTGGCGGGCGAATGGGGTCACAACCCGCTGCCGTGGGCGACCGACGACGAGCGCGTCGGCGGCGCATGCTACTGCGGCCGCCGCGGCTGCATCGAAATGTACTTGTCGGGTCCGGGCATGGCGCGTGATCACCTTCGGGCCACCGGCATCAGCCTCACCAGCGAGGACGTGGTGGGGCGCGCGGAGACCGGCGACGCCGCGTGCGAGTCGACGTTGCGGCGGTACGAGTCGCGCATGGCCCGCGCGCTGGCCAGCATCATCAACGTGCTCGACCCTGACGTCATTGTGCTGGGCGGAGGCCTGTCGACGCTCGCGCGCCTGTACACCAACGTTCCGGCGCAGTGGGGCGCGTGGGTCTTCTCGGATCGCGTGGACACCCGTCTGGTACCGCCCTTGCACGGCGACGCGAGCGGCGTCCGGGGTGCGGCCTGGCTCTGGGGGCCTCGCGAGTTTGCGTGAACGACGGCGCCGCGGGGCCTGTTCGCTTCCCTCCAATCGCTGGTATGCTTGACACGCTCGGCTGTGCGTGGTCTGTCGACTCAGCCGCAGGCACCTGCTGCGCGCCGCCGCACGCCGCCCCCGCGTGAGGCCCCTCGCCGCAACCCGGAATCACCTTTTTTCCCAGGACGGCTATGAATACGGATCTCGTCATCGGAATGGCTGGATCGGGCGGCGATGGCATCGTGTCGGCGGGAGAGTCCCTCCTGACCGCTGCCGCGCTCGAGGGCTACCACGGCGTGATGACCAAGAGCTTCGGCCCGCAGATCCGCGGCGGCGAGTCGAGCTTCAAGCTGCGCGTCTGCACGCACAAGGTCCTCAATTCGGGTGGGACGCTCGACATCGCCGTCGCCCTCAACTGGGAGGACTTCCTGAAGTTCGGCGGTGAACTGCCGGTGTCGGGTTCGACCATCGTCGTCTACGACAGCAACACCAACGTGGCGATCGACAAGATTCCGCTGGTGGGGGTGACGCCGGCCGAGGTATTCGCGGTGCCGTTCGAGCAGATGGCCCGCGAGACGGGTGGCAGCGATCGCGCGAAGAACACGGTGGTGCTCGGCCTGATGGCGGGCTGGCTCGGCATCGGCAAGGAGCAGATGCTGGCAGGCATCCGGAAGAAGCTGTCGAAGAAGGGCGCCGAGATTGTGGACAAGGCCGAGAAGGCGTTCCATGCCGGCCTCGCGTACGCGCAGGCGCACCCGCTGCAGCAGAGCCGTACGATGGCCGAGCCGGAGAAGCCGACCGCGAAGTTCGTCGTCGACGGCAATGACCTGTGCGCCGCCGCCGCGATTGTGGCCGGCTGCGATTTCTTCAGCGGCTACCCGATCACGCCCTCGTCGGAGATCATGCACTTCCTGGGCCGCGAAATCTGGAAGTACGGCGGCACGATGCTGCAGGCCGAGGACGAAATCGCGGGCATCGGGGCGGTGGTGGGCGCGTCGTTCGCCGGCAAGAAGGCGCTGACCGCCACCTCGGGCCCGGGCATGTCGCTGAAGACGGAGATGCTCGGCCTGGCGAGCATCGCGGAACTGCCGCTGGTCTGCGTGAACGTGCAGCGCGGCGGGCCCTCGACCGGCATCCCGACCAAGAGCGAGCAGTCTGACCTGCTGCAGGCCGCCTTCTCGGCGCACGGCGACGTGATCCGCCCCGTGCTGGCGCCCGTCAGTGCCGAGGACATGTTCGGCGTCACCATCGAAGCGTTCAACATGGCGGAGTACTACCAGTCGCCGGTCATCATCCTGTCGGATCAGGAAGTTGGACAGCGCAAGGAGACCGCCGAGCCGATCGACGCCTCGGGGGTGAAGATCATCGATCGGCGGCGGCCGACCGAGAAGGAACTCGAGAAGTACACGAGGTTCCGTCTCACCGAGACGGGGATCAGCCCCGTCAGCCATCCCGGCATGAAGGGGGGCAACTACCTGGCGTCTGGCATCGAGCACAACGAGTCGGGCGCGCCGACGGCCAGCGGCGAGATGCACTCGAAGATGAACGACAAGCGGTTGAAGAAGTTCAACCCGTTGAAGCGGCGCCGCGATCTGTTCATCATCGACGGCAGCCCCGACGCGCCGCTGGCGCTCATCAGCTGGGGCAGCTCGGCCGGGCTCGCCATCGAGGCGCACCAGCTGGCCGTCAAGGCCGGGCTGAAGGTGAAGCTGCTCGTGCCGAAACTGCTCTTCCCGGTGTCCGAGGAGATCTACCAGGACTTCTTCCTGTCGATCAAGCGCGGCCTGGTGGTCGAGCAGAACCAGCAGGCGCAGCTCTACCGCCTGCTGCGCATGTACGTGGACGTCCCTCGCGGGATCGAGACCCTCGCGAAGAGCGGGTCGAATCCGATTACGCCGTCGGAGATCGTCGATCGCCTCCGGCACATTTCGCTGGCGCTGCAGCGCGAGAAACAGCACGACCAGTCGCACGGCTAGGGCATCAGGCTGAAGAGAGGACGACGGGACATGAGCACCCTCACGGCGAGACCCATCGAGGATTACACGGCGAAAGACTTCAAGAGCACCCTGAAGCCGATCTGGTGCCCGGGTTGCGGTGACTTCGGCGTCGTGCAGGCCATCTACCGCGCGCTGGCGAACATCGGACGGCCGCCGCACGAGATTGCGTTCATCTCCGGGATTGGCTGTTCGAGCCGGATCCCCGGCTACACGACCGCCTACGGCTTCAATAGCGTGCACGGGCGGGCCCTTCCGATCGCGCAGGGCATCAAGCTGGCGAACCCTGACCTGCTCGTGCTGGGCGCGGGCGGTGACGGTGACGGCTTCTCGATCGGCGGCGGGCACGTCGCGCACGTCATTCGCCGCAACATCGACATGACGTACCTCGTCATGGACAACCAGATCTACGGCCTCACCAAAGGCCAGTTGTCCCCGACGTCGCAGCGCGGCCGCCAGACCGTGTCGTCGGCCCACGGCTCGATGGAATCCCCGGTCAATCCGCTGCTCTACGTGCTGGGCTACGGCGCGCAGTTCGTGGCGCAGGGCACGCCGGCCGACATGAACGGCCTGGCCACGATCATCGAAGAGGGCATCCGCTTCCCGGGGTTCGCGTTCATCAATGTGCAGTCCCCCTGCGTGACCTACGGCCTCGAAGATCAGATGCTGAAGGCGCAGAAGGCCTCGATGCAGACGCTGGCGTCGATGGGGCACGACCCGTCGGACCGGCTGGCCGCGATGGGCCTCGCGCAGGAGTACGGGGAGAAGCTGTATACCGGAGTCTTCTACCGCAACCCGGAGCCGGGTCCGACCTTCGAAGGGTTGGCGAAGGAGCGGCAGGCCGCGCTCAAGGGCACGGTGTCGAGTCGCGCCGACGTGCTGAACGTGTTCAAGCTGAAGACGTAGGACCGGGGTTCAGTCCGCCATCACCTTCCGGTAGACGATCGAGTAGTGGCGCACACGCCGTGGGGCGTGTGCGCCCACACCCGCCAGGACGACCACCGCGAGCAGCAGCGGCACCCGCGCCTCCCAGGCGAACGGAATCAGACAGAGCAGCGCGAGCTTCGCATACACGAACAGGGCGCAGACCTGGTGCGCCCAGTGCGCCGTGGGGTAGACCTCGACGACGATCATGCCGGCCCCGCTGCCGATCGCGACCCACAGAAACGGATAGAGCGCGTCGGCCGGAACATTGAACCAGTGGGCGCCCAGCAGCACGCCGGTGGCAGCGAGGTGGGCCGTGCGGCACGTGATGTTGATCCAGCGCGAGTACGGCAGGCGGCGGCGGGGATCGGGGAAGAGCCAGTGGCGAAGGGTCATAACGTGGTTGATGCGGCCAGCGTCGATGTCGGCGTCAGCGTAGGATACCAGTGTCCTGCTCCACAAGCGGCTCGACCAGGTGACCTCGACCAGCGCCCGGGCCTCACATTAGAATAGGCGTTCCCCCGGCCGGTGCAGGAGCACCGGTGCGCGCCGCCCGTTCCCGACCCCCGCTGAGGCGTTGCATGCACAGCCAGTTCCGCCGTGTGGCCATCGTCAATCGAGGCGAACCCGCCATGCGGTTCATTCATGCCGTTCGCGAGTTCAACCTCGAGCACCGGGCCGACCTGTTCGTGATTGCGCTGTTCACCGAGCCCGACCGCCAGGCCCGGTTCGTCCGGGAGTCGGACGAGTCCTACGGGCTCGGTCCCTCGACCTTCGTGGACGGCCGGGACGGGCTGCGCCGGCCGACCTACCTGGACTACGCGGCGCTCGAGCGGGCGCTGACGGCCGTCCACGCGGAGGCGGTCTGGTCCGGGTGGGGCTTCGTCGGCGAGCGCCCGGAGTTCGCCGAGATGTGCGAGCGCCTGGGGATCGTCGTCATCGGGCCCGATAGCGGCGCCATGCGCCGCCTCGGGGACAAGATCAACGCGAAGCGGTTCGCCGAAGCGGCCGGCATTCCCGTCGTGCCGTGGGGCGGCGGGCCGGCCGACACGGTCGAGGCCGCGCGGGCACAGGCCGAGCGGCTCGGCTATCCGGTGCTCTTCAAGGCGAGCGGCGGCGCGGGCGGCCGGGGCATCCAGCGCGTCGACTCGGCGGAGCAGATTGACGCGGCGTTCGGGGCCGTCCGGCGTGACGCGGCGCGGACCTTCAACGACACCACGCTGGTGGTCGAGCGGTACCTCCCCGGGATGCGCCACATCGAGGTGCAGATCCAGGCGGACGCCTACGGCACGGTGTGGGCGGTCGGGACCCGGGACTGCTCGATTCAGCGGCGGCTCCAGAAGCTGGCGTCCGAAGCCCCGGCGGTCGGATTGCTTCCCGGGGTCGAGGCGGCGCTGCTGGACGCCGCGGTACGCCTCGTGGCGGCGACGCACTACCGCAACCAGGTCAGCGTGGAGTTCCTCGTGGATTCCGCCGGCCGCTACTGGTTCCTCGAAGCCAACACCCGTCTGCAGGTCGAGCACGTCGTCACCGAACTGACGAGCGGGCTGGACCTGGTGAAGCTCGAACTCGGTGTGGCGCGCGGCGCCAGGCTGGACCCGGTTCCTCCGGTCAGCACCGGCCACGCGATCGAGGTGCGCCTGAACGCCGAGGACCCCTACAACGGCTTCGCGGCGTCCCCGGGCGTGTTGTCGCTGTTCCGGCTGGCGACCGGTCCCGGGCTGCGCGTGGACACCAGCATGGCCGAGGGGCACAGCATGCCCCCGGAATTCGGATCGATGTTCGGCAAGCTGGCGGCTCGCGGCAGTTCGCGCGACGAAGCGCTGGGCCGCCTCAAGCGGGCGCTGGCCGATAGCGCCGTGGTGGTGTCGGGCGGCCCCACGAACCGGGCGTTCCTGCTGCAGGTGCTGGAGCGGCCCGAGATCCAGCGGGGCGTAGTCGATGCCGGCTGGCTGGACCGGATGATGGTCGGCGAGGCGGCCTTGCCAGAGCGGCATGCCAAGGTCGCGCTCCTCCAGGCGGCCGTCGAGGTGTACGAGGTCGAGGCGGCCGACGAGGTCGCGTCCTTCTTCGCGTCGGCGGCGCGGCTACGGCCCAGCGTGCGCAACGAGATCGGGCGCCCGGTCGAGCTCGGCTACCGGGGCCATCGCTACGAACTGCGCGTCTATCGCGTCGGCGAGGGCCAGTACCGCGTTGCGGCGGGCGCCACGCGTCTCGAGGTCGAAGTCGAGCGCGACGGG
>Ga0315287_10006521_pt1 | contig 11631 bp, 10 predicted proteins | sample YL17G11_0_MG_FD_205037 | JGI IMG/M metagenome (GOLD analysis project Ga0315287, IMG submission 205037) | Sediment microbial communities from Yellowstone Lake, YNP, Wyoming, USA - YL17G11_0 | ecosystem: Environmental > Aquatic > Freshwater > Lake > Sediment | place: USA: Wyoming | collected...
AAAAAAATCACCTCGCTGCTCTCTCGCCTCTCCCTCTCGACCCCCCCCCCCCCCCCCACCCGGCTCTCCATCCGAAACCCACCACCTCCGCCACGCAGGCCTCAAGCTCCACCTCGGCTCCCTCCGCACCAAGGACCCGGCCGCGCTCGCCAGCTCCAGCGGCGACTACACGATCGAGGGCAACGTCCTCATCGACCCCTCGGCCGAGATCGGCGCGGGGTGCAAGGTCGGGCCCAACGTTTGCATCGGCAAGGACTGCGTGCTGGGCGCCGGTGAGCTTGTTTCTGCTCTCTTTCTCTCTCTCTCTCTTCTCTTGTTTGGTCTCGAGGTCGAGAGATGTTTTGTTCGCGCGACGAAAAGAAGAAGAACGAAAAGAAGAAGAAAAAAACTCACTTTTTTCCCCGGCGAGGAAAAAAACCAAAAAAACATTTTTTCCTCATCATCAAAAACAGGCGCCCGCGTCCGCGACTCGGTCCTCCTCCAGCGCGTCAAGCTCCACCCGCACTCGTGCGTCTCGGACTCGATCGTCGGCTGGGGCTCCTCCGTGGGCCAGTGGGCGCGCGTGTGCAACAAGGCGGTGATCGGAGAGGACTGCCACGTCAAGGACGAGGTCGTCTTGAACGGCACCGTGGTGCTGCCGCACAAGGAGCTCAAAGAGTCGCAGATGGAGCCGGGAACCATCGTGATGTAGGGAGAGAGCGTTGACGACAAGGGAGAGACAAAAAAAATTGAGTCGGGTTTTGTTTTTTGTTTTTTTCTTCTCTCGTCGCGAGAGGGGGGGGGGAAGAAATACTACTTGAGCTCTTTCTTTTCGCGAATGCTTCTCAGGGGTTTCAAAAGCTTTTGCGCTTTGTAAGGCGTCGATTTCTTTTGTCTCGGAGGGTTTCAAGTCCTCGGAGCGTTGACGGTTTCTGTCGCGTGACCCTGCGAAGCATTCGTGGGCGGCATTTCGGGGACGAGCAGATGAGAAGGAAAAAGAAAGAAAAGAGTTTTTTTTTGCCTCCCGACTTTTTCATGTTTTTTCAGAAAAAAAAAAAGTCATCTCGAGTCTCTCCATCAAGATGAGTCTCTGAATCGGCTCGTCTTCGCTTTCGATCTCTCCGCGGAGCCTTTTCCGCTCCCATGCATCGTCTCCCTGTAAGCGACGCTGCTGGAGGAGCCATGGTCGTCGACGAGAGACCTGAAACGAGGAGCGACGGAGGAACAACAATGCGAGCACCGACCATCACTGACAACCGAAACGACGACGGCGGCGTCTTCAACCTCGCCGAAGACCGAGACCGAGAAAACCAGGTCCCGCTCCACCTGGCAGCGACGCAGATCGTCGCGATGGAGCGAGACGACGCCGGGTTCGTCGAGGAAGAGCAAGAAGGGCAAAAGCAGCAGCAGCTCCTCGAACCTAGTCCGCCGCCGCCCCCCTCTGCTCCCTCCCTTCCTTCTCCTCCTTCTTCCTCGCCTCCCCCTGCCCTTTCCGCCGAGCAGCGCGCCGCCCTCGCCGCCATCGACTCAGGCTTCAACGTCTTTGTCACGGGCGCGGCTGGAACAGGCAAGTCCGTGCTCCTGCGGGCGGCGATAGAGCTGCTGCGGAGGAAGCTCGACGTCGAAGGCGAAGGCGACGAAGGGCAGCAGCCTTCCTCCTCTCTCTCCTCCTCTTCCTCCTCCTCCGTCGCCGTCGTCGCCCCCACGGGCGTCGCCGCCGCCGCCGTCGGCGGCTCCACCGTCCACGCCTTCGCTGGCTGCGGCCTCGCCCGATCCCTCGCCGACCTCGACCGCATGCGGCGGGGACCTGCGGCGGAGAGGTGGCGGAGGGCGCGGGCTCTGGTCGTGGACGAGGTCTCGATGCTCTCCGGGGAGTTCCTCTCCGAGCTCGACGCTGCGGCGAGGGTCTGCCGGGGCAAGCCGGGGAGGTCCTTCGGGGGGATCCAGCTGGTGCTGGTGGGCGATTTCGCGCAGCTCGCTCCCGTTGCGAGCTCCGGCTCTTCCGGCTCTTCTTTCAGACACCGCGGCCTCGCTTTCCAGTCGCCGGCGTGGAGGGCGGCGAGGCTCGCACCCTTTGTCCTGACCGTCCCCTTCCGCCAGAATGGGCAGGGCGCCTTCCTGAGGCTGCTGGCGGAGATTCGCGTCGGGGACCCGAGCGGGAGGGCGATGGCGGAGCTGGCGCGGAGGTGCGGTGGAGGGGGCGGGAGCGGAAACGGACGCGGAGGAGGCAGCGACAGGCCGCCGCTCGCTCCCGCCGCGGGCGACGGCGGCGACAACGGCGAGAGACGGCGACGACGGCCTCCTCCCTCCTCTTCCTCTACTCCTTCTTCTTCCGCCGCCCCTGCTGCCGCTTCCTCCCGCCTCTACTGCCTCAACAAGGACGTGGACCTCGAGAACGCCAAGCGCCTCGCCGAGCTCCCGGGGGCCGAGCCCCCCGTCTCGTTCAGGGCAGCCGACGAGCTCGTGGTGCTCCCCTCGCTCGCCGCCGGCGGAGCTGTCGAAGGCGAGGCGAGGCTCGGGCTCTCGAGGTGTTCCTTCCTGCAGAGGGACTGCCTCGCCCGCGGCGTCGTGGAGCTGAAGGCGCAGGCTCTGGTGATGCTGCTGAAGAACAACAGCTTCGGTAGTAACGGTGGGAGCGGAGGAGGGGAAGGCGCGGCGGAAGACGCGGCGGCGGCGGCACGGACAGCTGGAATTTCTTCCTCCTCCGCCGCTCCCGCGGCTGCTGCTGCTGCCCCCCTCTCCTCGTCGATCTTTCCTCTCTTCAACGGCTCCATGGGCACCGTCCTCGGCTTCGCAACCGTGAGGGCCATCAGGAGGTACGCCGCAGGCGTCGGGGGTTCCTCTTCTCGCGCCGCCGGCGCGGGAGAGAAGCGGGAGAGGAGCCGAGCCGGCTCCCGAGCGAGGAAGAGGCCCCGTGCCGCCGCCATCGCGGGCGTCGCCGACGCCGCCGACGACGACGCTCCTTCCTCTTCTTCCGAAGGAGAGGAGGAGGAGGAGGAGGGAGGAGAGAGCGACGACGAGGACGAGGATGCCTCCGCCTGCCGCCAGCTCTCCTCGTGGCAGCTCCCGCGCTCCTCGGCGGCCTCGGCGCTGCTCTCGCTCTCGCTGCCGGGGGCCCGCACGTGGCTCGAGGCGAACCGCCGCCCCGGCGGAGGAGGAGGAGGAGCAGGCGGCGGCGGCGACCCCGACCTCGCGGTCCTCCTCCCCGTCGTCCGCTTCCTCCCGCCGCCCTCTCCCGGCCCCGCCGCCGCCGCCGCCCGGGGCCGCGTCGAGGCCGTCCCCCCGGCCACCTTCGCCTCCCGCGTCCCGGGCCGCGGCAGCGTCGCCAGGACGCAGCTGCCCCTGCGCCTCGCCTGGGCGCTGTCAGTGCACAAGTGCCAGGGGATGTCGCTGGACAGGGTGACGGTCTGCCTGCGGGGGGCGTTCGCGTGCGGGCAGGCGTACGTGGCGCTGTCGAGGGCGAGGTCGCTCGAGGGGCTGTCGATCGAGCTCGGCGGCGGGGGAGCGGGGGACGAGGGGCGACGGGGCGCCGTCCGCGCCGACCCGCTCGTCGCGCGCTTCGACGCCGCGGTCGCCGCCGCGGTCGCCGCTCGCAACGCTCGGAGCGGCAACAGCTTCCGGGAGGGTATCGCGGCGCTGGCCTCGTTCAGGTGCCGGATCTTCGGGGCGAGGATGTCGCTGGCGGTCGACGCGGTGGAGGCGGCGAACGGCGGAGGGGGGAGCGGGAACGGAAACGGAGCGAAGAAGAAGCAAGGGAAGAAGAAGGCCGCCGCCGAAGACGACGGCGGCGGCGGCGACGGCGCCAACGATCGTGCTCGTGCTCCTCCTCCCTTGGCCGCCGAGATCCTCTCCGGAATCCAGTGCTACTCCTGCAGAGGGTGGGGCCACGTCGTCGCGGCGTGCCCTCTGGCGAGGGCGAGCGGGAAGGGGGGAGAGAAGAAAAAGAAGAAGGAGGGAAAGGGCAACTGCGGAGGTCTCGAGGTCGGGGGAGGGCATCGTCGTCCGTCGCGGCGGCGGCGGCAGCTGCAGAGCTAGCTCTCTCAACACCTCCTCTCCGATCCTTATCTCTTCGTCGAGTTCTTCTTCAACAGGCGACGTGAACCGCTTTTCTCATCATTGGGCGGCACGCATAACAGTAACAAAAAAGCAATCAATAAAAAAACTAAGCAAACAAAACGTCGAAAAACCCCTCCCCTTTCCACTTTCCTACTTCCTCCCACCGCTCGCGGCCAGCGACAGCGTGCTCAGATCGGGCGCCCTGGGAGCGGGAACGGGCTTCATCAGCTCCTGGACGCGCGCCTGCAGCGACGGCTCCGGGGGAGCAGGGGTCGAGCACCCGCCAAAGAGCGCGGACCAGGGGAAGGCCTCGGCGCACCGCTGTCTCCAGACTCTGGCCGCCTCGCCGCCGCGGCAGAGGCGCGAGAGTGCCGCGAGCGCCGCCGCGGCCCTGCTGTGCGCGTCGCCCTCCCCGTGCGCCGAGAGGGCGATGGCGACGGCGGCCGCCATGGGGGCCAGCGGCGCGGTCTTCGAAGGAGAAGAAAGGGGAGACGATCTCGACTTCAGCGACCAGCGCGCGTCCGACGGCACCGCCGCCTCGGCCGCCGCGACGGCGGCAGCGGCGGCCCCGGCCTCCCTTCCCCCTAGCATGGCGGCGACCTCGGCCGCGGCGAGCAGGGAATCCAGGTCCCCGGAGGCCCTGGCGGCGAGGGCGAAGGCCGCAGCGGCGCCCTTCGCGTCGGCGTGCGTTCCCAGAAACTCGGCAGCGGCCTCGGCGACGAGGGCGTCGACGGCGGCGGCGGCGGAAGAGGAGCTGCTTCCGTTGGCCGCCGCCGCCGCCTCTCCCGCCAGCTCCGCGACGAACCGCATCGCCAGCCTGTGCGCTGCGGCTGAGCCCTCGCCGAGCGCCTCCCGCGCGTCCCTGACCGCCCTGGCGGCGAGGAGCCTCTTCCCCCTCCGGGCGGCGACCTCGAACGCGAGCTCGTGGACCGCCGCCGAGCCCCAGCCCGCGCGCTCGCCAACCAGGACGGACGTGAGCTTGGCCGCCTCGGCGAGCGGGTCCTCGACGGCGGCCAGGAGCAGCCCGTGCGGGTCCGGGTCCCTGGCGAGGGCCGCGGCGGCGGCGGCGGCGGCGGAGGCGGCGGAGGCCGGCCGGGTGGGCTTGGCGTCCGGGGAGGAGGCAGCGACCGGCGGCGGCGGCGGCGCGGCGGCGGCGGCGACGGCGGCGGCCGCGGCGGCCTCCGCCTCCGCCGCGGCCTTCTCGGCGCGCGCCGCCTCCTTTTTGGCGCGCTGCCTCGCCCTCTTGCGCTCGTCGGCGGAGAGGGCCCGGCCTGTTTCGCTGCCGCCCTCGTTTTCGCCTCCGTCCTCGGAGGCCCTTTCGGCGGCGATGGCATTTTTCTTCTTCTCCTCTGCGGCGCGCTTGCGGTCGTCGAGCACGAGGTAGGCTCGCGCGGCCTGGGTGGATTGTTTTGTTTTTCAGAAAGAGAGAGAAGAAGAAATAGGAGAAGGGAGTGAGGCTTTCGAAGAGAAAGAGAGGAAGAAATAGAAAAACTCAAAAAAACTCGACAACAAAAACTCACCCCGACAGCCGCGGCGGCAAACGCCGCGGCCTTCCCCCGCAGCTTTGGGGACTCGCGCAGCATCTCCACGTAGGCCCGCAGCGTCGCCTTGCGCACGCAGTAGGCGTGGAAGTCGAAGGCGTCCTCGTCGAAGTCCGAAAAGTGTCCCACGGTCGCGAGGAAGCGCTTGAGCGCGTGGCCCAGGTGGCGCGTGGTGACTGCGGCCGAGGCGGCGGCGGCGGCGGCAGAGGCGACGGCGGGGGCGTTGGCCCCTTCTTCGCCTGCCGCCGCCGCCTCTGCCGCCTCTGCGACGGCGCTCTCGGCCGAGGCCAGCGCGGCGTTCCCGGCGGCCACCTCGTACCACATACACTGCATCTCGACCAGCGAGCCCCCCCCCGGGACGTCCCCCTCGCGGCTGAACCTCGCGGCGACGCTCTCAGCCAGCGCCAGCAGCGGCGAGGGCCCCCCCCCGTCGACGAGGGGCGACGCCGCGAAGAGCGCCGCGGCCGCCTGCGAGCTCGCGTGCCTGTCGCCGCGCTCCGAGGCCGCGGCGTCCAGCGCGCAGGCTGCGGCGGCCGCGGGCGCGCCAGCCCTCGACAGCACCGCAGCGCGGGCGAGCTCGACGTCGGCGGCGTCGTGCCTCGCCGCCTCGCCCGCTGCCTTCAATGCTGACTCGGCCTCTCCGAGCGCCTCGAGCGCCAGGCGCGTGTCCCCGAGCCAGTGATCGGCGTGCTGGGCGCGATAGAACGCGACCCAGAGTTTCAGGAGCGCGGTCTTCTCGGTCGGGGAAGGGGAAGAGGAAGAGTAGGCAGGAGACTGTGACGGCTCTTCGACGTCGTCGCCGTTTGCTGCTGCTGCTGCCTTCTCTTCCTTCTCCCCGAGCGGCGCCGGGAGTTGGCCCGTCGCGTCCAGCGCCTTTTTGTATCCTTCAAAGAGCGCGCCGAGGGCCTCCGCCTTGGCCGGGTCGGCGTAGAGAGGCTCCAGATTAGAGAAAAGAGAAGGAGCGCCCCTGGCGACGAGCCTGCGGGCGACGGCGTCGGCGGCCGCGACGAAGCGCTCGCCCTCCTCGAAGTCGAGGACCGCCGACGAGACCATCGACGACCGCGGGTGGTCCTCCCTGATGACGTCGTACAGCGAGCGCAGGGGGGCAATCTGTTCGGGAGTGAAGGGTCCCCTCCCGAGCTCCGGGAGCCCCAGGGCCCTGCGCACGCCGTCGTGGCTCCGGGCGTCGTCGGGGTTGCTGTTGAGGAGCTGCCTCCAGGCGCGCTGGGCGTCCTGGGCGCGCGACGGGCCCAGGGCCTCGAGGCAGCGGGCTCGGAGCTCGCGGGCGCCCCTGTGAGATGTGTTTGAGTGGTGGTGGGTGGGGGTGGGGGTGGGGGGGGGGGGGAGATCGAGGAAGTGGGCTCTTTTTTCCTTTTCGAGTTTTTCCCTTTGGCGACGCTCTCTCACTCAACTCTCGAGCGGCCCCCGCGAAACAGAAAGAAGACACTCGGAAGAGGGAAAAAAAATCAAAGACTCCGTACCTCAAATCGCGAGCGGGAGGCGCGGCCCCGACGTTGGGCTTGGCCACCGCGTCCGCCGCGGCCGCGGACGACTGCGGCGAGATCGGCGGCCACGGCAGCTTTTTCGCCTCCCTCGGGTCCTCCAGCGCGAGCAAGCAGGCCTCGACGCGGGCGAGCGCCCCCGCGGCGTCGCCGCCCTCCAGCGCGACCTCCGCGCCATAGAGGGCGATCTCGGAGCGCTCAAACTCCTCGGGGGTGCCGCGCTTGGGGAGGTCCCGCTCCTCGGCAGAGGCCATGCTGTCGTACTGGTCGAGGATGGAGACGGCGAGGAGAAAGGACTCGGCGTTGGAGCCGGAGGTCGAGGTCGAGGCGGAAGGGTCTGCCGCCGCAGCCGCCGCCGAAGGAGGCCTCGAGGAGGAGGGAGACGCAGGAGAAGGCGAAGGAGAAGAACCGGCTCCGCTCCCTCGTCCTCCTCCCATCATCATCACCCCGGTCAGGTGGTGCCCGACCGCCAGCGGCAGCCAGTTGTACCGCTGGCCCGGCCTCGCCGCCAGCAGCGCCGACCTCGACTCGACAAACCCCTCGACGTCCCGCTCCTGGATCTGCAGGTGGGACAGGTCCCTGAGGATCTGGCCCTCCCCGGCGTTGAGGCTCGGCTCCAGCTTCAGGGCGCGCTTGTAGCACTTGATGGCCTCCGCGTAGTTGCGGTCCGCGCGGTAGAGCAGGCCGTAGACGTGCCAGCAGACGTGCGAGGACATGCGCAGCGTGAGCGCCCTCTTTGCGAGGGCGTGGGCCTCGTCCCTGCGGCTGAGGGTGCCGGGCGGGGTCGGCGGGGTGGGGTTGGGCATGCCGGAGACGCAGAGGGCCTTCATGGCGATGGTGTCGGCGTGGTCGGGGAATTTCCTTTGCGTTTTTTGTGCGCAGAGTGGGGGAGGGGGGGGGGGGGGTCGAGAGGCGAGAGGGGGAGAGAGAGGGGGGAGCGTTGTTGTGAGCGTCGTCGGCAATCTAGCCGCCGTGTTTGTTCGTCGACGCCCTCCCCCCACCCCCCGACGTTGAGAAGAAATGCTCGCGCCCGAGACGAAGGAGAAGCAGCTCTCTGCTCCCATCTTCGTGCTGACCGAGGAGCGCTCCTTCTCCTGCGCGTGCTCCCATACAACAGCGAGCAGCTGCCGCCGGTCATTCTCTCTGTCTCTCTTTCGACTTCGAGTCGATGCTCGACCCTCGTCGTCATCGCCCCATCAGCCGTCGGCGTTCGAACAAGAGAAAAACGAATCTTCCCTCTCTCTCCCTTACTTCAGGATCGCGTCCGCGGCCTTGATGCCCTTCCTGCACTGTTTGGAGTCATAGTGCTTGACGATGGAGCGGAAGAGCGCGGCTTCCTTGGACGGGAGGGGCTTGACCTCGGTCGACTGCTTGGCGGCGAGCATTTTGCGATTGACTATTGACGGTTTTGTTTTTCTTTTTTAGTCGCTCCTTTTATGGCCCGTGTCGCCGACGGCTCTAGAACGGCGAGCCCGCGGTAGCTGCTGATGCGACGTCTCTCGTGAGAGACGTGCCTCTCGAGGCTGGCGAGGAGGGCGGAGAGGCAGCAGAAGAGGGAACGGGGTAGAGGCAGAGGAGCTGCTTATCTTCTCTGCTCTGCTTTTCGAGCTTGATTGCAAGAAAAATGAAAAATGAAAAATACAAATTTTCGGGTTTCCATTTCTTTCTCTCTCCGTTTCTCTCTCTCCCCCCCCCCCACACACACACCCTCTCTCTTTCCCACTAGCTCCCAAACGCCCCCGCGGCAGCCACCCCCTCCGCCGCCGCCGAAGCCACCTGATGCGTCGCCGCCACCTCGGCCAGCTTCTCCCTCAGCGCCGCCCTCTCTGCCTCGTGCGCCTTCACCCCCATCATCTTCAGGGCCAGGGACAGGACGCCCAGGATCAGGGGGTTCCAGACGACGAGGTAGCGCAGCATGTCGAGCATCTGCAGCCAGCTCAGGTTGCGCGTCTCCCACGGCCTGCCCGCAAAGACCGCCCGCAGGTCGACCTTCTCGCGGCAGCAGGGACAGGTGTCCTTCTTTCCGACGACGCACCACCCTCGCACGCACGTCCCGTGGAAGAGGTGCTTGCAGGCGAGCTGGACCGTGGCGTCTCCCACGCCGCCGCGGGCGGCGAGGATGGGCTGCTGCGAAGAGGAGGGAGGGGGGGAGGGCACCGTCGGGAGGGGAGCCTCTGCCGCCTTCTCGCCGAACGTGTTCCTGTAAAAGGCGTCGGGCGGCAGCGCGGCGGACACCGGCGGCGGCGCCGCGACGGGGACCAGCTCCTCCAGGCCGTCGACGAGGTCCCCGCAGCACAGCCCGCACTGCCTGACGCTGCTCGCCAGCTTGGTCCCCGCGCCCAGAGTCGCCGCGGTCCTGTCTGCGGCGACCTCGGCCGCGTCGCGGCCCAGGACGCCGAAGTAGAGGCCGTACCAGAGCAGCGTGAGCCCCGCGCCGTCGGAGAGCAGGCCCGGGAGGCCGAACGCCGCCAGGAACATCGAGAGCACCAGGGCCGCGTACCCGGCGATCCCGGCGGCTACGGACAGCTTGTGCGCCGCAAGGAACCAGATGAAGACGGCGCGGGGCGTCGAGGGGCGCAGCGGCTTCTCGAGGAAGGCGACCCTCGCAATCATGTAGCCGGTTGAGAGGGAGTAGAGCGCCCAAGCGCAGACGAAGCGCCAGAAGCCGAGCCTTTTGTGTTTTTGTTTCGAGGAGAGAAACGGAGGGGGAGGGGAGAGAGAGAAAAGAGAGGAAAAGTGATTCCGAGTTTATCTCTTTCGTCTTTCCCGTCGTCGTTCAGGAAAAAAACGAAGAAAACGTTTTTCAAAAAAAAACTTCTCTCACCTCGCCGAGATCGCCGCCGGGACCAGCCAGAGCCCGAGCAGCGACACCAGCTCGTAGGAGCGCCGGTGCGTCTTCTTCCACCAGACCAGCGTCGACTGGATGAGGCACAGGGCCAGCTGCGGGTTTGTAGAGGGGGGGGGGCGGGGAGTGTTGAGGGGAGGAAAAAAATTAGAGAGAGGGAGGAGAGGGGGTCGAGGAGAGAAAGGAAAGCCGCGAGCATCCCACCCGGCCTCGCACGCAAAAAAACAAAGAAAGAAAGACTCTTACCACCGTCGCGTAGAAAATCTCCCCGGCGTACTTGACCTCCGGGTCCTGGGCGTGCTCTCTGGTGGTACAATGGAGAGGCGTTTGTTGAGGCGTGTGTTCGGTTTTTTGAAAAGCGAGGGAAAAGTGAGAAGAGAGGAGGTCGAGAAGAGAGAGCGCACCTCGTCGGATGGAAAACGCGATCGCTGCTTTTTTTGTTCTCTGCTTCTCTCTGCTCTCTCTCCACCTCCCAACCAGTCACCTGTTGTATTCCTTGATCAGCGCTAGCTTCGCGTCGGGCTCGGGCATATGCTTGAGCTCCTCGGAGTGGCTGGTCGCCCAGTCGTTGAACTCACGCACCGCGGCGGCTGCGTCGGGATCGACAGGGGCGGCATCGCTGCCGCTCGTCGAAGCAGCGGCGTCGTCCAGCATGTTGAACTTTGTGAGCGAGTCCCCAGTCACTGATCCCTTCATCTCCCACAGCTTTTTCCTTCTCAAAAAAGGCACTATTACTACTATGCGCCGCTGCGCCGCAGCGCTCTCCGCGGCACGCGGCCTGCTTCATCAGCAGCAGAGGCAGCAGCAGCAGAGCGCCGAGCTGACGGCGCGATGGGCGAGGAGCAGCTCGAAGGAGTTTTCGTCTGCGATGAGGGCGACGGCGTTAGCGGCGCTGTCGTCGTCGTCGTCGCTCCCGGCCCCCTCCTGTTCCTCATCGCCCTCCTCCGCCTTCGCCGCCACCTTCGCCACGGACGCCAGGCGCCTCCGGTCGGCCAAGTCCCGCGCCACCTCCAGATCCAGAGCATCAGCAGCAGCAGCGGCAGCGGCAGAGGCAGAGGAGGCAGCAACGGCGGCGCCCTCTCCTCCTCGAGAGGTGGCCTCGACCTCCTCCTCCTCCGTTCCTTCTTCTTCTGGTCGCTCCGACGCCTCGCTCGCCGCGGCCGTCTCCCACCCGGCCCTCGTCGTCGCCCGCGGCATCGAGTGGGGCAACGTCGTCCTGGGCTTCGAGCAAGCAAATAAGTACACCGTCCTCGACGAAAGCGGCCGCACCGTCGCGCTGCTCGCCGAGGAGGACTCGGGCGTCGGCTCGGCCGTCGCGCGCCAGGTTTTGCGCGCCCGCCGTTCGTTCGTCGCCAGCCTTCTCTCGGCCGACGGGTCCCGCGTGCTCGCCCGCGTGCGCAGGCCGCTCTACCTCGTCAACTCGACGACGACGATCGAGGACGGCGAGGGGAACGTCGTCGGAGAGGTCGTGCAGCGGTGGCACCCTCTCCGCCGCAAGTACGATTTGTTCATCGACAAGGTCCAGGTCGCGGAGATCGACTCGCCGCTGCTGGCGTGGGAGTTTACGCTGACTGGTGAGCAGGAAAGAGACAGAGAGAGAGAGAGAGAGAGAGAGAGAGAGAGAGAGAGAGAGAGAGAGAGAGAGAGAGAGAGAGAGAGAGAGAGAGAGAGACAAAAAAAAAGAGAAGAAAAAAAAAACATATATCAA
>Ga0315287_10006522_pt1 | contig 11630 bp, 14 predicted proteins | sample YL17G11_0_MG_FD_205037 | JGI IMG/M metagenome (GOLD analysis project Ga0315287, IMG submission 205037) | Sediment microbial communities from Yellowstone Lake, YNP, Wyoming, USA - YL17G11_0 | ecosystem: Environmental > Aquatic > Freshwater > Lake > Sediment | place: USA: Wyoming | collected...
TTCGACCTCACCTCGACGACACACCAGTTCGACACCACCGCGACCGGTGCGGTCGAGACCGTGACGGCCAACAGCGCCGACGACACCACGCAGATCCATCTCATCCGCGAGCACCTGCGCACCGAGGCAACCCGGTTCAAGCGGGGCGACTTCGGTGACCCGGCCGCCATCCACGGCCACGACATGCCCGGGCTGCAGACCCTCACGCAGAGCGCCGGACGGATCGACATCACCTACGCCGAGCTGCCCGCCGGGGCCAGGATCACCTTCACGACACACGACCCAGCTCTGCGGTCCGCTCTGGCGGACTGGATCATGGCCCAGAACATGGACCACGGCACCGGCATGAACAATGGTTGACCGACAGAGCGTCCCCATGCCGGGTTGGAGGCGCCAGGTCCTGCTCGCCGGCGGCATCGGCGCGGCGGCCTGGTCGCCCCCCAGCTCGGCGGCGGCCGGTTCGGCGGCATCATCATCGACGACGCCATCGACCAGCTCCCAGAGCTCGCCGCCAGCACCGAACGGCTCCTCGTGCTGTCCGACCCCACGGTCGGCGACAGCCCCTCGGTGCTCGACGTGTCCAGGCATGCAGATCATGCGGGGTCGCGAAGGTGACCTCGCCCTCGTCAACGGCCTCAACGCCCCGGCGATCCAGGCATCAGCCGGGACCCTGGAACGGTGGCGGGTCCTGAATGCCAGCCCGTCCCGCTACTACCGGCTCGCCCTCGACGGGCACCGCCTGCAGGTCATCGGCACCGACGGAGGTCGCCTGGCCGCCCCCGGCCCGGTTGACGAACTCCTGCTCGCCCCCGGCGAGCGGACCGAGGTCCTCGTCACCCCGACGAAGGCGGCCCGTGGGTCACCCGGGATGGGCGGCGGTGGCGGCTCCACGTCGAGCACCGGCGAGCAGGTGCTCGCCACGATGGTCGTCACCGGCTCGGGTATGGGTGGCGGCGGGATGATGTCGTTCACGGTCAACGGCGAGTCGTTCGACCCGAACCGCACCAACATCGACGTGCGGGTCGGGGACACCGAGGACTGGGTCATCACCAACACGTCATCGATGGACCACCCGTTCCACCTCCACGCCTGGCCGTTCCGGGTCATCGACCGGACATCGGGCCCGCCGGACGTGCCCGGTTGGAAGGACACCGTCAACGTCCCCACGTGAGGCACCGTCACGGTCCGGGTGCCGTTCACCGACATCACCGGCCGCACCGTGTACCACTGCCACATCCTCGACCACGAGGACCGGGGGATGATGGGCGTCATCGTGGTCCGGTGACCCGAGCGGTCAGACAAGCGGGGTCAGCAGGGCCAAAGGGTCGAGATCTGGGCGCCTGCGACGAGTGACCGGACCTCCACCCCGACAGTCAGGCGACGCTCGTGGTCAGTGGCCGGTGCCGCCGTCGCAGACGCAGAACTCGTTGCCTTCGGGGTCGGCCATGAGGATCCAACTCGTGCCGGGCTCGTGGAGCTGGTCGACCGTCACGCGGCGAGCGTCGAGAGCATCGAGACGGGCGGCCTCGGCTTCGATGTCGACGGCGTCGATGTCGAGATGCATCCGGTTCTTGACGGTCTTCGGTTCGGGCACCTGCTGGATGAGCAGCTTGGGTCCTATCGGTGCCGAGAACTCGTCGACGTCCGCTTTCCCTGCGAATTGGGCCGAGTCGCCGTCTGGTGATTGAAGCGGTGGCGCGCTGAACCTGGTCTCGCGCCAGATCGGGGCGGCCGGTGTGGTTGTTCAGGCTGCTGCGCGGTACTCGTTGATGAGCCTGGCGCACGTGGCGTGTCGTTGGATCCGCTGGCCTGGGCGGATCGGCACGACGCCGGTCGTGTCGTTGGGTGCACGTTGGTTGATGCCGCGGTGGGGCGGTGGTGATCGTAGTGGTTGATGTACTCGACGAGCAGCCGGCAGAGTCGGCGACCTGGTGGCCGAGTCGGTGGACCTCGCCGTGGATCCGCCAGTATCCCGAGTCCGGGTTCTCCTCAGCGAGTCGGATGACAAGTACCCGGATCTCAGGTTCGATTGGTGGACGGCCGCGTTTCGCAGCGGGTGGTTGGGTCCAGTGTCGGGCGACAAGTCGGCGGCGCCATCCGATGACCGTGTCTGGTCTGACGATGAGGAACACCTCGGCGAGACGCCGGCGGTCGAGCACGCTGGACAGCATCGCGAGGATGGTCCGGGCGGTCTCGGTGAACTGGGTGCGTTCGATCTGGCGTTGGAGCACGATGAGTTGGTGACGCAACGCGAGGATTTCGACGTCGCGTTGATCCCCGGTGGCGAACACCCGTCTGAGCCGTGAGAAGACCAGTTTCGTGAGGGCGGGGAGGCGGTTCATGGCCCCGGCGACGGTATCGGGCGGATGTCCGAAACCCCCAGAATCATGGGGCGGATGCATTGGCGGCCCCCTCAGGCGCGAGGTGCCCTGGTCGGTTCGTTGACCTACCGACCCTGAACGGGGTCAGCCGGTGGCGGTGCGCAGTCGCAGGAGTGAGCGCACAAGGTCCCGCATGACCAGCGAGAACGCCTCGACCAGCTCGGGTGAGCGCGGGTCGTACGACGGGGCTCCAGCCAGGCTCGGCGGCCCGACGAAGTAGAAGCAGATGGCGCCGACCAGGATGTTGGCGACCACCACGGGGTCGAGGTCGTGCTGCTCGGAGTGCGAGGCGAACGCCTCCATGACCCCGGCGGCGCTGGCCGCTGCCTTGGCCTCGATGATCTGGCGGGCGTCACCACCGGGCGTGGCGGTCTCTCGCACCAGCAGGCGGGGGGCGTTGGGGTGCGCGGCTGCGTAGGCCACGATGACCTCGACCGCGGCCTCGAGGCGGTCGTCGGCCCTGTCGTTCACCGCGAGCAACTCGGCCAGCTCTCCGAGTAGCGGCTGGAAGAGCCGCTCCAGGGTGGCCTCGTAGAGCGCCCGCTTCGAGGGGTAGTGGTAGAGGATCGCCGTGCCCTGGATGCCGGCCTGTTCGCCGATGGCGTCGAGCGACGCGCCGTCGAACCCGTGGGCCGAGAACAGCTCTTCGGCCGCGTCGAGGATGGCGCCCTTCGTGCGCACGGACTTGGTGGTTCCCGAGGCCTCGGTGCTCACAGCCGACCGTCCGGTTCCCGCGCGCTGGCCATGCTGTCGCCGAAGGGCTCGTCGCGTCGGCGCAAGACCTCCTTCAGTCCCAGCTCCTTCACGTCGCGGCCGAAGTTGCGCACCGCCTCGGACCGGTGGGCCCGGGCGTCGGTCTCGGCGGCCAGGCGCTGGAGCACCTGGGCTCCCATGAGCTCCATGCCCAGGTTGGTGATGCGCTTGTTGGCCGCCAGCAGGTCGGTGTCGACCAGGGCCAGTCGGTCGGCGATGCCCTCGACCTCGTCCTCCAAGGCGTCGGCCGGGACCGCCTTCATGGCCAGACCGATGGCCGCCGCGTCGGCCCCGGTCACCGAATCGCCAGTGAGCTGGAGGCGTTTGGCCCACTGCGGCCCGCAGTGGTACAGCCACAGGTTGTTGGGCAGGGCCCCCATGCTGCGGGCCGCGGGGAACCCGATGCGGGCGTCGTCGGCGACCACGACCATGTCGCACACCATGGCCAGGTCGGTCCCGCCCGCCAGGCAGTTGCCGTGGACCTGGGCGATCGACGGCTTGTGGATCTCCCACAACGCACGGATGCGGCGGTTGTTGCGCTCGATGAGCCAGATGTCGTCGTCGAAGCTGCGGCCGCTGCGCCGACCCTCCTCGGGCCGTCGGCCGAGGTGCAGCAGGTCGTAGCCCGAGCAGAACGACGGCCCGTCGCCCCGAAGGATCAGGCAGTGCACGCTGGTGTCGTCGTCGGCCCGCCATGCCGCGTCCTCGAGCTCGTCGAGCATGCGGTCGGTGATGGCGTTGTGGGTCCCGGGAACCGCCAGGGTGACGCGTGCCCGTCCGTCTGCCACCTCGTAGCGGATGTCCCGGTAGTCCTGCGGTGTCACGGCCGGCAGTGTGTCAGGTCTCGACGTCAGGCGGCGACGGTGACGCCGGTGAGCTCGGCGGCGTTGTCGTAGACGATGCGGCGCTGGTCGGCCTCGGACAGGTGGCCGATCTCGTCGAACACCTGTCGGGGGTACTCGAGGCCCTCCATGTGGGGGAAGTCCGAGCCGAACAGCACCCGATCGACGCCCATGTACTCGATCACGTCGTCGATCCTGTCCTCCCAGAACGGGTTGATCCACACGTGGCGCTTGAACGTCTCGACGGGGTCGTCCTGGAACCACTTCGGGTACTTCTCCCGGGTGGAGCCCAGCATGCGGAACAGGTCGTGGAGGTAGGCCGCGCCGTTCTCGACCGACGCCACCCGGACGCCCGGGAACCGCTCGTACACCCGGTCGAAGCTGAGCACCGTGAGCCAGTCGAGGATCGCCCGCTCCAGCTTGAACGCGGCCACCGACGGGCGCTCTCCGCCTCCGAGCGCCTCGGCACTGCTGGAGCCCGCCGGGTACCCGTTGGTGCCGTACCCGGCGTTGCCGGCGTGGGCCACCACGATGATCCTGGCCTCGCTGACCCGGGACCAGAAGGGATCGAAGTCGGGGGCGCCCGGCGATCGGGGGCCGTCGGCGGTGGTCACCGGAGCGGGGCGCATGACGACCACACGTGCGCCCTTGTCGATGGACCAGTCCAGCTCCTCGACCGCCCCGGCGGGGTCGGCCAGGGTGATGTAGGGGGCGGCGAAGATGCGGTTCTGGTAGGAGAAGCCCCAGTCCTCCTCGAGCCACCGGTTGAAGCCGCGGTGGGCCGCGGTGACGGCCTCGATGTCGTGCTTGAGGGGCTCCTCGTAGTGGATGCCCGCGGTGGGGAAGAACCAGGCGGCCTCCACCCCCTGTTCGTCCATCTGGGCCAGTCGGGCGTCGCGGTCACGGTAGGCGGCCGGCAGGGGCTCGAGGTTGGAGCGGATCAGGTCCATGAACCGCTTCCCCTCGGGATTGCCCTTGTAGTAGGTCCGCAGGACACCGGGCTTGGAGATGGGGTCGAAGGTGGGGTTGGGGACCTGGTAGTCGATCTTGCCCCGCACCACCTGGCGTTTGTGGCCGTTCTCCAGTTCGACCCATTGCACGCACCGGGCGTGCAGCTCCTTGGGCACATGGCGGAGGAACGCGTCGTGCGCCTCGTAGTAATGGTTGTCAGCGTCGAAGAGCGGTCCGTCGTAGTTGGCCATGATCGTTCCCCCGGTCGGCTCGTTTTTTTAGTATACACTCAGAATCAAGGCTCCGGGCGGGGTTCGCACGGGACTCGAGCAGGGCCCTGGCCGCCCTTCTGCTGTCGCGGGCCTCGAGTAGGCCGGCGACCGTGTCGGCGAGGAGGCGGTGGTCTTCGGTGATGGCGATCGACATGGTCCGTCAGTGCTGGCCGAGTCGGATCCTGGCGTTGTCCCAGCTGAGCGGCTGCCCCGCGGGTCCCAGGCCCACGATGCGCTGGGAGCCGTAGTTGCTCTTGGTCGCCGCGGGCATCTTCTTCGAGCGGGGCCGGAAGGCCGAGACACCCATCAGTGGGACTGTGGCGACTCGGTGGGCCGGAGCTTGTAGCGAATCGGCAGGTGCTTCAGTCCGACCACGAACGATGACTGGATCTGCTCCGGGACGCCGGCCAGCTCGGCGGACTCCAGGCGGTTCGCCATCTCGAGGAGGAGGGCCCGCTGGGAGCGCCGCGCCAGGTTGGCGCCGAGGCAGAAGTGCTCACCGATGCCGAAGCCGAGGTGGCGGTTGGGGTCGCGGTCCACCCGGAATGCGAAGGGATCGTCGAACACCGCTTCGTCCCGGTTGGCCGACGCGTAGAACATCACGACGCTCTCGCCCGCAGCGATCCTCTGGCCGCCCACGACGGTGTCGCGGGTGGCGGTGCGCTTCATGTAGTTGACGGGGGAGGTCCATCGGACGATCTCCTCGACGGCCTTGTCGACCCCGTCCGGGTTGACGCGGAGCTTCTCCAGCTGGTCGGGATGCTCGATCAGGGCCCTCATCCCACCGACGAGCGCGTTCTTCGTTGTGTCGTGGCCTGCGGTGAACACGATGAGGAAGTAGCCGATCGTCTCCATCGGGCCCATCGGTTCCCCGCCGACGACGCCGTTGGCGAGGATGCTGGCCAGGTCATCGCCCGGGTGTGCCCGGCGATCTTCGATGATCCCGTCGAACATCTGGTACAGCTCCTGTCCGAGCTCGAGCATGGCCTGCAGCTGGTCGGAGCTGTCGCGCCGGAGCTCGGGGTCCTCGTTGGCGAACAGCTGGTTCGTGAGTCGCAGGATGTCGGGCTCCTGCTCGCGGGGGATGCCGAGCATGCCCGACAGGATGCGGAGGGGGTGGGCCACCGCCACGTCGGTGGCGAAGTCGCACTCACCTGAGCCGCCGTCCCGGGCGAGGTGGTCGATGACCTCGCGGGCGCTCCGGGTGATCACTTCGTCCAGCGCCCGCACGGCGAGGGGCGTGAACTTGTGGGCGGTGACCTTTCGCACCTGCCGGTGCTCGGGTGGGTCGATCATGATGATGACCCGCATCATCGAGAACGCGCTGATCTCCAGGGCCGCCTCCTGTGCCTTGTTGAGGACGACGATGCCGGGCTCGGAGATGAAGAGGTCGGGTTGGGTGGAGATCTCGATGATGTCGGCGTGGCGGGTGATGGCCCAGAACGGCTCGTAGCGGGTGGGCTCGCACCAGTGCACGGGGGACTCGTTGCGCAACTCCGTCCACAGGTGGTGTGGCGGGCCGTGCTCGGCGTAGTAGCCGGCCTCGATGAGCTCGTCGCCGTTGGTGATCGTCATTCGGACTTCTCCCCCTTGGTCGTCGCAGCCTTTCCACGGGCACAGTTTTGAGTCTATGCTCAAAACACAGCGCGAGACGAGGCATCCACCCTCCGGTGAGCGATCGAGGATGGCTCCATGAAGTTGGGGCTTGCGATCGGGTACTCGGGGCGGCCCGCCAGAAGGGAGAGTGAGCGTGGCGACTGAGGGTGAACGAACAGCTCGTCGCGAAACGTGTCGGAGAGCTCGGGGGAGTTGGGTCGAGCGTCGGGCATCGTCAAATCCTGTCGGCGGTCGGGTCAGTCGGGGAGCAGGAGTTCGGCGTTGCGGACGAAGAACGCCTCAAGGGCTTGGTCGCCGAGGGGAGCGATGTCGGCGGCCATGCGACCGATCGGATCGGTTCCCCCTTCGGGGTGGGGAAAGTCGGTGGAGAACGCGTAGATGTCAGCCATGCCGTAGCGGTCGATCTGGCGGGCGGTGCGCTCCCAGTAGAACGGCGTGACTCGGATCTGGTCGACGAAGACCTCAGTCGGGCGGCGTTGCAGGCCGTCGCGTAGGCGGCGCGACAACTCGAGACGGTCCTCGAGGAGGTCGACGAACGGGCCGACCCACATGGCGCCGAGCTCGATCACGCCGATGCGCAGGTTGGGGTGCCGGTCGAACACGCCGCCGTAGATCATCGCGCTCAGGTAGTTCTGGGCGGCGAGGTGCATGGTCGCCAGCATGTGCGGGCCGACGGGCTCACCAGTCGAGAAACTCCCGGGCCGGAGGAGGTCGGCGTCAGGCCACGCATCGCTACCGAAGAAGCCCTCCTGGCCGCCGATGTGGAGGGTCACGGGCAGACCAGCGTCGGCGAGCAGCGACCACAGCGGGTCGACCTCGGGCGCAGCGGGGGAGCGGCCGCCTGGAGCGATGCCGTCCTGGATGAACACTGCACGGGCGCCCGCCGACGCCACCCGTTCGGCTTCGGCGATCGCGCCGTCGATCGACGTGAGGTTGAGCAACGCCGTCGGTCGAAGACGCCCGCCTCCTGCTGCAGTCCACCGCAGCACGGCGTCGTTGTACTCCCGCAGCACAGCGCCGGCGTTGGGGTGGTCCGACCACGCCGGCAACGCGAGAACCACCTGGGGGAAGATGAGCTGGCGCGCGATGCCCATGACGTCCATGGCGGCCAAACGCCCTTCGGGGGTGGATGCCCCGGGCGCGGCGGTGCCCTTCGTGTGCCACACGGACTCGGCGGTCAGCTCCGGCTCGTCGGTGGCGTCGAACAACGCGAGGCCGGCGAAGGTCTCGCCGAAACGCGCCGTGGCGTTACCGAACACGTCGCCCCAGCCGGAGATCGGCACCTGTAGGTGGCTGTCGAGATCGTTGATGCGGCCGTGGACAGCGGGGACAGTGGTTGCCATCAAGAAAACGTACTGAGGAGTTCGTAACTCGTCAAGGGTTCGCGCTGCCATGCCGTGAGTAGAGTGTGAACGTAATGTACCAGAGCGTTCGGAAGTCGACAGTGGAGCGATGAGCGCGCGCCGCGGGCGACCGCCGAAGTTGCCGGCGCATCTCCGCCGATCAGTCGTGCTGGATGCTGCCACCCGGCGATTCGCAGCGAGTGGGCGTGCCGGGACGTCCATCGATGACATCGCTTCCGATGCCGGCGTGCGCAAGCCGGCGATCTACGAGCTGTTCAGCTCCAAGAACGATCTCTTCCGCGCCTGTGTCGAACACGCTGTGGATGCCCTCAGTGACAACTTCCGGGTGACCAACGCCGAAACCACCGACCTCGAGATCCCCGAGCGCACCCGGCGACGGATTGCGGCGGCCTTCGACTACGCCGAGCAACATCCCCATTCATTCCGGTTGCTCGTCCGGGCTCCGTACTCGTGGCCCGACGACGACGACGACCCCGAGCCCGGCCGCCAACTCCGGGGACGCCTCGTCGACGTGATGGCAGCCAATTATCGCCGCGAGTCAAGAGCTGCCGGCGCGCCCATCGACTCAGCGGCCGAAGTTCTCGCTCGGCTCTTCTTCTCCATGGCCGAGGAAACGATCCAGCTGTGTCTCGATGACGCCACGTGGGATCGCGACGCGGTCGTCGAATTCCTGGCCGAGTTCATCGAGGGTGGGATTTCGGCGGTGCGACCCCCGGTATGGCTCGCTCTGGAACGGGCCCGCCCCTCAAGCTGAGCAAGGTTGAATGGGCCGCCTTCAGCGGGCACCGCTAGGCGGGCTTCTCGCCCACGCAGTGCCAGTTGAGCGTGAGAAGCTCCGCTTCTTCGGCCGCGATGTAGGAGTGGCTGTTCTGGTTCATACGTTGGAGGAGGGCGTCGGTCTTCTTCGGGATGATTCGAACCTTGGCGAGCGCCTTGAACGCCGCCTCGTACCGGTCGAACAGCGCCACCTCCTTCTTGATCATCTCCACGGCGCTGCGCCCCACCGAGGAGACCAGCTCGAAGCCGGCGTCGCGGTAGGCGTCCTCCCAGTACCGGTAGTACCAGAACCCGCCGAACACCGTGAGCTCGCGGGTGTGTTGGATCAGCGTCCGGTGAAGCTCGTCGTCACGGTCGTAGGCGTCGAGCGCGGCGACATCATTCATCACGAACCGGCCACCCGGCTTCAGGACGCGCAACACCTCGGTGAAGGTGAAGGCGTGGTTCTGCAGGTAGGTCAGGGGCTGAATCGCGTACACGGCGTCGAAGGAGCAGTCGTCGTAGGGGAGTGGCTGGTTGAAATCACCGACGGTGAAGTTGGCCGCCGGCAGGTTCGGGTTCCGGTGGGCCTTGTCGACCTGCGACGCGTCGAGGTTGATGCCGTAGGGCGTGGCCCCGGTGATGTCCGCGATGTGCTCGGCGATCGCGCCGCAGCCACAACCCAGGTCGAGCACCCGCTGGCCGGGGCGCAGCTGGAGGTCGTCGGCCACGATCCGTTCGAACAGGATCTGGTTCTGCAGCACCGACTGCTCGGGGTCGATGACCGGTGGCATGTACATCTTCTCGACCGAGCCGAGTGTGCAGAGCAGGTGGATCACCTTGTAGAGCGCCTGGAGCTCGTGGCTGCTGCCTTGGTCGTAGCCCTTCGGGGCGATCCCGGCGTCGTAGTCGGCCTTGGTGTTTTCGGGGGAGTCGACGAACAGCTCGCCGTAGCTCCCCATGAAGGCGTGGTAGTCCTCATCGCAGATCGTGAGCAGCCCACGAAGGGCGCCGAGTCGGTCGCGAAGGGTGGTCGGCTTGTGATGTGTCATGGAGCTTCCCGATCGGGTTCAGGTGGTGGCTGGAGCAGTCGTTGACTTGGAATCCCGGCGCGTGGTCATTGCGCGGTCGCTCCCTTGGAGAAGAGCTGGACCAGGAGATCGAGGCGGCGCCGGCGGGCAGCGAGCGGTGCGTCGTCGGTCGCCAGCAGGCCGAACAGAGCGGTGAGGAACGTCATGGCCAGGTCGACCGGATCGATCTGCGGGACGCGGTCGGCGATCGCGTCGATGAGCATCAGCCCCACCGGGTGGTCACCGACATCTTGGGACTGCGCGAAGTCGGGCCGGAACTGCGCAGCGCACAGGTCGCGGACCAGCCGGCGGCCAAGGCGTCGCTCTGCTGCCAGGACGGCAGCGACGACGGCTCCGAACACCTCGTCGAGCGGGACGCCGCGATCGCTGACGGCGAGCGCCGCAGCCGCGATGCGGCGCTCCTCGATGAGGAGCAATTCGCGCAGGACCTCGTCCTTGCCGGCGAAGTGCACGTAGAACGCTCCACGGGACACGCCGACGCTATCGGTGATCACCGCGATCTCGGTGTCGGCGAAGCCGCGCCGATTGAACTCCTCGACCGTCACCTCGAAGAGCCGGGCCCGAGTGGCCTCGCGCTGGGCCGAACGCCGACCACCGCTCTTCGGGCCCGGTTCTTCGCTGACGCCGGCTGATGCCTTCACAGGAGACACACTAACGCGCGTCACTGACGCGCGTTAGTGAAACGGGCATTTGGGGCGAGACGATCACGTCGTCGACGGAGCGGGGTGGACTGTCCAGCGCCGTCGCGGATTCATCGACAACGACGAACGGTGGGGGCGCAGATGAGTCTCGAGAAGTGCTGAACGTGAGTCAGATCGCCACGATGGTCACGGACGCCGTTCCGGCCGAAGTCGCGATATCGCCGGGGTCACTGGTGAGCACCGTGACGTTGCTGGTCACGGCGGCGGCGACGACGACGGCGCCGAGATGCGCGTCTGCGACGGAGACGCTGTGCGCGGCGCGGATGGCGGCCGCCTGATCGGCAGCGTGGCGGTCGAGGTCCACGTCGGTGATGCGGAGATGGTTGATGAACGCCGCTGCGGGCGCCCGCCGATCCCATCCGGACTCGACCCGGACCGCGGTGGGGATCGCCAACTGATCGGTGCGGGCTTTGCGCCTGCGCGTTGCGATGACGTGCACGTGTGCGAGCACGCGGCGGTGTTTGGCATGGGTCGGCGTGTACAGGGCTGCGACCGCTTCACTGTCGAGCAGGATGAGCCGGTCCTTCATGCTGGCGACAGTGCGCGTGCTTGGGCCCACAGCACGACGTCATCGGCGTCCGCCCCGGGCCGGACCGAGACGATCTCGCGGGCAGCCTGATGCAACAACTCGGGGCGGGAGGCGAGCGGGTTGCCATCGAGTTCGGCGGCAGCGACCGCGAGTTCACCCAGATCAGGACGCGCGTCAGGGTTGTGGATGTAGTGGGCTTCGAGCGTCGCCTCCATGACCAGCGCTTCGAGACGCGCCCTCAAGGCGTCGAAGGTCAACGTCGTCACCGACGGCGCGACACCAAGGCCCTTGACCGCGATCGTCGCGGCCTCCCGGAGCGCTTCGGGCATCCGCATCGACGTCCCGACGCTGTGGTCATCTGGCGCGTCGAGTA
>Ga0315287_10006523_pt1 | contig 11628 bp, 12 predicted proteins | sample YL17G11_0_MG_FD_205037 | JGI IMG/M metagenome (GOLD analysis project Ga0315287, IMG submission 205037) | Sediment microbial communities from Yellowstone Lake, YNP, Wyoming, USA - YL17G11_0 | ecosystem: Environmental > Aquatic > Freshwater > Lake > Sediment | place: USA: Wyoming | collected...
TCGTCGCGGCGTACGCAACGATCTATCTCGTCTGGGGTTCGACGTTCCTCGCGATCCGCATCGGCGTGCGCAACCTGCCGCCGCTGCTGTTCGCGGGCGTGCGCTTCCTTCTCGCCGGTACGCTGCTGACGGTCGTCGCGCTGGTCCTGCGCGAGCGCTTCCCGCGCACCGCGCGCGAGTGGCGCTACATGCTGCTCTTCTCGCTGCTGATGATCACGTTCAGCAACGGGCTGAGCACCCTCGCCTTGCGCCACATTCCATCCAACGAGGGCGCGCTGCTCGCGGCCGGCACGGCGCTCTGGATCGCGTGGCTCGGCGCGTTGGGGCCCAAGGGCCACAAGCTCACGTTGCGCGGGATGCTCGGCCTGCTGCTCGGTCTCGCGGGAGTCGCACTGCTCGTATGGCCGCGCGAGTCGGCGCCATCCGGACACTTCGGGTGGCAAGCGCTGGTGCTGATAGGCGGCCTGTCCTGGGCAGTCGGCACGGTCGTCTATCGAAACGCCGCGCTGCCCATCGGCCCGGTGGCGTTCAATGCGGTGATGATGCTGCTGGGCGGCACCTGGCTGTTGCTCGGTGGGATCGCGACCGGAGAGCCGCCGCGCTGGAGCTGGCAGCCTGCCGGACTCGTTGCGCTCGTCTATCTCGCGCTGTTCGGCTCGGCGCTCGCGTATACGGCGTACACGTGGCTGCTGAAGCACTCGCCGGCCGACCGTGTCGGCACCTTTGCATACGTGAACCCGGCGATTGCCGCGGTACTCGGCTGGGCCGTGCTCGGCGAGACGCTGGGACCCGCCCAGGTTGCGGGCATGCTGGTTGTGCTGGCCGGCGTCGCGCTCGTGACGCTGCCGAGCCGGCTGGCGTAGGGGAAATAGGGGACATTCACCATTTCTGGGGGCCAGGGGACGATCCCACGGAACTGTCCTTGGGCCCCAGAAATGGTGAATGTCCCCTATTTCCTGGCGGTGAAGATCTCGACCCTGCCTGTCGAACCGATCGCGCTCGACGCGGCCCACGACACCAGGCTCACGATGAGCGCGGTGCCCACTGCGGTCCAGAAGCCGGAGATCTCGAACCCAGGCACGATCCACGCGACCAGCGCGACCATGCCGGCATTCAGCACGAGCAGGAAGAGCCCCAGTGTCAGGACCGTGAGCGGCAACGTGAGGATGAACGCCAGCGGCCGGACGAACGCGTTGACTACGCCGAGCATCAGCCCCGCAACGATCAGCTTCGCAGTCGACTCGAATACCAGGCCGTCGAGGATTTCGCTCGCGACCCACAGACCCAGCGCGGCAATCGCGGCGCGCAGCAGGAATCCAACCATCGCAGCTACTCCTCGGGACCGAACGACCGGCGGCCGTTGACGTGGCGTGAATGGTAATGGAATCTCCGCCGGTCACCAATTCGCACGCCCGGGGAGGGCCAGATGGAAATCGTAGCGGTCGTGATCGCGCTTGCGCTGCTGGAATTCGTAGTGTTCGGCATGCTGGTCGGGCGGGCGCGTGGGCGCTACGGGGTGAACGCACCCGCCATCAGCGGGCACGAGATCTTCGATCGGTACTTCCGCGTCCACTACAACACGATGGAAATGCTGGTCACTTTCGTGCCGTCGATATGGCTGTTCGGGCTCTACGTGAGCCCGCAGTGGGGCGCGGCCATCGGCGCGGTCTACCTGGTCGGGCGCATCGTGTACCTGCGCGGCTACGTAGCTGACCCCGGAAAGCGGGAGTTCGGCTTCGGCATGAGCGCGTTACCGATCATCGTGCTGCTCGTGGGAGCGCTGTTCGGGGCGGTACGGGTGATGCTGTAGGAAGCGGATGGCGGGAAGGCTGAGGGCTTTAGGCTCAGGGCGCTGTTGGTCGGAATAGCCGCGGTCACGTTCGGGCCACAGCCTACAGCCCATAGCCCATAGCCCATAGCCCATAGCCTACATGCCGTATGCGTTGGCCTGCTGCAGCCTGCCTCCAACCGACACCGCGGTCTCACCACCCATCAGAAGCTCGATCAGCGCGAGACTGAATTCAATCGCGGTGCCGGGCCCGCGGGACGTAACGACCTTGCCGTCAACGACCACCGGTGCGTCGCTGAGCCTGAGGCCCGGCGCCGAGTCCGGCCGCAGGAACCCGGGGAAACTCGTCGCAGTACGGCCCTCGAGCAGGCCTGCGTATGCGAGCACTCCGGGCGCGGCGCAGATCGCGGCCGTGTACCGGCCCGCAGACCCAAATCGTCGCAGCAATCCGACGACGCGAGCGTCGTTTTTCAGGTGGTCCGCGCCGGGCATGCCGCCGGGCAGCACGATCATGTCGTAGTCCGCGTCGTCCACGTCGTCGAGCGCGATGTCGGCCTCGATCCGGATGCCGTGGGAACCCGTGACCTGCCTGCCCGCGAGCGCTGCGGTGCGCACCTCGACTCCGGCGCGCCGTAGCAGGTCAACGATCGTGACGGCTTCGATCTCCTCGAATCCCTCGGCCAGCGGAACCAGTACGCGCGCCATGGACTCGATTACGTCAGCGTGCGCTCGGCGGCGCGCCCGCCAGAGCGACATGCGTATCGAGGCCGCGATCGCGCAGGTACTGCAGCGCGGAGCGCACCGCCGGGTCGCCGCCGGCCTTGAGGATCGCCGGATGCGGCGAATCGCCCGTGCGCGTCGCGATCCTGACGTCGGGCTCGAGGCCGCGCTCCTGGATCGAACGACCGGAAGGCGTGAAATAGCGGGATGTCGTGAGCTTGAGCGCCTCGCCGTTGCTGAGCGGCATGACGGTCTGTACGGAGCCCTTGCCGAACGTCCGCTCACCCATCAGCGTTGCGCGGCCGTGGTCGCGCAGCGCACCCGCTACGATCTCTGCCCCGGAAGCCGAGCCTCTATCCACCAGCACCACCACCGGTGCACCGGCGAGCAGGTCCCCCTGGGTCGCGTCGAGCTCGAAGCGTGCTTCGGCAGTCCTGCCGTCGGCCCGCACGATCATGCCGGACTCGAGCAGGCTGTCGGCGACACCGACGGCGGACTCGAGCACGCCGCCCGGATTGTCCCGCAGGTCCAGCACGAGGCCGCGCAGTGGCGACTCGGCTGACTGGAGCGCCAGCACGGCGACGTCGAAATCCCCGGGTGTCGAGTCGCTGAAGTGCGAGATTCGCACGTAGCCGTAGTGGCCCGGCAGTGGCTCTGCACGCACCGTGCGCACGTGCACCTCGGACCGCTCGAGATCGAAGCGCAACGGCTCAAGCTCGCCCTTGCGCCTCAGGACGAGGTGCACGCTCGAACCGGACAGTCCGCGCATCCGCTCGATGGCCGCAGTCAGCCCCCCGGGCTGCACTGCAACGCCATCCACCTCGACCAGCACATCGCCGGGGCGTACGCCCGCGCGTTGCGCCGGCGACCCTTCGATCGGGGACACGATGACGACACTGCCGTCCCTATCCGCGACCTGGATGCCGACGCCAGAGTAGCTGCCGGCCGTGGTCACCCTCATCTCGGCGAACTCGGCCGAATCGAGGAAAGCCGAGTGCGGGTCGAGGCTCCCGACCATGCCCTCGACCGCGGCCTGCTCGAGCAGGCCGGGCGCGACCGGATCGACGTACTCGCGGCGCACGTGCTCTGCGACCTCGTCGAGGAGTACGTGTTCGGTGCTCGCGGCCACCGGCGCGACGGACGGAGCCAACGCAGCCGGCCGGTCAACAGGCGCACCGCGCAGCAGCATGAGACCGGCACCGATGGCGACGCCGGCCAGCAAGGCAAGGATGGTTCGAACTCGGATAGTCACCGTCGCAGGGCCGCAGAGGATTACGGCGCCAATATTACCCGACGAGGCTGGCGATGACCTGATCCAGCGGGGTTGGCCTGCCGATGTGGAACCCCTGGCCGTACTCGACGCCGAGGCGCCGGATGATGTCCTGGATCTGCTCGCTCTCGACGCACTCTGCGACGGTGGCGAGCCCCATGGCGTGAGCCAGCTGGACGATGGCGCTCAACATCGCCTGCGAGCGATCATCGCCGACCACATCGCGGACGAAGCTGCCGTCGATCTTGAGCGTGGTGACCGGCAGCGTCTTGAGGTACGTGAGCGAACTCAGGCCGCGGCCGAAGTCATCCAGCGCCACGCCGAAGCCGAGCTCGCGCAACCGCCGGATCAGTGACTCGGCGCGTACGATGTTTGCGACGGCCGCCGTCTCGGTCAGCTCGAACGTGAGCAGCCGGGCGGGCAACCCGCTCTGGCGCAGCTCCGCCTCGAGGAATGAACAGAAGTCCTGGTCGCCGAGCGACTGCCCGGAGATGTTCACTGCGAAGCAAGCGCCCAGCCGCGTGAGATCGTCGGTGCGCTCGCCCAGCGTGGCCAGTACGCGGCGCACGACCCAGCGGTCGATGGCGGGTGCCAGCTGGTAACGCTCCGCGGCGGAAAGAAATTTCTCGGGCGAAACGCTGTCGCCTGCCTCGTCGGCCATCCGCAGCAACAGCTCGAACTTCGGACCGCAGACAGCTCCGTTCAGCGGCACGATCGGCTGCGCCTCGAGCCGGAACCTGTCCTCCGCCAGCGCCTGGCGGAGTGTGCCCACCAGCCCGATGTCCGTGTAGCGGCGCACGATGCTCTGGTCACTGTCCTCGTATGTCTCGACGCGGTCGCGGCCCCGGTCCTTGGCCGCCTTGCAGGCGATCTCGGCCGCCGCGAGCGCATGCGACAGCGGATGCTTGCTCTCGACTATCCGGGCAACGCCGAAACTCGCCGAGACGTCCACGGCCTGCGTGCCGTTGACGAAGGCCAGCCGCTCGAGCCCTTCCCGCAGGTTCTCGGCAATATCCTGCGTGGTATCGACCGACGCGTCGCCGGCGAACAATGCGAAGCGGTCGCCGGATATCCGGGCCGCGAGCATGCGCGGCGAGAGACTGCGGCGGATCACGTCCGCGACACGCACGATGACGTCGTCGCCGACGTGCATGCCGAGGTTCTCGTTCAGCACGTGCAGGCGGTCGATGTCTACATAGATGACGCAATGATTCGATTGCGGCGTCGCTGCAGACAGCAGCGACTGCGCCCTCTTCTCGAACGCTGAACGCGTAAGCAGGCCCGTCGTCGGGTCGTAGGCGTTCATCAGGATGTACGCCACGCGGCGGGCAAGCAGCTCTATGAGCCGGACCTGTCGCAGGTCGAAGTCCGGCGACGCGGGCGGCTTGAATAACGCGAGGATGCCGAGCACGCTCTGCGCCCCGTGCATGACAGGGCACGAGAGGATCTTGTACGGCACCGCGCCGAACTGACTGTCGGCGCCCGGCACGTTCGCAGTCATGCTGCGGCGATGCAGCTGCGTCCACGCCAGCAGAGGCCGGTGCGACTTCGTCAGCACCTCCGCTCCGGTACGGGCCGCGGTGTCCTTGCCGGTACGGCAGACCGCAATGTTCTTGTCGGGAATGAGCAGCGCGCCGACGCTGCAGCCGAGGTGATCGACGCAGCCCTGCAGCAGCTGTGCGAAATCGTCCGTCGACTCTGCGCCGGAACCGTCGCCCTCCGCGGCACCGAGCAGCAACTCCAGGTCGCGGTCGCGCGTAATCAGGCTGCGCTGCAGGTCGCCGATGCTGTGCTGCGTCGCAAGCTCGCGCTTCAGGCACTCGAGTGCCGGGCGCAGCAGACCCTGCACAAGCGAGAAGGGGCGGGCCTCGCCGCGCTTGCTCGATTCACGCGAGATGATGCCGACGGCGCCGTGCAGCACCGAGTCGGCATCGCGCAGCATGAAGACGTGCGCCGAGTGCTCGCTGTCCACCGCCTCCGTGAAGCCCTCGCTGCGAGCGCCCTCGCCGAGTTCCTGTGACAGCGTTTCCTGCAGCAGCCGATGCAGTTCGGGAGCGTCGAGACCATCGTTCAGCCAGACCGGCAGGCCCATGCGGTCGTAGATCGCGATGGACTGCGCGCGCGGCATCAGCATCTTGATCAGCTGGCCGTACGGATCCAGGGATGTGACGCTGATCGGCGCCGTCGCGTCGTTCAGCGTCTGTGCGAGCTGCATGTCGGGTCCTTCTGGGCCGTCCGGCCCTTTCTGCTGCGACATGGATCTTCCTTGATGCGTCGACGATAATCCTTGACGTGCCGCTCAGTCCGGTGGCAGCCGCGGGGGCCACCCAGCGCCCGGCCCGGGTTAAACATAATCCCGATGGTTATCGTCGCTGCAGCCAGATCTCCGGGTCAACGGGCTGACGACCGCGCCTGACCTCGAAATAGAGCGCGGGCTGGTTGTGCCCGCCCGTGTCACCGACAGAGCCGATGACGTCGCCGGCGGCCACCGGGTCGCCCACCTTGCGGAACAGCTCTTCGTTGTGGCCATAGAGACTCATGTACCCGCCGCCGTGATCGACCACGAGCATCAGGCCCATGCCTGGCAGCCAGTCTGCGTAGGCGACCCGTCCCGCGAAAGGCGCGCGAACCCGGGCCCCGCGGTCGGTACCGATCAGCATGCCCTGCCACCGCATCGAGCCGCCCGCCCGGGGCTGCCCGAACCGGGCGAGGACCCGTCCCTCCTGGACGTGCCACGGCAGCTTGCCCTTCAAGGGCTCGAAAGGCGCCTGTCTTGCCACCGGCACGTCCTGCAGCGCCTTGCGCAGGTCCGCGATCAGTTTCTCGAGTCCGCGTGCCTGCGACTCGAGCCTTTGCAGCTCGCCGCCGCGCGACTTGATCTGGTTGTTGATGCTCGACACGGCCTGCGACCGCTTGTTCTGGGCGGAGCGAAGCGCGGCCACCTCGCGCTCCTGCCCCGTTTCGAGCTCCTCGAGGCGCGCGTGCTCCGCTGCGATCTTCTCGCGCACCAGCGCGAGGTGCTCGAGCTTGTCCCGGATGCTGCCGATGCGCTCGGCGCGGGCCCGGCCGAGGTAGCCGTAGTACTGCAGCATCCGCCCGAAAGTCGCGGGATCCTCCTGGTTCAGCAGCAGCTTGATCTCCTCTTCGCGCCCGTTCACGTACGCCGCCCGCAGCTCCCCGGCAAGCGCACCGCGCTCGCGCGCGAGGTCCAGCTCCAGCTTCGCGCGCTCGAGCTCGAGCTCCCTCAGGCGGCCCTCGCTTGCGATGCGGTCCGCGCGGATTGCGTCGAGGCGCTTGCGAGCGTCCTGGACGCCAAGCTCCGCATCGCGCAGCTGCACGCTCAGATGGTCCCGCTTTTCAATGTCGGCGTTGACGGATTTGCGGACCTTTTCGATCTTCGAATTGACCTTGCGAAGCTCGGCCTCCTTCTGGGTCGGCGTCGCCTTGCCCTGGGCCGACGCGGCCAGGGGCGCCAATGGGCCGCCGACGATTGCGCACAGCAGGAGCAGCACGACGCCGCCGAGCCGTCGTGACGGCCCGGAATGGCCGGGGCTTGGGTGGGAATGGCTCGACATGCCTCGATCGGGCTTCCAGGCGGGGGCGGAAGCCGACAAGTCTAGCGTGTCGGCGAGGCTGCTATAATCCGCGACCCTTTTCTCCGGCCCTGACCATGGACCGTCTCCTCGAATACGCGACCCGACACCCGTACCTCGTCGGAGGCACGGTGCTGCTGGCGTTGGCGGCGTTGGCCTACGAAATCAGCCGCCTGAGGGGCAGCGGCCAGGCGGTGGGCCCGTCGGACGCCGTCCGACTGCTGAACCAGGGCGCGGTCCTGGTCGACGTGCGCAGCAAAGCCGAATTCGACTCGGGCCACGTCATCGACGCGAAGCACATCCCGCAGGACCAGGTCGCGCAGGGTGGCGAGCTGCTGAAGAAGTATCAGGACAAGGTGATCGTCGTGTGCTGCGAGAGCGGCATGCGTTCCTCCGCGGCCGCACGCGTGCTCCAGGCCCAGGGCTTCACGAAGGTCGTGAATCTCCGTGGCGGCCTGCAGGCCTGGCGGGCCGAGAACCTTCCGCTCGTGAAGGCCGACGCGAAGGGCAAGTGAGGGCGACGGGATGAGCGATACCGACGTCATGGTGTACTCGACCGGCTGGTGCCCCTACTGCGAGCGCGCCAAGGCGCTGCTCGGGCGCAAGGGCGTTGCATTCCGCGACATCAAGGTGGACGAGGATCCGGCCGAGCGCGATGCCATGCTCAAGCGAAGCGGCGGGCGTCGCACCGTTCCCCAGATCTTCGTCGGCGAACGCCACGTTGGCGGATTCGACGAACTCTATGCCCTCGACAAGACCGGCGAGCTCGACAAGCTGCTCGGGCGCGCGTGAGACCCACGGACCACCATGGTCCACCAGAACACTTTCACAGGACGAGACCATGAACCAGCCGATCAACCAGACCCAGCCGCCCGCGGACCCGAATGCGCCGCTCATCAATCCGCAGGCCGTGTACATCAAGGACTGCTCGTTCGAGGCGCCGACCGGTCCTTTCATGGGCGGCGCGGAAGGCAGCCCCACGGTCAACCTGAACCTCGCGACCCGCGCCAACGCGCTCGCCCAGGACATGCACGAGGTCGTGCTGCAGGTGAATCTCGAGGCGAAGGTCGGCGACAAGACGGTCTGGTTGCTCGAGCTGCAGCAGGCGGGCGCGTTCACGATCCGCAACCTGTCGACGACTGACCTGGGCCAGGTGCTGAGCATCGTCGCGCCGAACTACCTGCTCTCGTTCGCGCGCTCGACCATTGCCGAGCTGGTTACCAAGGGCGGTTTTCCGCCGTTCCTGCTGCCTCTGGTGACGTTCGAAGGCCTGCACGCCCGGGCGGCTGCCCAGCAGCAGGCTGCGAGCCCCTCGGTCAACTGACGCGGTCGCCCTGGCGGCGACGACGCGCGAGGAAATGGACACCGTGAAGCCGGTCGTCGCCGTGCTTGGTTCAGGATCGTGGGGAACGGCGCTGGCCGTGCACCTTGCGCGCACCGGCCATCGCACCGTGCTGTGGGGCATCGAGACGGACGAACTCAACTCGATGGCCCGGAATCGGGTCAACGTCCGCTACCTGCCCGGTATCAAGTTGCCAGACGGACTCGAGATCGAGCACGACTTCGCCCGCGCCGTCACCGGGGCTGACGAGCTGCTGGTCGTGGTACCGAGCCACGCGTTTCGCGAGGTCCTTGAGCGGATCCGGCCGCTGCTGCGCTCAGGACAGGGTGTCGCCTGGGCGACCAAGGGGTTCGAACTCGCGACCGGCAAGCTGCCACACGACGTGGCGGCCGAGGTGCTTGGACCGGGCGTGCCCACGGCGGTGCTATCGGGCCCCACGTTCGCAAAGGAAGTCGGTGCCGGGCTGCCGAGCGCGATGACCGTCGCATCCGGCGACGGCGACTATGCCATGGCGCTGGCGCGCAGCATCTCCAGCGAAACTTTCCGCGCCTATGCCTCGGACGACATGATCGGCGTCGAAGTCGGCGGCGCCACCAAGAACGTGCTCGCGATCGGCGCGGGCGTCTCCGACGGCCTCGGTTTCGGCGCGAACACACGCGTGGCCCTCATCACGCGCGGCCTCTCCGAGATGATGCGCCTCGGTGTGGCGCTCGGCGCCGACCGCGACACGTTCATGGGCCTCGCTGGACTCGGCGATCTAGTGCTGACCTGCACCGACGACCAGTCGCGGAACCGCCGCTTCGGCCTGCTGCTGGCCGCCGGCAGGACGCCGGCCGAGGCGCAGGCCGAGATCGGGCAAGTCGTCGAAGGCGTGCTGGCCGCCCGCGCCGTCCACGAAGTCGCGCTGCGTCACGGCATCGAAATGCCGATCAGCGAGCAGATCTACCGTGTGCTCTACGAAGGCGAGTCGCCGCGTGACGCGGTCTTCGCGCTGATGAGCCGGACGATCAAGGCGGAGACGGGCTGACGAATCCCTGCTGTCGCCACGCCTCGTACACCGCCACGGCGACGGCATTCGATAGATTCAGGCTCCGGACACCGGCCAGCATCGGGATCCGCAGGCGTCGCTCGATGGGGCAGGCGTCCAGCACTGCGTCCGGCAGGCCCCGGGTCTCGGCACCGAACAACAGCGCGTCACCCCGCTCGAACCTCGCCGAGTCGTGGGCTGCACTCGCTCGGGTGGAAAACGCGAACCAGCGCGGCCGGCCGAGCGCCTCGAGGCACGCATCCAGGCTTTCGTGGACCTGCACCTCGGCCAGTTCCCGGTAGTCGAGCCCGGCCCGACGCAAAGACTTTGCGTCGAGGCGAAACCCCAGCGGTTGCACTAGATGCAGGCGGGCGCCCGTATTCGCGCAAAGCCGGATGACGTTGCCGGTGTTGGGCGGGATCTCGGGTTCGTGCAGGATGATGTCGAACACGGTCTCTACGGCTGCGGACGACTGGCCCCGGCAATGCGTGATGCTGGAGCCGGGACAGGTTTAGAATCGGGTCGCACTCTTCGCGCACACCCCGGGGGATTCAAGCATGCTGCGCGTAACCCACCTGCTGGCCAACAAGGGAAAGGACCTCTGGTCCGTGGACGCGGAACAGCCGGTCCTCGAAGCCATACAGATCATGGCGGACCGGCGTATCGGCGCGCTACCCGTGATGCGTGCCGGGGAACTGGTTGGCGTCGTATCCGAGCGCGACTACGCCCGCAAGGTAATCCTGCTGGGACGCTCGTCGGCCGAGACCGCCGTCTGGCAGATCATGTCCTCGCCGGTCGTTACCGTTGGACCCAGCGAAACGGTCCGGCGCTGCATGGAGATCATGACCGAGCGCCGCATAAGGCACCTGCCGGTCGTCGAAGGCGGCGTGACGGTGGGAATGATCTCCATCGGCGACCTCGTGCGCGCAGTGATCGAGGAGCAGAAGGAGACGATCGAGCAGCTGGAGAAATTCATCTCGGGGTGAGGTGTCCGCACCAGACGCCTCCGGGGACCTGTCTTGGCGGCAGAAGTCGGGAAGCGAAGCCTGCGTTGCGGCGCGGTAATTGCCGCGCTTGTCGCCACTGTCGCGCTCGCGCCGGTCGGGGCAGAAGAAACGACGCTCACCGATGCGGTGGATCTCGTACGCCGCAACCAGTACGCAGACGCAATCGAGGTCTTCCAGCGCCTCGCGGAGCGTGGCGACACACGCGCCCAGTATCTGCTGGGACTCGCCTACCTCGAAGGCAAGCTGGCCCCGCTGGACGTGGTCCTGGGGTATGCGTGGCTGCAGGTTGCCGCCGCTGACTACGACAGCTCGTCAAAGCGCGGCGCGGCCGATGAAGCTAACTCGGCAATGCTGAAAGTCGGGCGCGTACTCCCTGGCATGACACTGATCCAGGCCGAGCAGAAGGCGGCGGCACTGGCCAAGGCTGTGGAAGAACGGCTTGCAGGCGACACCGAACGTGCAACTCTGGCATTGAAGTCGCCGGCAACGGTCCCCGGAGCGGTCACGAGCGGGTGCGCCCTGGAACCGACCCTGAAGGGCTGCGGAGTGCTGGCAGGTACGTCGCAGGAGGTCGAACGATGTACCGGCGACATCGTCAGTCCTGACCTGGAGCCGTCCATGCAGGGCCCGACAGCCTTGATAATCAAGCCCGAGTATCCGGAGGAAGCCCGCCGGCGGTTCAAGGACGGACAGGTCATTGTCCTGGCGCACGTCGACCGCTCCGGGTACGTGTGTCGTGTAACGCTGGTGCACGGTAGCGGCGTCGCAAGCATCGACGACGCCGTGCGCGCCGCGGTGCGTCGCTGGCGATTCGTGCCCGGCAAGCGCGGCGGCGAGCCGGTCGAAGCTGTTCATCGATTCGCCGTCAGCCTCGTGATCG
>Ga0315287_10006525_pt1 | contig 11627 bp, 9 predicted proteins | sample YL17G11_0_MG_FD_205037 | JGI IMG/M metagenome (GOLD analysis project Ga0315287, IMG submission 205037) | Sediment microbial communities from Yellowstone Lake, YNP, Wyoming, USA - YL17G11_0 | ecosystem: Environmental > Aquatic > Freshwater > Lake > Sediment | place: USA: Wyoming | collected...
AAGAGGTGCCGCTCAACCCGCTCGAAGGCTTCCTGAACGCCATCACCAACCCGGCCATCGCGGCCATCCTGCTGACGATCGGGCTGAATGCGATCCTGTTCGAGCTATCCAACCCCGGCGGTTGGGTGGTCGGCGTCATCGGCGCGGTTTGTCTCCTCCTGGCGCTCTATGCGTTGGGGACGCTCAAAGCCAACTGGACAGGATTAGGGTTCGTCGTCCTGGCGTTTGTTTTGTTTGTGCTCGACATCAAAGCCCCGACGCACGGTCTGTTGACGTTTGCCGGGGTTGCCACCTTCATCTTCGGTTCGTATCTGCTTTTCAATACCCCAGAGATGACCGTGCCGTGGGGGACGATCATCGGGCTGGGGGCGGCGACGGGCGCGTTCTTCGCCTTCATCATCGCCAAGGCGCTGCTGGCTCAGCGTCTCCAGCCCCGCACGGGCATTGAGGCGATGATCGGGGAGATCGCGGTGGTGCGCCGCACCTTGGATCCCGACGGGATGGTGCACATTGAGGGCGAGTTGTGGCGCGCACGCTCCGAATCAGGGGCGCTGACCGTGGGAGAGCGCGTCGTCGTGACGGGTCACGATGGCATGCTCCTTCACGTCAGGCGCACGGAGCAGGGTCAGGGGAACGGTTCATGAACGAGGATTCGGTCGCCGCGACCGAGGCCATCCGCCCTTACCCGCCGAGTTGGCTCGATCGGCTCACCGCCTGGGTCGATCGGCTGCCGCTGCCCGCGCCGGCGTTCTATGCCCTCGCCAGCCTGGCCGCCATCGTTCTGTTTGTCTTGAACGATGGCTTGAGCGGCCACGGGCTTCTGTATGCACTTCACCCCTTCCACATCGTCCTGGCCGTCGAGCTCGTTTATGTGATCGCCCTCGTCCACTTCCTCGATCGAGAGGCCGGTCGCGCGCTCGAAGGAATGAAACCCCTGCTGACTTGTGATCAAGCCGGCTACTCGGCTTTACACTACCAGTTGACGACCATCCCAGCGCGGGCCACACTGTGGACCGGCGTGGTGGGAGCGTTTGCCGGGCTGGCCGCGATCGTGGTCGAGAGAGTGGCGATTCCTCACGCGTTTGCCATGCTGATTCTGCCTGGCGCCGGTCGGTTGGTGCTCGAGATCTGGCTCGTCCTCACCTGGTTCGCCTTCGGCGGGCTCTTCTTGCACACCTATCATCAGCTTCGCCTGATCAGTCGCATCTACACGACCCATACCCGGATCGACCTCGATCAGTACCGCCCCCTCTTCAACTTCTCGCGCGTTAGCGCCTTGACGGCCATCGGGCTGCTCGTACTTCCCTACGCCTGGTATGCGTCAGTGCCGGGGCTGATCCAGGAACCGATCGGCATTCTCTTTGGCGCCTTGTTCCCGGTCTTCGCCGTGATCGCGTTTGTCGGCCCGTTGGTGGGCGTTCACCACCTGCTGGTAGATGCCAAAGAGCACGCGTTAGCGGAGAACGCCCAGGCTCTCAAAGTTGCCCGCGCGGAGCTGTACCATCGCGCCACGGTCCACGAGATCACAGCCGCCAGCGCGATCCATGATATGCTGGCGGCGCTGCGGAGCGAACGCACGGCACTGGAATACGTCCATACCTGGCCGTGGCAGTCGGACACGCTGCGCAGTGTGGTCGCGGTGCTCGTCCTCCCCCTCGTGCTCTGGTTCATCCAGTGGCTGTTCGGCCGTCTTCTAGGCCCGTGACGGCAGCTCGCCAGGCTTCCACAGCCGCTGCTATTCACGCATTGTTCTCGACTCGGCCCACCTCGCCGTCAATCGTCACGCGGTAGCACCTGAGCGGTTCGTCGGCCGGACCTTCCAGCACCGCGCAGGTAGTCACATCGAACCGCGAGCCGTGCAGCAGGCAAGTCACGATCTTGCCCGCGAGATCGCCTTCGCTCAACGGGCCGCCGGTGTGCGTGCAGGCGTTGCCGGTGGCATAGAAGGCGCCGTCGATGTTGTAGACCGCCGCCTCTTCGCCGTCCACCTGAACGGTGCGAATCTGACCGGCCGGGATGTCGGCGATGCGGAATTCGTTCGGCTTCAGAGCTCCCGGCGTGGCAGGCGCAGCCGTCGCCTCCTCCACGGACTTGCCCAGATGTGCGTCGATGTCGGGGATTTGCAGGTGGATGATGCCGTCCTGCACGATCACCGGGTACATATCCAGCCGGGCGCTGGGATCGGCCAGGCATTCGCCCGTAGTGATATTGTATTGGAAGCCGTGCCAGGGGCAGACGAGCGTGTCGCCTTCGAGCGGGCCGGTGCCCACCGGTCCGCCGCGGTGCATGCAGCTATTGCGCAGCGCGTACCAACTGCCTTTGTGGTGAAACACGCCGATTGACAGCCCTTCGGCCTGCACGATCTTGCGCTCGCCGTCGGGGATGGCAGCGGCCTCGGCGACGACGACATCCTTCACGGGCAGAGGCGCATCTTTCCCGCGCTCGTGCTCGAAGACCTGCTCCGCCAGTTCGGCAACCATTTGCTCATCGACCGGCACCAGGGGATCGAAGGTCGCCGTTTCCCGCTCGTGGCCGTAAGCGCGCGAGAGCAGCTCCAGGATCACCATCATCAGCTTGTCCCACGCCTCCACGGCCCGAAACTCTAGCTCCGGATCGCCGTCGCGCAGCTCGCGGCTGAGCGCTTCGCTGATGGCATGCTGCATCATGCCAACCTGCCCGATGACGTAGCGCTCGGCGATGTAGATGTTGGGATCTGCGCCGCGGGCGGTGTGCGCCCGGCCCACATAGTCCACGTAACTGGCGTAATCGTCATTGAAGACAGCCTCAGCCGTGCGCAGCCAAAAATTGGTCAGATGGCGCATGCGCAACTCAAGGTAGTCGTGGGCGATGCTGCCATCTTTCTTCAGGAAGAAGCGGCGCGTCGGCGGATAGCGCAACAGATGCGCGTAGAACTTGGCGACGATGTCGGGCAGGTGCTTCTCGAGGACGGGCTTGGTTTGCCGGATCGCTTCGGCGTCCGCATCGCTGAAGCCGATGAACTCCGCCATGTACCTGAAGTATTGGCCGGAGTCCTCCGCGCCGCGCTTGACGACGGAGGTCGATGGTTCAGATGTGTCAGTCATTACATTCCTTTCCCTTCGCAACGAACAATCATGATTACAACTCTCTGCTGGTTCTGGCATCGGACTTGCCGCCATACCCGATCTGGGTTAGACTTTCGCGGGTCGTCCGTCATTGCTCTTAACATACCGTAAAACGACGTACATTCCAAGAATCAATGATGCGCTATCGGCGCGCAATCGTGCGTCACCGGACCGCCAGTCGCCGATTCGCTGATTCGTTGATTCGTTGATTCGCTGATTCGCTGATTCGCTGATTCGTATGTCCACTTCCGACGATCGCATCGACAAACTTGCCCGCCTCGAGCGCCTGCGCAAGCTCGGCGTGAAACGCGGCGCGCACAACCTGAACGCGCCTGTCCAGACGCCGGAACGCACCTCGGCCGCGCCGCGCATCGTGGTTGCCGCGGCCCCCGTCCTGCCTCCTGCACCCGCCATCCTGCCAGGCGAGCCCGTTGACACTCCCTACGGCCTGGCCTGGGTGCGCATCGTCCGCTATCCGCTCGCCGAGCGGCCTGACCTGGCAGCGCTGCTGCAAATCGAGCCGGAGGCCCTCGCCGCCGCGGGCCGCGACGGCGCTCTGGCAGCGCTCGAACCGGCGCGGGCGGCCTTCATCGATACGGAGACGACGGGGCTCACGCCGGACACCGGCACCTACACCTTCCTGATCGGCGTCGGGACTTTCGAGGTTCCAGACACGCCAGACCGCCACGGTCTCGGCGAGTTCGTGGTGCGCCAGTTCTTCATGCGCCACCCAGGCGAGGAACGCGCTCAGTTGCATCTGCTCGAGGAGGCGCTGGCGCATTGTACCGGCATCGTCAGCTTCAACGGCCGGGGCTTCGATCTGCCGATGCTGCAGAACCGCTTCACCCTGGCCCGCCGGCCCTTCCCGTGGATTCGCTTGCCGCATCTCGATCTGTTGCCTGCGTCGCGCCGCGTCTGGCGCGGCCGGCTCGAATCGTGCCGCCTGGCCAGCCTTGAAGAGCACATCCTCGACGTGCAGCGCTCCGAGGAGGACGTGCCCGGTTATCTGATCCCGGACATCTACCGGCAGTACTATCTCTCGGGCGTCGTCACCGACATGCTCGTGCGGGTCTTCTACCACAACCTGATCGACATCACCTCGATGCCGCTGCTGGCTGCGCGGCTGGGACAGCTCTACCACGCGGCGGGGCTGGAAGACCGCCTGGACTCGCTGCACCCGGCCGAGCGCGCGAGCCTGGCGCGGGCCTACGTCGAGCTTGGCTGGATCGCGGCCGGCGAGCGGGCCTATCACGCGGCCCTCGCGGCTGCGCGGGCCGATGCGCAGCGTGCACAGCTTTACCGCGACCTGGGCTTTCTGCTGAAGCGGCTGGCGCGCCGGGTGGAAGCCGTGGCGCTCTGGGAGGAGTGGATCGGCGCGGTGCCGGGCGAGGATGTGACGCCGTACGTCGAGTTGGCGAAGCATTACGAATGGCACACCGCCGACCTGGCTGCAGCGCGCGGCTGGACGGCCTGGGCGGTGCGCATCGCGGAGGGCTGGCCGCCGGGCGATGCGCGTGATGCGACGCTGCTCGAACTCCGGCATCGCCTGGCGCGCATCGAGCGCAAGCTGGCGGGAGAGTCGGTTGAGGGGTCGTCGCTGGATTGACAGCGCATGGCGCTCACTGTACAATCGCTGGAACATTGTCCTGAGGGAGAGACGTATCGATGCGAGCCGAACCGACAGTTTTGCCCGGCGTCCTGATCATCACCCCGCGCGTTTTCGTCGATCCGCGCGGCTTCTTCTATGAGAGCTATAGTCAGGAGGCGCTGCGCGCCCACGGTATCGAGACGTCTTTCGTGCAGGACAACCATTCGAAGTCGGCGAAGGGCACGCTGCGCGGCCTGCATTGCCAACTGCCGCCCGCCGCGCAGGTCAAGCTGGTGCGGGTGGTGCGCGGGGCCGTGTGGGACGTGGCCGTGGATATCCGGCGCGGCTCGCCGACGTTCGGGTGTTGGGTCGGCGTGGAGCTGAGCGCCGAGAATTACCGCCAGATGTACATCCCGATCGGCTTCGCGCACGGCTTCTGCGTGCTCACCGACGAGGCCGAGGTGCTCTACAAGACCAGCCACGTCTATAACCCGACCCTCGAGCGTGGCATCATCTGGAACGATCCGGCGATCGGCGTGATCTGGCCGGTCGCTGAGCCGTTGCTCTCCGCGCGTGATCAACGCGCCGGCACCTTGGCCGATTTTCTGGCCGACACACCGTTTGTGTACGATGGCGTTTAGCAAATAACCGATTGCAAAGAGGAGGAACCTGTGGCATACCTTTTCCCCAGCGCTGAATGGGTCGAGCAGTTGATGATCGAGGTCAACCGGAGCGAGGCCTATGCTAACTCCGGCAAGACGTGGGAGGGCGACTTCTGCTTCGTCGTCAAGCCGGGCGGTGCGCTCAAAGAACCATTCAAAATGTATCTCGATCTGTGGCATGGCAAGTGCCGCGATGCCTTCGTGATGACCGGGTCCGAGACCAAGAAACCGGAATTCACCATCTCCGGCACGATCGAGACCTATCGCCAGATCTTCAACAAAAAGCTGGATCCGATCCAGGCGCTCATGACCCGCAAGCTCGAACTCCAGGGCAACATGATGAAGATTATGAAGTCGGTCAAGGCGACGCTGGATCTGGTCAATTGCTGTGGGCTGATTGACATGAAGTATCCGGATCAGACGTGAAAGTGATGCGTGATGCGTGAAACGTGAAGTCAGGCGAAGGCAGTTGACCTTCCGACAGCACGGATGCGTTGCACAACGGGGAGTTCACGTATCACGTATCACGCATCACGGACCTGGAGGTTCCCATGTGGTTCTTCAACAGCCCTGAGATCATCTTCGGTGAGGGCGCGCTGGATTACCTGGATGACCTGGCAGGATGGCGCGCCTTCATCGTGACCGACCCCGTGCTGCACCGGCTGGGCTTCACCGAGATCGTGGCCGAGCATCTGCGCCGAGCCGGGTTCGAATGGGCGGTTTTCGCCGAGGTCGAGCCCGAACCGTCGCTCGAAACGGTCCGCCGCGGCGCCGACGCGCTCCGAGCGTTCGCGCCGGATTGGATCATCGGGCTGGGCGGCGGCTCGGCGATGGACGCGGCGAAGGCGATGTGGGTGCTCTACGAGCGGCCCGATATCGATCCGGCGTCGATCAACCCGCTGGAGCGGCTTGGGCTGGGCGTCAAAGCGCGGCTGATCACCATCCCGACGACCTCCGGCACGGGTTCCGAAGCGACCTGGGCGACCGTGCTGACCGACACGGAGGCCGGGCGCAAGCTCGGCCTGGGCTCTCGCGAGTCGCTGGCGACCCTCGCTATCGTCGATCCGGCGTTCACTGCGAAGCTGCCGCCCCGGCTCACCGCCGAAACGGGCATCGATGTCCTCAGCCACGCGATCGAGGGCTACACCACGACGTGGCGCAACGACTTCAGCGATGGTCTCTGCCTCAAGGCCATGCAACTGGTGTTCGCGTATCTGCCGCGCGCTGTGGACGATGGCAGCGACATGGAAGCCCGCGAAAAGATGGCGAACGCCGCCACCATCGCCGGGCTCGGCTTCGGCAACGCCATGACGGCGCTGGCCCACGCGTTGGCGCACCCGTTCGGTGCGGTGTTCCGCCAGCCGCACGGTCGCTGTTCGGGCTTATTCCTCCCCTACACCGTCGAATACACCGTGCGCGGCGATAACAGCCGGTACGCCGAGATCGCCTACGCACTGCATCTGCCCGCCGACGACGAGATGACGGCGGCAACCGCCGTTGCCGGGGCCATCCGCGATCTGATGCGCCGCGTCGGCCTGCCGATCAGCGCGGCCGAGATGGGGGTCAGCGCGGCCGACACTGAGGATGCCATGGAGCGGCTGTGCGACTTGGCGGAGATGGACTATTCCATCGTGCTGGCGACGCGCATTCCATCGCACGATGAATTGGCAAAGCTGTTTCGGTATGCCCAGGCCGGTCGGCCGGTAGATTTCTAGGTTCGGAGGACTGACCGGCCAAGACAGCAAACAGTCCCGACTTCTGCCGGAAGCCGGGACTGTTTTATCTAGCGTGTGGTGATGGCTCAGTCGAGCCGGGGCGTCAGAATGTCGTACCAGAACCGGGCATCGCGCGTCCGGCTCAGGTCGGCGTGGATGTGCTTGACCTCCGTATATTCCATCAGCCCCCACGTCCCCAGCTCGCGGCCGATGCCGCTCTGTTTGTAGCCGCCGAACGGCGCTTCCGCACTGATGATGTGATAGTCGTTGATCCAGACCGTTCCGGCGCGCAACCCGGTGGCGACCTTCACGGCTTTCTCCACATCCGCGCTCCAGACCCCTGCTGCCAAGCCATAGATCGTGTCGTTCGCCATGCGGATGGCCTCCTCCAGCCGGTCGTACTTGATGACCGCCAGCACCGGCCCGAAGATCTCCTCCTGGGCGATGCGCATGTCATTGCGCACATCAGTGAAGATGGTCGGGCTGATGAAGTGGCCATTGGCGAGCTCCGGTACGTCGGGGCGCCGGCCGAGCAGCACCGGCGTCGCACCCTCCTCGATGCCAATCTGGATGTAGCTCTCCGTCCGCTCGAGCTGGCTCCGGCTGATCATCGGCCCCAGATCGGTGAATCCATCGGCCGGCAACCCCACCACGAGCTTGCTGGCCCGGTCGATCAGCCGCGCCATGAACTCGTCATAGAGGCTATCGGGCACGAAGAGGCGCGACCCGCTCTCGCACGCCTGGCCGTTGTGCATGAACGTCGCCCACAAGCTGCCATCCACCGCGATGTCCAGCTCCGCATCATCCAGCAGGAGGTTGGGGCTCTTGCCGCCCAGCTCCAGCGTCACCTTCTTGATCGTGCCGGCGGCCTGGCGCATCACCTCGCGCCCCACCTCGGTGCTGCCGGTGAAGGCGATCTTGTCCACCAGCGGGTTCTGCGCAAGCTCCGAGCCGACGGTCGCGCCCGGCCCGGTGATGAGATTGAGCACGCCCGGCGGCAGCAGGTCCGTCTCGGCGATGATCTCGAACATGCGCAGCGCGCTGAGCGGGGTGAGGCTGGCGGGTTTCAGCACGATCGTGTTCCCGGCTGCCAGCGCCGGCGCGATTTTCCAAACCGCCATCATGAACGGGAAGTTCCAGGGGATGATCTGACCGCAGACGCCGATCGGCTCGCGTTGGACGAAGTTGTAGGAGAGGGACGGAAAGGTGATCTGCGGCACCGGTTCGAGCGGCTCGAAGCCGGCAAGCTTGGCGAAATGGCGGAAGTGCAGCAGCCCGACGGGGATATCCATCAGGTGCGCCTTGCGCCACGTGCAGCCGCCGTTATTCATCTCCAGGTCGGCCAACTCCTCTTCGTGCTCCTGGAGCGCGTCGACAACCTTGTGCAGGATGCGGGAGCGTTCGCCGGGGGCCATCTGCGGCCACGGTCCCTCATCGAAGGCCTGGCGTGCCGCGCGAATGGCTTCGCGGGTATCTTCAACATCCGCCTTGACGACGTATGCCAGAATCTCGCTGGTAGCAGGATTATAGACAGGTTCGTATTGTTCCGCATGGCCGGCTCGCCACTGGCCGCCGATGTAGAGACCGTGGTGAATGGCGCCGTCAGGCTGTTCGTTTGTCATCATGTTTCGCCTCCGTCTGACCTCCGTCCGACTTGCGTCCGACGCTTGCCCGTCGCTCGATGACGCGATGCGTTATATGCACAGTATACATCCACACGGCGGGCGCGTCAACTGTTTTGCCGGGCAAGATCAGCAATTGGGGGCGCGCAGTATGAGGTCGCGCGGAAAGGTAAGTGCTCACCGTGCTCCCGCGACTCCGGAACTCTGGGTAACGCCCTCACCCCCAGCCCGCTCTGTCGCACCTGCGGGATAGGGGGTGAAGTCTTTGAGTGGAGTTTGGGGTGGCAGCGCCGCCCAAACCTCACTCAAAGAGACTTCCCTCTCTCGTCGAAACGGGGAGGGCTAGCGTAAGGGCCGTGCGGGGTAACTTTGAACACTTACCCGGATCTGTCTATTAGTTTGAGCGCCCTTTCCTATGATATAATACGTCAGATGAAGATTCGTAGGGGTAGCCTGCCTTGGGCGACCGCAAGGGATCGCCCCTATCACGGAACATTATCTGAACATCTATAGAATATCTGTTGCACCGTGCGGTGTGTTGCCACGCATCACGCATCACGTTTCACACCCGGAGAAGCACATGTCCGAAAAAATCCTGGTTTTCACCGCCTGGCCTTATTGCAACGGCGATCTGCACATCGGCCACATCGCCGGCGCGTACCTGCCACCGGATATCTTTGCGCGCTATCACCGCATGCGCGGCAACGACGTGTTGATGCTCTCCGGCTCGGACACACACGGCACGCCGATCACCGTCCGCGCCGAAGAAGAGGGCGTCACCCCACGCGAAATCGTCGACCGCTATCATCCGCGCATCGTCGCCATGTATCAGCGCCTGGGCATCAGCTACGACCTCTTCAGCGAGACAGACACCGAGAATCATTGGGCGGTGACTCAGGATTTGTTCAAGACGCACCTGGCGAACGGCTACATCTACCTCGATACCATGCAGCAGCTCTATTGTCTGGACTGCGCCAAGTGGCTGGCCGACCGTTACGTTGAGGGCACCTGCTCGTTCTGCGATTACGACGGCGCGCGGGGCGATCAATGCGACAATTGCGGCCGCACCTACGACGCCACGACGCTGATCCGGCCGCGCTGCAAGTACTGCGGCGGCTCACACCTCGAAATCCGCAGCACGCAGCACTTCTTCCTGGATCTGGGCAAGCTGAACGATCCGCTGCTGGCGTGGGTCAGCGACGGCAAGAAGGAGCATTGGCGGCCCAATGTGATGAACCAGACGCGCGCTCGGCTGGAAAGCCGCGAGCTGCGCGGCCGGCCGATCACGCGCGATATCCAGTGGGGCGTGACCATCCCGGTGCCCGGCTTCGAGGAGAAGCGCATCTACGTCTGGTACGATGCGGTGATCGGCTATCTCTCGGCGGCCAAAGAGTGGGCGATCGTGACAGGCAAGCCTGATGCCTGGCGCGCCTGGTGGCAGGATCCCGCCTGCCGTTCCTACAACTTCATCGGCAAGGACAACATCGAGTTTCATTCGATCATCTGGCCTGCCATGCTGATCGCGTATGGCGGCGGGCTGAACCTGCCGTACGACGTGCCGGCCAACGAATACCTGAACGTCGAAGGCCGCAAGCTGAGCAAGAGCCGCCGCTGGATGATCGTCATGGCCGACGCGCTGGACCGCTACGATCCGGACCCGTGGCGCTACGCCATCGCGGCGAACTTCCCGGAAAGCCAGGATGTCAATTTCACATGGGACGACTTCGTGCGGCGCAACAACGAGGAGCTGGTGGCAACCTGGGGCAACCTCGCCAACCGGGTGCTGGGCTTCGCTTATAAGCGCTTCGATGGGAAGGTGCCCCCGCCAAACGCCTTCGACGACGCGGATCGCGTGCTGCTCGACCAGATCGAGCCGACCTTCGAGCGGGTCACGGCCTCGATGGAGGCGGTCAAGCTGAAGCAGGCGCTGTCCGAGATCCTGGCGTTGGCGCATGAGGCTAACCGCTATCTCAATCTCAAAGAGCCGTGGAAGCAGATCAAGACCGATCCGGCGGCCGCGGGCACGTCGGTCTACGTGGCGCTGCGCGTCATTGACAGCCTGAAGACGATGCTGGCCCCCTTCCTGCCCTTCACCTGCCAGAAGCTGCACAGCTACCTGGGTTACGACGGCGAGTTGTTCGGGCAGCAATACACTGAAGAGATCCAGGAGCGCGAACGCCGGCACCTGGCGTTGCGCTACGACCCGACCGGCGCGACCGGACGTTGGGCGGTCAGCGCGTTGGCTCCCGGTCAGGAACTGCGAGAGCCGGCGGCGCTCTTCCTCAAGCTTGAGCCGTCGATTATCGACGGCGAGATCGAGCGCATGACCGGCAGCGTGTAACCGGCGGGCCGGCGAGCTACGCAAAACCAACGACCGACGCCTCACAACGTCGGTCGTTGGTTTTTGGCTCGCTTGTCCTCCTGCATCATGCGTGTTACAATTTGACCGGTGACTGACACAAGCCATCGGAGGAATCCCTATGTTAGCAGTGAAAGGTATATTTGAGAAGGGCAAGGCGCGGCCGATCGGGAACATTCGCGGGCGAGAAGGGCAGCCGGTGATCATCACATTCCTTGAAGAACCTGCTGAAACAGAGGATACCGCCCAGGCTGAGGCCGAGGATGCGTGGCAATTGATGGCGCAACTTGTCGAATCGTGTGCCGTGGAGACGGGCATTCGCGATCTCGCGCACCGGCATGATCAATATCTCCATCATACACCGTCGGAGAGTTGAACAGATGGCCGAGGTCTTCGTGGATACCGTCGGCTGGCTCGCGCTGCTCAACGCGAGCGATGCGTTGCACGAGCCCGCGCGACAGATCATGGAGCAATTGCACGCACAGCAAGTCCATCTTACGACAACCGAATTCATCCTGCTGGAAGTGGCAGATGCGCTGTGTGTGCCCTCAGTTCGCGCTCAAACTATCCGGTTCAT
>Ga0315287_10006526_pt1 | contig 11627 bp, 8 predicted proteins | sample YL17G11_0_MG_FD_205037 | JGI IMG/M metagenome (GOLD analysis project Ga0315287, IMG submission 205037) | Sediment microbial communities from Yellowstone Lake, YNP, Wyoming, USA - YL17G11_0 | ecosystem: Environmental > Aquatic > Freshwater > Lake > Sediment | place: USA: Wyoming | collected...
CATAGGAATCGCCGCCGTGGAAATAAGCTATATCAACATAACGGACGATGATCAGCAGAACCACGATTGCCCAAAAGAGCAGATCGTAGAGAGAGAAAAGAGGGGCATGGTCCAGGATGATATAAATGGCAACAACAGCCAGGCCCACATTGCCTAGCATCAGCCATATAGTGCGCAGGAGAAAAGCTATGCCGCCGCTTTGTTCGGAAGATTGGGAAGAAGGTGATTCTTTCATAACCGCCTCCTAGTCTTCGCACAAAAGCGAAGATTTAGGATGGCGGCCCGACCATCTATGTGATTATTAACCTGCGACCAACCCTATGGCTATGTCGCACCCTTGATACAAAAAACTTCTTAAATTTCAAATTAACTGAATTTTAAATTTTTGTCAAGGAGCAAAGTGCTAAAAAAATTCAGGGGCGAGAGTTAACCCACCCCTGGTCCTTTCTTCAGTCATTGCCTTTAGCAAACATGCTGCGGGCCAAATACGGATCCCGATCGCCAGGCCCGCGGCTTTTCATTGTTTCATGTCCCCTGGCGTATGATCCAAATCCGGTGTTTTATTTTACCCTGACCAACTCTCCCTGCCTCTTGAAGACCGGCTCCCCGTATTTTTGCGAAAATTCCTTGTAAATCGCGTCCGCCCGGTCATGCTCCAATCGGGTTTCCGGCGCCAGGTAGCCGCCCTGTTTCCAGCCCGGCATGTCCACATTATAAATATAGCTGAAATTATTCTGTTTGAGCCAGGCGCGGAAGGAATCAGCGCTCCCCGAATTTAAAATCAACTGTTTGGTATAAGAGGCCATGAACGCGCTGTCCGCCAGATAATCCCGCTCCAGATAAAACCCCCGGTTTTCCATGAGCAGGAACAACCTGGCGCCAGCGGGCGTGACCCGGTTGATCTCGAGCAGCTCGTCAATCCGGAGCAAGCCCAGACGGCTGCTGTGGTCGACCAGATACTTTTCAAGGCTTTTGCGGCCGGATATGAAATTGAGGTCATCGCCGACTTTGAACACCCGGGCCGGCAGATAAATCACGCTTATGGAAAGGACCAGGAGCGCGGCCGCCAGGCCGGGATATTTTCCGGCCTTTCCCTGAATTTTCTCAAAAGCCGCGCCGGAAATAAGGGAGAGCGCCGCGATTCCGGGTATGAGGAACCTGCCCTGCTGGGGCCCGGCCGCCCAGAAAATAAACACAGTCAGAAACCACGCCCAAATCCAGAGCTCCTGCTTTTTCCGAAAAAATAAAAAATAGACCGGGGAAAGGAAAAGCAGAACCGGGTTGAACCGGGCGTCAAACCGGGTGGTCTCTTCCGAGCCGAAAATGAACAGCCGGTAAAACAGGGCCGGGTAATCAAACCATCTCCGGCCCATGCCGTCAAACTGCAGGCCAAAGATATATTTGGAAAACAGTTCCCGGTCCCAGCCCTGTCCGTCAAAAATCCCGGTGAGAAAAGGGAAGACCGGGTTCCCGACCAGGACCAGGTTCTTGGCGAACCAGGGCAGCAAGAAGCAGAAGGACAAGCCAAAATAAAACGCGGTCTTGGCAAGCCTTTGTTTTTTGGACCAGGAAAAAATCAAAAGCGCGTTTGCCGCTATCGCGGCCAGCGCCGTGTATTTTTCGGCCAATGCCCCGCCCGAAAAAATTCCGCAAACAACCAGCCAGCGCCAGCCGCCGCCTTCCTGAAAGCGGTACGCGGAATACAGCGAGAGCAGGACCAGGAAACAAAGACCCAGTTCAACATAGGCGCAGCCGGCTTCAAAATTATAGGCGCCGGAAACGGCGAAAAATATCGCGGCCCAAATCCCGGCTGAGCTTTTCTTGAACAGCTCCTTGCCCATAAGCCAGAGCAGGCTGACCGTTGCCAGGCCGCAGCAGAAATGCAGGACCCGCGCCGAGATCGCGTCCGAAATGGACATGACCAGGGTGTAGAGCATCTCCTGGTTTTGGGGAAACGACGCGAAGATCATGCAGATGGGCCGGAAGCCTCGGTCGGCCAGATAAAGCTTGGGCATGAGCAGGTGGTAGACCTGCTCGTCCCACTGCTGGGGCGGGGCAAACGCCCTGACCAGGGTGATGACAAGAAACAGGATCAAGACCGCAACCCCCAGCCATTCTCCGGCGCCCGGTTTTTCAGCCCGGTCTGAATGGCTATTTTTTTGCGCCCAGATCTGGGCAAGGCCGTAAAAAAAGGCGATGCTCAAAGCCGCGAAGACCAGCCAGTGAAAAAGCAAATGAAGGGCGCAAAGCAGAAACCCCAGTTCGGAAAGAGCGATGAAACCAAGCCCGAGCGCGCACAACCTTTCCAGGCCGCTCGCCGGCTTGGTCTTGAAAACCGCCTTGAAAAAAATCACGCCCAGTCCAAAGCCCGCTCCAAGGACCATCAATACCGCGCCCATTTCCAGGACCGGACGAGCGATGCCCAGTCCAGGAGCGATCTGGCCGGGCTTAATATAAAATTGAAGACCCAGAATGACCAGGTAAATAATCAGAGCAACGACCATGAAAATATTTTTTTCCATTTTCCCGCTAAAAACACCGAAAAAGATAGACATCGTTTTCCCGGTACCCGGCGCTGGGCCAGATTTTTTCCGCACGGCAATCCCGCCGGATCCTCTCGAAATTCGAGGGCGACCAGCTCCAGGGATGAGAAGCAACGACCAGCCGCCCGGCCAGGTCGTTGCTCGACAAAGGCCGTGACCCAGGCCAGGGAAAAGCCTGGGGCGCATAATACAGGAATTCCTCGTCCGCCAGGCCGAAAGAGAGCACCGGCGCTCCGGGAAAATTTTTATCGATATATTGCGCCGCGGGCTTGAACCCTTGTTTCCCTAATTTGTAGTACCCGGCCAGGCCAAAGATGAGAAATCCGCAGACCAGGACCGCGAACACGGTCCGGACGACTTGAGGTTTCCATGCGGGGAAAAATTTTCGCGCGAGGTCTTCAATCGAATCCAAGCCGCAGGCCACTCCCAGGAAGAAGAACGGGATTAAAAATGACAAAAAACGCGGATAAATGAAAACGCGCATCACCCAGGTGAAGAGCACCACGAAAAATCCCGCCAGGAGATAGAGCGCGCAAACGCCCGGCCATTGCTTCCACAACCGGGCCAGGCCGAGAATAAACACGACTCCCAAAAAAATCGCAAACCACAAAAAGCCGGTCCCGGAAAGCAGTTTCAGCAGCTCGCTCAAAAAGCGCAGGTCCAGCCATCTCCCGCCCAGGTCGCGCGCCTCTTTTGTTCCCAGATAGTTGGTCAGATCGGAAAGCGCGGGCAGGTATAAAAGCGATGATATTATCAGCGCGGCCGCGGGCAGCATGAAGAGCGATGCTTTCTGCTCTTTCCTGTCCTTCAGGTATTTGCCTGATCCGAAAACGATCTGGCCCGCGATCACAAAACCCGCGTAGAAATAAAAATAAAAACCCGCGACCGCGCACAGCAGGTATGCTACCCCGGTCCCGGTCTTTTGGGTTTCCGTCCATTCCAGGTAAAGGACCTGGCTGAGCGCGCAAAAAAGGATGAAGCCGGAGTAGCCGCGGGCGTCCTGGCTGAACCAGACCATCCAGAAACTCAAACACATGAACAGGCTTGCCCAAAAAGCGCCCGCGGCCTTGACCCGCGGCCGGAACAAAAGAAAGCAGACCGGGGGAGTCAGCGCGCCCGCGATCAAGGCGGGAAGCCTAAGGCTCCACTCTCTTTCCCCGAACCAGGCAATGGAAACCTTTGCCAGGATGGTGTAGAGGATGTGGTTGTTGGGCACCGGGACTGAAGTCATGATTTTCAGCCAGTCGGAGCGGACGAATTTGAGCAGGGTATCGATCTCGTCGTACCAGAGGCCCTGGTTGACGCGAAAAAGACGCAGGGCAAGGGAAAGAATGAGAAGGAGCGCAAACATAAGCCCGGGCCAGCGCTCCGTTTTGGGAAAGGAATTGAATTCGGGATTTGCCATTTCCTATAATCATATAGGCAATCGGGAATCAATGGCAACTGAAAAGATAAACCTCCAGTCCTTCCCCCAGGGCGCTGGGCCAGATTTTTTCCGGGAGGCAATGCTCGTCCAGGACAGACATGTTGTGCCTGGTCCAGCTGGCGGGGAAAGCAGCCACCACCAGGTTGCCGGTAACATCCATGGGCTTGAGGATGCCGTCCAACCGTACCGGAATCGCCTCGCCATAGTAGTAAGTGAACTCAATCGCGGAGTTCCCGTATGACAATACGGTTTTGCCGGAGTGGTTTTTTTCGATATAGGCTGCGGCATCCTTGAAGCCCTGCTTGCCCAAACGATGGTAGCGGGCCAGGCTTAAGGACATGACCAGCAATATCGCCAGAGACAAGACCGCCAACAGAATCTTCTTTCTTAAAAATGGGACCGCGCGGGAGGCTGTCCCGGCGGTGACCTCAATCCCGGCGCCCAGGCACAGGCAGTACAAGGGCATGGCAAAGGAAACAAAACGGGCGAAAATGAAAACATGGAATCCCCAGGTGAAGGCAATGACCAGGGTCATGGAAATGAGGTAAGTCCAGAAAATCCCGGGCCAGTTTTTAAGCACGCGATACGCTCCCGCGCAAGAGACCAGGCTGAGCAAAACTCCCGGCCAAAAAAGATGAGAGCCGGAAAAAAGGGCCGCGCAGTTTTTAACGAACGCGGCGTCAAGCCATTGGTTATCCAGGCGGTGTCCCCGGATATCCACATATTCAAATAGCTGGGAAGACACGGGCAAATACAGCGACAAAGATGCCGCAAGCGCAATCAAGGGGACCAGGAAGCTCCAGACGGTTGCTTTCCCGCCCGTGGAAAACCGTTTCCAAAAACCAAACAGGAACTGCCCGGCCAGGACAAATGTAAAATACAAGTGGAAATAGCAGCCCAAAACCGAGAACAAAAAATACCAGGGCAGCTTCTTCCGCTCCCGGCCCTCCAGCCAGTCCAGATAGAAAATCTGGCTCAACATTGAGAATAGGATCAGGCCCGCATATCCCCGGGCGTCCTGGCCGAAAGAAACCTGCCAATAATTTACGGCTAAAAAAACCCCGGAAACAAAGGCGATGAAATCCCCGCACTTTTTGCGCGCGAAAAGAAAAAAAAGCGGGGCGGTCATGCCGCCCAGGAGCAGGCTGGGCAGCCTGAAAGCCCATTCATGCGGGCCGAAAAAATATTCGGATATTTTCGCAAGCATGGTGTAGAGTATGTGGTTGTTGGGGTAAGGGGCCGAGCTTATGATCTGCTTGAACGACATGGGCAGGAACACGAGGCATGCGAAAAGCTCGTCATACCAAAGTCCCTGGTTGATCCTGTAGATGCGGAGGGCCGCGGAAAGGGCCAGCAGTCCCAAAAACAAGCCGATATGATTGTTATTTGCCCGGTCCTTCATTTTTGTCAATCTTTTTGAAACAGTTGTAAAGGTAAACCGTGCTGTTGGCGTAACCAGCGCTGGGCCATTCCTTTTCCAGCTCGCAGGAGTTGCGGATAAAATCAACATTGCCGGGACTCCAACTTTGCGGATAAAACGCCGCCAGCACCCCGCCCGTTACGTCATCGGGCGACAGGGGCTTGATCCCGGGATGAGGACGGGCATGCGGGCAGTAGAACAGAAATTCTATGTTTGCCATCCCGAAGGACACCACCGGCTTTCCCGGATGGTTTTTCTGAATGTAAAGAGCGGCATCCTTGAAGCCCTGCTTGCCCAGTTTATAATACCTGGCCAGGCTGACGGACAGGCAAAAGCAAATCAAGGCCGCGAGTGAAACGGCAATGATGTTTTTTTCAAGCAAGGGGAGTTTCTTGTTTGTGGCCCCCGCAAACCAGTCAATGGCGGCCGCCGCGCCCAGGAAAAAGAACGGGATCAGAAAAGTTAAAAACCGGGCGCAAATAAAAACCCGGGCGGCCAGGATTGAAAAAATCAACAGGCCGGCCGCCGACAAATAAAGACAGACCAGGCCGGGCCACAACTTGAATAGGCGAAACAGACCCAAAACGGAAATGCCGCACATCAAAACCGCGAACCACAGGAAATGAATTCCGGAAAGAGTTTCAGCCAGGTCCCTGAAAAACTGGAGATTGAACCACGCGCTCCGGATGTTTCTCCCGCCTTGCGGCGAAAGCGCGTAAGACAACAGGTCCGGCAGGCCAGGGGCATAAAGGACAAGGACCACGGCCAGCGCAATTACCGGCAGCAGAAAGGAGGTCATTTTCTTTTCTTTCCCGGCCCGAAGCCAAATCAAAAAACCATACGCGATCTGGCCGGCAATCACGAAAATCCCGTACAGGAAAAAATAGGCTGAGATGGCGGCGCTCGCCAGGTATAAAACCGCGGTCCGCTTTCCCCCCTTTTCCAGCCAGTCCAGATAAAGGACCTGGCTCAGGACTGAAAAAAGGATCAAGCCCGCATAGCCCCTGCCGTCCTGGCTGTACCAGACCATCCAGAAACTGAGGCTCATGAAAACTCCGGCCAAAAACGAGCACAGCTCTCCCGCTTTTTTCCGGAAAAGCAGGTAACAGACCGGGGGAGTCAGCCCTCCGAAGATAACGCTGGGCAGGCGGAAGCTCCATTCGGAAATCCCGAAAATGGTGATTGATATTTTTGCGAGCAGAGAGAAAAGGATATGGTTGTTCGGCTCTTTGAGCGAGGTCAGGACCGTGTGCAGGTCTTTGCTCGCATAAAACGCCAGAGTATGAATCTCATCGAACCAGAGCCCCTGGTTGACGTGGTAAAGGCGCAGGGCGAAGGAAATAACAGCAAGGGTCAGGAATGGCGGGATTATTTTCTTCTGCCCGGGAGTCATTTGCTCAACACGGAAAGCGCGGCCTCCGCGGCGGAATGAAATTTCAAAAACATGGACGGGGATTTGAAGCCCGACTTCCATTCCTCGCCCGTGTGCTCGTCCGAGATCACCGTCATCCCGGTCAGTTCCACGGAGCGGAACCGGGCAACCGCGTAAAGCGCGCTCATCTCCATTTCCACCGCGGCCGCGGACAGCGGCCGGAAGGCATCGAGCTTCTCCTTGGTCTCGCGGAAAAAGCCGTCGGTGCACAAGGCCTTGCCGACCTGGTATTTGATTCCCTTTTCATCAAACCCGGCTTTAAGCGCCGAGGTGAGCGACTCGGACGCCAGCGCGGACTTGATCCCGGGGAAATAGCAATTGCTGGTGCCCTCGTCCACCAATGACTCATTAATAATATATATGTCTCCGATCCTGAGCCCCGGGTCGATGGACCCGGCAAACCCCAGCGCGATGATCTTCCTGGCCCCGCCCGCGATCAGCATCTCCGTCACCATGACCGCGACCGGCGCGCCCATGGCCGGGCCGACCAGGTCGATCTCCACGCCGTTTCTCTTAAGCCGGTAAATCCGGGCCGGATACGGGCGGCGCCGGATTTTCTTCGCGAAAAAGCGCGCGGCGAAAATCCGGGCGAACGGCCCGGCCGGCAGAAACAGGACTCTCTCGCTCGCCTTGACCGAGAAAAATCCCTCTCCCGGCTCGACTATGGAACGCTGGTATTCCTTCATGAGCCGTGGACCTGGTTCAGTTGATTGGCAAAATCCAGCGCGTCTTTTTGAGCGCCCTTGAAAATATAGACCCGGAAGAAGATGTCCTTGCCCGCGGCGCCTTTCACCCGGAAGTGTATCTCTTTGTTGTCCGGGTCGATCCCGCATCCGACCATGCCCGCGCGGTTGTCCCGGACCAGCCACAAACCGTCATCGAGCGCGATCAGTCCGTTGGTCAGGCCCACATAATGGAGCGGGTGCTTGATCTGACCGAGCGGTATCCTCACCACCTGGTCTTCCATCATGGCCGGGGAGTATTCTATTGCAGGACCGGTAAACGGGAATGCCAGCTTGCTGTCCGAGCCGGCCTTGAATTTTGTCTCAAGCGCATAAAGGTTTTCCCTGCCCTTGACCTTGAAAAATTTCTGCTGCACCGATGACGCGCCAACCACCGCGGCCTTAACCGGGAAATCTTTTTGCGCGACCGGCTCCAGGGCCAGTTTCATTTCCTCAGGCTTGCAACTGGGACAAAGCTTCATGACTTCTTCAACCACCAGCCTGCTTTTTTCCGGGCTGTACCGGAGCTCGACCGGGAACGGGAACCAGCCGGTTGAGTCGGTCACCTCGGCATCAAGCTGATTCATCCAGGCTTCCCTCAGCTTGTCCCACTTGAACCCGGCCTTTTCCGCGGCCAGCAGCCAGCTCCGCGTCCGCCAGTTCTCGGTGCGGATGCCCCAGTCGTCTTCGCCGGGAAGAACATACTTGCCCATCCAGGTGAAAACCCCCTGGTCATCCTCAGGCCTCCAGGGCGCGTCCAACATCGGCTTCAAAGGCCGCGGCGAGATCTTGTTTCTGTGAAGCGCGTCAACATACTCGCTGATGGTTGCGATTTTGTACCCGTCTTTTTCGAGGCGCGCGAAGTCGGTCTCCAGCTTTTTGATTTTATCGGTGCGGGGCTTAAAGACCGGAGAGAAATACGGGGAAACGCCGCCGGTAACCACCAGTTCGCCGTCTCCCAGGAAATACCATTTAACCTTGACCCCGGATTTTTCATCCTTGAAATCCTCCGGCTTCTCAACCTCGGGCGCCACGTCCGGATTTTCAGCTTTCAGGACTTCGATGCCGCGGCAGCTGAAATAGGGCAGGCCCGGATCGTTCTGAAAAGCGTTGTACGGGCTTGCGGTCATCACCGCAATCTGGTAGCCCCATTTCCGGCCCAGGTCGCAAACGCCTTCCCCGAACTGAGCCTCCTGGGTGAAAATCACTCCCGAAAGCGGGATGTCATATTGTTCGAAAATTTCCTTGACCAGCTTGAGCGAACGCTCCTGGTCAAGAGCCGGGAAGCCCAGGATCAGTTGGTCCGAGTAATGGAAGCTGACCACTTCCGCCTGGCCGGATTTCGCCAGCTTGCGGAATTTCTCCAGGACCGCGGGGTAGTTCTTTGCCATATAGGTGATGAATTCTCCCTGCAGTTCAAAGTCGGCGCGCCAGCCCGGGTGCGCAAGATATACATCCAGGAGCGGCTCAAAGCCTTTTACAACGCCCTCGCGCATGGCCTTTTCGCTGCCCGCCACGTACTGCAGGTTAAAATGATACATATTCAGCACATAACCCTCGGAGGCTGCGGCCAGCCCGGATAAAAAAAACAAAATGAAAAGAGCGGCAAATTTGCCCGGTTTCTTCATCATCCCCTCCTACATCATTAATTGTATCAATTATATGCCATTTCTTTAGGCATCCAAACCGTTGCAACTTGCTATTCACCGAAGAAAGTGCTAAAAAATTCTAGAGTGGAAAAGATATCGTTAGTGTGCCCAAGCTGTAAGGCCAAATATAAGGTGACGGTCCAGGACGAAGTTGTTGAACAGATCAGCTTTGCCTGCCGCAAGTGCGGGACACTTATAGAATTCGATCCCGGCAAGCCCAAGACCAGCCAGGAGCAGACCGTTGAACTCACCACCGTGGCATGCAAAAGCTGCAACAATGAATTTGTGAAGAACATTGAGGACAACTCCGAGCTTTGCTACCAGTGCCGGATCGATCAGCTGATCAAAAGCAAAAGGGAGAGAGAGGCGCTGGCACAGGAGGAAGCCGAGGCCCGGGCGCGGGCGCAGACGGAAGCTGAAGCGCAGACGCAGGCCGAGACCGCAACTCAGGCCCAGGAGCCTGCGCCGGAACCGGAGCCGGCCCAGCCCGCGGCGGAGCCAGCCGCCAGCAGATACACCTTCCGCAATGCCGAGGGCCTGATATTAGGCCCGATCAAGTTGCGCACGGTCGCGGTTCTGGTGCGCGAGAAAAGGATCGTGGGCAACGAGGAGGTTGCCCGGGACGGGGAAGATTACCGGCCCCTGAAAGAATTCCCGGAACTGATCGAGTTCATCCCGGACCTGGCGCAGGCGCCCGAAGCTCAGGCCGGCATCGAGGAAATACCTCTTGAAGAGCCGGTCCGGCCCGTGGAGCAGGAACCCGCAGCAGTCTCGGAGCAGCCTTCAGAACCGACCGGGCCGGAAGCGCAGGTCACCCCACCGATGGAAATACCGCTGGAAGAACCAGGCACGGTTCCCGAGCAGCCCGCACCCCAAGTCTCAGAACCAATCCCTGAACAAGCAGCGCCCATGCCTGAGCCGGCTTCTGCAGAACCCGCCGGCCCGGAGCCGGAACCGGCCCCAGAGCCGGCGCCGGTCATTCCCTCCGAGTCCGAGGCGGCCTCCATTCGCATGGATGCCGCGGAAACCGCGCCCATTCAAAAACCGGAACCCGAGCCGGAGAAGATATTGGAGAAGCCGGAACCGGAGCCGAAAGTTTATCACCTCAAGCTCAACGGCACCCGCGAATTCGGGCCGATCCGAAAAAACACGGTGCTGGACCTTATCGAATGCGGGTTTTTATCCGGCTCCGACCAGATCACCCGGGATAAAACCGCCTGGCTGCGCCTGCTCGAAGATGAAGAATTTAAAAGCCTGGTGCCTGCGGAAGAGCCTGAAGTGCTCGACCTGGTTGAAACCGTGGAAGAATAAATACCGGAAAAGGAAGATGGAGACTAAATGTTAGCGCCTATCAAAACAGCGGTCATTGAAAAAAACCGTCCCCGCAACACCCGGGAAAAAATCATCCATGCCGCGCGGAGGGTTTTCGCGGAAAAAGGCTATAGCCAGACCCGGATCCAGGACCTCCTGAAGGCCGCGGGGGTCAGTCCGGGCGCTTTCTATAATTATTTCTCCAACAAGGAGGAGTTGTTCCTGGAGATCGTACGCGAGGCCGGGGACGGGTTCCGGGACTCCATAAAAAAAATCCGGCTGAGCCGGATCCGGATCGGGAGCCAGGAAGAGCTTTATTCGGTGCTTACCGAATCCATCCGCTACTTTTTCGAGTTCGTTAAGAGGAACAAGGCCGGGGTGCGGATCCTCTTCCGCGAACAGCAAAACGCCAACCCCAGGATCCGGGAGACCCTGAACGAGATCGTGGCGGAAATCCACCAGGACTTGAAACGGGACATCCAGCGCGGGATCAATATGGGCAGGATCGCGATCTCGGACCCGGAGATAGCGGCTTGGGGGATAATCAGCGCGGTGAGCGGGGTGGGCCTGAATTACCTGGGCCACCCCAAGATTGAGCAGGAAAGGCTGACCAAGGCCCTGGCGGAACTGATTTTGCTCGGACTGTTTAAGCGCTGACTCCATAGGCCGGACCGGCCTCAATTTTGCCCTCAACCGGCCCTGTAAAAGAAAAGACTTGACAGGGTTTGGCCAATTGGGTATAATTTTGGTCGATAGGGGATGAGAGGTTTTTAGGAGCTTAAGCCTCAATCTATAGTGGGTGCTATAGCTATATGTTACAAAAGCTCGTTTTGAAAAGTTGAGGATGGACTTGCATATATTTTCAAGTTTTGGTAATATTGAAAAAACCCGGACAGGGTGTTTCGGGGTTGATTCTAAAATAGATGAACGGGAACATTAAGGCTGGAGCGTGTGATTCTCCTTAAAATTAGAAAGGGGGGGTTGACAGGTTTTGCAAATTTTGCTAAAATTGCGGCAACTATCAAAAGGGGATTTGACAGCTTTTGCGAATTTTGATAAAATTTGGTTTAAGCATTGAAAATTATACTGTTAGTCAGTTTATAATATAGTTGGGTCTATAAGAG
>Ga0315287_10006527_pt1 | contig 11627 bp, 8 predicted proteins | sample YL17G11_0_MG_FD_205037 | JGI IMG/M metagenome (GOLD analysis project Ga0315287, IMG submission 205037) | Sediment microbial communities from Yellowstone Lake, YNP, Wyoming, USA - YL17G11_0 | ecosystem: Environmental > Aquatic > Freshwater > Lake > Sediment | place: USA: Wyoming | collected...
CGCCGTCCTCCTGGTAGCTCTTAATCTCAAGAATGTTGATATCAAACGAGCAAAGTCTAATCTTCTTTTTAGAGTTAGCAGACTTGAGTAGAGTGTAGCCAAACTCCTCCTTTTGATAGAAGTTATCTTCAGATACATACGTATCATCCCGTCCCCGAATAGCCTTTTTTGTGTCTTCTTCGTGGAAATCAGCGGCTTCATTAAATATCTTTGCTGTCTCGTTTTTCTTTAGAAGCTTCTCGCCACGCACAAACGCCTTGAACTCTTTTTGCTGCCCGTCATCAAAAACTTGCAGTCGTCGCGCAATCTCCTTAAGTAAGAGCGACCGTTTAGCATCATCCACTTCTTTTTTAGCTTCTAAAACTTCCGCTTGTAGTTTGAGAAGATAGTCTTCCGCCCTTCCGTGAGCGTAACGAATGGGCGAGGGCTCGGGCCACCTTTCTTTTGGGATATCATCTCGGATAACCTCCATGCCGTCGATAATTTCTCTTGGTGGTTTCTTCTCAAAGCACTGCGTTCCTGGCGGGCAGACACTATTCTCTTGGAGCTTGCGGCAGGTCCATGGGAGGTAGTTCTTGTGGAGAGAGTGTTCGAGCTGTTTGAGATCCCTCTCGTTATCTCCCCAGCCCTTGACGTTGGCCTTGAACCAGTCCAGACCATCAAGCGTGTGCATGCAAATGTGGTAGAGTGAGAACCCTTCTGCATGACCTATGAGTTCCCCCTTTAGAACCTTATCTCTGACCTTTCGTAAAGAAGCGCAGCCCTCCAGAACCTTTTCAATTGACCCAGACAGCGGTGGTTGCCATTTGCCGCCTTTGCTGCCTGTATAGTAATTGCTGTGAATCAGAGACCCGGATGGGGATGGTGTTTGCTCTTCTAGAATAGGTATCTGCAGATCTTCTATGATTCTGGAGAACTCAGCGCACGACTGGAGCTCCAGATTATAAAAGTATCCCCACTGGTCTTCGATAACCTGGTCGTTATCGTCTACCCAACAGTTGCGCCCTTTCAGTATCTGGGGATCGATCATGGGTGGTTTTATGCCGTTGCCAATTCCGTCCCTTCCTGCATGCGACTGTTTTGGAAAGAATTCCGGCAGAGGTTTGACTCCCTGATGCATGAACTGCATGAACCCCACGTTGTCATAGAGCTCTAAAATGAAAGCTCTAAACTTGTTGGCGGGGAAGAACCCGTCGAAAAAGATATAGACGTGATATCCCTTTCCGGTACTTCTGGCGATGTAGGCCTTAATGCCCAATTCTCGCAACCTTGTCATAACCTTCATAACTGAATCGAACGCGTAGCCCTTATCCTCCCTTCCCTCTTTGAGATCAAAATCCATAGCCCCAAATCGGATTGTTCCATCCGTCTGAAGGACATAATAGATATGAACCTCTTCCCCCTGTATATGCTTTGAGACTGTTTCATCGCACACAGAGGTCCACCGGCGGTGTTCGCAATTGATACAGTTGACTCCGCTTTTCAGTCTGATATGGCAGAAATCTGCCCATAGGTTATCACAGACTGGAGCGTAGCCCCTCACTGGGGGACTGCCATCTTTGGGCTGCATAACCCACAGCTTCCCGTAGACATCTTGTCTCCCGTAAAATCGTTCTCTAAAAACACTCACCTTTGTTTGCAGGTCCATTGATACCTCCAGGACTGTTAGGTAAACGCGCTTATAATTTCTGTATTTAGTTTTGGCTGTTCTATCAGAGCCGACTGTGCTAGTTGCTTTGCTTGTACAACGCGGTAAATAATCTCATCAATAGTGTCCACATCTTTGGGTAGGGGAGAACATTCTTTTGCCAGTAAATAGTAGATGAACATGGGGTGGCGCTGACTTGCGCGTTCGATCCTGGCGATGCACTGATAGTTCTCTTCCGCCGAATAGGAGGACGAGTAAAAAATCATGTAATGAGATACTGTTAGGGTGATCCCATGTGCGGCAGATCTTGGGTGCAAGACAATACGTCGAACATCGTTATTGTGGATAAACGATTTGATATTCTGCAGGTTTACTTCGGGTTTGTTGCCGCCATATACAGTGACTATTCCACTATCCTTATACCTCATTGCGAGGGAAGCTATTTCCCATTGGTACTGGGCGTAGATGACCACCTTCTCATCGCCGATCTCTTCCAGAAGATCATCCATCGCTTCCAGTTTGGTTGCGGTGGGGATCTCGTGTGCCACCTCCTCCTGGTCGATCAAGAACCCGCCAGTAATCTGTCGTAGCTTCATGAGTTGAGCTAGTTTGATATCCACTGAGATAAACTTGTTGTCGATTATAGAAGAGAGGCCCTCCAGCATATTCTCATAATGATCTTGTTGTTCTGGGGACATCCGTACACGCCGACGCATGATAGTACGTTCTGGAAGATCATGGATGTGCTCTCTGATCTTGACGCGGTAGATGAGGGGATCTATCAGAGCCTTAATTATGGGCTTAGAAGTCTCCTTGCAGTACCACTTTTTAATCTCTGCTTTACTGCCAAAAGTGATAAAATCCATGAATCTCTGCTTGAAATCAAAGTAGTTTGGTTCGAGAAGAAATCCTTCAGGATCTAGGAACTTAAATTGCCCCCAAAGATCTTCTGGACCATTGGGGGCAGGTGTTCCGCTCATGACTACGCGCCAGGTGGCGTGCTTGGAAATTCTCATAAGAGCCTTTCCAAATTTACCACCTTTTTTGGTGAAGTCGCCATGGTAAGATTTCAAAATAGTGCTTTCGTCCACAACTACTTTTTGGAACTGTTTGGCCGTTAGTTCCTCTTCCAGCACAAAGGCCGTGTCGTGATTGGCTACGTAGATATCCGCAGGCTCTTCCAGGAGCTTGAGCATTTTTTCCTTGCGTTTGGTGGTGGATGGGGGTAACCACAAAAGTACGGCTTTGAGGTCGGTGAACTTCTGGCAGTCCTCTAGCCATCCCGTTTCCAAGGTCGATAGTTTGCCGAGTATGAGTGTTTTCCCCGATGGCAAGATGTCATCTTTGATCTGCTGTTCCGTAGATACCAGCACCATCCACGTTTTTCCTACGCCACAATCTGCGAACAGAGGAACCCTGGGAACCGTAAAAAGAATGGCAGCGCCACGAGTTTGGTAGTCCCCCAGAGATTTTTCTTTAAGATCAAACTGCGGGTAATTACTAGAATTCTTCAACAGCATGGCCTTGTCTTGCATGGCTTTGAAGGCGACCAGCTGATTTTTAAGCAGCTCGATGGGTGCTCGGCTTCCATTTATCGGGATGGCACCGAGACAATCGTAGATTCTTTTGAGGTTTTGTTGGCTAAAAGTTAAAAGATAACCTCTAAACTTATCGTTAAATTTGCAATAGGGAATTAAGGAAGAGTGTATTGGGTCTTTGGTGTATAAGACAATCTTGTCTTGCCAAATCTTGAGTTGGTTCATTATAAAGATCCTAAAATAGTTTACCCTGCATCATCCGGTAGTGCGCCTTCTGGTACTTGCTGGATGATGCCTACAAGACGTTACGGTACATTCTTGACATATCCTGGTACCCCCCTGCTCGCTAACTCGTGGATGCACATGATAAGTCAGACAATAATTACACAAAGCCATAAGTTTTTCGGTAAATGGCACGCGTATCTCTTTGAGACAGTGTGAAACTATACCGCAATCTTCACACTGATTTTTACTAGAATCTGAAAATTCTAATTCTAGTGCAGGGATAGGCCCTTCTCGCGTCGTATCGGCTATGGCGACCGGACGGCCATCAACCATGACTCCTTCGAAAAATGTTACCTGCTTGTTTTCTAAAGCAATGGTAGTCCGATTAATGTTGTCAACCAAAAGATAATCCTTGTCATCATCAGCCGCTTTCAGATCAAAACAAAAAAGACGGCTGAAGTGCTCCAGACCGTCTTGAGTGGTTATAAACCATTTGCAGGTGGCTGCAATCATAGAGCGCAGCCAATCATAGGGGATCTCCTCTTCAGGGATCCCTGCCTGCAGTAGCTGACGCTTGATTCCAAGTATCATCTCCAATGTCGGATCGAAGTGATCTAGTTTTTCTGTCAAAGGTGGTTCCTCCTGATTTGAAATATTGCTCGATAGAACCAGCTAATTCGCCTATCTTTTTGGCGATACTGATTAGGTGATTTATGTCTTCTCGTCGGGATTGGCTGTGAATAACGTGGGCAAGAAGCATGTACGCATCAGTCATGGCCGCCACCCGGTCGTCGCTTGGGCAGTCTCTTGACCAGCTATCCAGGTGCTCTTGAATATCAGAAAGTTTCTTCTTATATTCCTCTTCGCCCAATTTTGATTTGTCTGGTTCTAGTTCTTCAAGTAAAGTATGTCTTTGATGGTAGATATAGTCTGGTGCGACGAAATACTTATTGGTGGCTATTTTGAGTTGTTTTCCACAGTACCTGCACTCTAGATCTGTGGGGGAAACTACTTCTAAACAGGTAGAACAAACCTTCAATGGTTCGACAGTTGGTCTCATACGTTTCTCCTAGTTAAGTTTAGATTCAAAGTTCTTATACCTTTATGGAGGCTCTTTTTATGAAATTTTCTCAACCCAATACTTCCCAAAGCTCTTTCGGTATTCCCGATCACGTCAAGGAGGCGGGAGAAAAGTTTAGGCAGGCTCGGGAGGATGCGCAAGCCAAAGCAGAAGACGCTCTGAAAGCAGATCCCGTCTATGACGGGGGTTACGTGACTGCCCCCGAAGCCGAGAATCAGCAGGACCCTTCAGAATCCGCAGAATCCCCAGGAGAAGCTACCGCATCTTCAGATCCCCTCGTAGATGGGGCTAATCCTATAGAAATTCTAGAGAAGATGGGAGTTTTCCTGGAAGATGAAGACTATCATAAAATCGTCTTTAGAGGATTTTTGGAAAAAGATGTGATCGTTGTGCCTGCGTTTAAAAAAGCTCGCCAATTGTCTGTTACCTTCAAGACCTTAAGCGGTCTGGAATACGATTATGTGGATGAGTTGGTTGCCGAGGATCTTCGGGATATGAGGATGACTCAGCAGGGGTATGACACCAGGCGGAGCATGTGGGTGCTAACCTTTGGGGTTTCCAAGATGGATGGTAAGCCAATTTGCCAGCCAGCAATGTCAGTCACAACCAAAGGAAAACAAGTAGATGCCAAAGCTACCGCGCGCCGAAAGCGGGACGTCCTGGGACTTATGCACCCAGCAATCCTGTCAAAAATGATCCGGTACCACGGTGCGATCACCCTGGCCATCAACGAGATTGTTACAACCCCTGAGGCGGAGTACTTAAAAAAGCCCTAGCCTCCCCGCGGGGCCTAGCGCGGGCCGAGCTGGTGCTTCGGCAAGTCAACTATCCGATGGGGTCTCGACAAGAGACGCTGGCCATCGCGGCCCTGACTCGAAAACGATACACACACTTTATGACGACCTTAACTGTTGTTAATGCTATCATTCATGTAGGCAACGGAATAATTTCCGCGATAAGCGGCGGATCCCAGGCGAACGGTGAAGGAGACAAGCTAGAAAAAACGCTAGCGTCTCTTAAAGATCTGTTAATACCAGAAGATACATTTGACAAAGAGAGCAAAGTACAGAAAGCTCTAAGAACATTGAAAGAGGAAGTCGCTAAGGGGCCGCTACAAGTTCGGGCTATGTCGACCGGAAGTAAAACAAGCGGACGAATTATTAGGCGTCGGAGTACAGATGTATCCTCAGGAACAACAACCGAACCTTGATGTTTATCAGATGAAGCAGGAGCTCGAAGCTCAGGTCCAGGCATATAATCCAAGCTACGGCGACTACCAGTCTAATCTCACGCAGGCCAGAACGGCATATGGTGACGTTCCCGCCATGCTGATGACCGGGGGCGCGTATGCCGGCGCAAGTGCCGGCGGCGCTGTGCGTGGCATGGGCAATTTGATCTCAGATGTGGGCGCACACATCAGACCCGCCACCTACACCCCCTCCGCCAGGGTCGTAACAGGATACTATGGGCAGTATCAGCAGGAAACAGGGCTTTTTCGCAGCGCTGTGGGGGCTATGGGCTTTATGACCCCGCCTCGGGGCGTATCCGGCTATATGTATGGCTACAATAATGCCTCGGATCTTGGGGAACGCGTTGGGGGCCTCGCAGCCTCTGCAGGATTCATGGCCGCCGGACTTGGTGTTGGTGCCCCAATAGGATCTGCCATAGGCGGAGGAATTGGGGGACTCGGGGGAGCTGTGGGGGCCGCGTTCTCCCCACTCACTATGGGAGCAGGAGCCGTTGTAGGTTCTCTCGCAGGAGGCCTGGCAGGCTATGCTGCAGTTGATGCTATTGCTGATGTCGTAGCGCAAAGAAGGCAAATGAACGCCTTTTTGGAAACCAGCAGTTTCCGATATGTGGGAGCTGGGAGCTCGATGGCAGATCCCCGTCTTGGCTCGGGAATGGATCCGCGCAGCAGGAGGCAGGCTACAGACTTCCTGCATAAGATGGATGTTCGCGATCCCTCGATGAATATGGATGATCTATTTAACGTCCTTCAGGGGTCCACGTCACTTGGTCTGTTTGCGGGCACCAAGGATATTGACGACTTCAAGACCAAGTTCAAAGAGATAGTCGACGGCGTGAAGGTAGTATCTAAGGCCCTGCACACCTCGCTCCAAGAGGGACTTGCGGTCATGAAGGATCTCAAGTCAATCGACATCACCCCGGGGCAGATGGGAAAAGTTGCATTCCAGGCAGAAGTCGCAGGCAAGATTGCCGGCAAAACCCCCTATGAAATAGTTAATCTGGGTCTTCAGGGGGCGGAGCTGTTTCGAGGTACTGGCATCGAGATGAAAATTGGATACCAGGCCAACGTCATGAATATCTCTGCCGTCCGCGCTGCTCGAGATGCGGGGATACTCAGTCAGGAGGCCATCAACCAGGCGGGTGGGGAAGAGCCTCTTGCACAGCAAATGACCTCAAGAGGCTTGCAGTTTATGCAATCCTCGTGGGGAAGGGGACTTGGGGGAGCGTTCTTTAAATCTGGTATGGGCCCTGGTGGATTTGATCGTGGTGCATTCATGAATCAAATGGCGACAGGGAAAATGGGCCTCGCAGATACTTTCCTGCAGATGGGTAGGAACCTTGATGAGCCCGGAAAAGTTATCGAGTATGAGGCCTATCAAGACAAGTTCATGAGTGCGATGGGCAAAACCTTTGGGGGCGATAACCAAATCATGTTGGGCCATGCCATCATGCAACAAGCCCAACATCTCGTGGATATGAAGGCCACTCCGGATATCAAGGCGGCTTTCCGTCTCGTAGCCCAAAGAGACGCTAACATGTCTCCTGGCGAAGCTGATCTGCTGATGGGAACCATACAGGGTGCTCGTCAGTCATATGAGGGAAAAAGAAAGGCTGTTCGCAATACCGCTATGCAGAGATCCGTAGATGAGGCGCTGTCCACACGCGGGGTGTCCTATGGCGTAGCGGCGCTATGGGATGTTGGTAAAACTTACCTAGAGCCCGCAGTAGCTATGGGCGAAGATGTCATCGAAGGAGTTAAGCAGTGGGGGATTAAAACCTGGGAAGAAAAAGGCGTTGGCATCTACCGTTATAACGTAGAAACGTCCCCCTACGAAGGAATGGGTGGGCGCACGTTAGTAGCACCCACAGCCCCACAAGAACTCAAAAGGTTTTCTAAAGTAGACGTCTCACCAGGAGCAGCGACACTCAAAGAATCGCAGATGATAGGCGACTATAAGAAAAGATTGCGCACAGGTGCTGAAAACGGTGATTTGCCACCATTTGCATCTACACAACAGGCAGTTGAATATCTTACCCAAAAACCTATCGGGCAGGTCTCGGATGACGAATATCGAGCAGCATCGCTCGCCATTAAACAGCAAGCGGGTGACCGCGGAGGAAGAGATACCTACGCAGTCGAAAAAGGCCCAGCAGCAGGTCTGGCAGGATCGGACATCAGCCCCGTTGGTACCAAAGTTGTTAACGCGTTAGCCTCCCAACTGATAAATGATGAAGAGAAGATGAAACTAAGCGGGGGCAAGTCAACAGCACCTGTCGTTAACCTCGATGTCGGGGCAGGAACTTGGGTTAAAGAAGGCGTTGGTGTTTTGGCTGCCCTACCAACTACGCTTGTAGGCGCTGGGCTTATGACGGCTGGTGCTATAGGTACCACAATAGGCACAGCCATGATGTTTACGGGGGTAGGCGCGATTCCAGGAGCCGCAATTACCGGAGTCTCTCTCGCCGCTGGAGCCTACGGCTCCTATCTTGTGGGGCATGCTCCTGGCGCCTATGCAGAAGGTCGTGCCGCTATGGGCCCCGAGAAGAACGTGGGGCGGCAGTTTGAGGATGCTGTTAAGGCACTAGAGGCCACACACCCCGAACTCGTTGGTACCTTTGTGCCGAAAACCGTTGCAGCACCTGGAGATAAGATTATTCGCGAAAATTCCGATGGTACGGTTGTTGTCACTACCGACGAGAAACTGGCTATAGCCCAGGGGGTAATGGATCAAAAAGCCATGACGTTAGAGGAAGCAAAAGGTGCCGGAGGCGTTCCAATAGATGTCAAAACTGCTGGAAGAGCCCTGGTAAGTCAGCCCGGTCAGGGGCCCGTAACATTAGAGACGATGGCGCAATCCTGGTACAAAACCTCGTACGGTAAGTTAGATAAAACTCAGATGTCTGGATTTCTCCTAACAATCGATAAACTCAATACCCTGGGATTCCCACTCGGCACTGAGCTACTCGAAAAGGAGCGCCAAGATCTCGTAACAGGTCAGCGGAGTCTTGATAGTATCGCTGCTATGACTATTTTTGCCACTGAAAAGGCTAATGAGGCTATCGCAGGGGCGGTCTCTGAAAATCTTACGGCCTCTGGGGGCGCCCTAGAAGGTATGCACGGGCTAGACCAAAGAACTATGGAGCTTCTTGCGCGTGAGAAGGAGGCTGAAACGCCGGAAGAGAGGCTAAAATATAGAAACGCGGCTCGCGAGTCCTACCTTATGGGGGCTAAAAAAGCGCGGAAAACACCATCCGCTAGAGAGCTTGTGAAAGTAGATGAGGCGTTCGAAGCGGTACTTACCTCTAAAGAAGCACCTCTTTCTGTGGTAGCTAGCAATCTAAAGGCCCTGGATAACGCGGTAAAGAAAACCGGAGAGCGAAATATACTTACAGGGTTCGCACTTGACGTTAAAGATATGGAAGATAAATATCGCCCACAAGCGCGGGAGTGGATCTCAAGAGTTATGGGGGATAAGGGCTATGAGGCGCTGACTCCGGAAGCTCTTGAGAAAATGGATCCCGGGCTTAAAAAAGCTATCGGCGCTACCTCATGGGGTGGTGCGATTCTTGCTAAAGAAGCGGACATTAAATCTCTAGGAGAACTTAAATCAAAGGTCGCAGACGAAAAAGACACGACCTCAAAAGAGTTCCAAAACAAGTACACGAAGATGGTTGAAAACCTAGACATGGATGCCTCTGTTAAGCAGGGGCTGAGTAAAAATGTTGGGGCAGGAAAAGAAGAACTTACGCGATCTATCACCGAAGCTATGGATCGCGTGGTTACTACTTTGAAGTCTGGCGAGGGGAATAAACAGGGAATCTCTACTGCACCCAGAGGTTCTCCAGACGTCTCTACACTCGCCCAAGGAACAGGACAAGAGCAGGATTCAGTCCAGATGAACATTAACGTATCCGTACTGACAGCGTTGGAGTCCCTGAACAAGCATCTAAGAGATCTTAAAGGTAATAAGTGATGGCGGGCATACCAGCAAATAAACCTACAATTACCGACGAGCTTGTCGAGACAATGAAGACCATTGAGGGCCTTCCGATCAAGCGGCAGGCGCCTACGCCTTGGTCACCCTATCTTGATGAAGCGAAAAACTGGACAATTGGTTACGGTCACAAGATGTCTGAAGAGGAGGTTAAACGATACAAAGGAAAGGAGATCTCCCCGGAAGAAGCCGATGACCTGTTAAAAAAAGACATTGTCAAGCACCAGAAGGATTGGATTGGAAATATCACAGTCCCCCTATCCCAGAACCAGCTAATTGCCTTGACCTCTTTTGCATATCACGGTGGTCCAGGTGCTATGAAAGCAGTAACCGCCAGGATTAACCAGAATGACTGGGAAGGCGCCAAGAGCGAGATGCTTTCTTGGAATAAAATGACAGTCACGGACACCGTAACGGGAGAAAAAAGAAAAGTAACAAATCAGGCTTTCGTAGAGAGGAGGGCTTGGGAAACAACTCGCCTGGATCTGGGAGATGACGCCGCCGATGCCGCGTCGTCCTACAATAACCGTAAGGGTTTAGTTCAGCGTGTCTTCGATTACTTTAAGTCTCCCCAACCCAAGATGTGGGACCGACCTGAGTTTGATACAGACATAGTAAGAGGAGAAAACGCACGGGTATTAGAGGGCTTGAGGGTGCTCTGCTCCGAGATGGGGGCAACTGAGATCCCCTTTGATATTGACGAGGTTCTCTGGACTCGTAAGACTATAATGGAGGGGAGTGGGGGGATTCATGGTTAGCAAGATTAAGAGCGAAGAACAGTTTATTTTCAGCACCGACATAGGGTTTATGCAGGTGGCCGTGCAGACTGTTACTGGATACGATGTGGAAGATATTGTCCGGGATCGAGCAATATCCCAGGCCCGGGCGATACAAATGCTAAACCTAGGTAAAAGTGTAGATCCTGCGAAGCTTCTGGGCTCACGGTCTATAAAGTCAATATGGCTTAATAACGAAGAGGAGCTCCTGTCATGAGTGAAAAAGGAGGCCGTTACGTCCCCGCTGGGACCGAAGATCTTAGAACGAGCTCTGATGCACCTCCCCCAACTAGAGTTAGTTACGGCGAAAAGACCGGATACCAGGGCCATGCGGCGGCCGCCCCAACTACAACTACAACCACGTCTGGGGAAAGCACGGCCGGGTACGTGCCCTCAGCACGTAGCGGACCGCCGGCGCCATCTAAACCAAAGGAAGAAGACGTCAGAGAAAAGAAGAAGAAGGCAAACGAGGCTGACAAGAAGGCAGAAGTCATAAAGATTGCTGCAGTTCCCAAGACAGACGAAAGTTTGGGGGGTGTAAAAAAAGAGATAATGCCGTCCGATAAGCTATCCTTCGCTGACTACTACCGAAATAAGGGTCGTGGTGTGACCCCCAGAGAACTCGCTACACCTGCCCCGGCATCGCTTCGTATTTATGGTAAGAACAAGGACACAAAAAATAAGTTCGCCGATCTACTACCGGCTTATGGAAAGTTTTTTCTAGAGAGCGTGCAGGAGAGTCATGCTGAAAGGTCACAGATCGTAGAAACTTTCGGAGACTTCTATGTGTTCATGTATGGGGAAAGACCCCCAGTATACAACTTCTCAGGGAGCCTTTTGAACTATCAAAACGCCAGTTGGGCAGAAGACTTTATGTTCATGTATGAGAGGTATCTAAGAGGTACCCAATGCGTGAAGCGAAATGCAGTAGCTATTGTAACCTACGGAGGAAGGCAAATAGAGGGTCTTCTTCTTAGTATGAGTACGCAGACTACAGCTATGATTGAAGGAGCCGTAGGTCTTCAGTTTAGTGTCGTAGTATTTGATCGTAAAACATATAATTTTTCTGAAGATCTGGGTTACTTTTTTAATCCGGACGCCCCTGGAAATGAATAC
>Ga0315287_10006528_pt1 | contig 11626 bp, 11 predicted proteins | sample YL17G11_0_MG_FD_205037 | JGI IMG/M metagenome (GOLD analysis project Ga0315287, IMG submission 205037) | Sediment microbial communities from Yellowstone Lake, YNP, Wyoming, USA - YL17G11_0 | ecosystem: Environmental > Aquatic > Freshwater > Lake > Sediment | place: USA: Wyoming | collected...
GGTATAAAAATGACGCTGCCGTAAGTACGGCTCGCTGGTGGACCTACACACCTGGCGCATGAAAGCACTTGCATTGCCAGTCACGATTCAACAGCGTCTTGACCACGTCCAGGATGACCAGTTCGAACTCGGCCATGTCTAGCCAAGTGACAAACGCGGCTACTCACTGCTTGAATGTGGAAGGTCCGGCCGGTAGCATATGGGCCTAGGGGTCAGTTCGGCTGGAGCAAGGTACGGCATGAAGCAAGACTACTTGCGTTGGGCAGTCAGCAGTACGAAGACGACTTGGTGGCACGATTCGGCCGACCCCGCTGAACTGGCTCTCGCGATTGGGCGCGGGGCCATCGGGGCGACGACGAATCCGTTCTTGGTGAATAGGGCACTTTCGGCCAACAGGACGCTCTGGGCCCGGGATATCCACGCCGTGCTTTCTGAGGCACAGGAACCCGAGAAGCGCGCCGAGGGTCTTATGCGCCTTGTTGTAGCGCGTGCGGCACAGCAGTTGATGCCCCAGTACAAGGCGGGCGGGCTGAGGGGGTATGTCTGTGCCCAGGTGAATCCCATGCGGGTCGGGGACCGCCAGGCCATGTTGGCCATGGCCAGGCGATTCAGCCGATGGGCCCCCAATATCGCAGTCAAGCTACCCGCCACGGCGGCGGGACTTGACGTGCTTGAGGAGTGTGCTGCCGAGGGCATCACCTGCACACTGACGATGAGCTACACCGTACCCCAGACCATCGCTATCGCGGAACGCTACCGCAAGGGCATACAGCGGGCCAGGGACAAGGGCATCGAGCCGGGCAAGTGCTTCGCTGTGATTATGATCGGCCGGCTGGATGACTATCTGCGGGATGTCGCCTACGACTGCCAAGCCTCCGTCAGTGAGTCGGATATCTGTCAAGCGGGCCTGGCCGTGGCGAAACGTGCGTATTCGATCTACAAAAAGCGCAGCTATGAGGCAGTCCTGATCATCGCCGCCCTGCGGGGTACGCAGCACATGACCGAGCTGGCCGGTGCTGAGGTGATCATGTCGATCTTCCCGACGATCCAGGAGATACTGCTGTCGGCGGACCTGCCGCAGGAGGAACGGATTGATGTCCCGATTCCCGATGACGTGATAGAAAGGCTCTCGCAGATCCCGGACTTTGTGCGTGCCCACGAACCGGAAGGCATGAAACCGACGGAGTTCATGACCTATGGCGTTACACAGAGGACCTTATCCCAGTTCTGGGAGAGTGGCTGGAAACTGATGGAGAGCCTCCAATGACAAAGATAGGTTTCATCGGCCTGGGCATCATGGGCCGACCAATGGCCCTGAACCTCATCAAGGCCGGATACGACTTGACCGTATACGATATCATCACAGAGAAGATGGAGGAGCTGATCAAGGCCGGCGCTCATCGCGGCTCCTCGGGCAAGGATGTCGCTTCCCGAAGCGAAGTCGTGATTACGATGCTTCCCAATTCACCGCATGTGCGGGAGGCGGTGCTTGGGCCAAATGGCATTCTCGAAGGGGCCCTGCCGGGAACGATCCTGATCGATATGAGCTCGATCGCCCCGCTGGCCAGCCAGGAGATCGCGGCCAAGGTACGAGAAAAGGGCATTGCCATGCTTGACGCTCCGGTCAGCGGTGGTGAGCCCAAGGCGGTCGCGGGGACGCTGGCCGTCATGGTGGGGGGGCCGGAAGAGACGTTCGAACGGGTCAAGGGTATCCTTCTGGCTATGGGATCTTCCGTTACACGGGTCGGCGAGATCGGCAGCGGCAACGTCACGAAGCTCGCCAATCAGATCATCGTGGCCTTGAACATCGCTGCCATGTCCGAGGCGATGGTGCTGGCTACGAAGGCCGGGGTGAGCCCGGAGAAGGTGTTCCAGGCTATCCGAGGCGGCTTGGCGGGCAGCACGGTCCTCGAAGCCAAGGTACCCCTGGTGCTCAAGGGCAACTTCAAACCGGGTTTTCGCATCGAGTTGCATACAAAAGATCTCGCCAATGCCCTGGACACGGCCCACGAGCTTGGTGTCCCGGTACCATTATCAAGCGTCGCCATGGAGATCATGCAGGCCCTCAAGACCGACGGCAAGGGGGGCGACGACCACGGCGGCATCATCCAGTTCTACGAGCAACTCGCCAAGGTGCAGGTGCGAGGTTGAGCGGCGGCATGCTTGCATAGCGATAGCTGGGCCGTCAGACCGAGCATGTCTACGCGAGCGTAGACATGGAACCAACACCCGGGAAATCACCGTGCCAGCGGCAAGAGTCTGGACAGGATGAGCGTGACGCTGAATCCGCTCAGACCTACCACGCCTGTTATGACCGTGAAGCTTTTAAGCATTTCCACCTCCGTCAGGCCGCTCATGCGGGCGACGACCCAGAAACCGCTGTCGTTGAGCCAGTCGCCAACGAGCGAACCGCTGCAGATGGTTGTCGCAAGATACACTGGGTGGCAGCCCAGCATCTCCGGCGTGATGCCCATCGCGGCGAACATTGATGCGGTGGTGATGATTGAGACCGTGCTCGAGCCCTGGGCGAACTTCATCACTCCTGCCACGAGGAAGGCCAGGACCAGGATGAGGACGCCCACGGTGTGCCCACCGGAGCTGACGAGCCTGCCCACGGATTCCTGAATGCCTGCGACACGCAGCATCGCGCCAAGGGCGCCGCCTCCGGCCGTGATCAGGATCACGATGCCACCGCTCATCAGGGCGCCATCCACATTCTCGGTGAGCTGCTTCAGCGAGAGCTTCTGCTTCCAGACCACCAGGCCCATGGCGATGACTGCGGAGACAAGCAGGGCAAGGTTCGGGTTCCCGAGAATCGCGGTGACCCCGACGAACTTCTGAGCGAATCGGCTCCCATCCTGGGTCCCGGACAGGGCCTTGGCCACGGTGTGGGTGGAGATGAGCAGAACCGGCAGGACGACCGGCAACAGGGATAGCCACAGCGGGGGCAATTGCTCATCCGGCAACGGCTCGGTCTCGGCCTGGCCGCTGTAGCGGCGCATCGGGACGTCCATGAAGCGGTTGATGATCCCACAGACGCCCATGGCGATCATTGCCGTTGGAAGTCCGACGAGGATGCCGATCACGATCATCAGGCCCAGGTCGATGTTGAACCGTTCGGCGGCGAACAGCGGCCCCGGCGTGGGCGGCACGAGGGTATGGGTGGTGGCGGCGCCGGCCACGATCGCTGCTACGTAGAGGACATAGTCTCTGCGTGTCCGTTTCCACAGCGATCGAGCCAGCGGTGCCAGAAGGTAAAAGACCGTGTCGAAGAACACGGGAATCGAGAGCACGAAGGCGCTGCCCAACAAGGCCCAGGCAGCGTGCTTCTCGCCGAGCACTCGTAGAAACGAGCGTACAATCCGGTCGGCGGCACCACTGTCCATCAGACACTTACCCGTAATGGATGCCAGGGCGATGACGATCCCAATGGCCCCGGCCACCGATCCGAACGCTTCAGCCACCCGCGTCACTTTCGCAGCCGCCTCCCCGGGCGACAGCAAGCTGACCAGCAGTGCGGCGGTAATCAACGCGAGGAAAGCATTCATCCGCAGCACAAGGATCATTCCCACGACGACAACGATGGCCGTAGCAAGGATCACAAACGGATTCATCCGCGCATATATAAAGGATGTTCTCTGGCCATGCAATGCCTTCATTAGTGCCGCACGGTGTACGGCGGGTTCGAAATGGCCTGATGCCACCCGGACTGAATGAGCCAACCTGTTTGTTACGGGGGCCTACGGGCCAGGTATTTTCACATCCGGCAGGGTATTTTATCGACCCCTGTGACCAGTCTACGTAGAATAAGAAACCGTGTACGACTAAACGAGGGCCCTTTTACAGGCGGTGTCATCTGCCGGGGCGCCACGGTCCCCCGGCAAGTGACTTCGAAAGGAGACTTGCCCATGCAACAGCCATCTCCAGAACCACACAGGAGCGGGATCAGCAGACGCACATTCATGAAGGCTGCCGGCACGGCTACGGCTTTGACCGCGGCCTCCTGGTCGCGGGTGTACGGGGCCAACGAGCGTATTGGTGTCGGAATGGTCGGTATCGGCCTGATGGGGCGCATCCACACCCGCAACTTCGCCAAACAGCCGGACGCGTCGGTCGTCGGCATCTGTGATGTCTACGACCCCCGAGCGGACATCGGAGCCGAGATCGTAGGCAGCAAAGTCATCCAATGTCGCGACTTCCGGCGTCTGCTCGACAACAAGGACATCGATGCAGTAGTGATTTCCACGCCGGACCACTGGCATGCGATGATGACCATGCTTGCCTGCGCGGCCGGCAAGGACGTGTATGTAGAGAAACCCCTTACGCTGTTCGTGCGCGAAGGACGGTGGATGATCGAGGTCGCGAATCGCCACCAACGCGTGGTTCAGGTGGGCGTGCAGAACCGTTCCGGCCCGAACTTCCAGCGCGCCCGCCAGTTCGTGCAGCAAGGCAGGCTCGGTCGGATTGTGTCTGTACAGGACACCTTTTGCCGCAATCTTATGCCCGGCTTCGGCAATCCGCCCGACGCGGACCCGCCCAAGGAATTGGACTGGGATATGTGGCTGGGGCCGGCCCCCGCGCGAGCGTACAATCCCAATCGCGCGATCTATCACTTCCGCTGGATCTGGGACTACGCCGGCGGGCAGATGACCAACCTGGGCCAGCACTCGCTGGATATCGTGCAGTGGTTCACGGGCGCCAACGCGCCGAAATCGGTGTACAGCACCGGAGGCCGGTTCTACCTGAAGGACAACATGGAGACGCCGGACAACCAGGACGTGCTAATCGATTACGGCGATTTCACGGGCGTCTGCCAGTACAGAGAGGCCACTGCGGGACGGGCGGGGCTCGGGATGGGCGGCGTCATGTTCTTCGGGACCCGCGGCATGATGTCGGTGGGTCGCGGCGGATACGAGGTGTTCCCGGACCGAAAGGCCGATCCCTTCAACACCATGGCCCGCATGCTGGGCGGACACCCCGTGGGCGGTCCGCAACCAACGCAGGAACCGCAGGACCAGTTCTGGACCGAGAAGGAAAAGGACGACAGTGGCGACGGCACCAAGGACTACGTCCAGCACGCGCAGGACTTCCTCGAATGTATTCGCTCCCGCAGACAGCCTGTCGCGGACATCGCCAGTGCGCACGCCGTGGCGACCACGTGCCATCTGGCCAATATCTCCCTGCGAACGGGCCGCAAGATCACCTGGGATTCCAAGAACGAAGAGATCGTCGGCGACCGCGAGGCCTCCCGCATGCTGGTGCGCCCCTATCGCAGCCCGTGGGACAAGGAATTGCGCAACCTCAAGGTGAGTTGAGCCATGTACCATCGCAGAGAAATCCTCGTGTCGATAGGCGGGGCCCTGACGACGGCGGCGCTCGGCGGACCCCTTTTCGCCCAGGCGGCCTCGTCACCGAAACGGAATCGACTGGGCGTCTGCACCGATTCCTACTCCATTCGCCGCCGGGAGGACAGGAACATCGGTGCTCCGAGAGAGGGGTTTGCGGAGCCGCTGCGGTTTCTGGCGTACTGCCACGATCTCGGGGCCGGGGGCATACAACTGGAGATCGGCACACGGGAGGAGACCTACGCCTCGCGACTTCGCCGCCAAGCACAGGACTGGGACATGTTTGTGGAGGCGAGCATCCGGCTGCCGAGAGATCAGGCAGATCTGGATCGGTTCGAGGCCGAGGTCGTGACGGCCGAAAATGCGGGCGCCAGGGTGCTTCGCGCGGTCATGCCCAGTCAAGGGTCGGGCCGGCGATATGAGGCCTATGAGTCGGCCGACGAATTTCACGAGGCGCGGAAACGCGGCCGGCGGATGCTGGAGCTGGCGGAGCCGGCAGTGGCCCGTCGGCGCATACGCCTGGCCGTAGAGAACCACAAGGACGAGCTCATTCCCGAAAGGTTGGAGACCCTCAAGTCCATCAGCAGCGAATATGTAGGCGCGTGTGTAGATACCGGAAACGATATCTCATTCCTGGAAGATCCCATGGCGGTGGTTGAGGCATACGCACCGTGGGCGTTTTCCGTCCATCTCAAGGATATGGCGGTTCAGGAGTATGACGAAGGATTTCTCTTGGCGGAGGTGCCTCTGGGCGAGGGCGTGCTCGATCTGCCCAGAGCCGTCCAAATCCTCCGCAGCCGTCACCCGGAGGTGCGGTTCTGTCTGGAGATGATGACGCGCGATCCGCTGAAGATTCCGTGCCTGACTGATCGCTACTGGGCACCTATGGGTGATGTCCCCGGCAGGCATCTGGCCCGCACGCTGCGAATGGTGCGCACCCGCGGTCGCAAGGAGCCTCTGCCCCGGATCAGCCACCTGCCGCTGTCTGAGCAGGTTGAGATCGAAGACATCAATGTGAGGAAGTGCCTGGCCTATGCTGCCGGTTTGGTTTGCTAGGACGCGATTGTCTGAATGACAGATCAAAAAGGCCGCCAAGCGCAATTCCTTGACAGCCATCAATTTAGCATAGTGGGCAGGGGCGGATTTGAACCGCCGACACACGAATTTTCAGTCCATTACTCCGCGCGCAAGTGCTTCTTGAACAAGGTGTTATAAGCGTTTTTTGGGCGTATAACGAGGATTACAAGTGGTATACAAGTGGACGTACAAGTGACTTACATCGCGTAATCGCCCACCATGCGCCGCGCTTCACGGATGTAAATCATCCACGGCCAGCCGCCGTTGTCGGTGAATTCATCCTTCGGCAGGCCGTAAGGCGCCGTCTTCTTGCGGATAGCCTCAGGCACACGCGGATTGTTCGCCATGGTCCACAGGAGACCGCGGATGTAAGTCTCGTGTTCCTTCTCGATCTCGTGACGGCGCTCGTAGCTGGCTTCGGGATAATCCCAGTTCCCGCCCGGATGATCCGAGCCGACGGCGTGCATGTTGTTCCAGTCCACTTTCTTCTTCCCACCCGCGAGCGGCTCAATGAGCGCCGGCAAACGATCATCGCCTGCGTCGAAGTTACGCAGCAGCAATTCGTGATCAATCTCGCGATAGCCCGCGGGCTTCTCAATCGGAATGCGGAGCGTCGGATCGGTCGTCAGACAGACGCGATAGTTATAAGCCTGGATTTTTTTGTCGCCTTGACCGTTTTTCAGGTTTTCGATTTTGAACACTCTCGGCAGCAATCCGGACGTCATCCTATCCCCTTAAACAGCAGACACTTACACTCGCGAACTCCATGCTGGTATTTTGCCCCCTCTGAGGCTACAGTAGGCCCTTCGATTGGGCCTGGATCGCTCCCCACACCTCAGGAAGGGTACCATGGCAGACAACATAGAGATCGTCAATGCCGCCGCCTCACTGCTGATCCGAGCCGCCCTGCTCGCGGCGCGGTTCTCGGGACGGGTGCGCCATCGAAGCCTCAAACGCTTGGCCGGCCGGGACACCGACGCAAGAGCCAAAGAGATCCTCTTCCTGAAGGACCGGGTCTTCCAACTCGAAATGCAGGTCTCGATCCTGCAGAAACACCTGGGCAAGAAGGGCGAGAGTCCGCGGTACGATGTCCGTGAGAGACTGCTCATCCTCTGGCACATCGAGGCCTTCCAGATCCCCAGGCGAAAGGTCACCCGCTACTTCGGCATCGCCCGATCCACCCTCTACGCTGGCTGCACCAAATCGAGAAGGAAGAACCCTCCGGCACACCAGTGAACAAGACGCCAGCTGGATCGTCGAGGCTCTGGAGCAGGCTATGCAAACATATGGGGCACCGAAGCACATAATCTCCGATCAGGCCAGTGTCTTCACCGGCGACGTCTTTGCTGAACTCGTGAAACAATGGAATATGAATCCTCGCTTCAGAGCCGTAGGCAAACACGGCTCCATCGCCGTAACGGAGCGGATCATCAAGACGCTCCAATATGAATGGCTGCGATGCGTTGCGATCATCAAGGGATTCGATCACCTCGCATCCCTGTGCATCGAATTCCAACACTGGTACAACACCTGGAGCCCGCATATGACTCTGGAGGGTCTGCGACCGGATGACTTCCACTACGACCGTAAGCCGGAGGAACCGAAACGAGGCGAGAAGACCGTTCCGGGCAACATCGAGCGTCACGTGTTCACCGAGACACGAGCCACTGCTTATCGCCTGAAGATCGCGGCGTAGTTCCTGCTCCCTGGGTCTTGCGCTCGCGCTACGCCCTGAGTCCACCCAGATCTCCAATGACGACTGCTGACTGCCCTTCCCTAGCATGTCGAACTCGCTCGAACCTATACGCCTCTTGCTCCCGGGTCCCCTGCATGCCATCTCCGCAAACCGCTTTGCTCCCGAGTTTGGCCGCTCCAGAGTGGTCCGACGGCCGCTTGACAGGCACACGTTGCACCGACGCCGGCCCCGCCCCAAAAATGTCAACAAAAATTCTTTTGTACACAATAGCATACCTGGTAGTATATGTTATGGCGATGCACGGGACCGCGCTCTGTCAGACAAGGCCGTCGCATGGGAATGCAGGAACTTCGACGGCGCGGTGACGCAGTGTTTTTCGCTTCGGCTCGACGAGGCAGCGAGGGAGTTGTCGGGAAGGATGAGAGGAGAGGCGGTTGATACCGATAGGGAGGACTGAATGATGATGGTGCAACAGAGGTGCACATCGGTGGACGAACTCGCTCCACGGGCGCTGACCAGTGAAGCCCCGTGGGCGAGGAGCGGCGCTGTCATCAGACGAAACGGGTTTACCCTCATTGAGCTGCTTGTCGTGATCGCCATCATCGCGCTGCTGATGGCGGTCCTGCTGCCGGGTTTGCAGGGAGCGCGGATGCAGGCCAAGAACATCACCTGTAAGTCAAACATGAAGAGTTATGGCCTCGTGATGCAGTTGTACACAGGTGACTCGGACAATCGCTTGCCGGAGTCCTTCACCGCGATCTACTCCAGTGAGACGATCAGCAACGCGAGCGCTCTGGCGGGTGGGTGGAATCCCTCGGTGCCAGCGGAATACGATCTACGTCCGGACGGGACCTATATTCCTTATCTGCGCGACAACGTCAAAAGCAACATCTGCCCGGTGTTCCAGGACGTCTATCGCCAGAAATGGCCCGGTCGCGGAAGACTCGGCTTCACCTACAGCTTCAACTGGTGGCTCAATGCTGACAAGCCGATCATTTCCAAGATTACCATGGTGAAGCATGCCGGTCGGACCTTCTTCGCCGGTGAGGAGTGCATTTGGCAGATGAGCAGAGACGGGAACAGGATCAATGGGGCGATATTCAACGACAATTCTCTATGCACTTTTTGGAGCGGCGGCGCGAATCTAGCATGGGTGCGCGGCTTCAATCCCAGCGATCCTCCGCCCTATACCGATGCGTTTGGCGAGTATCACAGGGTGGGTATCCGCAAGATCCTCTCTGCCATGAGAGACGGTACTGAATGTGGCGGCGTAAGCAACGCTGTCTGCGTCGATGGTTCCGTACAGGAAGTGACCCCGTACGATACATTGCGGTATGCCATAGGGATCAAGTGACGTTGGAGAAGCTGCGTGATGATGTACATCGTCCTTAGGCCTGAGTTCTGACCGTAAGGCGCAGGGCACGAAGTCTCTGCAAGAGTGCCTCCGAAGAGGAATATAAGGAGTCTTGGCCATGTGGAAAAGACAAACGACGTTGCGGACGAGAGCGTTCACGCTCATTGAATTGCTGGTGGTGATCGCCGTGATCGCCATCTTGATGGCCGTCTTGATGCCGGGTCTGCAAAAGGCGAGAGACGCAGCCAGACGGATCAGTTGCGGGAGCCGATTGAGGCAATGGGGCACAGCCATCCAAATGTACACCAACGACAACAGCGGCGTGCTCATGGCGACGGTCATCAAGTGGGGCGGAAATCCCTATCCGCACTACATCAACCGCAAACCTCAGCAGCACAGCAAGAGCCGGGGCGCGACGATGTGGAACATCGCCGGCATCAATCCCTACATCGGGGCCTTCAGCACGCAATATGAGACCGACGGCGTGGTCAACGACATGGTCACGTGTCCCTCGTGCAGCGGGGAATTCATGCAGGAATGGATTCAGAGAGTCAACTGGCCCAACCATGACTTCGTCGAATTCGCGTACAGCTATTTCGGCAGGTCTGACTTGCTTCAGGACAACGAATGTAGTCTGAACGCCAGGAAGTCTTTGACGGGAAAGACGCTCACTGCGCGACAACTGCTGATGGCCGAGATTCTGAATCTGGACGTCAGCGACGGCGCGTATCGGTACAACCACGGTCGCAACGGCTGGTCGTGGAATGAGAGGAGCTTTGCCAGTCCGCAGGGGGCCGCTCATTCACCCAATCCAGCGGCGACGGGCCGCAGCCGACTGTTCGGGGACAATCACGTGGAGTGGAAGACCATCAGCATCGAACGCAATCTTCCGACCATGGACAACAGGTACGTCGACGAATGGAACGGACCCAACACCGGGTGGATTGGGACTGGGGATATGAGTTACTATTGAGGCTTCTGGGGGCACGTCTGTACGAAGCACGTCAATTCCTGACAACGACATCAGGCGCAATTGTCACACCACGCGTCCTTTCCTTGCACTTTACATTTGACTGTGGTCGCGGGAGGGAAACCGTAACCAACCACACGCAGAGATAACTCCGCTAGCACGAGCAGCGCAACCGGGACGACAATCACAGCGCCAAGGCGAAACAACCACAGACGCCAGCCCATGACGGGCTTGTGCGGTTCCCTTTGTCGGTCCTCAGGACCGATTCTCTGGCCCAGATGCCCCCGCTCCGTCGACGACCTATCCCCGGTTCTGTGAGGGCGATCGCTTCTCTCGTTGCGCAAAATGGGTTTCCTGGAGTTTACCCGACGTTTAGCACTCATTCCATCCAGCACCTTCCATTGCGTCCTCATCGCAGGGGAGCCGCGTCGCTCGAGAACCCGCTCATCTATGCACGCTGCGTCAACTCATCTGGAATTGAATAACTGCTGTTTATGGGCCGGCAAATGCACCGCCGGCTTCCTGCCACGATATTCTTGGCTGGTGGATAGCATTTGTCAATCGCCGTATGTGACCGTTCCATCGCCGCAGGTGGTCGCTTCTCACACTGCCTTTCTATGCCATGCGCCTCCACATTTAGCAGGACGTCCCACAAGCGGGTCGATAGTCGATAGGGACAGAAGCCTATTGACGGTGTCGCCTGAGGTGCTACTATGGAACACAGGTGGAATAACCTCTCCGCCGGTGCCAATGGCCATGGCATCCTGACAGAGAACATATGAATGGTATGAGAAGGAATCAATTCAAAATGCAATATCTGCTGGCTGTAGTATCGCTATGGATGGGTGCGAACGGGTTCGCGGCCCCGCCAAACCAGGACCTTTCCTCCGAGTCTCTTCGGGTCGTCCGCATGCGTTGCGAGCACCAGGACCGGCCTCTGGGCATCGATCATCCGGCTCCCCGCCTGAGTTGGACCCTGGAATCGGCCGTCCGCGGACAAAAACAGACGGCCTACCGCATCCTCGCTGCCGACAGCGCAGACGCATTGCAGGCGGATCGGGGCACGTTGTGGGACAGTGGAAAGGTAGTCTCGGAGCGAAACATCGACAACGAGTATGCGGGCAAGCGATTGATCTCCGGACAGCGTGTGCACTGGAAGGTCATGGTGTGGGACCGAGACGGCC
>Ga0315287_10006529_pt1 | contig 11625 bp, 10 predicted proteins | sample YL17G11_0_MG_FD_205037 | JGI IMG/M metagenome (GOLD analysis project Ga0315287, IMG submission 205037) | Sediment microbial communities from Yellowstone Lake, YNP, Wyoming, USA - YL17G11_0 | ecosystem: Environmental > Aquatic > Freshwater > Lake > Sediment | place: USA: Wyoming | collected...
GGCCTCCCAAGAGGTGCCGTAATCGCCGCGCAGCACGGGCACCTGGATTTTCTTTTTCTCGATCTGCGCATCGATGTCATCCCAGAACTGCTTGTGCGAAGCATTCACCAGGCGCGGGTACTCCCAGCCCTGGGCGTTATAGGCTGCTACGGTGGCTGCTTTGAGGGCGGGCAGCTCCGGTGAATTGAGCGCCAGGTCGCCATAGCAGCCCACCAGCCCCAACGCATCAAAGGGATATCTTTCACCCAATGCTTCATAGCGCGGCAGGGTATCCTGGTGCAGGGCCTGGTTGGTGGCTTCGACACCTTTTAGAACAAAAGCGCCTTCAACATAATCCTGGTTGCGCAGGCGCACCAGCACCCGGCTGCCATCTGGCCCTTCCCAGAAGTACATTGGCGGCTCTTCCAGGCGCCTCGCCCAGGGGGCTTCATAAGGCAGGAGCGAGCGCAGCATGTGCTTCACACCGCTGCCCGCCAGAAGGGTGGCGACAACCCAGGCTGCCGTGGGCGTCTCCTGGATATTGGCATAACGATCATCCAGGCCGTGCTGCCGCGCCAGCCGCCGGGCCGGGTAGAACGAGCGGATGATCTCTTCCAGGCTCATATCGCCGAAGAGGGTCATATTGAAGACCGGGTTGAGCGTCAGTGTGCCGCGGCGGAAATGATCGATCAACCGCTCCACCTGGTCGGGATAATGCTGAAGAAAGAAGTCGACTTCGCGGGCGTGCACCAGGTTGTAATGGTTGCGGTTCGGCTTGCAGGCTTCCACCATCTGGTCAGCTACATCCAGCTCGGCTTTGAGCAGGGCGGCATCGTCAGCGCAGCTCGCTTCCACGGAGTCGTAAGCCCACAGGTAATCGGAGCAAACATCGCTGAGCAGGTACACCGTCCATGGGCGAAAACGGCCGATGTCTATCTCCATCTGCAGCGCATCTTTCCCGATCTCTAAGCGCAGGCGTGCCCGCTTAGCCCCTGGAACCTCAGGCCACAGCAACGGCGCGTATCCCCGGTATTGACCCTGCCCAGGGGCAATGGCCAGGATGGTTTCGGTTTCTTTCCCGGGTGCCCGGATGTGCAACAGACCGGGTAGAACCTGGCCGGACTTGTTTTCCAGGCGAAGCTCCAGCCACTGGCATAATTCGCCGGCATGATGGCTGAAAAACAGGGTTTCCCTGGCAGCAATGATACGCACAGAAGAACCTGGCATTTTTTCCTCCTGGAGTTTGCCCAATCACACAAGATTACTTACAATAGTATAGCATGCCAAGAGGAAGGAACTTATGAATGAAAATCTAGCAAAGACCGCCTTGCTCATCATCGACGTTTGAATCTTGTTCCAACCGAGAACTTAAATTACCACCAACCCTCTTTGAATCCCCGATCTCACGGCCTCCGTGCGATTTGTGACGCCCAGCTTGGCGTAAATGGCTGAGACGTGAAATTTCACCGTGTGCTCGCTAATCCCGAGCGCCAGGGCGATTTGCTTGTTCGCCAGACCCTGCGCCAGGGATTGCAGCACTTCAAACTCGCGCGCCGTCAGCGGGTCATCCAAAGATTCACCCGTCTTCCCTTCCAGGCCTTGTCTTCGAAGAGCTTTCGACATCAGCGCCGGTGTTCCCACCAGCAAGCCCTCGTTCAGGGCCTGGACGGCAGCGATCAATTCCAGTCCAGAGGTATCTAAAGAGACAATGCCCCAGGCGCGCCAGGGAAGCCGGGAAAGGTCTGGGACAGATTGGAGGTCGTCCGTCATCCAAAGCAAGGCAGGCGGCTCCTGCATGGATGCCACCGCCTGCCTTAACTCAGTCAAGGCCGGCATATCGCCTGCCAGAAGGATCACGTGGTATTCGTGGGCGGCCTCTTCCAGCTCTGCCAGAGAACGAGACTCGCCGATCACCTCCAAGCGCTCATCTACCTGGAGCAGGAGGCGCAAGCCCGCCCGCATCGCTGCAGAAGAGGCAACCACCCACACACGAATCACTAGACAACCTCCACTTGAACAGCCTCATTTACAAATTGCTCTGCCAGATAGGCTGGAATAGCAATTCCCTGGTCGCCACCCAAGATCAGGGTGTTGAGACCAATCACCTTCCCGGCCGCATTCACCAATGGACCGCCAGAATTGCCCGGAGCGAGCTGGGCATCAGTACGCAGAATGGGCACCATTGAGCGTGGTCCACGCGTTTGCGCCATACCCAACGCACCCAGCACGCCCACTGTGATAAATCCAACCTGGCCCCAGGGGTGCCCAACTGCAAACACCAACTCCCCAATTCTAATTTCTAGCTCAGTGGCAATCTGGGCTGCAATTAAGCCATCCGCATCGATCTTCAACAGCGCCAGGTCAATTTCTGGCTCATGCCTGAGCACCTGGGCAGGAAACTCTCGCCCATCGTATAAGATGATCCGCGGGGTATGTTGATTGACCACATGAGCATTCGTTAGAATCATACCATTGTTTCGCCAGATAACCCCTGCACCGAAGCCATGCCGGTGTCCCTGGACAACCACCAGACTGCGCTGCACAGCTTCGATTGTTTCTGAAAACGCTCTGTTCACCTCATCCCCAAAAAACGAAGCAGTACGCATCCCTACTCCTAATCCATCTTCAGCACCTTCTGAACCACACAACTGAGCAGAAGGGGCTGAAGTAGGCATGTGCTTATTTCCTCTCACCGATAACGACCGTCAAGGTCATCCGCTGCCCGCCGCGCAAAATCTCCACCTGCGTCGGGCTGCCCACGATACTGCCAGAAAGGCGGCTTACAAGCTCATCCGGGTCTGAGATGGGACTGCCTGCCAGGCTGACCAGGATATCACCCACCATCAATCCACCGGCTGAGGCCGGGCTGTTCTTTTCCACGCCGACCATCAACAATCCCAGTTCCTGCTGGCGGCCAAGCGCTTGTTGAACCTCATCCGATAATTCTACCGGCTGGCTGCGTACGCCCAGATAGCCGCGCTTCACGCGCCCGTGCTGCGCAAGCGAGTCCGCTATCTGCCAGACCAGGCCAGCGGGGACGGTTAACGCCATACCATGGGCCAGGCCGGATGTGTTCATTCCTACCACGCCTCCGGCTGCGTCGATCAGGGGACCGCCGGAGAATCCTGGATAAGGGATCGTATCCGTACGCAGGTAACGCTCGAGCAAGGCACCGCGCCGCGTGCGCACCGGCCCGCCAACGGCGGACACCACACCCAGGCTGGCCTCGATACCGTTCGGGCTGGGCCGCCCCAAGGCAAGTACTAACTGCCCGATACGCGCTTCCTGGGTGACTGGCTCAGCCGCTACAGAAGCCGCCCGAACCAGATGCAACACCGCCAGATCGGTGGTTGGGTCGCGCCCAGACACACTCGCCCCGACCTCTGTGCCATCCTCCAGCAGCACCGTGATTCCTTCATCGACCTCCACAACGTGGTTAGCTGTAACCACCCAGTCTGGAGCGTAGACAATACCGCTGGCAGGCATGCGATGGCGGGCATTGACCAGCACCGTTGCGGCGCCGGCTTTGGCAACTGCATCTGCCATCGCTTCTGAGAACTTCACCAAAGGATTAAAATCTTGGGACATAAACATAACCTCCAATGTCGAAATTGTTAATTTTAGTTGGAAAACGAGTAACCGTTCTTACACTCCCATTTTCCCAGATTATCCCGACTTCTGCATCACCCATCCAGCCAGTTCTCGACCTGGAAATTTGGGTAGGGAAGATTCCGGGTATCCACCACGGGTAATCCTGGAGAGCCAAGATTCCCTGTGATACAATAAGCCGCAATAAATTCCCGGAGGGCCGAATGAGTGAAGAGAAGAAGAAACGATTAGCGGTGGAGGATGATATCGTCGTCACGCTGTCCTACACCCTTAAAGTAGATAACAAAGTGGTCGATTCGTCAGATGAAGGCGATGATTTGCAGTTCATCCAGGGAGCGGGAGAGATTCTCCCGGCACTCGAAGAGCAGCTCTACGGACTGATGGTTGGGGATGCCAAACAAGTGACGCTGCAGCCAGTTGACGGCTATGGAGAAGTTGATCCCGAGGCCTTCGCTGAAATCCCCAAAGATGAATTTCCGGCTGAGATCCCCTTAAAAGCAGGGAGTGAACTCGAGCTAAAAGACGAGGATAACGAAGTACACTATGCACGCATCGATTCGGTGGGCAAAGAGAATGTAACCCTGAATTTCAACCACCCCCTTGCAGGCAAGGAGCTGGATTTTGCTGTGCGGGTGGTGGCACTGCGCCTGGCGACCGCCGAAGAACTGGATCACGGACATGTGCACGCTGCATCGGAGCATGAGTAAACAGAACCTATGAAAATTTTTGTACCTGGACGGATTTGTTTATTTGGCGAACACTCTGATTGGGCTGGTGGCTACCGGCGCATCAATGCCCAAATCGAGCAGGGCTTCACGTTGATCACTGGCACCAACCAGGGCATTTACGCAGAGGTCTCCACCCACCCCGACTCGCTGGTCATCACATCCACCACTCCAGATGGCGAGCGGCAAGGCCCTTACGAAATTACGATGAAGGCCGAGCGGCTTCTGGAGGAAGCACAACGGGGCGGTTTTTGGAGCTACATCGCTGGCGTGGCTTACCAGGCTTTGACCCACCACCATGTGCGCGGACTGGTGATCGATAATTATAAGACTGACCTGCCCATCAAGAAGGGCCTTTCTTCCTCAGCGGCGATCTGCGTCCTGGCAGCGCGGGCTTTCAACCGCCTGTACGATCTGAAGCTGACGGTGCGCGGTGAAATGGAGCTGGCATACCAGGGCGAGATCACCACCCCCTCTCGCTGCGGGCGCATGGACCAGGGCTGTGCATTTGGCAACCGCCCCGTGCTGATGGTCTTCGACGGTGACCGGCTGGAAACGCAGGAGTTTAGGCCGAAAGAAGATATGTACTTCGTCCTGGTTGATCTACAGGCGCAAAAAGATACCATGCGCATTCTCTCGCGCCTGAACCGCTGCTTCCCGGTGGCCGAGAATGAGGTCGAGCACGGCGTGCAGGAGCTGCTGGGGCCGGTCAACAAGCGGATTGTCCACCAGGCGATTGAGGCGATCAAAGTCTCCGATGCTGAACGCATTGGGGGGCTGATGACGGAAGCCCAAGCATTCTTCGACCGCTATGCAACCCCGGCTTGTCCAGAGGAACTGACCTCACCCGTACTACACAAAGTTTTAAACTACGAACCGCTCAAACCGCACATTTGGGGCGGCAAGGGAGTGGGGTCACAGGGGGATGGTACCGCTCAATTCATTGTCCGCAGCGCGGCGGACCAGCAAGCCGTGATGGAAATCCTGGAGCGCGACCTGAATATGGACTGCTACCGCCTGACCCTGCGGGCTGGCAGCCGGGTACGCAAGGCGGTCATCCCTGCCGCAGGATTTGGCACGCGGCTCTTCCCTGCCAGTAAGGCGGTGAAGAAGGAACTTTTCCCCATAATTGACCGCGATGGCATCGCTAAACCGGCCATTCTGTATATTGTGGAAGAAGCCCTGGCGGCGGGCATCGAAGAGGTCTACATTATCATTCAGCCCTCCGACTTGCAAGATTTCCAGGATTTCTTCAATCACCAGGTCTCGGTAGAGAATTACAACAAGCTGCCGCGTCACTTCCAGGACTATTCCAAACGCATCCTGGAAATCGGCCAGAAGGTGCATTTTATTTTCCAGGAGCTTCAGGAAGGTTTTGGCCACGCGGTGTACTGCACCCGCGAAGCCATCGGTGATGAACCATTCTTGCTGTACCTGGGCGATCACCTGTATCGCTCGGATACCGAAAAATCTTGCACGCAGCAACTGGTCGAAGCCTTTAACCAATCTGGCGTCAGCATCCTGGGATTGCGGCGCACGCCAGAGTCCCAAATCCATAATTTTGGCACGACCACCGGAGCCTGGATCGAGCCTGAACGGCTGCTCAACGTGACCGAGTTCGCTGAAAAGCCCACGATCGACTACGCCCGGATGAACCTGCGCGTTCCAGAGATGCCCGAGGATGAGTACCTGACCGTTTTCGGGCAGTACATCATCAAACCGCAGATCTTTAACTACCTGGAAGAACATACCCGGCATAACGTACGCGAACGCGGTGAATTTCAACTCACCTCGGCGCTGGACCGCCTGCGCCAGGAGGACGGATTCCAGGGGCTGATGATCGACGGCAAGCGCTTCGATATCGGCATCCCGGAGTATTATTTGGAGACGCTGCGAACATTCCGTGAGTCTTGAGGTGTGGAATACAAAACAACACGGAGGCGCGGAAGCAGGCTGAGTTTTCTCAAAAAATCCTCTTTGTCCTCTGCGTCTCAACGTTTAGAAAGGATTGACTAAGTTGGCCAGAGGGCGATCCGGAAAGTTTCGCCGGATATCGTGTGGGGTGGTGCTGGGATTGATGGTACTCTGCCTGGTGGGGGCAGGGATTTCCGCCTGGAGCAACCGCTCCCTGCCCCAGGGGCCAGAGGCGCTGGACAGCTTCGATCCACTTGATAAGACCCGACTTGAAGAGACACTGCACTTAAAATCTACCTTGGGCGAGGCAGTCTGGCCTGGGCTGGGGCAGGCCAACATCCCGGTCAGCCTGCACAACCAGCAGTATTCCTTCCTGACCGGCTATCCAGGCAGGCCGCCCGTCGATTGGGAGGTTGTGCCGGGGGAAGAGTTTGCCGGGCAGCCTTATTACCGAAAAATCGATGAAGAAGCGCAGAACTTTGCCATTCAGGTCGGCGATACCTGGGTAGCCGGCATGGCAACCAAGTCAGAGGTCGACCGCTTCATCGTCGAGCTTTTCCGGGGCTTCTTGCCACCTGTGATCGAACAGATCTTCCCCTACCGGCTTCTGCTCCAGCCCACTGAGGTGCAGATCGGCGGCGTGCTGCACGAGAGCTTTCACGTCTTTCAGGCGCAGAATGTCCCTGCCCGGCTGGAGGCGGCAGAAAAAGCGCATCGCCTGGGAGAGAGGTACTGGAGCGCTGATTCAAAAGCCATCGACCTGTGGAAAGAGGAGATGAACCTGCTGGCAGAGGCTTTAGAGGCGGAACCTGATGAAGAAGCGGCTGAACTGGCCAGGCAGTTCCTGGCTCACCGCCAATCACGCCGCCAGCAGACAGGCTTAGCCCCGGAGATGATCGAATATGAGCGCCTTATGGAATGGGAGGAGGGGATAGCAAAATATGTGGAGCTGGAGTTCCTGCGGCAAGCGTTTGAAACGCAAGATTACCAGTCCCTCCAAGCGATGAAAAACGATCCTTCTTTCAAGGCTTACCAGACCTTCGAACAACGCTGGAAGCAGGAAATCATCCAGATGAAGCTCTCAGCCAACCAGGAAGGTGAAGTCAGCTTCTATCAGACCGGCATGGCGCAAGCTTTCCTGCTGGACCGGCTGGGGCCGGGATGGAAGACGAGTGCTTTCGGTGAGAACCTATTCCTGGAAGATTTGCTCAAAGAAGCCCTATCAAAATAAATCCACGCTATGTCCTCCTTTCCCGCTGTCTCTGTCCTCCTACCCTGCTACGACGCTGCCACCACCCTCGAAGAAGCCCTGGCGAGCCTGGAAGCACAGACTCTCACAGACTGGGAGGTAATCGCCGTCGACGATGGCTCCACTGACACCACGCTGAAGATCCTGCAGGAATGGAGCCGAGGCGATGGGCGCTTTCGGGTGCTGGAGCAACAACATGGGGGTATCATCGAAGCGCTTAACGCGGGCCTGGCGGAATGCCGGGGAATGTATGTAGCCCGCATGGATGCCGATGACCGCTGCCATCCGGAAAGGCTGGCAATGCAGAAGCGGTTTCTCGGTGAACACCCTGAGATTGCATTGGCGGGCTGTTTGGTTGAAGGCTTTCCGGCTGAACAGGTTCGCGAGGGTTTTCGGATCTACATGGATTGGCAGAATTCGCTGGTGAACAATGCCGATATCCGCCGCGAGATGTTCATCGAAAGCCCATTCGCCCATCCCAGCGTGATGTTCCGCAGAGAATGGGTCGAACGGGTGGGAGGTTACCAGGAACACGGCTGGCCCGAAGATTATGATCTTTGGCTGCGGCTGTACCTGGCAGGAGCGCACTTTGGCAAAGTGCCCCAGGTGTTGTTAGAATGGCGTGAGACTCCCCAGCGCCTGACGCGCACCGACAGCCGCTATGCACTGGAGAACTTTTTACGCCTCAAAGCCCAATCCCTGGCGTACGGTCCCTTACAGGGGCGGGAGGCGGTTTTCATCTGGGGCGCGGGAATGATGGGACGCCGCCTGGGAAAGCAGCTCCAAAATCAGCAGGCCCCGCTGGCAGCTTATATCGACATCGACCCAATGAAGATCGGACATACGCGCCGCGGGCTGCCCATCCTGGCGCCGGAGGAACTGCTGGAGTGGTGGAAGCGATATTCAAACCCCATCCTGCTGGCGGCAGTCGGAGCGCGCGGGGCACGTCCCCTGATCCGGGAACGGTTGGAGGAATATGGGCTGAACGAAGGAAAGGATTGGCTCTTTTGCGCATGAGAGGTTATCAGCGCACCTTTTAAATCTAAATCATTAAGCAACGAGGATAAAGATGGATTTCACTGAACTCATTAAACCGGGAATGACATTTGAGGAGATTTTCGAGGTCAAGGAACAACACCTAGCCAGCCATATTGGCTCAGGCGCAGTGCGAGTCCTGGCTACCCCCTGGCTGATCGGTTTTATGGAAAGGGTTTCACACCGCCTGATTGCCCAACACCTACCCACAGGGTACTCCAGCGTGGGGGCTGAGGTCAATATGCGCCACCTGGCGCCGACACCCTTCGGAGGCAAGGTGCGCGTGCAGGCGGAGGTGTTCTCGATTGAAGGCTCTAAGGTCACCCTGAATGTTCAAGCCTGGGACGAGACCGAACAGGTGGGCACCTGCTCACACCAGCGCTATATCATCGATGAGGCACGGTTCCTGAAACGGGTTGCGGCAAAGACCGGCAACCCTTAATTCCAACGATCCTCACCGCCCAATGGGCGGCGTTCAATATCGCAATCCAACAAAGACTATTACCGCCTGGCCAGCAGCGAGGCGTAAATGCCCAGGCCAATCCCAACCAAGAGAATCACCCCTCCGAGGATGGCCAGCACAGGTGAGCGCCCGGGGCTTTCGGGGATTACCGCCGTTTCGACGATCTTTTCAGAATTTTCCTGCGCACCGAAGGAGATATAGGTTTCGTCGCCGCCTTTGAGCTTGAAGACGCGGCTCAACTCGGTGGTCGGGTTATAACCATCGGGGATGGCCACAGTAATGTTGTATTCCCCTTCGGTCAACTCTACAAAGCAGTTGTAACCTTTTTCTAGCTCCAACTCCGCCGGGCAAGCCGGGTCAGCTTCGAACTGAGTATTGGCAGTCTTGGAGATCGTTCCCGCTTTGTTGCTCATACTGATCGCCCCGCCTGGGATGACTGGCTCATCTGCCTGGCGCAAAGAATCGCCGTTGCGATCGTTATAGAGAAAAGCATAGACATTGGCGGTGCCCGATCGGGGTGTGGCGGTTGGTAAAACCGGCAGAGGGGTTGGACTGGGACCAGGCGTATCGGTAACCAGCGCAGGTCCAGCCAGGCCAATCAGCATGACTTGCCCTGGCTGAAGCGTGGCATCCTCTGCCAACTTGTTCAATGAACGAAGCTGGTCGAGGGTCACCCCCGTGATAGCTGCGATCCGCCACAGGGTATCGCCTACTTGGACTATATACAAGATCCGTCCATCCGGACCTGGCGTTGGTGTTGGAAAAGCGGTCAGTTGGGCTGGCGGCGCGGCCTGGACAGGCAGGCGCACCGCCAGGAGAACCAGGGCGAGAAAGATCGCAACCGGGATAAAACGTTTGTAAGAAGAAGTGGACATCGTATCGTGATTATACTGTATAGCAGGGGATGAAGCGTAAACCTAAGTGCTGCGGATATCGATTCTGCGCAGGAAGGACAAAGCCAGGAGCGCCAATAAATTGAAGCCCACCGCGGCCAGCGCGTTGAAAAGGATAGTCTGAGATGAGCCTATCTCAAAAAACCTGGGAGCCAGCCAGGCTCCGGCGGCACGCCCTAACGAGATCAGGGCGATATTGGCGGCGAGCAAAGTGGCGCGCGCTTCGGGCAAGATCTCGCTCATCAGGGGCAGGCTGCTGACGATGGTGAACTCAAAGGTCAGGTAGAACAGGATCAAACAGGCTACTGCGCCGGCAAGGCTGGAGCCCAAGGCCGCTAAGGCCAGGGCAGCGGCACAATTGGCTAGAAGACCAAAGGTAACGGCACGGACTTTCCCCAGGCGGTCCACCACCCCACCCACCAGCGCCTCACCACCAAATTCGGCTAACCCGATCCCTATGGCGACCAGGCCCAGCGCAACCAACTCGAACCCGAAGGTGCCCTCCATCCAAATGCCAAACACCAGGTTTACAACTTCGTTGGCGATCGTGAAAGAGACGCCCATGGCCAATCCGATCAAGGCCAGGGGCGAAGCCAGCACCGTGCGGAAGTTCACCCACAGGTTGGGATTTAACCGAGAGACGGGGGGATCAGCAGGCAGCAAGCGCGCCAGGCCGACCAGCGCCAACAGACCTAGACCCGCCAGCCATGGAAAGGGACTGGTCCATCCCCAGCGGGAGATCATGAGACCCGCCAAAGGCACGCCCAGGATGAAACTGAGCGACCAGCTCAATTCGGTCAGGGCCAAGGGCAGGCCGCGTTTCTCATAGGGCACTCGATCTCCCAGATAAGCTTGCATGGATGGAATAAAGACCAGATAACCGCCTGTGGAAAGGAAAAGTGCGACCAGAAAAGTCCAGAAAACCGGGTAAATGGCTACAAGGGTTACCCCGACCACAAATAAGGTCGTTCCCAACAACATACCTGTTTTCCGACCTCGTGAATCTGCCACTACCGCCAGAAACGGACTGAGAGCGCCGGAGGCGGAGCGGATGGATAGTGCGGTTGAGATTTGTGTCAGATCCACTCCCAGGCCGCGCATGAAGAACGGCAGGAAGGGGTAAACCATCCGGTGCATGGTATTGAAAACCAGCCGCGTGGCAATAAAAGCAAGGATCTGGAGGAAAAGGGGGCGGTTCAATTTGTTTTGAGCCAGCGCGCTACCCACCAGACAGCCAACAGGGCGAGCAGGAACAGGCTGATGAAATAAACCTGGATGAGACGCGCTTCGGACGAGAAAATGGGCGACCCGGGGTGCATGATGTTTTGCACGCCAGCAACAGCGTAAAACAGTAAGCCGCAAAAAATAATGTTCCCTGCGGCTGTCCAGGATGGCTTTCCTACCAAGGACAGGCCAATCTGGAGGATCAACCCACCAGCAGCGAAGGCCAGGGCCAGGCGCCAGCGCGGCTCGGCCAAGAACAAGCCATTCCAGTTGGCCTGCATAGCCCAAAGCGAAAGCGGCAGGTAGGTGATCCAAAAGATCACCCCGGTACGTCCCAAGGCACAAGACCAGGCGTAAAAGACTTCCCGCCGGGTGAGCAGCCCCACCAGCCCCAATATACCAGCCGCCACAAAGGCTGCCAGCGCTGCCCAGACCCAGGCGCCGTGCAGATACACCACGCGTACGTGCGCACCCAGAGCCTTCTCTGCCGGTCCAAGGGCCGTCAGGAGAGCGATGGCGAGGAGGGTGAATAGC
>Ga0315287_10006530_pt1 | contig 11624 bp, 11 predicted proteins | sample YL17G11_0_MG_FD_205037 | JGI IMG/M metagenome (GOLD analysis project Ga0315287, IMG submission 205037) | Sediment microbial communities from Yellowstone Lake, YNP, Wyoming, USA - YL17G11_0 | ecosystem: Environmental > Aquatic > Freshwater > Lake > Sediment | place: USA: Wyoming | collected...
GGTTGGGGCTCGCGGTGGTGTACGGGATCGTCAAGATGCACCGCGGCGACATCACGGTCGAGTCGAACGCCGACGCGCTGCGCGGGCCGACCGGGACCGTGTTCCGGATCAAGCTCCCGCGCCGGGAGCAGCAGGAAGGAACTACGGCAGTGGGGCAGGCGGTGATGCAATGAAGGAGACCCTGCGCGTCCTGGTCGTCGACGACGAGATCGGCATGCGGCTCGCGGTGGAGCGCGCGCTGCGGAGCCATGTGGTGCCGCTCCCGGAGCTGGATCTGGACGTCAGCTTCGAGATCGCCCAGGCCGGCAGCGGGGAGGAGGCGCTCGAGCTCATCGAGGAGAAGTCGCCGCAGATCCTCCTGCTCGATCACAAGCTGCCCGGCATTTCCGGCCTCGACGTGCTCGAGCGGGTCTCAGGCGAGGGCGCGGACATGCTCACGATCATGATCACCGCGTACGCCTCGCTCGGTACCGCCATCCAGGCCACCAAGCTCGGCGCGTTCGACTTCCTGGCCAAGCCGTTCACACCCGAGGAGCTGAAGGCGGCGCTGCGCAAGGCCGCGCGACACTACGTCGTCCAACGCCAGGCGCAACGGCTCGCCGAGGAAAAGAAGCAGATCCGGTTCCAGTTCCTTTCGGTGCTCGCGCACGAGCTCAAGGCGCCGCTCGCCGCGATCGAGGGGTACCTGTTCATCCTCCGCGACCGGCTCGCCGGCGACGATCCGGCCGCGTACGACAAGGTCGTGTCCCGGTCGCTGACCCGCGTCGAGGGGATGCGGAAGCTGATCCTCGACCTCCTCGACCTCACGCGGATCGAGTCCGGACAGAAGAAGCGCGAGCTGTGCCCCGTCGACCTCGCCGAGAGCCTGCGGGCGTGCATCGAGACCGTGCAGCCGGCGGCGAGGGAGCGTGGCGTCGCGGTGGAGCTCCTCACGCCGGGGTCGTTCCCGCTCACGGCGGACAAGGGCGAGCTCGAGATCGTCCTGAACAACCTGCTGTCGAACGCCGTGAAGTACAACCGCGACGGCGGCCGCGTCGACGTGCGCATCGAGCCGCGCGGCGCCCAGCTCGTCCTCTCCGTCGCCGACACCGGCATCGGCATGAGCCCCGCCGAGTGCGAGAAGCTGTTCGGCGAGTTCGTGCGCATCAAGAACGAGCAGACGCGCAACATCCCGGGATCGGGGCTCGGCCTGTCGATCGTGAGGCGCCTCGCGCGGCTGTACGGTGGCGACGCGATCGTCTCGAGCGAGAAGGGTGTCGGCACGACCTTCGCCGTGACCCTCGACCGCGAGCCCGCAGCGGGCTGACCGTTCTCGTCGAAACCTTCGGTAGCCGGCGGCCCGTAAATAAGGGTTTGGCGGGTTCGTTCTGTGGGGCAATACTTGCCCAACGACAAAGGAGGACACATGGAGGACCGCAAGCTGGCCGAGCTCATCGACATCGCGATCCAGCGAGAGATCGAGGCGTACGATTTCTACATCGGGTTGAAGGCCAAGGTGCACGACGCGGCCGCCGAGGACGCGCTCGATTCCCTGGCAAGGGAAGAGAAGAAGCACCGGGCGTTCCTCGAGGAGTACAAGGCGGGCAAGCTCGGCGCCGACGCGCTGCGCCTCACGCAGGTGATCGACTACAAGATCGCAGAGCACCTGGAGAAGCCCGACCCGGACAAGAACCTGGAGAGCCAGGACGTCTACCTCGTCGCCGCCCACCGGGAGCAGAGCTCCTGGGCCTTCTACACGGAGCTTGCCGCCGTCCACCCGGAAGGCCCCGCGCGGGAGATGCTGCTGCGCATGGCCAACGAGGAGAAGCGGCACAAGGAGAAGGTCGAGTACCTCTACTCGAACACGGCGTTCCCGCAGACCGCGGGCGGCTGAGCGCCGTCCGCCGGCGCCTCAACCCGTCCGCCCGCCGTGCGCCTTGAGCCGGACGAGGTCCTTGGGAGTGTTGATGTTCGGCAGCTCGTCGATGCCCAGCGAAGCGAGCTCCACGAATGCGAAGTCGTGTTCCGCGTACAGGACTCGCACCTGACGCTCTCCGAGATCGAGCAGGCGCTCGATCGTCGGCAGCAGCCGGCGGCGGTACGCGCCGAAGAGCGGCTCGATGTAGCCGTTCGCGTGGATGGGGATCGCGCCGTCGCGCCCAGCTGCGGCCTCGAGCAGGTGCTCGACGAGCTTCATGGGCGGCCGCGGGATGTCGCATGCGACGACGAAATTGAGATCGTTCTTCGCGCGGGAGAGGCAGCTCGCGAGCCCCATCATCGGGCCTATGTCCGGCCGCGCGTCCACGACGATCTCCGCGTCGAGGTACGACCATCGATCTGGTTCATCGACACCGACGAGGAGCTGATCGAAATGCGGCCGAAGCGCCGCGCAGAGGTGTTCCAGGAGCGGCACGCCGTCCAAGAGGAGCGACCGCTTGTCGAACCCCAACCTGGTGCTCGAGCCGCCGGCGAGGACGATCGCCCCCGCCGGCTCGGTCCGCTCGTTGGAGAGGTCGTTCAAGTCAGACTATGCCTCCTTGGGCATCTCCTTCTTGAAGACTAGGTAGTACACGAAGCCGACGAACACCATGCCGCCGACGATGTTGCCCAGCGTGACCGGCGCGAGGTTCCAGATGGCGAACTGCGCCCATGTGATGTTCGCGCCCATGAAGATGCCCGCCGGGATGAAGTACATGTTCGCCACGCTATGTTCGAAGCCGGAGGAGACGAACGCCATGATCGGGAACCAGATGCCGAAGAACTTCCCGATCATGCTCTTGGAGGAGAACGCCAGCAGGATGGCGACGTTGACGAGGAGGTTGCACGCGATCCCCTTCATGAACGCCGACCACCAACCGGCAGCGCCTTCGGCGATGTACGGCAGCACCTTGGCCTCGGCGATGAGCTTGGCGTTCTCACCGGCCGGCGTGAGCAGGGCCCCGCCGCCCTTGCACAGCGGCCCCACGGACATCAGGTACGCCCAGAAGATCGAGCCGACGAAGTTCCCGATGTAGACGAACACCCACACGAAGAGGATGCGCGCCCAAGTCGTCCGCTTGTTCAGGACCGCCACCGGCATGAGCATGCAGTCGCCGGTGAACAGCTCCATGCCCGTGAGGACGATCGCGATGAGTCCGACCGGGAAGACCGAGCCGGCGATCAGCGATTTCAGGCCCGGAGTCGCGATCCCGGTCCCGCACACGGTCGCGAGCGCCGCGCCGACGGCGATGAACAGGCCCGCCATGAACGAACGCGTCAGGAGGTTCGGGAGAGGGAGCGCAGCCTTGTACGCACCCGCCGTGCAGCAGGTCTGGACGATCTCGACCGGTTTGTTCGACATCTCGTCGTTCTCCTTTCGCCCTCTGTCACGAGGGCCGCATTCGTCGCGTCTCGGGCGCACCCCGTGAGGGGCACTGCGCCGTCCGTCAGCCCTTCCGCGCGATCATGTTTTGCACCTGGGTCGTGATCTCCTTGGGGGAGAGCGGCTTGTTGACACGCATCGCCGCCGGGATGGCGAAGATGTCGAACACCTCCGCGCCCGCGTCGAGGATGGAGGACATGAGCATCACGGGGATTTCATGGTGTTCCTCATCGAGCCACCGCGCGAGGTGCAGTCCCGAGTCGGCCTCCTCCATCATGATGTCCAGGATGATGCCGTCCGGCCGCTCCGACGCCGTGAGCTTCTTCCCCTCCGCCGCGGACGACGCGCAAACGACCCTGAAACCTGCCGGTTTCAGCGAGATCTTGCACAGCTCGTGCACATCGGAATCATCATCGATGACCAGAATCGTCTTTTGGGTCGTCATGGCTCCGTCCTCCCTAGCCGACGAGTGCGTCGAATTCGCTCCTGAACTTCGTGACCATCGCCTGGATCGGCATCGCGAACGCCTCGCCCGTCGGGCACAGCGTCGTGCCGCGGATCGTCTGGCATATCCGCAGCGCCATGTCTACATCTTCCTTGGTCCCGCGGCCGGCTATGATCCGGGTCAGCAGCGTGCGGACGGCGTTCGACCCGTTGCGGCACGGCGTGCACTGGCCGCACGACTCGTGCGCGTAGAACTCGATGGCCCGCAGGGCCACCTTCGGGATGCTCGTCGTGTCGTTCATCACGATGACCCCGCCCGAGCCCAGCATGGTCCCGGCCTTCTGGCACGAGTCGTAGTCCATGTTCAGGGACTCGGCCTCCGCGGCCGAAAGAATCGGGACCGAGAGCCCGCCGACGATGACCGCCTTGAGATTGCCGTCGACGCCGCCCGCGGCCTCGAGCAGCTTCTTGAGCGGCGTGCCGAGCGGATGCTCGTAGGTCCCGGGCTTCTTCACGTGGCCGGAGATGCCGAAGATCCTCGGGCCGAAGTTGTTCGGCGTGCCGATCTTCTGGAACTCCGCCGCGCCGTGCTCGATGACGAACGGCACGAGCGATAGCGACTCGACGTTGTTGACGACGGTCGGGCAGCCGTACAGGCCGACGGTGGCCGGGAAGGGCGGCTTCAGGCGCGGCTCGCCGCGCTTGCCCTCGAGCGACTCGATGAGCGCCGTCTCCTCGCCGCACACGTAGGCGCCCGCACCGCGGTGCACGACGATGTCGAACGCGAACTGCGAGCCGAGGACGCTCGGGCCGAGGACCTTCTCCTTCCGCGCCTGGACGATGGCGGCGTCCAGGATGTCGGCGATCCAGTCGAACTCGCCGCGGATGTAGATGAAGCCGAGCGCCGAGCCGATCGCCAGCCCCGCGATCGCCATCCCCTCGATGAGAAGGTGCGGATCGAACTCCATGATTTGCCGATCCTTATACGTGCCGGGCTCGCCCTCGTCCGCGTTGCAGATCAGGTAGACCGGCTTGCCGGTGTCCTTCGGGACGAAGCTCCACTTCGTGCCCATCGGGAAGCCGGCGCCGCCGCGACCGCGGACGACCGCGTCCTTCACCTCCTTGGCGACCGCGGCCGCGCCCATCGCCAGCGCCTTCACGAGAGCCGCGTAGCCGCCGTCCTTCCGGTAGGCCTTGATGTCGCGGTGCTCCGTCGAGCCGCGGTGCTTGAGCAGGAGGTTGCACTGCGTGCCCCAGTCCGCGGAGGTGTCCCACTCCGGCATCACGCCCCTACGCAGGCTGTCGATGAGCGCGCCAACGCGGTCCGGCGTCACCTTCGTGTAGTAACGATCATTGATCTGGATCACCGGGCAGCTGCCGCACGCGCCGAGATCCTGGACGCGCGACAGCGTGAACAGGCCGTCCTTCGTCGTCTCGCCCGGGGCGATGCCGAGGAGCTTCGAGAGCGCCGCCAAGGTGTCGTCCGCACCGGCGAGCATCGCCGGGACGTTGATGTCGACCTGCAGGTGGTAACGGCCGACCGGCTGGCGGTTGTACATCGTATAGTAGCTCTGCACGCCGTATGCGACCGACTGCGGAACGCCGATGACGCCCGCGATCTCCGCCAGCTGCTCCTGGGAGACCCAGCCTCCCGAATCGCGCTGGATGAGGTGCAGTGCGGGCATGAGGGCCGAACGGCGGCTCGGGTACTGCGCGGCCATCTGTTCGATGGAATTCTTGAGCTCGGTGGATAGCATCGCGTGCGCCTCCGTTCGTCGTTCACGCCTTGGCGGCCGGCCGGATGCGGGCCGCACACACCTTGTACTCGGGGATCCTGGATACCGGGTCGAGGGCGTCGTTCGTGAGGAGGTTGGCCGCCGCCTCGGCGAAGTGGAACGGCACGAAGATCGACGACGGCGCGACGCGATCGGTGACGCAGACGGTCGTGGTGATCTCGCCGCGGCGCGTCGACACGTGGACCTTGTCGCCCGACGCGAGCCCGTGTTTGCGGGCGTCCGAGGGGTGGATCTCGACGTACCCGCTCTTGACGATGGCGTCGAGGATGGCCGAACGCCGGGACATGCTCCCGGTGTGGAAGTGCTGCAGGAGACGCCCGGTCGAGAGCGTCATGTTCCACTCCGCGTCCGGCTCCTCCGCGGGCGGCCGGTACGCGAGCGGCGTGAGCACCGCCTTGCCGCGCGAGAACTTGTCGCGGTGCAGGAACTTGGTCCCCGGGTGCGCCTCGTTCGGGCACGGCCACTGGATGCCGATCTCGCGGAGCCTGTCGTAGGTGATGCCCGTGTACGACGGCGTGAGCGCGCGGATCTCCTCGAACAGCGCCTCGGGGCTCCTCGGGAACTCGTGGCCGAAACGCGCGGCGAGATCCGCGACGATCTCGTAGTCCTGGTGCGCGTCGCCCGTGGGCCGGATCGCCTGGTTCGAGAGCTGCACGCGCCGCTCGGTGTTGGAGATCGTGCCGGTCTTCTCCGCGAAGGTGACGCCCGGGAGGACTACGTCGGCGCGCTTGGCGGTCTCGGTGAGGAAGATGTCCTGCACGACTAGGAGGTCGAGCTTCGAGAGAAGCTCGTCCACGTGGTGCAGGTTGGGATCGGACATCATCGGGTTCTCGCCGAGGACGTAGAGCGCGCGGATCTTGTCGCCGCACGCGCCGATCATGTCCGTCAAGGTCAGGCCGGGCTTGGCGGAGAGCTCGGGGGCCTTCCATTTTTCGGAGAACTTCTTGCGCGCGTTCTCGTCGGTCACCGGCTGGTAGCCGGTGAAGACGTTCGGCAGGCCGCCCATGTCGCACGCGCCCTGCACGTTGCTCTGGCCGCGCAGCGGGTTCACGCCGCCGCCTAGGAAGCCGATGTTGCCCGTGACCAGCTGGAGGTTGACGCACGCCTTGACGTTGTCGACGCCGTGGCTGTGCTGCGTGATCCCCATGCAGTAGTACAGCGCGCCGCGGCCACCCGCCGCGTAGAGCCGCGCCGTCTTCTCGAGGAGGTCCCGCGGGACGCCCGTGAGCTCTTCGACCTTCTCGGGCGTGTAGAACTCCAGCGACTTCTTGTACTCGTCGAACCCCTCGCAGCGCTCGGCGACGTACTCCTTGGCCTCCAGCCCCTCGCGGAAGATGATGTGTTGGAGCCCCATGAGCAGCGCGACGTCGGACCCGTTCCGCTGCTGCAGCCAGAGGTCGGAAAAATCGACGAGATCGATCCGCCTCGGGTCGCAGACGATCAGCTTCGCGCCGTTGTGCTTCACGGCTTGCTTGATGAGCGCGCCGAACACCGGGTGGTTCTCTGTGGTGTTGGAACCGATCAGGAAGATCACCTTCGCGTCGAGCACCTCCTCGAGGCTGTTCGTCATGGCGCCCGAACCGAGGGTCGCGGCCAGACCGGCCACGGTGGAGCTGTGTCACAACCGCGCGCAGTGGTCGATGTTGTTGGTCCCGACGACCGCCCGCGCGAAGCGCATGAGCGCGTAGTTCTCCTCGTTCGTGACCTTCGCGGAGGTGAAGAAGCCGATCGCGTCCGCGCCGTGCGCGGTCTTGACCTGCCCGAGCCGCTCCGCGACGGTCGCGAGCGCCTCGTCCCAGCTCACCGCTTGCAGCTCGCCGCCCTTGCGGACGAGCGGCGTGCGCAGCCTGTCGGGCGCGTCGACGAAATCGAGCCCGAAGCGCCCCTTGACGCACAGCATCCCCTTGTTCGGCTGCTCGTTCCAGCGGTGCTCGTGCGCCATGGCGAACACGTACTTGTTGTCCTTCACGTGGAAATCGATCTGGCAGCCGACGCCGCAGTACGGGCAGGTGACCTTCGTCGCCTGCGTCTCGATCGGCCGGATCTTCCGATCCTTGGGCTGGCGCAGGACCAAGGCGCCGACCGGGCAGACCTGCACGCACTCGCCGCACTGCACGCAGGTCGACTCGCCCATGGGCACGTCCTCGTCGCACACGACCTTGGTGTGCTTGCCCCTGTAACCGAAAGCGAGCACCTCGTTGACGACGCCGTTCTGGCAGGCGGTGACGCAGCGGCCGCACTCGATGCACTTGTCGGCCTCGCGCACGATGCCTTGAGACGACTCGTCGAGGGGCGTCGGCGCCGTGTCGATGCGGATTCCCGGCCGCTCGATGCCGAGGTCGTACGCCATCTTCTGCAGCTCGCAGGCGCCGTTCGCCTGGCACGAGATGCAGTTGTGGTGGCCGTCCGCGAGGAGCAGCTCCACGACCATCCGCCGCGCCTCGAGCACGCGCGGCGTCGCGGTGCGGACGACCATCTTGTCCCGAACCGCGAGCGCGCAAGACTCCTTCAGGCCGTTCACGCCTTCCACTTCGACGAGGCACGCCCGGCACCTGCCGGCCTTGCCGGTCTTGGCGTGGTAGCACAGGGCAGGGATCTCGATGCCGTTCACCCGCGCCACGTCGAGCACGGTCTGCTCGACCTCGCACTCGATGTCGCGCCCGTCGATCGTAATACGCAAAGTATCTCCCTCCGCTGGTCGAGCGGTCAGCAGACCACCGCCGGCGTCCCGCCGAAAGGCCCTCGTGAAAGCTATCACACGGGTTATTCCTTAAAACCCCTAAAACCATGATTTGCATCATTGGGTTGGACGAGAAGTCGTGTGAAACAGGGCACACCAACTAGAGGTGTTTCATGGAACAGAATCTCTCAAAGGCAATCGTGGAAATCTGCAGGGCCTGCGGCGGAGACCGGACGCGCATGATGGACATCGTCGAGGCGGTCCAGTCGCGCTTCGGCTGCGTGTCCGGCGAGGCCATGGAGCTCATCGCCAAGGAGGTCAAGACCCACCGCGTCGAGGTCGAGAGCGTGGTCTCGTTCTACGCCTTCCTCTCCGACAAGCCCAAGGGCAACGTGGTCATCCGGTTGTGCAACGACATCGTCGACAAGATGTACGGCGCGGACCGCGTCGCCGCCGCGTTCGAGGAGGAGCTCGGCATCAAGTTCGGCGAGACCACGAAGGACGGCAAGATCACGCTCGAGCGCACGCCGTGCATCGGGATGTGCGATCAGCCGCCGGCGGCGCTGGTCAACGACAAGGTGATGACCTGGCTCTCCACCGACGCGGCGAGGCAGATCGTGCGCACGATCAAGGAGACCGGCGATCCAGAGAAGCTGTCGCACACGCTCGGTGACGGCGCGAACGCGAGCCCGCTCGTCCGCTCGATGGTCTCGAACAACGTCCGGGCCCGCGGCGAGGTGCTGTTCGCGGCGCACGAGCCGGGCGTCGGCCTCGAGCGCGCCCTGGGCATGAGCTCGGTCGAGGTCATCAAGGAGATCAAGACATCGCGCCTGCGCGGCCGCGGCGGCGCGGGCTTCCCAACCGGGATGAAGCTCGAGTTCACCCGCGGCGCCGAGGGCGCCCGCAAGTTCGTGCTGTGCAACGCCGACGAGGGCGAGCCCGGCACGTTCAAGGATCGCGTGCTCCTCACCGAGGCGCCTCGGCTCCTGTTCGAGGGCATGGCGATCGCCGGGTACGCCATCGGCGCGGACTCGGGCGTGCTGTACCTCCGCGGAGAGTACGCCTACCTGCGGGCGTACCTCGAAAGCGTGCTTGCGGAGATGCGCGCGAAGAACCTGCTCGGCGTGGGCATCCGCGGCAAAAAGGAGTTCGACTTCGACGTCCGCATCCAGATGGGAGCGGGCGCCTACGTCTGCGGCGAGGAGACGTCGCTCATCAGCTCGTGCGAGGGGCTGCGCGGCGATCCCAAGAACCGGCCGCCGTTCCCGGCCCAGAAGGGGTACCTCGGCCTCCCGTCGTCGGTGAACAACGTCGAGACGCTGAGCTGCCTGCCGCGGATCATGGAGCGGGGCGCCGCGTGGTTCTCGGGGATCGGCACGCCGCAGAGTTCCGGCACCAAGGTGCTCAGCATCTCCGGGGACTGCAAGAGCCCAGGCGTCTACGAGCTCCCGTTCGGGGCCAGCCTCCGGGAGGTCCTGAAGATGGCCGGGGGCGAGGATGCCATCGCGGTGCAGATCGGCGGGCCCTCGGGGCAGATGATCGCTCCCAAGGAGTTCGACCGGAAGTTCTGCTTCGACGATCTCGCGACCGGCGGCTCGGTCATCGTCTTCGGGCCCAAGCGGAACGTGCTCGAGGTGGCGCACGCGTTCATGGAGTTCTTCGTCGAGGAGTCGTGCGGCTACTGCACGCCGTGCCGCGCGGGCAACCAGCTCCTCGCCAAGGGGCTCGAGAAGATCCTGGCGGGGCAGGGCGAGCCGGCGGACCTCGAGTACCTCGAGAAGCTCGGCTCGACCGTGAAGATCATGAGCCGCTGCGGCCTGGGGCAGACCTCGGCGCAGCCGGTGCTGACGACGCTGAAGAACTTCCGCGAGCTGTACGAGAAACAGGTGAAGGCGAGGCCGGACGGACGGCAGCCGACTTTCGATCTCAAGGCCGCGGTCGGTGACGCCGAGAAGATCGCGGGCCGGGCTTCGGCGCATTAGAAGGGAGACCGGAATGAGCGACATCATGAAATTCAAGATCGACGGCGTCGAGATCGAAGGCCGCGCCGGTCAGACGATCATGGAGGCTGCGGACGCGGCCGGAATCTACATCCCTCGGCTCTGCGCCATGAAGGGGCTCACGCCCCACGGCAGCTGCCGGGTCTGCACGGTCAAAGTCAACGGGCGCCCGCAGGCCGCGTGCACCCAGCCCGTCGCGCCGTCCATCGCGGTCGAGAGCGACACGCCGGAGATGAAGGCGCTGCGATCCAGCATCGTGGAAATGCTGTTCGTGGAAGGGAACCACTTCTGCATGTTCTGCGAGAAGAGCGGGAACTGCGAGCTGCAGGGCATGGCGTACCGCCTCGGCGTGGCCGCACCGAAGTACCCGTACCTGTTTCCGAAGCGCGACCTCGACGCGAGCCACCCGGACGTCTTCATCGACCGGAACCGCTGCATCGTGTGCGGTCGGTGCGTGCGCTCGTCCAAGGAGCTCGACGGGAAGAACGTCTTCCAGTTCGTCGGGCGCGGCGGGCACAAGCGCATCGCCGTCAACGCGACCGAGCTAGAGGGCACGGACATGGCCGTCTCGGACAAGGCCGCGAAGAGCTGCCCCGTCGGGGCGATCATCATCAAGCGCGTCGGGTACGCCGTGCCGATCGGGCAGCGGCTCTACGATCACAAACCGATCGGGTCGGAGATCGAGACCCGCGGATCCGCGGCGAAGTAGAGGTTGAGGAATATGGAAAAGCCAAAAGTCGCAACTGCGTCGCTCGCCGGGTGCTTCGGCTGTCACATGTCGCTCCTGGACATCGACGACCGCATCCTGAAGCTCGTCGAGCTCGTGCAGATCGACAAGTCGCCGATCAACGACATCAAGAAGTTCACGGGGCGCTGCCTGGTCGGCCTCATCGAGGGCGGCTGCTGCAACGAGGAGAACGTCCACGTGCTCCAGTACTTCCGGGAGAACTGCGACATCCTGATCTCCGTCGGCGACTGCGCGATCATGGGCGGCATCCCGGCGATGCGGAACAACATCCCGCTCAAGGAGTGCCTCGACGAGGCGTACCTGAACGGCCCCACGGTCTACAACCCGAGCGGCAAGATACCGGCCGATCCGGAGATCCCGCTGCTCCTGAACAGGGTGTACGCGTGCAACGAGGTCGTGAAGATGGACTTCCACCTCCCGGGGTGCCCGCCGCCGGCAGACACGCTCTGGCACGCGCTCGTCGCGCTGCTCGAGGGTCGACCCTTGGACTTCCCGTACGAACTCATCAAGTACGATTGAGGGTGAAGGAGGAGCAACTTGAAGACCGACAACACAAACAGAGTGGTCATCGAGCCGGTCACCCGGGTCGAGGGTCATGGGAAGGTCACCATCCTGC
>Ga0315287_10006531_pt1 | contig 11623 bp, 10 predicted proteins | sample YL17G11_0_MG_FD_205037 | JGI IMG/M metagenome (GOLD analysis project Ga0315287, IMG submission 205037) | Sediment microbial communities from Yellowstone Lake, YNP, Wyoming, USA - YL17G11_0 | ecosystem: Environmental > Aquatic > Freshwater > Lake > Sediment | place: USA: Wyoming | collected...
AGGGAATTTTAAAGAAAATGGCTTCTTGATCGCCATAAATTAATTTTTCTTGACAAAATTAAGTCGTTTAGTATAGTATAACACCAAAAAATTAGATAATAATATCAAAGACTTTTTGTATTCCGGTTTTGTTAAATAGTTTCCCAGCATGGAATGATTTTTACCAGACAATAGCCGTGCAGGAAGCTAATTGCGGGAGAACAGGATGCAAAAAATAATAAATAGAGGGCGTGGGAGAAGAGGAAACCGGAATCTCGTCCCTATTTATTACAGGCTTCAGAATGATCTGAGGGAACACATTGAAAGCGGAAAATGGGTCCCAGGGAAAGCTATTTCCCCGGCTAAAAAAATTGCCGATAATTATGGCATAAGCCTCGGGACAGCCCATAAAGCGATATTGAATCTTGTCAATGAAGGATATCTCTATCGCATCCAAGGAGTAGGCACCTTTGTTGCGGGAACAACCATTCGAAGGGAGAGCCTGCGATATATAAGGATGCGAGAGAATTTCCTAACCGAAGACATTACCTATCATATCAGATTGATCGATCTTGAAGTCTCGCACGGGAATCCGATAATCAGCGAATACCTCAAAATTTCACCCGATGAAGACCTCTTCAGATTGAAACGCATTTTTATCTCCCACTCCAATCCGATCGCTTATACGATATCCTCCCTTCCCTGCAAATTGTTTAAGAAATTTGAAGAACGGGTCATTCCCTTACTGGAAAAAATGACTCTATATGAGAGCATAGAACGGGAATATGGGATGCCCACAATTTCCAACCGCGAATTATTTGGATTGTCCCAAGCCGATCAGAATTTGGCCGAAACTTTGGGTGTCGAAATCGGGTCCCCTGTTTTAACGGTAGAAATGCTTTCCTTTACCTACAAAGGGCGGCCTTATGAATACAGAATCAGTTACTTTAATATTGGAGACCAGAAACTATTCAGAGAATTACTGTAAACGCCCTGTCTGTTGACGGAAAGGAGGTGAAGCACAAGAATCTGCATATTTGGTTGCGGTCGAACGGAATATAGGCAATTGAATCACTCCTAAACCCACAAGAAATTTCATTATTCCCTCAAGAGGAGGAAACCGATGAAGAAATCAAAGATCTTAATGCCGTTTGTTTGCTTCTTTCTGGTTCTATTTTTTGCATTCCCTCTCCTTGCCTCTGCCCAAGAGGATCTGAAAGTAAGAATCTCCTACATCAAACCGCCCAAACACGAATTCAGATTTGCTCACGGCCTAATTGTCGGATCTCCCTATGACAAAGGCGCCAATCGTTTTGCAGAATTGGTGGAAGTTTACTCGCAAGGGGAAATCAAAGTAAAGATTTTTCCAAACGCTCAGTTGGGGGCCGAGCAAGTAACGGTCAAAATGACCCAACTGGGGACCCTTGATCTTTCCCTCCAGGCTGTTAATAACACAACGATGTGGTATCGGCCGATGGATATCTATATCATGCCTTTTATTTTCCGAGACCGGGAACACGCCAACAAAGTCCTTTTTGGACCGGTTGGGAAAGAATTGGAGGAAAACTTCATTAAAGCAGGCGGGATAAGAAATGTCAGCTGGTTTGAGTGGGGGGACCGTGCCATTTTTAATAAGGTGCGCCCCATTAACAAGCCAGAAGATATGAAAGGAATTAAAATCAGGGTTCCCAAAAACCCGGTTATGGTTGACACATACAACGCCTTCGGGGCAGTCTCTACGGCCATTGATTGGGGTGAATTGCATAGCGCCCTGCAACAAGGCTTGGCCGATGGGCTCGAAGGGCCCCCACAAGGGATGATCGACATGAAATTTTATGACTTTTTGAAGTTTTATTCCTACATCAACATATATTATGGCTTGTCCAACATTATTATGAATGAGAAGCTATTCCAGAGTCTTTCCAAAGAGAATCAGGAGGCTATTCTGAAAGCCGGGAAAGAGGCGGGGGAATTTCAGCGGTGGATTTCCACCATTTCTCATGTGGACGGGTTAGAAAGGCTTACAAAGCTTGGAGTCAAAGTCAATGTGGTGAAAGACCGGCAGGCCTTTGTGGATAAGGTAAAGCCGGTTTGGGACAAGTATAAGCAACAAATTGGCGAGAAGTGGTTCGATTCCATTGTGAAGACAAAGTAAGAGGGGGGGTCGGGACTGATCAGCCCCGGCCCCAATCTTTGTCTAACATTCAATCATCGCAGGAGAGATAAATGACAGGAAGGGTAACGGAGTCTATACGGAGCACGATTTCTTTCCTCGATAAGAGGATAGAAGAAATCGGAATTATTACTTTGGGATTAATCCTCATTTCCTCCATGACCTTTTCTATCGTTGCCCGCTATTTCGTCCACACAACGTTCTTCTCTGTGGCCTCTCACTGGATGGAAGAGGTGGCTAGATATTCCTTCATTTGGCTTCTATATTTTGGAGCTTCTTTGGCAACCCGAAGCGGAGGGCACTTCAAGGTGACCGCGCAATTCAGCCTATTGCCGAAAAAAACCCGGAAATACGCCTCCTTGCCGGGGGATTTTATATGGCTAATTTTTAACATTTTCATTATCAAATTGGGTTTTGATTTATGTGAACTCTCAGCGGAGGCGAGTTTATCCCTGCAACTGCCGATGAAAGGGGTCTACGCCATTATTCCTATCGGTTTCATTTTGATTCTCTTCCGATTGATCCAATATAATTACCGACTTTTCATAACGAAGAAATCTTAAGAAGGGGCGAATCATGGGCGAATACTCAATGACTCTGATTCTGTTTGGCGCTCTTACCACCGCCCTGCTCTTAGGAATCCCCATGGGGTTTTCTCTGGGGATTTCCGCGCTTGTAGGCCTCTTTTTTACCAAAATCCCTCTGGTGTTTATGGCCGAAACTTTCTTTTCCGGGGCGGAAATTTTCCCATTAATTGCTATCCCCGGATTCATATTAGCTGGAAATATAATGCTCAAGACAGGTGTTACGGAAAAGATTATAAATGTTATCCATGCCTTAGCGGGACATGTACCGGGGGGATATGCGGTCGTCACAATTTTTTCCTGTATGTTTTTTGCTTCTCTCTCCGGGTCAGGCCCGGCGACTACGGCAGCCATCGGTTCAATCATGATTCCCGCTATGAATAAAGCAGGATACGAATTGAAATACGCCGCCGGCGTTGCTTCAAGCGGAGGAACGCTGGGAATATTGATCCCCCCCAGCAACCCAATGATTATTTATGGGGTTATGGCCAACCTATCTGTGGCTGGCCTTTTTATGGCCGGGTTTTTGCCTGGTATTATTTTGGGCGGGTTGCTTGCACTCCAATGCCTTGTTTATGGGAAAGTAAAAGGATACGTCGCCACTGGTGAAACTTTTTCGCTGAGAAGACTTTTCAGAGCTATTTATGATGGAGCCCCTGTTCTTTTGATGCCCGTTTTTGTCCTTGGCAGCATATATGGCGGGTTTGCGACGGCCACGGAGGCTTCGATCGTGGCTGTTCTTTATTCAGTAACCCTTGGATTGATCTATCGCAAGCTGACCTGGGAGGATTTTTGTGAGGCCTTAGTTAAAGCTGGAGCGTTGACGGGGGCGGTGTTAGTAATCATGGGGCCATCGATGGCTTTTGGAAAGCTTCTCACTATGTATGAGATTCCCGTCAAAGTTGGTCAGCTCATCATGGCCGTATCGACGGATAAAAATATTGTTCTGCTGATGATAAGCTTATTCCTGCTCTTTGTAGGGACCTTCATGGAGACGTTAAGCACCATTGTGCTCTTGACTCCCCTTTTCCTTCCCATCCTAAAAACCATCGGATGTGACCCCGTTCATTTTGGAATTCTATTCGTTGTCCTCTCAGAAGTGGGGTTTCTCACTCCGCCCCTTGGAGTTAACCTCTATGTTGCCTCGGCCATTTCCGGACTAACCCTGGAAGAAGTCAGCAAGGGGGTGATCCAGTTTATCATCCTGATGTGTGCAGTAGTCGTTTTATTCATTTATTGGCCCCAAATATGCACATATGGATACTATTTAGCAGGCAGTCGATAGCCACTATAAAGGAACCTTTTCTGGTGGTTTCATCGAATCTGGCATTAGTGATTGCGCGCAAACTCATTACGAAAAATCATCATAACAACTCTTTGGAAAGGAGAAAAAATGGTCAGAGGTTTCCTCTTTGCTTCACCCGGGAAAATAGTTTTCGAACCCAATGGAATCCAGAAAGTCGCCGACGAAATTAAGGCTTTGGGCGCAAAAAAGCCTCTCTTGGTTACCGATAAGGGAGTGAAGAATTCTGGCACCCTAAAAAGACTCCAAGATGCGATGAGCGCGGCGGGCGTGTCTTCCATTATTTTTGATGAGGTCGAACCCAATCCAAGTGTAGAGATTGTGGAAAAGGGCTTTTCCCTTTTTAAGAAGGAGGGTTGTGACTCTTTGATTGCCCTTGGGGGAGGAAGTCCTATCGATACCGCCAAAGCCATCGGGGTCCAGGCAACGAATCCCGATCCTTTGCGGAAGTATGAAGGGCCCAATAAAGTTGTTCACCCCATCCCTCCGTTGATTGCCATCCCCACCACTGCCGGCACGGGGAGCGAGGTCACGGGGGCCTCTGTCATCACCGACAAGGTTCGAAAATACAAATTTTCTGTTCGCAGCCCGTTTCTGATCCCCAAGGTGGCGCTTTTAGATCCCACGCTTCTCTGCACACTCCCCCCTCCTGTTTTGGCTTCTACGGGAATGGATGCTTTTACTCATGCCTATGAAAGCTTTATTTCCCCGGTGACCAATCCCGTTTCGCAGGCTTTGGCATACGATTCCATGAGGTTAGTTTCCTTAAACCTCCGCCGTTTTTATGCTAACCCGGATAATCTGGAAGCGGCCTCAAATATGATCCTCGCCAGTACAATGGCGGGGATTGCTTTTTTTAATGGTCGAGTCGGAGTTGTTCATGCGATGGCCCATCCTCTCGGAGGAGTTTTCAATACGCCGCATGGGGAGGCAAACGCCATTCTTCTCCCCCATTGCATGGATTATACCCGTATTGCGGTCCCGGATTTGTTTGTGCGGATAGCAGAAGCAATGGGAAAAAATACAAGCGGGTTGTCCGCCGAAGATGCTTCGAAACTTGCTGTAGAGGCGGTTCGAGAACTTATGGCTGATATTCGTATACCAAAAGGGCTCAAAGATGTCGGGATAGCTCGTGATGCATTTGCCACCATGGCCAAAGATGCCGTGGAAAGTGGAATCCATTTGACCACTCCGCGCAAGGTAAGCTTCGAAGATATGGTATCCCTTTACGAAGCAGCCTATTGAGCATCATGGGGTTAGCCCCGCTAAGAACAATCTTTTAAACGCGAGGCGGATATCTATTTTTGTGGCGGGGTGGAATAATCGGGATTCCCAATTTAAATCCCCCTGCCCTTTTTAGGAAACATCCTACAAATTCGAGGCCCAGGGACGGTGACGCCTTTGAAGCGCCGTCCCTTTCCTTCTATTTGCTCTGATCTTCCCCGTATTTGATGATAGCTTTAAGCAAGGAGGCGCTGTGACTCAGCTGCTGATAAGCTTCCTCCTTTGTCGGAACTCTATTCTCATCCTCCAGTTTGTATCCCAAAGCCATAGAAAGGTCATTGTGGTCGAGCTTGTTTGTATTTTTCTGCCTGAGCCAAGACCATCTCTGGCGTCACATCCATCCCACGATAATTATTTACAAAATGGTTATGCCCCTCCCTGTTCCCCATCTTCTCCTTAATCATGTCTGGGCCTACGGCATTGAACCACTTTGAATATCCGGCGACCCTTGCTATTGCAACATGGGTCTCATCAAACCAGCCTTCTGATGGGACAGGATAATGAAATAGAAAAAGGCAGGCAAATTAAAGAAATAAGATACGTTTCATGTTGATAAAACCTCTTAAATTTCACCGCGATCGTGATATCCTCTTCAGACATTCCCGGGCAAGCCAAAGCGCGTTTGGCGCCCCTTATATGGGAATTTTCACTCCAAAGCATTCCAAAATCATTCCAAATCGTTGACAACCTTTTCCAGATCACCTAAGATGATTTTTATCGCGAGGTGATGTGTGAAAGTGGAATTCGCGGGGGTTGCGTTGAAAAACCCCATCGTGATCGCATCTGGGCCCCTGACCTCCTCTCTCGACCTGCTGAAAAAGGCCGAAGACTGCGGGGCGGCCGGGGCTAGCCTGAAATTGACCTTCGACCGGGTTCCCTTCCCCGGCAAGCTCCGTTCCCACTCCCTTCCCGGCAAAGGGCTCCTGTTCGGAATCGACCGCCGCCTGAATCGGGACGAGGGCTTGAATTTGATGCGAAAGGCGAAAGAGCAGACTTCCCTCGTGCTCATGGCCAACCTTACAAGCCCATCTTCCGATCTGGAGAAATGGGTTACCCTGGCCCGTGATTTCGAGCAAGCGGGGGCGGACATGATCGAAGCCAACCTAACCTGCCCCCATATCGGGCTCCCTGCCGAGACCCTGGGAGAAAAGGTTCGGGAAGAGCTCCGGAGCGGCGGGATGATTGGCCAAATCCCGGAGCTCTGCCTGCTGATCACCCGCGGGCTCAAGGGGGCGCTGCGCATCCCCGTCGTCCCTAAACCCTATTCAAATCACCCCCGTTTTCTGGAAAGCGCCAAGGCCATTGAGAACGGAGGCGCCGACGCGATCAGCATCAGCAGTACGATGGCAAACTGTCTGCCCTCTCCCGATCTCTACGGAAGAGGTCGGCCCCGAATCTCGCTCCTCGATCAGGTTAGCATTGGCATTGTCTCCGGAAACCCTTTTTCCAAGCATGTGGGATTCGGCAAGGCAGCGATGGTCTGCAAAAATACCGGCCTCCAGGTCATTTCCTCGGGAGGCATTTCTACCTGGGAAGACATTGTTGAAACAATCATGTGGGGAGCCTCGGCCGTGGGCGTGTGCGCGCACTTCATGTGGTATGGGTTCGAAGAGATTTCGAAGATGCTTGATGGCCTGCGGCGGTACCAGGAGGAGCAGCACCTCGAATCCCTGACCGACCTTCGGGGTCTCGCCCTCCAATATCTGACCACCCCCGATGAAATTCGGATACGCGAAGGCTCGGCCGCGGTTGCCCCGGAAAAGTGCAACGGCTGCAAGCGATGCCTGAAGCCCGGTCACTGTGTAGCCATATCCATGGAGGGGGAGAAGGCGCGCGTTGAGCCCGCGCTCTGCATCGGCTGTTCCATTTGCGTAAACCTTTGTCCGCGAAAAGCCATTCGGATGGAAGGATCGGCAGACTGATACCTAAGATAGCGATGTAAACAGGCGCGCTGATTTACGCTTCATCCTCCAAAACCGACAAAGGGCTCAGCTATTTATTATATAAATGTAAGGAGAGGATATGAAATTCATTTTGCATTCGGTTTCTTATTCGCCCACATGGAAGGGCCAAACCGCCCTCCCTCTGGACAAGGTGATTGACAAAGCATCTCAGCTCGGGTTTGACGGCATTGAGCTCATCGCCAAACGGCCGCACGCCTCCCCTTTGGACCTCAACCCAGAGGGAAGAAAGCGGTTGAAGGAGACGATCCTGTCCAAGGGGCTCGAGCTGCCCTGCATCGCGGGGTATCAGGACTTCTCTTCCGGACTCGAGCATTCCGACATGGCCCACTTCGAAAAAGAGCTCCTCTACCTGCGTGAAACGGTCCGTCTCGCCCGGGACCTGGACTGCCGCATCGTCCGCATTTACTCCGGGTTCCTGCGCCCCCAGATTCCCTACGAAGAACAGTGGAACTGGTGCGTACAGTACATCCGGGAAGGCGCCCGATTCGCCGAGGATCACAACGTCATTCTCGCCCTACAGAACCATTCCGAGATCACTGTCCATTACGAGGATCTGCTGCAGATGATTCAGGAGATCGGCTCCTCAGCCGTAAAAATAGCCCTTGACGCCCCCTATATCCTAAAGACGGGGGAACCTTACGAAAAGGCGGTTACCGCAGCGGGTCCTCTGATCGTCTACTCAACTGCCTCGGATTTCATTCAACGCGAAGTCGCTTTTCACAACGCTCCAAGCACCTTTAAGATGACCGGGTATTACACCCTTCAGCGGACACAGGCGATGCCGGCCGGGGATGGCCAGATTGACTACCGGAGATATTTCCGGGCCCTGAAGAGTGTGGGGTACGATTCATACATGGCCTATGAGATCTGCACCCCCATCCTTGGGGGGGGCAGCGAAGCCAATCTGGACCGGTGTGCCAGCCGCTCCCTGGCCCACTTGCGCCAGGCCTATCGGGAAGCTCAAGGGGATAAATGAATTTTTCCCCTTGAGCGTAAAATTTTCCATATTCCAGCATCTGGAGGTTATATGAATCTGCTAAAACAAATCGGAATCTTGGTTCTCGCGATGACCTTCGCTCTTTCGGTTGGGGTTCTTCCCGGAGCGGCCGAATATCCGACGAAAGCCATTACCCTCGTAATCCCTTACCCCCCTGGGGGATCGACCGACCTTAGCAGCCGCGCCCTGGCTAACTCACTTAAAAAGCATTTGGGCCAGCCGATTGTACCTGAAAACAAGCCGGGCGGCGGCGGGACTGTGGGGCCAAGTCTCGTTATCACCAAGCCCGCTGACGGGTATACAATCGGGATCGTCACGGGCAGCCCCTCGATCGCTTATCACATGGGAAAGCTGAATTTCCATCCCATCGAAGACGTAACCCATATCGTGCGCTGGGGCGGGTTTCTCTTCGGCCTGGTCGTGCGGGCCGACGCCCCCTGGAAAACGCTTCAGGAGTTGATCGAATATTCGAAGAAGAACCCCGGCAAGATCACCTATGGATCGCCCGGCGTCGGCACCCCGACGCACCTGGTCGTTGAAGAACTGGCAAGCGTGGTCGGCTTTCAGTGGACCCATATGCCCTTCAAGGGGGGGGCCGAAACGATGACCGCCCTTCTGGGCGGCCATATTGACGTACTTTCGGATTCGTCGGGCTGGGCCCCCCTGGTTGACGCGGGTAAGTTCCGCCTGCTGGCCAATTGGGGACTGCAGCGCTCCCCCCGATACCCAAACGTGCCCACGGCAAAGGAAATTTACGGGGTCGCCAGCCCCGGATTCCTTGCCCTGATGGGCCCGAAGGGTATCCCCAAACCAATTGTTCAGCAAATACAGGAAGCTTCCAAAAAAGCGGTGGAAGACCCAGAATTCAAGGAGGCCTTGAAAAAGCTGGATATGGCCATTCTTTACCAGACTACCGAGGAATACGAGATATTCGTCCGACAGGACTTCGAGAGCATCGGCATGGTGGTCAAGGCTCTAGGCCTCGACAAAAAATAGCAGGCCCCCCGCGAAAGACGCTGTTCTTAGGGTGGTTTTAAGTCTCCCTATTACAATGGCCGGGCGAGACCCGGCCATTTTTTCGAGTGCGGTGCGGCGACATGATCCAGAATAATTTCCACGTCAACTGCCCCACCGGCACAAATATCCCCTTGATCGCCTTTAAAAATCACTTTCTGAATCAACGCAAATAAAAGGTTAGAGCTTTTCCCAATTTAGTCAGTTATTATCATGGTTCATAAATTCTAACTAAAATATCCGTAACCTTTAATCCTCCTATCGGATTAAGGTCCATCGGACAAGCGGACACAGCCCCGATTAAATCCATTAGAGCTCTTAAGACCATGTAGTCTCCGGGTTTGGTTGGACAGGGCTGCTGATTCAATTTACCGGTGGGTTCAATCTTTGTGCTCTGAAAAATATTGAAGGGCTCCGGAAACATCTTCCGGGTGATTCCATAAGGCTTCAATACTTCTTCGAAGTTTGCGACGCAGCTCCTATGATTTTCCACGCCGTAATCGACCAGATATCTTCTTTCATCGCAAGCCGCGATCAGCAGATCAATTGACTTGGCGGTATCTTCAATCACCTCGAACATTGGGTTCCGAAGGCTGGATCGAAATTTATCTCCCACTTTGACGGAAAGGGAGAGAAGGGAAGTCCGGGTGTGGGGCGGGGAAAGCTTCTCTTCATGGTTGTCCTTGTTAAAAGCAAAAAAGTCGGCCACCTGCTGCCCTTCAACGTCGATGATCTGCAAAAGCTGCCCATTTTTGACTTCAAATGCCTTGGCGTATCCTCCCGGGATCAATACCTCTCGGATTAATTTCTCTCTTTCGACCATTCCTGATCTCCTTTCTTTCTTCAATTGTAAAAAACTTATCCTCACATTTTCGACGGAAGCCAGAGAATGATCTCCGGAATGAGAACACAAAGGGTGAAAACGATAATTTGTATTCCGATATAGGGAAGAACGGAAACGTAAATATCTTGCATCGTGATCTCCTTGGGAGCGATGCCTCGGAAATAAAATGTAGCCAAAGCAAAAGGAGGTGTCAAATAGGATAGCTGCAAATTGAGAATGACCATGGTTGCAAACCATATTTGGTCGAACCCGAGCTTGGCTGCAATCGGGGTATAAATCGGAACCACCAAAAGAACGATTGCCACCCAATCCAGAAACATTCCGAGGATGAAAACAACAACAAGCATCAGCAAAAAGATACTCCATTTCCCAAAAGGCAACCCGAGGATCACTCTTTCAACGACCTCCCCTCCCCCCATCGACATGAAGGTGGAAACAAAAAGGACCGCTCCGGCCGTCATCGTTAGAATCATACTGGTGGTTTTCAGGGTCGACTCCGCCGCCTCGCCGATCATAGAAAGTTTAAACCGCTTATAAATAACCGACAAAAGCATTGCCGCAAAAGCCCCCGCTGCCGCTGCTTCCGTGGGAGCAGCTACCCCGAAGAAAATCGTTCCAAGTACCGCAAGGATGATCACTACGGGCGGAAGAAAAGAAGAAAAAATGATATTTATTTTCTCTTTCCTAGAAATCGCGGCCAATTCCTCCGCGGTCATTGGCGGGCCAAGTTTTGGATTTATATAACAGCGGATAAGAATATAAATAATGTATGCCGCAGATAGGGATAATCCTGGCCCAATCGCGGCCATAAAAAGCTTTCCAACCGGAATACCCGCAACGGGGCCATAAATAACGATCATGATACTGGGCGGAATGAGAACGCCTAAACATCCCGCCGCGCATATCAACCCCGAAACAAGATATTTATCATACCCCCGTTTGAGCATGGCCGGTAAGGATAGAACTCCCATGGTCACGACAGATGCTCCAACAACCCCCGTACAGGCGGCAAATATTGTGGCGAGGATCGTGGTTGCCACGGCCAATCCGCCCGGAAGTCGCCCGCTCAAAATGTAAATAGCGCCAAATAGTTTTTCACTGGCCCCCGAGCGCTCCATAATATTGCCCATTAACACAAAGAGGGGGATCGCCAGGAGGATGTAATTCTTCATTACGGACAAAAAATTCAGCGTGAAAGAGCCGACAAAATCCATCCCAAACAAACTCAGCCCAAAAAAAAGACCGATCCCTGCCAACAGGAAAGCGATCTGATATCCCAAAAAAATGCCGATGAGTAACAGGCCAAACATTAAAACCGTATTGATTTCGGGAGGGAAAATACTCACGCGCCCTCCTTATGTTTGAGGATCCGAAAGTTCCGGATAAAAACCGCAATTCCCTGGAGGAGGAGAAATATTACGCTAAGCAGCAGGACGGTTTTGAAAGGATAGATAGGAGGGCGCCAAAAACTTTCAAGAGAT
>Ga0315287_10006534_pt1 | contig 11621 bp, 10 predicted proteins | sample YL17G11_0_MG_FD_205037 | JGI IMG/M metagenome (GOLD analysis project Ga0315287, IMG submission 205037) | Sediment microbial communities from Yellowstone Lake, YNP, Wyoming, USA - YL17G11_0 | ecosystem: Environmental > Aquatic > Freshwater > Lake > Sediment | place: USA: Wyoming | collected...
TGCTGGTGGGGCCGGCGTGGCTGCTCGCATTCGTCTACCGGCGCTTCGGCATCCGGTACTGAGGTCCACGCGACGTGCGCAATCCCAATCCGGATGCATGCATGGATGCGCGAGCTTTGCGGCACGCGCGCCGCCGCCGCGCGCTGCTAGCGGCGCTCGCCGCATGGCCCGTGGCCGGCGCTGCGACGGACGGCGCGCTCGTCGCAGCGGCGGAGGCGGGCGACGTGGCGACGCTGCGCCGGCTGCTCGACGCCGGCGCGGCGGTCGACGCGCGTGACGCCCGGGGCCGCACCGCGCTTCTGGCGGCGACACACGCGAATCGCGTCGAGGCGGCGCGCCTGCTGATCGAGCGCGGCGCCGACGTCAACGCGAAGGACGCGATCCAGGACTCGCCGTTCCTCTACGCCGGGGCCGAGGGCCGGCTCGCGATCCTGCGCCTGACCCTTGCGGCAGGTGCCGACCTCCGCAGCACCAACCGCTACGGCGGCACGGCGCTGATTCCGGCCGCCCACCATGGCCACGTCGAGACGGTGCGCGAACTGCTCGGGACCAAAATCGCGGTCGACCACGTCAATCGCCTGGGCTGGACCGCGCTGCTCGAGGCCATCATCCTCGGCGACGGCGGCGCCGCGCACACGCAGATCGTGGCGCTGCTCGTCTCGCATCGCGCCGACGTGAACCTCGCCGACGCGCAGGGCGTGCGGCCGCTCGCGCACGCCGAGCGGCGCGGCCAGCTTGCCGTCGCGGACATCCTGCGCCGTGCGGGCGCCACGGCGAAGTAGGGCGCGCCGGTGACGCCGCGCGCCATCGCCCGCGTGACCGTCCTCGTGACGGCGATCATGTCCGCCGCCGGTGCGCGCGCCGACAGCTCGAGCCGCGACCTCGCGTCCTACTACGACCGGCACATGGCGCTCGTCGACGGGGTCGCCTATGGCTGGGTGGGTCGCGGCGCGCCTTCCCGCATGCGCGCGAACGTCGTGCAGGTCGGCGTGGGCCGCGATGCGTACTACGCGCTGCAGAACGACGGCACGCTCGTCACGTGGATCGACGCGCCGGACAAGGCAACGACGCTCATGCGCGACGTCGCAGGTTTCGCGGCGGGTGAATCGGGCTGGTTCGCGATCGACCGTGCGAATGCGTTGTGGCGGGGCGGCGGTTCTGCGCCCGCCCCTGGCCGCATCGCGGACGGGGTGCTCGCGGTCTGCATCGGCGACGGCGCCGACTACTACGTCGCGCGCGACGGCGCGCTGTACGTGAAGGGCCTCGCGCACCGGGGCCAGTACGGTGACGGGCGGCTGACGCCCACGACCGACTTCGTCGCGACCGCGCGCGATGCCGTCGCGGTCAACGCGCACACGGGGCACGCCATCTTCCTGCGCCGCGACGGCGTGGTCATGGGCACCGGTGGCAACCGGTACGGGCCGCTGTCCTCGCACGGACTGGGCGACAAGGCCGACCGCTGGGGGCCGCTGCTCGATCGCGCGCGTGCGATCGCGACCGGTTCGCGGCATTCGGCCGCGATTCGGGACGATGGAACGCTATGGGTCTGGGGCGGCGCGTTCCCCGTTGCGCCGGCCAAGCTCATGGACGGCGTCGTCGCCGTCGCGGCGGGGGACACGGCGACGATTGCGCGCACGGCGGACGGCGCCGTGTGGCAGTGGGACGGGAGCGGGGCCCCGCGGCGGCTGGCGTTCCAATGAGCGCGGGCGCGCGCTCAGGCGCCCGCCCGGTGCTAGCCCACGACGGACATGCCGGCCTTCGCGAGCGCATCGTGCAGCTCGCGCACGTGCGCGTGGCCGGTGGTCTCCACGACGCAGACGACGCGCACGGCGGACAGGTCGGGCCCCGAGAACGCGCGGTCGTGCACGATTTCCTTGATCGACGCGCCGGTGGACGCGATGACCTCGGCGAGCCGCGCGAGGCCGCCGGGCCGGTCGGCGATGGAGACGGTGAAGCGCGACAGGCGTCCGTCGGCGACGAGGCCGACCTCGATCACGCGGTCGAGCATCGTGAGGTCGATGTTGCCGCCGCACAGGGCGAGCACAACCCGCTTGTCCTTGAGGGCGTCGAGCTTGCCCGCGAGGAACGCCGCCAGCGGCGCGGCGCCCGCGCCCTCGACGACGCTTTTTTCCAGCTCGATGAGGCGCAGGATCGCGAGCGCGATGCTCGCCTCGTCCACGGTGACGACGTCGTCGACGACCCGACGCAGCGTCTCGAACGGTCGGGTGCCCAGCAGCGCGACCGCGAGGCCGTCGGCCAGCGTCGTCGACAAGGGCACCGTCACCGGATGTCCGGCCGCCATCGCGGCGGTGAAGCAGGCGGCGTGCGTCGGCTCGACGCCGACGACGCGCACGGCGGGCTTGCGCGCCTTGATTACGGTGCCGATGCCCGCGAGCAGACCGCCCCCCCCGACGGGGACCACGATTGCGTCGAGGTCCGGCGTCTGCTCGAGGATCTCGAGCGCCATCGTGCCCTGGCCCGCCATCACGTCGAGGTTGTCGAACGGATGGATGAACGTCAGGCCCTCGCTCTGCGCGAGCGCCTCGGCGTGCGCGCGCGCCTCGGTGAGGTCGGCGCCGTGCAGGACGACCCGCGCGCCCAGATGCCGGCAGTTCGTGACCTTGATGAGCGCAGCGAACTTCGGCATCACGACGGTGACTGGGATGCCGAGCAGGCTGCCGTGATACGCGACGCCCTGCGCGTGGTTGCCTGCCGACGCCGCGATCACGCCGCGCCTGCGCTGGTCGTCCGTCAGCTTCAGCAGCGCATTGCGCGCTCCGCGTTCCTTGAAGCTGCCGGTGCGCTGCAGGTAGTCGAGCTTGCAGTAGATGTGGGCGCCCGTGAGCTGCGACAGCGGGATCGACTCGACGCAGGGCGACACGTAGATGCCGCCCCTGATGCGCTCCCGTGCGGCTTCGACGTCGGCCAGCGTCAGCATCGCGTCACCGGCTGTCGTTGACGAGCCACTGGCCGACGACGCGCTCGAACGCGGCACCGCGCTGCGCAAAGCCGCACGCTGCATAGAAGCCGGGCGCATCGTCGGTGAACAGGCACACGTGCTGGCCCGGCAGGCGCGCGCACAGCGCGTCGAGCATGCGGCGGCCGATGCCGCGCCGCCGCCAGGCCGACTGCGTCCACAGGTCGACCACGTAGGCATTGCACACGCCGTCGGACAGCGCGCGCGCCTTGCCGATCACACGGGCGCCGGCGCGCGCGTAGACGGCCACCGCGCTGCTGCGGAACGAGCGCTCGAGCTGCGCGGGCGTGCGCCCGTTGTCGAAGTCGTCGGCCGCGAGGTCGCGCGTCAGCGCGGTCCAGTCGATGCCGTCGTGCGCGTGCGAGAACGTCACCGCGTCCATCGTCAGAACGGCAGCGCGACGCCCGGTTTCGCGTGTTCCAGCACGCGCCGGAACTCGGCTTGTATGCGCGCCAGCGCGGCGGCGTTGTCCGCCTCGAAGCGCAGCACGACGACGGGCGTCGTGTTCGACGCGCGCGCGAGGCCGAAGCCGTCCGCGTACTCGACCCGCAGGCCGTCGATCCGGATCACGTCGGTCGCGCCGGGAAACGTCGCGGTTTCCGCGAGGCGCGCGACGAGCGTGTGCGGCTCGCCTTCCGCGCACGCGATGTTGAGCTCGGGCGTGGACAGCGCGTCGGGCAGCGCCTTCAACTCGGCGGACGGATCGCTTCCGCGGGACAGGATCTCGAGCAGCCGCGCACCCGCGTAAAGCCCGTCGTCGAAGCCGAACCAGCGCTCGCCGAAGAACGTGTGGCCGCTCATCTCGCCCGCGAGCGCCGCGTGCGTCTCCTTCATCTTCATCTTGATGAGCGAATGTCCGGTCTTCCACAGCAGTGGCACGCCGCCGTGCTGCGTGATCCAGGGCTTGAGATTGCGGGTCGACTTGACGTCGTAGATCACGGTGGCGCCGGGCACGCGCTGCAGCAAGTCGGCGGCGAACAGCATCAGCTGGCGGTCGGGATAGATGACGTGGCCGTCGCGCGTGACCACGCCCAGCCGGTCGCCGTCGCCATCGAACGCGAGGCCCAGTTCGCAATCGCCCGCTTCGAGGCGGCGGATCAGGTCGACGAGGTTCTTCGGCTGCGACGGGTCCGGATGATGATTGGGGAAGTTGCCGTCGACGTCGCAGAACAGCTCGACGACGTCGCAGCCCATCCTGCGGAACAACGTCGGCGCGAACGCGCCGGCCACGCCGTTGCCGCAGTCCACGGCGATCTTCATCGGGCGCGCGACCTTCACGTCGCCGACGATCCGGTCGAGATAGGCGGGCACGATGTCGTGCGTCGCGTAGCTGCCGGCGCCGCTGCCCACGCGGCCCTCCTCGATGCGCGCGCGCAGCGCCTGGATGTCGTCGCCGGCGAGCGTGCCCGCATCGACGACCATCTTGAGGCCGTTGTAGTCGGGTGGGTTGTGGCTGCCCGTGACCATGACGCTGCAGCCCGTACCCAGGTGCTGCGCGGCGAAGTACGTCATCGGCGTGGCGACCATGCCGAGGTCGATCACGTTGGCGCCGGCGCTGCGAATGCCTTCGGCGAGCGCCGCGGCAAGCTCGGGTCCGGACAGGCGTCCGTCGCGGCCGATCGCGAACGTGTCGCGACCGCGCTCGCGCGCAAGCGTGCCCAGCCCCTGGCCGACGGCACGGACGACTGCAGGAGTCAGTGTCTTGCCGACGACGCCGCGGATGTCGTAGGCCTTGAAGATTTCGCGCGGGAACGTGGTCATGCGTGGGTGTCGTTCGAAGGGAAAACGCTAGTTTCTCACGATTCGCCGCGCTGGCATGGCCACGTTCGCCCGCGTCATTGCCCGCGCGTGAACCACGCGAAGATCCGCCGCGGCAGCCAGTCGAGCCGTCCGACGCCCGGACCGGTCATGAAGCCGACGTGCCCGCCCGTGGCCGGCTGCTCGAGCCGGACGACGGCGGCAACCTCGTGCGGGCCGGGCAGCGACGGCGCGGGAACGAAGGGATCGTTGCGCGCGTTGAGCACCAGCGTGGGCACCTCGACGGCCGGGAGCCACGGCTTCGACGACGCGCGCGTCCAGTAGTCGTCGGCGCCCGCGAAGCCGTGCAGCGGCGCCGTGACGACGTCGTCGAAGTCCCACATCGTGCGCACGCGCGCGATGCGCGCCGCGTCGAGCGTGCCGGGAAAGCGCTCCGCCATTGCGAGCGCCTTCGGCTTGAGCGTCGTCAGGAAGTGCCACGTGTAGATGCGGTTGAGGCCCTGTCCGATCGCGATGCCGGAGGCCATGAGGTCGAGCGGCACCGACACCGTGGCCGCCGCGACCAGCGTGCGCGCGCCTTCGCGCCCGGTGCGCCCGATCCAGTTGAGGAGCGCGCTCCCGCCGAGCGACACGCCCACCGCGTAGAGCGGCGTGCCGGGCGCGACGCGCGCACGGACGGCGGCGAGCATCTGCCCGATCTCCTCGTGGTCGCCCGAGTGGTACGCGCGGGGCCGGGTGTTGGGCGCGCCGCCGCAGCCGCGAAAGTGCGGGACTACGCCGCGCCACCCGTGCGCGGCGAGCAGCGCCATCATGTGGACGGCATACTGCGATTGCGCGCCTCCTTCGAGCCCGTGAAAAACGACGACGAGCGGGGCGTCCGGCGCCGCGCCCGGCGCGTCGTGCCAGTCGAAGTCCCAGAAGTCGCCATCCGGCGTCGCGATGCGCTCGCGCCGGTACGCGATGGCGGGGCGCGGCAGGAAGAACGGATAGATCGTCTGCGCGTGCCCGCCCGGCAGCCACGCGGGACCCGCGAACGGAACGGCGGCCCCGGAGTCGTGGGTGCCGGGTTCGCGCGGCGTCACGTCACGCGAGCGCCGCGGACAGCGACTCGACGACCGTGCGCAGCACCTTGATGCGGCCGAAGCGCTTGTCCTCGGCCTCGACCAGCGTCCACGGCGCGATCTCGGTCGACGTGCGGTCCACCATGTCGGCGACCGCCTGCTCGTACGTGCTCCACTTCTTCCGGTTGCGCCAGTCGTCGGGCGTGATCTTGAACTGCTTGAACGGCGTCTTCTTGCGCGCCTCGAACCGGCGCAGCTGCTCCGCCTTGCTGATCTGCAGCCAGAACTTGCAGACGACGATGCCGGACTTCACGAGCTGCGCCTCGAACTGGTTGATCTCGTCGTACGCGCGCATCCAGTCGGCGACGGCGCAGAAGCCCTCGACGCGCTCGACGAGGACGCGTCCGTACCACGTGCGGTCGAACAGCGTGACGCCGCCCTTGGCCGGCACCTGCCGCCAGAATCGCCACAGGTACGGCTGATCGCGCTCCTCTTCCGTGGGCGCCGCGACCGGTATGATCGCGAACTGCCGCGCGTCGACCGCGCCCGTCACGCGCCTGATTGCTCCACCCTTGCCGGCGGCGTCCGATCCTTCGAATGCGAGCACCAGTCCGCGCTCGCGGAAGCGCCGGTCGCGGGTCAGCATCGCGAGCCTGGACTGGTACTTGCGCAGCAGGCGCGTGTACGACTCCACGTCCAGACGCTGCCGCAAGTTGAGGTTCCGGATCAGCGCGACGTTGCCGATCACCGACGGCGCCGGCGGCACCACGGGCGGCGGCGGCGCCTTCGTGTCGGTGTTCACCTTCTCGAGCGCGGACAGCAGGATCTTGCCGACCGTCAGCATCCGGTACCGCGCGTCGACGCCCTCGACGACGTACCACGGCGCGGACGCGATCGACGTCTCGCGCAGCATGTGCTCCCACGTGTCGTGGAACTTGCCGTACATGCGCAGCGACTTGCGGTCGTTGTCCGACACGCGCCAGCGCCGGTCCGGGTGCGCGTCGAGCGCCCTGAGGCGCTCCTTCTGGTCCGGGCGCGACAGGTGCATCCAGAACTTGAGCAGCACGATGCCCTCGGCCGTCAGCATCTGCTCGAATTGCCGGATCTCGTGCAGCATGCTGTCGAAGGCGCTTCCGGAGATGCGGGACAGCACGCGCGCGGCGACGAGCTCGCGGTACCACGCGTTCATGAAGATGCCGATCTTGCCGCGCGGCGGCAGCGCCCGCCAGTAGCGCCACGCGAGCGGGCGCATGCGGTCTTCGGGGTTGCGCGGGCCGAACGCGTGCGTGCGAATGTGGCGGGGGTCCATCCACTCGTTGAGCGTGTTGGCCGTTTCGCCGCGGCCGCCGCCCTCGACGCCGCTCACGAGCAGCAGCACCGGCCCGCGCTTGGCCGCCCCCATCGCGAACTGGTGGTTGAGCAGCGCTTCGCGCAGCTTCGGCTCCTGCCGCGCGTAGACCAGCTTGGTCACGCGGTGGCCGACTTCGGCGGACTCGAGCATCGTTGCCTTCCTGTTCTATCGGGCTTTACGGAGGTGCACTGCAAATACTCCGTCGTCCCCGCGAAAGCGGGGACCCAGCGTCGTACGAGGAAAGTCGCTGGGTTCCCGCTTTCGCGGGAACGACGGGAGTCTGCGGATGCGGTCACTCATTTCGGCAAAGCAAGGATCGGTGGCGTCAGCGGGGCGGCCAGAACGGCCGCGCCTTCGCGAATCCGCCCCACGCAGCGGCCAGCGCGTCGCCGCGCTCGGCGCCGCGCGCGGCGGCCCACCCCGAGAACGCCGCCGCGGCCGGCGATTGCGGCCCCGCCAGTTCGGCCGCGAGGCGCGCGGCGTTGTGCGTGTCGTTCCACAGACCGAGCTCGTCCTGCAGCGCGGCCAGCGCGCGCCGGTAATTGCCCGTGCGCTTCGTCGGATACAGCGAAGCGAAGAACTCGGTCGCGTAGCGGAGTTTTTTCGCGGCCAGCCGCGCCGCATGCCGCGCCTCCGGGGTCGCGTGCGCCAGATCGGTCCCGAGCGCGACCAGGTCCCGGTGCCGCCTGCGCAGCAGCGGCCGCGCGTAGTCGCGCGCCGGTTGCGCGAGGTTCGCCGCATGGCGGGGGTCGCCTGCCGCATTGGCACCGGAGGCGTTCGCGAGCGCGGCCGCGAACAGCACGAGCCGGACGAAACGGGGCGAGGCGACCGCGGCGCGCGCGAGCACCCGCGCCTCCTTGCGTCGCGTGGCGGCGCGTGCCGCGAGCTTCGCTAGCGCGACCGCGAGCGGTGCCGCGGTGCCGCCGTGCCGCACCGCGTCGGTGAACGCGGGCAGCGTGTCGACCGTGAACACGTCGAGGTCGCGTGCCGGGCCCAGCGCCTGCGCGAGCCAGCGCAGTTCCACCCGCAGCGGCTCGATGCGCGTCGGCGCCATGCCCTTGCGCGCGAGCGACAGGCACGCGCGGAGGCGGCGCACGCCGATGCGCATCTGGTGGATCCATTCGGGATCGTCGTGGACGACCACGCCGTGCGCATTGCCCTCGATCTGCCGGAGGCACGCGCGGATGAACGCGGCGAACGCCTCGCCCGCCGTGCACCTGGCCGGCAGGTCCGCGTCGCTCGCGCGGATGGGCGCGACCACCGGCGGCCGCCGCAGCGCGAAGCCGCGTTCCGCCTTGCTGGCGGGTTCGAACGCCAGCGGAACGTCCGCCGCGAGCGCGTGCGCGAGATCGAAGAGCTGCGCGACGTCGCCGGCCTCGAGCTCGATCTCGATCTCGTGAATCGGCGCGCGCACGACGGGGCCCGCGTCGGCCGTGCGCACTTCGCCCACGTCGATGCACAGGAGCGCCATCGTGCTGTCGGGGAACACGAGGGGGATCGTCGTGCGCGCGATGTCGGTCGTGAACTGCGCGGCGAGCCCGCGCTGCTCCGCGCGGCCGAGCGCGCGCCGGAATGGCGTGGTCGCGAACCGCAAGGGATCGAGCTTGCCACCGGCGACCGGCCATTCGAATTCGCTGCGGGCGGCCACACCGCCGCCCGCGGCCGCGCTGGCGGGTCCCTTGACCGTCTGCACCCACCGCCGTCCTTCGCGCCGCAGGCGCAGCGCGATGCCGGCGGCCGCCAGCGCGCAGTCCTCGGTGTCGTAGTACGTCGACACCACGCGCGCGCGCCGGGCGCGGCCGCGCTTGACCGCCGCCAGGGCCGGATGCCGCGGCAGCCTGGCCACCGCCTCCGGCGCGATCCGGAGCTTCAGCTCGGTCTCCACCGGCGCGATCGCCGGTGTGCCTGCGGAAACGGGCGCGGCGCGCCGTGCGGTCACGCTTCGTCCGCGAGCTTCCGCCTGCGTTCGCGGACGGCCTCCGCGAGGGCGCGCAGCGTGTCGACCGTCGCGTCCCAGCCGATGCACGCGTCGGTGATCGACACGCCGTATTCGAGCGGCTGACCGGGCACGAGGTCCTGCCGGCCGGGATGGATGTGGCTCTCGATCATCAGCCCGAAGATGCGCGCGTCCCCGGCCGCCACCTGCGCGGCAACGTCGCGTGCGACGTCGACCTGGCGGTCGTGCTGCTTCTGGCTGTTCGCGTGCGAGCAGTCGATCATCACGCGCGCGGCGAGTCCCGCCTGCGCGAGTTCCCGGCAGACGGCATCCACGCTCGCGGCGTCGTAATTCGGCGCCTTGCCGCCGCGCAGGATGATGTGGCAATCCTCGTTGCCCGCGGTGTGCACGATCGCCGAGTGGCCGCCCTTGGTCACCGACAGGAAGTGGTGCGGCGCCAATGCCGCTTTGATCGCGTCGACGGCGATCCTCACGTCGCCGTTGGTGCCGTTCTTGAAGCCGACCGGGCACGACAGGCCCGACGCCAGCTGCCGGTGGACCTGGCTCTCGGTCGTCCGCGCGCCGATCGCGCCCCATGCGATCAGGTCGGCGATGTACTGCGGCGTGATCATGTCGAGGTATTCGGTCCCGGCGGGGAGGTCGAGCTCGTTGATCTCGAGCAGGATGCGGCGCGCGAGCCGCAGGCCCTCGTTGATGCGGAAGCTGTCGTCCAGGCGCGGATCGTTGATGAGGCCCTTCCAGCCGACCGTCGTGCGCGGCTTCTCGAAGTACACGCGCATCACGATGATCAGGCGGTCGACGAGTTCGTGGCGGAGCGCCGCGAGCCGGGTCGCGTAGTCGATCGCCGCGTCGTAGTCGTGGATCGAGCAGGGCCCGACGACGACGAGCAGCCGGTCGTCGGCGCCGTGCAGCACGCGGTGGATCGCCTGGCGCGCATCGAACGTCGTCGTGGCCGGCCGTTCGGAGGCCGGAAACTCGCGCAACAGGTGGGCGGGCGGCGACAGTTCGGAGATGTCGGTGATCCGCGTGTCGTCGATCGGGCGGGGCGCGCCCGCCGGGGCGGCGGTGCCGAGTTTGGAGCGGTGAGCGGTCGAGGTGGGCACGGCCGATGATCCTTGAGAAATTTTAACCAAAACAAGATATTACCGCATTCCGCCCATGTTGCGTACCCCGCTCGTGGCGGCGTTGTTGCAACGCGGGAGGGCGCCCGCGCAACAGTGCGGCGCGGCGTGTCCGCCAAACCGTTGCCTCGCGCGTTAGGGATGCCGTAGACTGCCCTGGAAGCATTGCGCAGGGTTACGAATGGCAATCTTCGGCGGGCGTCAGTCCGACCCGCCGCCTAATCAGGATTTCGGAGGGGAAACGCATGAAAAAATTCCTGGCACTGCTCGTCGTGGGTGGCTTCATGGTCGCCGCCCCGGCGTATGCAGCCGACACGAATTCGCAGCAGGACAAGATGAAGGCCTGCAATACGCAGGCGGGCGACAAGAAGGGTGACGAGCGCAAGGCGTTCATGAAGACCTGCCTGTCGGCCAAGCCCGCCGAGCCCGCGAAGCCGGAAAGCAAGATGGCGATGTGCAACAAGAAGACCGCGGGCCTCGACAAGGACGCGCGCGCGAAGGCGCAGAGCGAGTGCATGAAGGCGCCCTCCTGACGCGCAAGAGTTGCTGAACACGGCCGGGTGACCTCCTGTCCATCCAGCCGAGGCTGACAAGGCCGCATCGGGGTAACCCGTTGCGGCCTTGTTTTTGGTACCCGGCGCACAAGTACTCCTGCGCGGTGCCCCCGCTGATCCGCTTCTTCCGGCCAAAGTCGACCCTGATACAAGGACCGACTGCCGGCCCACAGGTGCCTCAGCCTGGTTCGCGAGGCGTGTCCGGCAATTTGGGGCTGACGTAGGGATAGCGAGCGAGTCCCTTGACGAGGGTGGGGCTCGACTGTTTGCCTCCCCGAACATACTGCTTGGCTGCATCCGTGAAGGGTTGAAAATTCCATTCATCCCGGTCCGCCGAAGATAGCTGCTGTTGTATCCATCGGCGCCTCTTCTGGCTGCCAAGCACGGTCGCATTCAGCTCGTCGAGTTTCCAGCGCCTGTTCACCTCAGCTGATAGCTCGGATTCGATCTCTCGGACGTCTTCGAGGCCCGCCAGGTTGGACAATTCCAACGGATCGGCGGCCAGATTGAAAAGCTGGGGAGGATCCACCAGAGACACGATCAACTTGTGGTCGCCCTTGCGCACGGCCACCATCGGCGCGATCGCGCCTTCGCCCGTGAATTCGGCTGCAAATACGTTGGCGCGATTGGGCCGCTTTTGCCCCTGGAGAAGCGGCGCAAAGCTAATGCCATCGAGCGCATCCACCGCTTCAATGGGTGAATTTTCTGTTACGAGATCGTGCAGTGTCGGCAACAGGTCCACATGGGAAACGACATCGGCAATGCTCCTGGGAGCAAGTCCGGGCACGTGAACTATCAGCGGAACCTTGATCGCCGGCTCCAACAGGGTGTACTTGTACCAA
>Ga0315287_10006535_pt1 | contig 11618 bp, 5 predicted proteins | sample YL17G11_0_MG_FD_205037 | JGI IMG/M metagenome (GOLD analysis project Ga0315287, IMG submission 205037) | Sediment microbial communities from Yellowstone Lake, YNP, Wyoming, USA - YL17G11_0 | ecosystem: Environmental > Aquatic > Freshwater > Lake > Sediment | place: USA: Wyoming | collected...
CGCCCCCCCCCCCCCCCCCCCCCCCCCCCCCCCCCCCCCCCCCCCCGGGCCGCCCGCCACTAACAAAACAACGGCGTCGCATGCTTACACCCAAATAGAGGACGCTGCGCCAGGCTCCAAAAACAAGCGAGAGCAACGGGGGCTGGAGGGTGTCAACTTGAAGGAGGAGAGAGGAAGGAGGGCGAAAAAAGTGACAGTTTTTCACCAGGCAGCGCTGCCACCGAGCGCCCAGGTGGCAGGCGCGCCGCCAGCGCCGCCCTTGGCCCGCGCGCCCGCGCCCGCCGCGATGGACGCCACCACGTCATCCCGCTGGTGCGCGGCGGGCGACGACGGCGAAGCAGGGCTGCGCCGCAGGGCCGCAAACAGGTAGTCCACTTCCGCCCCGGCCGCCGACCTGCGGAGCGTGTCGGCCAGCGCGCCCAGCGAGCGCACCAGCTCCGGCGCGGCCGGGCGCCGCTCCGGCGACCGCTCCAGGCACTGCTCCGCTAGGACGCGCAGGGCGCGGCAGCATGGCCAGGCCGGGGCCGGGAAGGAGGTGGCGGTGGCGGAGGTGGTGGTGGTGGAGGTGGTGGTGGCGGCGTCGCACGCGCGCTCGCTCTCCACCTCGTCGTCCGCTTCCTCCGCCGCCGCCGCGCCCGCCCGCCCACCCGCCATCGCGGCGGCCGCCGCCGCCACGCCGCCCGGCCCCGCCCACGCGCCCCCGTACCCGCCCCGGGGTGGGGGGGGCGGCGGGCGGACGGCCGCGTCCGCGCCGGCCAGCAGCTCCCAGGCCAAGACGCCAAACGCGTACACGTCCGCCGCCGGGGTCGGCCCGGGGCCGCCGCCGCCTGCGCTGCCGCCCCCGCCACGCAGTTCGGGGGCGAGGTAAGGGGAGGAGGCCGCCGCCTCCAGCGGGGCCGCCGCGCCCCGCCCCCCCCCCCGGCGCCCCTTCGACCCGGCCGGGCGGGGGGATGTTGAGGGGAGGGGCGCGGAGGGCAGGGGGCCGGCGGGCGGGCGGGCGACGGCGGCGGAGGCCGGGGCCGCCCAGGGCGCGAGCTTGGCGCAGTAGCCGCGCCGGTCGGCGTCGGACGGGGCCAGCAGCACGGCGGCCGCGGCCAGGCCGCCGTGGGCGACGCCGCCCCCGTGCAGGCGGGCCAGGGCCCGGGCGACCTCCAGCAGGGTGGCGGCCCGGAGGGCCTGGTCCGCCTCGGACGGGCCGCCCGGGGCGGGGGCGAGGAGGTCGCCCCAGGCGGAGGACGCGAGGGCGGGCGGGAGAGGGCGGGCGGGCGGGGGGGGAGGCCCCGCCGGCCCCGGCCCCGCCGCCGCCTGCAAGCTCTCCACGCCCGCCGCCGCCGCGTCGATCGCGTCCCGGAGGGTGCCCCGCTCGGGCAGGTCGTACACGGCGACCGTCTCCAGCTCGGGCGCGGGTGCGGGCGCGGGCGCGGGCGGGGCGGCGGCGGCGGCGGCGGCGGCGGCGGCGGCGGCGGGCGCGGCCGCGGGGCCGGCCCCGCCGCAGGCCTCGCTGCCCCCACCACTCGCCGCCGCCGCCGCCGCCCCATGCCCGGCCAGGGCCAGGGCCGCCTCCAGGGAGACCGGCACGCCCGGGCGGCCGTGGGCGAGTAGGGCGCCCGACGCCGCGCCGGGCCCGCCGGCGACGACCGTCCGGCGGTGCGCAAAGAGCTGGACGAGGTGAGGGTGGTGGGGCAGGGAGCGGGCGCTGGGGGTGGGTGCGGCGGTCGCGCCGCCCGCGCCCGCCGCCGCCGCCGCGGCCGCCTCGCCCTCCTCTATCCGCCGCCGGTGCACCAGCACCGCCACCCGGGCCCCGTCCCAGGAGCCCCTGAACAGGGCGCCCCCGTACGCGGTGCGGGCCAGCAGGCCAGACACCTGGACGGCGAGGGTGGGGTCGGAGGGAATTGAGGGCGCCGTGGCGGCGGCGGCGGCGGCGGCAGCCGGGCCGGCGCCGGCGCACCCCTTGCCTTCCCCCTCCTCCTCCTCCGGAAGGTGCTGCCACCACACCGCCGCCACCAGGACGGCCAGGATGGCCAGGAGGGGGATGGCCAGGAGGAGGGTGTCGGTGAGAGGTGGAGAGGCCGGCATTTTGGGGTGGCAAAGATACGGAAAAGGAGGGCGCGAGCGCGAGCGCTCGTTCTTTTGTGTGTGCTTCTCTGTGTGCGGAGAGTCAAGGGGGGGTGAGGTGTGAGAAAGGAATTGGGGTAGCGTGTTTCTCGGCAGATAGGCGCCATGGCATGCCAGGCACGTGGTTGGTGGTAGGCGGGTGGGCGCGTCGGGGCGAGGGGCAGGCCACAGGACGGCTTTAAAAAAAAAACTCTTCTTCTTTTCTTTTGCACGCGTGCCCGTGCCCCCGCCAATTGTAGCGCAGCCCCGCAGGAAGAAGCATGATGTCCGTGCAAATGCAGTACGGGGAAGCACGAGGGCGAATGGACAGGCCCAGGCCCGTGCGCGTGGGGATGAAAAAAAAAAGGAGGAAGCACTTGACTACTCACCCAAAAGTGTAAACAAATATGTGGCGGATGTCGGTCGAAACTTTTTGATTGACCTCAGTCTCTCCCCCTCACGCCCCGCCCGCCGGCGCCGTCTCCTCCTCCCTCCTCTCCTTCGTCTTCTTCTTCTGCTGCTGCTGCCCCTGCCCCTGCCCCTGCCAACCACCGCCGCCGCCGCCGCCCTTCTTCTTCACCGGCTCCGCCGCCGCCGCGGCCGCCGCGTCGGCCGCCGACAGCTCCAGGCGGGCAAAGGCGGGGGGGGCGAGGGGCAGGCGTGCGCCCGCCCCGCCCAGCCCGCCCCCCCACGCCGTGTCCCGCTCCCAGTCAGGGTGGGCGGCGAGCGCTGGGTCGACGCCCAGGCAGTCCACCAGCAGCTTCTGCGACAGGCGGGGCGTGACGGGGCAGAGGAGGACGGCCGCGATGCGGACGGCCTCCAGCGCGGCCACCAGCGCGGCGCCGGCCGCTGCCTTGTCGCCCTCGCTCGCGCCCTCCTTCAGCGCCGCCCACGGCGCAGCCACGTCCAGCATGCCGTTGCCCGCCGCTGCGACCGAGATGGCGGCGGCGCACGCGTCGTGGAGGGCCAGGCGGTCGTACGCGGCGGCCGCGGCGGCCACGCCGGCCGCCGCCGCGAGGCGGGCGGCATTGTCGGCCGGCACGCTGCTCGCACAGACTGGCAGCTCCCCACCCCACCCCTTGTGCACCAGGGCCGCCGCCCGGGCGGCCAGGTTGCCGACCGTGTTGGCCAGGGCCGCATTCACGGTCGCCACGAAGCGCGGGGCGGCGAAGTCGCCGTCCGACCCGAAGGCGACCTCCCGCATGAAGAAGAAGCGGACCGCGTCGGGGCCGTACGAACCCACCAGGGCGCCCGGGTCGAGCACGTTGCCGAGCGCCTTGCCCATTTTGAGGCCGTCCTTGGTCAGGAAGCCGTGCGCGTACACGGACGTCGGCAGGGGCAGCCCCGCCGACAGCAGCATGCCCGGCCAGTAGACGGCATGGAAGCGGAGGATGTCCTTGCCCACCAGGTGGACGGCAGGCGGCCAGCCCGCGGCGGCCAGGGCGGCCGCCGCGGCGCCGCCGCCGCCGCCGCCCTCCTCCTCCTCCTCGCCCCCCGGCGCCTTCACCGGTAGCCCGCCCGGCAGCAGCGCGGACGCGTACCCCAGCAGCGCGTCAAACCAGACGTACACGGTCTGGGCCGGGTCGCGCGGGAGCGGGATGCCCCAGGACACGGCCGCCCGGGAGATGGAGAAGTCGCGCAGGCCGCCGCGCGCCCAGGCGAGGACCTCATTGCGCCGGGCGGGCGGGGCGACGAAGAACGAGGGAGGGGAGGAGGGGGGCGTGCCGCCGCCGCCGCCGCCGCCGCCGCCGCCGCCTTCGTCGCCGTCGCCCCCCGCCTCCAGCAGCTCCAGGATGGCGTCCTGGTACCGGCTCAGCCGGAAAAAGTAGTTTTCTTCGGACCGGGACACGCAGGGCCGGGCGTGGAGGGGGCAGACCCGGGCCTCCCCGCCCGTGAGCTCGTCCTCGTCCTTGTACGCCTCACACCCGACGCAGTACCACCCCTCGTAGGCGGCCTTGTAGACGTCGCCCTTGCGCCACACCGCCTCCAGGACGTGGGAGACGACGGACACGTGGTGCGGGGCCGTGGTGCGGATGAAGGCGTCGGGCGCGATGTCCAGGGAGGCCCACAGCGCCGCAAACTCGGCGGCCAGCCCGTCCACGTGCGCCTGCGGGCTCGCGCCCCTGTCCGCCGCGGCTGCCGCGATCTTCTCGCCATGCTCGTCCGTGCCGGTGATGAAGGTGACGGGCGTCGCCCCGCGGGCCCGGGCGTACCGGGCGAGGGCGTCCGCGGCGATGGTCGTGTAGGCGGACCCCATGTGGGGGGAGGCGTTGGCCTTGTAGGCGAGGGAAGAGGGGGGGTGTTGACGGGAGGGGGTTTGTTTGACGGTGAACAGAGTGTGTGTGTGTCGTTTCTCTCCTCCCAGTGCATCCGACATAATAGCTCCCCTCACGCACACACTGACCAACTCACATAATACAGGGGGGTCGTCAGGACGTACGGCTTCCCCCGCACGGGCGCGGCAGCCGGGCGCGGGAGAGCGTCGGCGGCGGCCGCATCGGCACTGTCAGCCGCGGCCGCGCTCAGGCAGCCGACGCCTCCCGCGGCCGAGGTCGGCCCGTCAACAACGACCGCGTCCAAGCTTACATTTCCCTGTTCGCCTGCCACCTGAGGCACCGCCCGGGTGCCGATGGGGCGCATGAGCGGGAGGAGCCGTGCTGGTAGGCCTCGGCCACCCAAGCCTCGGCTGGCAAAGCCACGCATCGGGCTGGCGACGGCGGGGCGAGGTGCTCTGCCCGCCGCTGCCGGTGCCGCTGCCGCCGTCGACGGCGTCGCGGCCTTTGTCGTTGTCGCCATTGCGCGGCCGCGAATCGGCGTGTTCGCTACTGCAGGTGTTGTTGTGTGAGGCAGCAGGTGGATGGCGCGCGCCAGGCGACGGAGCATGCACCGGGACGGAGGATGCACCGGGACGGAGGAGGAGGAGAGGGAGAGACGGCTAAATTTGCGCTCTGAGGATGAAGATACGAGTGCATTTGCCAGTCTCCTTCGCGTCCGAAGATGGTGGCGGCCACCACGGCCCGGCGCCGGCATGCACCCCGCCTGGCAGTCGCTGCATCAACCGCACCCCGCCCGCCACGCGCATCCTCCCGGCGCGCGCTGCTGGCATCCGTCCTGGGCGGCGTGCTGACCACACTCTCTCTTGCGTCGCTGCGCCCTCCACTGAAAAGATGTGACGGTGGTGGTGGCGGGCTGCCCTTTTGGACAGGTGTGAGAGTATCGCTCTATCTTGATGGCAGCGTGCGGAGTGAGAGGGCGATGGAGGTCAGACGCTGTGCTGGAATTTTCCAGGCGCTCTTCAACCATCCTCACTGTTTGTTTTTTTACAGGTCTCCTGGGCTCGCCGCCTTGCCAGACGGTGGCCGACGTGGAGATGCCCTGGCGGCGAGGGTCTGGGCGGGCGGAGGACCTGCCTGAGCTGCCGGCGCCGACTTCATCGTCGTCATCCTCGCGTCCTCCTCTGCAGCTGCGGGACGCGCCTGCAGAGAGGGACGCGCTGGAGGTGGCGAGGCGGGACCGGACGGACGCGTTTGTGGCGGACATGTGGAAGGGGTTGGAGTGAGATTAACAGGGCGCGTGTGCGTGTGTATGTGTGTGAGCGGGTGGGGGCCCGTATGGAGCACGCACGTGAAAAAGTGAAAAGATTTTTGCCCACCCATGATCACAAAGAAGAAACGCCAAAAATCTGTTTCGCGTCTGCGCTCCGCTCTACCACACACGCACACGCACGCTGGAGAGAGCACATCCACCCACCCACGCACCCACCCACCCACGGTGTGTGTCGCCACCACACGCCCTCTCGGTGGTGCACAAGAAACATGCGCCGCCGGCGGGTCCCCCTGGCGGCGCTCGCGGCGGTCTGCACATCTGGCATCGCCGGCGCGGTGGACTTCTCCCTCGCCGGTCTGGGCACCTCCGCGGACACCATCCCGAACCTGCCCTCGCCGGTGCCCCTAGATCGGAGTCCCTTGCCCCGGACGTCCGTGCTGGGGTACCCGGAGGGCGCCAAATTCCCGTTGAAAGGTGAGAAAAAAAATAAAGGAGCGCATGCGTTTCTAGCCCAAAACACCCCACAGAGCTCAGGGCACGGGGCCGCGTTCGACGTAGGGTTGCGCACCCAGGCTCTCTTGCATTCACCCATCCATGGAGCCCTCTGTTCTGAAGGAGGGGCAACCCAGGCGCGTCCACCCGACCGGTCACTCACCCCACCCATCCCATCCATCCTCACCATTCTATCTTCCCAGACCTCCTCGATGATCAAATCAGCACCTTCTTTCCGGCCTCTGCCTCCACCCTGCCCATGGCTGACATCACTCTTCGGGTGGTCGGCCCCGGCGCGAGCGACCTGGACGCCCTGCGGCGGGCGGCGGCGACCGCGATACCGGCGGCTTTCCTTGAGGACTCCAACTTCACGGCCACCGTCCTCTCTGTCCAGCCGGGCGGCGTCGTGCCCGTCCGGTACGAGACCAGCGACGGCGGGCTGCCCTTCACGGGCAGCGACGACGGCAGCGGCGGGCTGGCCACGGCTTCGACGGCGGACGTCACCGTCTCCCTCGCCATCTCCATGGCTTCCTCCGTCCACCTGACCTCTCCCATCAACGTCGACTACGGCTTTGCCCGCCTGCTGGAGGACCGCCTGGAGGGCGAGCTGAGGAAGGAGAGCGTGGCCACCGACATTGACGTCCGCGTCCTACCGATCATCAACTCGACCTTTCTGCGGCCGGCGGCGCCCGTCCTGCTGCGCTTACCCCGCCAGGCGCTGGTCGCGGTGACTTTGACGCTCGCCCTCCTGGGCGACCCGGCCCCAGCCCCCGGCGCCGGGACCCGCCTGCTGCCCTTCGACGGACCCCGCCAGACGGCGTTGATAGAGGTGGTGGACACGCTGCTCACCAACCGGACGGGCCTGGTGCAGTTGGGACTGGATAGCGTTGTCGCGCGGGCGGGGCGGGGTGGCGGCGGCGGCGGCGCTCGCACCACCACCACCACCACCACCCCACGCCGCGCCCTCCGGGCCGCCGCCACCAACCTTACCTACACACCTTCGCCACCATACGATGAGGTCAACGCCACCGTGTTTCTGATATCCGCCGCCACCGTGGCTAGCGTGCGGGCGGCCCTACAGACGGTGCTGAGCGCGCCCGACAGGTCCTCCGTGCGCGCGGCGGGCGACCGCTCCTTGCTCGTCCAGGGACTTGCCCTGGAGGGCCTCGCCATTTCGTCGGTGGCCATGCTGGCCGGGGATGACGGCCTGGATGAGGCGATAACGCGGGCGCCCCGATTCCAGCTGGCCCCCCTGGCCAGTCAGGACGAGAGAGCACGAGCCAAGATTGCAGCCCGCAGGCGGATGGTGGTCGCGGTCACGTCTACCCTCGCCTCCGCCGTGGGCGCCTTCCTCCTGGCCACAATGGTCATCCTGGCCATTCGCGCCCGCCGCCGGGCGGTGGCGGGCCCGACCACGGGCCCGTTGGCGTGGTGGCGGTGGAGTGGGAGCAAGGCTAGCACCGGCACCGGCACGGATGGTGGGGCCGGCGGCGGCAAAGTCGACCTCGCCTCGGGCCCCTCCTCCCTGGGCGCCAAGTCGGTGCAGGGCGGGATATTTGCGGCCATGCTGGGCGCGGGCGGGTCGACGATGACGGTCCCCCCCCCTACTCTGCGCCGGGCGCAACCCGGCGATGATGAGGAGGAAGAGGGTGGAGACGGCGGCGGTGGCGGAAGCAGCTCAAAACCCACCAAGCCCCCGCCACACATTGCCGGCGACGCCGAGTGGGAGGTCGACCCGGCCGACCTGACCATTTCCACCCGCCCCGACGGCACGGACTGGCTGCTGGGCACGGGCGGGGCGGGCGCCGTGTTCCGGGGCACCCGGGGCGGGGTGGGCGACGTCGCCATCAAGCTCCTCCTGCGGGGCACTCCCCGCGACAGGGAGGCCCTGGCGGCCGAGGCGCGCCTCCTGCGGCGGATCTCCCGGGACGCGGGTGTCGTCCAGTTTTATGGGGCCTGCCTGACGGGGCCATGTCCGCTGCTCATACTGGAGTACATGGCGGGCGGTGACCTGTACGCGGCGATCGGTGAGAGCGCGTCGGCCGTGAGGAAGCAAGGCAGAGGCAGGGCGAGTGGTGGTGGAGCGGCCGCGGCCGCGGCGCCGCTCGCCGCCCCCACCCCCTCCTCTCTCCCTTCCGTCCAGTGGTGGTCCGCCGGGCGGCGCCTTGCCCTGGACGTCGCCCGGGGCCTGCACTTCCTGCACGCCTCCCGCGTCCGCCACGGCGACCTCAAATCGTCCAACATTCTCTTGACGGCCGGGCGGACGGCCGCCAAGATTGGGGACGTGGGCCTCGCCAAAGTGCTGGGCTCGCACACCACCGCCGCGGCGGGGGGCGGAACATTCGCTTACGCCGCCCCGGAGGTGCTCATGAACGCCCGGTGCGATGAGCGGTCCGACATGTGGAGCTTCGGCGTGCTTGTGTGGGAGCTGTGCACGCTCACCCGGCCCGACCGGGGTGGCATGCGCCCGGTGACCGTGCCGGGCGAGGCGCCCGCCTGCATTGCGTCCCTCATCGGGGCGTGCATGGCCGACAGCCCGGACGCCCGGCTGACGGCCAAGGAAGCGTACGACGCAATTGCGGCGTCGCCGGAGAGCGCGGAGGAGGAGGAGGACTGCTGGGGGACTGGTGGTTGAACCGGCCTGCCGCCGGGGTGGGTATTTCTGTTCTTTTTTGACGAGGGGTCGTCGATTCACTTGATTTTGTTTGTTTATTGAACTCGGCTTGAGCTGTGGGTGTGTGTAGAGTGTGAGAGAGAGAGAGAGACCTTTATACAGCTTCTGTATTTTACTCGAAATAATCTTGTTCTACTGAAAGGCGCGGCGGCCATGTCCATGATGGACAACTCTCCGTCTGAACTTCTCTTTCTCTCCCTCGTCCTCTCGTTTTTCTTCTCGTCTCCAGGTGCGCGACCTGCTGCCCCGATCTGCTGACAAGAGCGAGTGGACAACACCCTAGCGACCCTGCCCTAGCGACCCTGCAGTGAAGCAAACGTGCGCGCGCAAGCCTTGATCGGCCAGGGCGCAAACCGAAGGCTCTCACGCATGCATGCCCTTGCGGACCTCTCTCTCACCCTCTCCTCCCTTTTCTTCCGCAGAGCCATGGGCAACGTCCCGTCCAAAGGCGCTCCCATCCATGAGGCTGCGGCCATGGACGACGTGGCCAAGCTGCGTCAGCTGCTGGCGCAGGGTGAAAACGTGAACGCGGTCGACAAGGTGAGGGTCCTCTTGCGGGAGGCGCGGAGAGCAGCGAGACGCCGGGCGCGAGGGGGCGAGAGAAAACGCAACCCCGCCTGCGCCCCCAACCTCTTGGCAGCTCTCTCATCCCCCTTTCTCTTTCTTCTCTCTCTCAATTTGCAGGACGGCTGGTCGCCCGTCCACTACGCCACATACGGTGGCTCCATCCACGCTCTGGACGAACTGTTATCGCGCGGGGCGGACCCGCAGGCGGTCGACAAGGCGGGGCGGTCGCCCATCCACCTGGCCGCCCTCCGGGGCAGCGCGGGCAGCCACGGCACAATCCTCGCCCGCCTCCTCGCGGCCCGCGTCCCCGCTGACCAGCCGGACGCCCAGGGCTTGTCCCCTCTTCACAAGGCCGCCGTACAGGGGCATGTGGCCGTGGTGGAAGCCCTGCTGCAGGCGGGGGCCAACCCCAACGCGGGCGCGCGAGACGGCTCCACCCCACTCCACCTCGCCGCGCACAAGGGCCACGCGGCGCTGGCGTCCCTGCTCGCCGGAGCCGGGGCCGACCCTCGCCGGGCCCGCAGGGATGGGGAGACTCCCCTGCACGAGGCGGCGGAGGGCGGGCACGCGGCCACGTGCCGGGTGCTCCTGGATTTAGGGGCGCTGCCGGGGGCCTTGGACGCGGCCGGGCAGACACCCGCTGACGACGCGCGCGCGGCGGGGCACGGCGGCCTGGCCGACGCCCTGGCCGCCCTTTTGTCTCCGGCGGCCGCTCCTGCTGCTTACCCGGCGGCCGTCTACCAGGGCGGGGCCGCGCCCGTCGCCACCCAGGCCGTCTCCAACGCGGTCCCCTTCCCCGGGCGGGGCGCGGGGGCGGCCGCTGCCGCCACGCCTGGAGGTGGAGAGGCGGCCGCCAACGCGTCCTTTTGGGCGGCCGCCCTGGCCGGTGGCGGTGGGGCCGGCACCGCCCTGCCAACCCCCTTGGGCCGCGCCCCGTCCGTCCCTGCCCCGTCCGCCCCCACGACCGTGACGGCCTCGGAGGCCGGCTGGTGGGCCAACCTGGGGCAGGACCCCTCGCAAATGGCGCCCCCGCCCGCTGCCGCGCCAGCCGCGCCCGCTGCACCCGCCGCGGTCGTCATCATCCCGCCCCCACCCTCCGGGTCCCGGGAGGAGTTTGAGGCGGCCGTACTGGCCCGGGCACAGGGCCTGTTCCGTGCGGCGGCGGGCGTCGCGGGCGGGGTCGGTGCCGCGCTCAAGGGGCAGGCACCGCCCAACCGCAAGCCGCCGGCCTCCCCCGCCCCGGCCGCCTCGGACGTCAAGCTCGACCTAGAGCCCTTTGATGATGACGACTACGGGCAGGCCCCCGCGGCGCCCGCCGAGGATGCGGGCGACCTTGGGGCCCACACCTACCGCGAAAAGCTTGCGGTCCAGCGCCGCCTGGCGGCGCTGGAAATGGAGTTCGACAAAGCGCAAGGCTGGCAGCGCGGCGGCACCAAGGCGGACGCCAAGGCCGCGCGCGCGGCCAGGGAGCGGGCGGCCGCCCAGGAGCGCCAGATCGGTGCCCTGAAAAGGCAGCTCGCCGTCCTCGTCTTTGGCGGCGGGCAGCAGGCGCTGGCGCCCGTTGCTGCTGGCGCCTCCTCCGCCGCGGCCGCGCCCGCCCCTCTGTACGCCCCTGCCGGCTACACCCTGCCCGCCGGCGGCTCCGCCTTTGCAGTACCGCGCGTGCCCGTCGAGTTTGTGTGCCCAATCGCGCAGACCGTGATGCGCGAGCCCTTCACTGCCGCGGACGGCGTCACGTACGAGCAAGCCGCGATCCTGGCCTGGCTGCGCGCGGGCCACACCCAGAGCCCTGTCACGGGCGCGCCTCTCGCCCACCCGGGCCTGACGCCCAACAAGGCGCTGGCGGACGCGATCCGGTGGTTCAAGTGAGAGCGGCCTTAATTATCATAGCCCTCACCTCGATCGTATGTAGGCACCGAGTTGAGAGTGAGAGTGGTGTGGATGGGTGGCAGGAGAGAGGAGTCTCTTGGGTATGTGGGTGTGTGATGGGTTTCTTGGGTGTGTGAGTGTGTGGGTGTGTGTGTTGTGCGGCCCTCACGTGCGGCCCTCACAACATGTGTGGCATGGCACATTTTTGGCCTTGTTCTCTCCTTGGCTGTGGCCGAGGGAAGGCACGGGGGGTGGGGGTGGGGGTGGGTGTGGGGGATGGATGGATGGAGGGCTGGCTAAAGCTGGCCCCTGCGGGCACTCCTGGCCCAGGGCACGAGCATGGAGGGTGAGCGGGCTGGGCCCAGGAGGAGAGGAG
>Ga0315287_10006536_pt1 | contig 11618 bp, 12 predicted proteins | sample YL17G11_0_MG_FD_205037 | JGI IMG/M metagenome (GOLD analysis project Ga0315287, IMG submission 205037) | Sediment microbial communities from Yellowstone Lake, YNP, Wyoming, USA - YL17G11_0 | ecosystem: Environmental > Aquatic > Freshwater > Lake > Sediment | place: USA: Wyoming | collected...
GGCAAAAGGGGGGGGGTTTTATTTATTTTAAATTGCTACTCCAAAATTAAAATTTTAAAAACTTTTTCCGCAATTTTCTTTTTCTAACGGGGCCCCCCCCCCCCCCCCCCCCCCCCCTCAAACTTCTTCGACCTCCAACTCAACTCACCTTTCTCTCTCTCTCTCTCTCCAACTCTCCCGTCGGACGGCCGAAACAAAAACAGGACCATCTCCAACTCGACCTACACCCGCCGCCTCTTCCTCTGCTCCGAGCTGGCGGGCCTCTTCCCGACCCCGGGCGAAAGGATCTGCTCCGGCTCCGCCGCCGCCCTCGCGCACCCGCCGCTCTCGGCGTTCTTCTCGGTGCCGCCGCCCCCGGCGACGGCCGCCCTCTGCGCCGCCTCGCTCGCGTCGCAGCTCTCGGCCAGCGCCGTCGCCCGGTTCTCGAGGCTCCGCGAGACGGTCCACGAGCGCAAGAGCCGCCTGGAGCGCGCCGCCGATGCGGGGGGGGGCTTCCTCCCGCGGGGCGAGACGCAGCAGCAGCTCGGGGGCGGCGGCGCCGCCGCCTTCCCGTTCGGCGACGCTTCCGCCTCCGGCGGCGGGTTCGCTGCCGCCTCCGCCGTCACCTCCTCGTCGATCGCCACTTACGAGGCCGTGCCGATCCTGGACAAGAAGGGAAGGGCCTTCTGCGTCATCGTCGAGTGGCAGCGGTCCGACACGACCAAGGGTATCATTTGGAAGGCGAGACCCTTTTTTTTCCACTTTTTTTTTCCCTTCTGAAGCTCGAGCTGGGAGATGAACGGGAAAAAAACTCACCCTCTCTCTTTTCCCTCCTTTTGCATGCCCCCCCCCCGAAACCAACGACAGGGGAGGCTCACGAAAGGCTGGGACACCGTCTGCACCGTCAACCGCTTCCAAGACGGCCACGCGCTGACTTTCGAGCTCTGGCTCGAAGGAGGGGGCGGCGGCGGCAGAGGCGGGGGCGGCGGCCACGAGTTCGGCTTCATCGTCGTAGGGAGGCAGGGCCACGACGTCGGCCTCCTCGGCGGCGGCGGCGGCGCGGGGCACGCGGCGCCGTGGGAGAACGACGAGAACAAGGCTTTCGGCGCTCCGCAGCAGCACCAGCAGCACTTTTAGAAAGAAGAAGAGGAAGAAGAAAAAGAAACCCATAAACGACCCGCCCCAATAAAACTTGACTCCGCATCCAAAACGCAATAGACAATAGCAACACCAACAAGGTCAGAGTGGTTTCGCAGGGACGACCTGGATGGAAAGAAAAGACTGGTGTCTTTTTCTTCGTCCCGGGAATCTTTGGCACCACAAGCACCACCACCACAACAAAAAACTTTTTAGCGCAGAACAATAGAAGCGGAAAGACAAACAGCGCTTTGCCCCAAATGGCAAAGAGGGCGTCTTCATCTCTCCTCGTCCTGCTCCTCCTCTTAAACAGCCAATTTGGCAAACACACGCAGGAGGCTCTGTCCTCTGTTTCTTTTCTGTTCTTTTTTCGTATACGCTTTCCTTCTTTTTTTTTTCCTTCTTTTTTTTGTTTAAAAAGTTTCAAACTTTGTTTGACCTCTTTCGTACACTAGTCGTTGAGAGAGCTTCGTCGTGAGCGATCTCGCCTCGAACAAACCTCGAAGGATCTCCCCTCGATTCTCTCTCTCTCTGTTTGCGATACAAGGACTCTTCCTGCCGCGTTCTTCCTGCCGCGTGCGAAAAGAATAGAGCAACAGAAGCACTTCTGAGAGCTCGGCGCGGGCGAGATCGATGACGGACCTTGTGCCCGGTGTGGGCGACGGCATGGACGTCGACGTCTCCGCCGCTGCTCCCGCTGCTCCACTTGACGCCTCCGCGCTTCCTCCGCTCACGCCGGCGGCTTCTGCCTTACCGGCTTCTGCTGCTGCTGGAGGCGCAGCATCAGCAGCAGGAGACGTCGCCGCGGGCGTCGTGGAGCTCCCGGGCGACGACGACGTCGAGCATCCCGGCGACGCCGTCCTTGCCACCGCTGCCGACGCCGCTTCCTCCGATCAGCAGCGGCGCCTGCAGCACCTCGCCGCCAAGCGCCGCGTCGCCGCGGCGGCGGACTCGCGCTGGGAGCTCAAGCGCAAGCTGGCGAGCATCGGGGCAGACCTGGAGCTGCTGGCACAGGAGGTGAGGAGATTAAAAGAGAGAGGGGCCGATGTCTCATTTTTTCCCTTCCTTTTCGCCGCCGCCGCCGCTCTGCTCGCTCACTCACCTCTTCCTCTTCCAACTCTTCCAACTCTTTTCTCTCGCAAGGTCGCCGCGGCGTGCTACGCCGTCCGCCACCCTCCCCCGGAGCCCTCGAAGGAGGAGGGGGTGGACGCGCCGCAGCATCCCGAAGCAGGAGCGGGAGCGGGAGCAGGAGGAGACGCTGCAGACGCCGCCGCCGCCGCCGCCGACCCGGAGGCCCCCTCTTCCCCGACCGCCGCCGCCGGAGCTGCCGCCGCCCCGGCCTCGGCGCCGGCGGCGGCGGCGGCGGGAGCGAGAGCGACCGGAGAGCCCTCCCCCGCCCCGCCCGCGCCCGCGCCCCCCCCGCCCCCCCCGCCCCGCAGGCTCACCCCGCTCGAACAGCGCCACCTCGACGCCTCCTGCTCCAGGCGCACCCGCGACATTCTCAACCGGCACGCGTTCGCGGCCGTCAAGCACGTCCTGGCGCACAAGTGGGCGTGGCCGTTTGAGGGCCCCGTCGACCTGGGCCTCTACCCCGACTACCCGACGGTCGTCAAGGAGCCCAGGGACCTGGGGACGATCAAGGGGAGGCTGGAGGCCGGGAGGGCGAGGGAGGAGGAGGAGGCTCGCGGCGGCGCGGGGGCGGGGGGAGCGAGCGGGAAGGGGGGTCCGCGGCAGCAGAAGAAGCTCAAGGGCGCCAAGGGCGCCAAGGGCGGCGGCGGCGGCGGCAACGCCTCAGGCAAGAGCGGCGGCGACAAGAGCGACGACGGCGGCGACTTTGTTTACACTATGCAGCTGCCCGGGGCTAAGAAGAAGCGCGCGCTGTCGCAGGAGCCCGTTCCGAGCCTGCAGGCGAGCGCCGACGCGCTGGTGAAGGCCGAGGAGCGAGCGGGAGCGGGAACCAAAGCTGAGGCGGGAGTGGGAGCGAGCGGGAGGGGCGAGAAGAAGGACGCCGCCGCTGCCGAGGGAGCGAAAGCAGGAGCGGCGACAGGAGCAGCCGCAGCAACTGCCGGCACCTCTGCAGAAGCAGAAGCAGGAGCAGGAGCAGAAGCAGGAGCTGCAGCGGCAGCGGCAGCGGCGAACCCCCCGCCTCCCCCTCCCCCTCCCCCCGCCGCCCCGCTCGAGCCGTACTCGTCGGCGGAGGACGTCGCCCGCGACTGCCGCCTCGTCTTCGCCAACGCGATGTTGTTCTCCCCTCCCGGAGCAGACGTCCACGTCATGGCCGCCTCGCTCGCCGAGCGGTTCGAGGCGAGGTGGGCGCAGTCGGTGGAGCCCAAGCTGGCGGCGGCGCGCGCGGCAGCCGCGGCGGACGAGACGGCGCTGCGCGCTGGGCTGGTCGAGGTCTCCGCCGCCGCCGCCGGCGGGCCCGGGGACCCCTCGACGACGACGACGACGACGCTGGTCCCGTCCGCCGCCGCCTCCCACAGATGCTCGTGCCTGCTGAGGGCGTCTTCCTCGTCTTCGGCGTTCGCGTCCGCAGCCGCCGGCGCGGGCGCGGGCGCGGGGGCCAGGGGCGGCGGCGCGGCGTCGGTGGTCCCCGCGGGCGCGACGACGGCGAGGACTGCCGCGAGGGCCGCCGCGGCCGCCGAGGCCGCGGCACGCGCCAAGAGAGCCGCCGACGACGCGCGCGCGCGCGCCGCGGCGGCCGACGCCGCCGCCTCGCTCGACGCCGAGGCGACGCGCGCCGTTGCCCCGCCGCCCGGGGCCCGCACGCCCGCGGACGCGGCCCTGTGCCGCCAGTTCCATGGCCACTTCTTCGGCGGCGGCAGCGGCGCCGGCGGCGCCGGCAGCGCGAGCCTGCTGCCGGAGCACGAGCGGTGGCGGCTCGTGGAGGGCGCGCGCCGCCTTGCCGCGGCCTCGCGCCTGGGCCCGGCCCTCGACGCACTCGCCTCGCGCATCGCGCTCGCCAAGGCCGAGGCCGCCGCGGCCACTCCGAAGTTTTCTCGCGCCGCGAGGGAGCAGCTGGTGCGGTCTTTGTCGAAGTTGCCGCCGGCGGCGTTCGAGGCCGCCGTCGCGCTCGCGCTGTCGCGGTCGCCGGCGCTCGCGGCCCGCGCCGCCTCCGCCGCGTCGGCCGCCGCCGCCGCTGCCTCCAGGAACGCAGACGACGGCTTCGGCGGCGGTGCGGAGAATCCGAACGCTGCGGCGCATAGCGAGGGATCCGCGGTCCTGGACCTGGACGTCGCGATGCTCGACGACGTTACCGCGCGGCAGCTCGCGCACTTTGCCGTGACGGCCCGCCGCGCCTCCGCTGCCGAAGGCGGCGAGCAGGCACAGCAGCAGCAGCAGCAGCAGCGGACTCGGGCCCGTTCCTCCGTAGCTGGCTGGTGGCCCGCGTTCGTGGTCGGCGCCGGGGTCCGCGCGTTCGCCCTGCCCGCGGCCGCCGTCGAGGCACGCCGCAAGCGCCGGCTCGAGGAGGGGAGGAGGCAGCGGCAGTGGGCGACGGAGACGGAGACGAGGGAGAGGGAGGAGGGAGCGGCGACCGAGTCCCCTCCTGCTGCTGCTGCTGCTGATGCTGCTGCTGCTGCTGTTGCTGATGCTGATGCTGATGCTGATGCTGCTGAAGAGCCCACCGAAGCTGCGCAGCAGCCGAAGACTCCCTTCCAGTCGCCCGCGGAGGCCGCGGCGGGGCCAGCGAACAAGGGAAGCGGAAGCGGCGACAGCGACAACGCTGCCGCCGCCGCAGGCGCAGCATCGGCTGCTGCTCCTCCTCCGACCGCGCCTCCTCCAGAGAGGATGGAGACCGACGAGAAGGATGGGTCTGTCTTCGTCGCCGCTCTCGTCGCCGCGGCCATCGAGAAGGCCGCAAGTGGAGAAGGAGCTGAGCTGAACTGAGCTATAAGAAGAGTGTGTCAGAAGAAAAAAAAAAAACAGGTTTTACAATTTCGTTTTCTCGGACGCCGCCTCGCCTCTCGCACGCCCAAATTCTCTCTCTCTCTCTCTCTCTGTTTCGTCATTTCATGCTGCCTTAGCAGCTTTTGTCGCCTCTACCTCTGCTGCGCTCTCCTTCTTTGCCGCGGCCGCGGCCGCGAGCGCCGGAGACGCCGTGAGGACCTCGACGCCGCTTTTCGTAATCAAAAGCGTGTGCTCGCACTGCGCCGAGAGGCTTCCGTCGCGCGTGACGACTGTCCAACCGTCGGCCCACATCAGCGACTTTGGGGACCTGGTTTGAAGAGTATAGAGAAAGGGAGAGAGGGAGAGACAAGAGAAGCGACGACGAGTGAGTTTTTTCTGTTTTCGTCGCGCTCATCTCTCAACCTCGACCCCCCCTCTCAAAACTCTCTCTCCTCTTTTCTCTCCTCTCCCCTCTCTCTCCTCTTCTCTACTTACCCAAGGCAGAGCATCGGCTCGATCGTGAAGGTCATCCCCTCCTTCATCACGCCCGGCTCCCTGTTCCTGCAGTGCATGACGACGGGATTCGAGTGGAACACGCGCCCGACGCCGTGGCCGACAAACTCCTTGACGACGCCCAGGCTCTCCGAATCGGCGATCGCGTGTATCGTCTCCCCGATCTTGTTGAAAGGAACACCGGGCCTGCAGATCGAGATCGCTGCATCCAGGGCCCTGGTCGTCGTCTCGCAGAGCCTCTTGGCTTCCGCGGAAACATCCCCGACGTAAAACGTCCGCGACGTGTCCCCGTGGTGGCCGCCCAGGTAGACGGTCACGTCGATGTTCAGGATGTCGCCCTCTTGCAGGGTCCTCGCGTCGGGGATGCCGTGGCAGATGCACTCGTTGACGCTGGTGCAGACCGATTTCGGGAAGCCGCCATAGGTCAGGGGGCTCGGGTAGGCCCCGTTGTCGACGCACATTTTGTGAACAAACTTGTCGATCTCGTCGGTCGAGATCCCGGGCCGCACGAGCGCGCCGGCGGCGTCGAGGACCCGCGCCGCGAACAGCCCCGAGGCGCGCATCGCCGCGATCGCCTCGGGCGTGTCCTGGACCTGGTAGCCGTCCTCGTAGGGCACCTCCCCGCCGGCGTCGACGTAGGGCGGTTTGTCGACGGTCTCCGGCACGGCGAGCCTCGACGAGATCGGGTGGGGTCGGAGCGGCGGCCGGGGCGGCGAGGAAGCGGCGTTTGCTGCATTCGACAATTTCTTCTTCTTGTCCCCTCCTCCTCGCAGGTTCAGCAGTTCCGAGAGGCCCCGGCGGCCACCGGAGACGGGAGCGAAATGCTGGAGGCGTCCGATGGCTCTCTGGGCCGGGGAGGGTGCCTGGGCGAGGCGCGGGTGGTGCGACGGCATCGGCACTGGCGAAGAAGACGACGATGGTGTCGCCGCCGCTGCTGCTCTTGCGCAAATGCTGCTGCTGCCGCTCCCAACGCCGCCGACAGCGGCTGCTCGCGCTGCGAGCAGGCGGCGAGAGAGGAGCTGAGCGCGGGCGTTCATCTCGAGGAGAAGGGCTCTTGCTTGGAGGAGGAAGAAGAAAGATATCACGCGAGCCCTCTCCTTCTTGGCTAGTCTTTGAAACAAAGAGTGGCGACTTGGCGAGAAAAGAAATAACGCCAATCGAACACAAGTTTCATCTTTCCTCGAGCGCGCCTGCGACGCCTGTGCCTTCCCGTTCACGTTTCTGCTGCCCCTCAGAGCTCACGACACGCGTTTATCTACGGCTCTGAGAATCCGCAGAGCGTCCAGAGCGAACGGCGTTTTGCGAAAAGAAGATTCGGGACTCCGCTTTTTTCCCTCCTTTCGCCTTTGGCCGGATCTTCAGCCTCGACAACCTCGAAGAAAAAAACTTAAGGCAAAGATGGAGTCCTTCCTCCCCGTGCCCGCCGGCTCCGACTTCCCGCTCCACAACCTCCCCTGGGGCGTCTTCTCCGTCCCCGGAGCGGCAGCGGGGTCCGAGGAAGAAAGAGGGAGGAGGCGGATTGGCGTCGCGATCGGCGAGAGCGTCGTCGACGTGTCGGCGCTCGCCGCCCGGGGCCTCCTCGCGGGCCGCGGCAGCGCTTCTCCCGGCGCCCCCCTTTCCTTCTCCTCCTGCCTCGACGGCCGAGACGGCCTGAACCCCTTCCTCGCCCTGGGCAAGCCGGCGTGGTCCGAGGCCCGGTGGGCCCTCACCTCCCTGCTGCGCTCGAGCGAGGGCGTGCTGAGGGACAACGAGGGGCTGAGGAAAGAGGCGATTTTTGATCTGCGCGAGATCGAGTCGCGCCTGCCGATGCGGGTCGGGGACTTTACCGACTTCTACGCGTCGAGGGAGCACGCGACCAACTGCGGCTGCCTGTTCCGGGACCCGGAAAACGCGCTGCAGCCCAACTGGACGAGCCTGCCCGTCGGGTACCACGGTGAGAATTTCGTTTTTCCTCTCTCTCTCTCTCTCTCTCTCTCTCTCTCTCACTCTCTCTCTCTCTCTCTCTCTCTCTCGCGCGCGCGCGCTCGCTCGCTCTTTCTTCTCGAGGTCCAAAAAAGGCGAACAAGAAAAACTCAACCAACCAAAAAAAAAAAACTGAAAAACGAAACTCGAACTTTTTCACAAAAAAGGCCGGAGCTCCTCCATCGTCGTCTCCGGCACCGACGTCCGCCGCCCTCGGGGCCAGCTCTCCAGTGGCGTCTTTGGCGCCTCGATGGCGGTCGACTTCGAGCTCGAAGTGGGGGCGGTCCTCGGAGGGCCTAGTAATCCTCTGGGCGAGGCCGTCGAGCTGGCCAGGGCCGAGGACAGGATTTTCGGTTTTTGTTTGTTGAACGACTGGAGCGCTAGGGACATCCAGAGCTGGGAGATGGTGCCCCTGGGCCCCTTCAACGGGAAGAACTGGGCGACGACAGTCTCTGCTTGGATTGTGACCGCGGAGGCGATGGAGCCCTGGGTGAGTTTTTTCATGTATTTGTTTTGGACTTTCTTTTCGGTTTTTTTCTGTTCTTTTTTTTGATGGGGAAAAAAAACTCACTCTCTCTCTCTTTCTCTCTCTCTATCTCTCTCTTTCTCTCTCTTTCTCGACTTCCTCTTTCAAATCCCCTTCAAAAAGCGGACGAGCTCAGTCCCTCAGGAGGACCCGAGGCCGCTGCCGTACCTCGACGAAGAAACCGCGAACCTTAGGAGCCGAAGCGCGCTCGACGTCTCGCTCGAGGTCGAGGTCAAGACGACGAGCTCCTCCTCCTCCTCTTCAGCTTCTTCGTCCTCCTCCTCCTCCCCTCCTTGCCCCGGCTGCGTCGTCTCCCGCTCCAACGCCAGGCACCTCTACTGGTCCTTCCCACAGATGGTAACGCACCACTCGGCCGGGGGGTGCCCGCTGCTCCCCGGCGACCTCCTCGGGAGCGGGACCGTGTCGGCGCCAGGGGGCATCGACGGCGGCGGGCTCGGCTGCCTGCTCGAGATGACGAGGGCGGGGAGGGAGCCTCTGAGATTGGCGTGCGGGACGACGAGGACGTACCTCGAGGACGGGGACGAGGTGGTCTTGCGGGGGAGGTGCGAGGCGAGGGGCGGGGTGGGGCGGATAGGGTGGGGCGAGGCGAGGGGGAGGCTGCTGCCGGCACTCGCTTTGAAATGATTTTTTGTACTCTTTTGAAAAAAAGAAGTGTTCCTCTCTTGTTTACAATTCATTTGCCAGTGCTGGATTTCTTCATACGGCTGCTGCCGTTGCTGCTGCTGTTCCCTGCGAGCCGCCTCGCAGCGGCGGCCGCGGCGGCAGCAGCCGGCGGGACCCGCTGCTGCTGCCCCTGCTGCTGCTGCTGCCCCTGCCGCTGCCCCTGCTGCTGCTGCTGATTTCGGCCCGTCTCCGGGGCGGCACCGCACGAGACGAACAGCGCTTTGAGCCTCCCGGAGACCGTCCTCGCCAGCGACGCGTCGGAGGGAGGAGGGCGGCTGCCTCCTGCTCCTCCCACCAGCCGGTTCCATCTGCTGCCGGCGCTCCGCGCCGCCGCGGCCCTCGCAGCCGCCGCCCGCTCTGCGCAGCCGTGGTCCGTCGCGTGCCTGTGCCTCAGGCACGTCGTCGCGCCGCAGCCCTTGCACTCGTACTTGTTGGAGGGCCCGAGCCTCTCGCGGCAGTTGGGGGAGGGGCAGCGTGCCTTGCTGTGGACGCGGTCGTAGTTGGAGGGATCGCAGTCCTGTTTTCGAGCGGAGGGAGGGGCGGGGCGAGGGAGGGAGAGCGGGAGAGGGGGGGAGAGATTTTTTTAGAGGTTGAGTTTTTTTTTAATTTCCGCGAGCGAGCGAGCGCACCGTTCTCTCTCTCGACTTCCCTCTCTCCCTCTCTCTCTCTTTATGGTTTCTACTCACCTTGCTCCTCGCGTGCGCGTCGAACGCTGCTGCGGCGGCCTCCTCGGTCAGCTCCCTCTCGCTGCCCTTCGAGGGAGGGAGCTTGACGGCCCTGGCGCAGACGGGGCAGACGAGCACGCGCGCCGACGCCGGGCCGCACGCCCCGCCGTGGTCCCTCCTGTGCTCGAGGCAGAAGACCCCGGCGCAGAAGCTGCAGCGGAACGGGAGGAAGTCGCGCGTGCCGCATCCTGGAGAGGCGCAGACGGTTCCCAGGGAGAGGAGGTCGGCCCTCGAGAGGTCGACGTCGGGCGAGGAGGAGGAGGAGGGGGGCATGCTCGCGAGAAGGGGTTGAGGGAAAGAACGAAGAGGAAGACGGTGGGAATGAAATCGAGGGGAAAAAAAGTTTTCCGTTCGATCTTTTCCGCGGCTTCTGGCGTCCCGTGTCCGAGGCGTTGAGGTTCCGTGACTTCAGGCAGGGGTGCCTTCAAGTGTTTCCTGAGGATCCCGAGGGATCACAAGAGCAAGGGAAAGACGACAAGTGAAAGTGCGAGAGGAGGGGACGCGACGCTTTTCGATGGCGGGACAGCGTGAGCGAGAAGCGAAAGAGTGACCACAGTCAAAGAGAGAGAGTCTCTCTGAGAGAAAAAAAAGACAAAAAATCGCTCTCACTTCTCTTCTTCTTTTCTCAAGAGACCCTCTGTTCTGCCTCTGCGCATCTCTCCCACTTCAAGACGATGTCTCTCTCCGCGAATTTGAAGCGATATGCCACGCCGAGCAACGTGACGAGTGCCGCTGGTTGGGGCGGCACAGCGGCGGTCGCGGCGCTGTTTTTGGTGCAGGTGCGTCTCTCCGTCGATTGGGCCTCCCGGGCCGCCGTCGGCCCATCGCCCTCCGTCGCCCTCGCCAGTCTCGACCTCAACCTCAACCTCGAAAAAAGAAAACGCAAACCCTTTCAACAACAGCCCTTCGACTTTATCAAGCGGGCCCTCTCCGGCTCGAGCGAGGAGGCCAAGTAGAAAATAAAGTAATTTCAATCAGTGACGCGTCCAAGAGCGTGTAAAAGAAACAATGTGAAACGCTCCAGCGCCGAAAAGGAAAAAAAACGTTTTCTCGTTTTGTTTCCACGAAACTCCGCGTCGTTTTCCCCTCTTTCCTCGTTTCCTCTCTCCTCTTTCTCCCTCAGTTCATCCCGGCCGCCCAGGCGACCACCCCCAGAACGCCGCCCCCGAGCACCGCGAGCGGAACGGGAACTTTCAGCACCTCGGTGACCGCGAAGACGGCCATCCCGATGGACACGGTCGCGTTCGGGAACGGGCTCGCAGCCCTCAGGGAGATCGCGAGCGAGATCGCCGCCGAGGTCACGAGCCCCACCGCGGCGGCGTTGAGCCCCGGGAGCATCCTCCTGTAGACCTGAAAGTGCCTGAAGCTCGCCCACCACGGCAGCAGGCCGTAGAAGAGGAGGATTCCCGGGGAGTTGAGGCCGAGCCACCCGAGAAAGGCGCCGAGGACGGCGTTGAGGCTGCCGTTCTTGCCCGAGGATCCGGCGCCGGCGACGGCGCCCAGGTAGGGAGCGAAGTTGAAGAGCGGTCCCGGGAGAGCTGGAATCGCGTTTGTTTCGTTTTTTTTTGAAAGGGAGGGAAGGGGAAGGGGAAGGAGAAGAGAGGGAGAAAAAGAAGAAGTGAGAGAGAAAGAGAGAGAAGAAATGAAGAGAGAGGGCGAACGGCGAAAGAAAGGGGAAAAAAGAGAATGAAAAGAAAACGACTCGCCTTGCACGACCGAGAGGCCCAGGTAGAAGTCCGAGCTCGAGACCCAGGTGTCGGGAGAATCGACGCATTTGGGAGGGCTGACCGAAGTGTCGCAGTCGCGCTGGACGACGTCTTTGTAAAGTAAAGGGATGACGACCTGACCGCCTGTTTTTTTTTTTTTTTTTTTGAAAGACGAAGAAAGAACGAGATGAGAAAAGAAAAGAAAGCCTCGGCCCCGACAAGACGAAAAAACATTGGGGGAAAAACATTGGGGGAAAAAAACTCGCCTCCGAAAATCATCGACCCGGCCCGGAACATCGCGGACCACAGATCGAGTCCCAAACTCGACTTGGACATCGGGAAGTCGGGCACTTTGCTGGCGGCGACGAGCGTCGCGACGAGGACCGCCGCCCACAGCACGACGACGAGGGCGCCGGCGGCCCGGGGGAGGCCAAAGCGCTCGACGTGCGCCTCGTCGTCCCCCGAGGTCTTGGCCGCCATGTCTTTCCTCCGGTAGGC
>Ga0315287_10006539_pt1 | contig 11618 bp, 11 predicted proteins | sample YL17G11_0_MG_FD_205037 | JGI IMG/M metagenome (GOLD analysis project Ga0315287, IMG submission 205037) | Sediment microbial communities from Yellowstone Lake, YNP, Wyoming, USA - YL17G11_0 | ecosystem: Environmental > Aquatic > Freshwater > Lake > Sediment | place: USA: Wyoming | collected...
GGTTGTTCTCGACGGCGTAGTCGAATGCGTACTTGATGACCCGTCGGCTGCCCTCGACCGAGATCGGCTTGATCGAGATGCCGGAGTGCTCGCGGATGGTCCCCGCGGCGCTCGGGTCGAGCTCGACGATCTTCTCGATCAGGGACGCCACCTCGGGCGTGTCCTTCTCGAACTCGATGCCGGCGTAGAGGTCCTCGGTGTTCTCGCGCACGATGACGATGTCGATGTCGTCGTACTTCGAGCGCACGCCCGCGTAGCTCTTGCACGGACGTACGCACGCGTAGAGGTCGAGGGCCTTGCGAAGAGCGACGTTGACGCTCCGAAAGCCATGACCGACGGGGGTCGTGATGGGGCCCTTGATGGCCACCTTGTTGGCCTTGATCGATTCGATCACGGAGTCGGGCAGCGGGGTGCCGGCGGTCTCCATGATGTCGATGCCGGCCTCCTGGACGTCCCACTCGAAGTCCACCCCGGTCGCGTCCAGGACGCGCTTCGTGGCTTCGGCGATCTCCGGCCCGGTGCCGTCGCCGGGAATGAACGTGACGCGGTGTCCCACGGGTCCGACTCCTTCGCGATACTGCTCTGACAAACGGCCGCCCGGGTGGACGGCCGCAAACGACCGGAGCATACCGAAACGGGTCCGGCCGACGGCCCAGACGGCGACGAATGACCCCCGGGAGAGCGGGCGTCCGTCCGGTAGAGTCACCCGCGAGGGCCAACCAAGAAGCGGAGGGCACGGACATTGCTCAGCCATGACGTGGTGGTGGTCGGCGCCGGCCTCGCCGGAATGCGCGCGGCGATCGCCGCACACGAGGCGGGCGTGGATGTCGCCCTCGTGACCAAGGTGCACCCGGTGCGGAGCCACTCGGGCGCCGCGCAGGGCGGGGTGAACGCCGCCCTCGGGAACCAGACCGAGGACCACCCCGACAACCACACCTTCGACACCGTCAAGGGCGCCGACTACATCGGCGACCAGGACGCGATCGAGATCCTCTGCAACGACGCCCCGGGCGAGATCATCCAGCTCGAGCACTGGGGCGCGGTGTTCAGCCGCGACGAGGCCACGGGCAAGATCGCCCAGCGGCCGTTCGGCGGCGCCGGCTACCCGCGCACCTGCTACGCGGCCGACCTCACCGGCCTCGTCATGCTGCACACGCTCTACACGGTGTGCGTGAAGTACGAGATCCCGACCTACGAGGAGTGGTTCGTCACGGAGCTGGTGAAGGACTCCCACGGCGGTTGCTGCGGGGTCGTCGCCTACGACATGGTCCACGGGACCATCCAGACGATCGGCGCGAAGGCCGTGGTGCTCGCGACGGGCGGCGCCGGCCGCGTGTACCGGCCCTCCACCAACTCGCACTCGTCCACCGGCGACGGCATGGGCCTCGCGCTCAAGGCCGGGGTGCCGCTCAAGGACATGGAGTTCATGCAGTTCCACCCCACGACGCTCAACCCGAGCGGCGTGCTGGTGACGGAGGGCGCCCGCGGTGAGGGCGGCTACCTCCTGAACTCCGAGGGCGAGCGCTTCATGAGCAAGTACGCGCCCAACAAGCTCGAGCTGGCGTCGCGCGACGTGGTGTCGCGCTCGGAGGCCACCGAGATCCTCGAGGGCCGCGGCGTCAACGGGTCGATCATGCTCGACCTGCGCCACCTGGGCCGCGAGAAGATCATGGAGCGCCTACCGCAGATCCGGGAGCTGGCGATGGCCTTCGCCGGCGTCGACCCGATCGAGGCCCCCATCCCGATCCGCCCCGGCGCCCACTACCACATGGGTGGCGTGCACGTGGACTCGTGGGGGGCGGCCCCGCACATGCAGGGGCTGTTCGCCGCCGGCGAGTGCGCCTGCGTCTCGGTGCACGGCGCGAACCGCCTCGGCGGCAACTCGCTGCTGGAGGGCGTCGTGTTCGGCGCCCGCACCGGAGCGGCGGCGGCGCGCTACGCGACCGACGTCTTCAACGGCCGCGGCATCGAGGCCACGCCCGAGGCGGCGGTCAAGTTCGAGGCCGAGCTGCGCGAGCTGCTCGAACGCCAGGACGGCCCCAAGCAGCACGAGCTGCGCGAGGTGCTGTCGGACACCATGCAGGAGAAGGTCGGCGTCTTCCGCACCGACGAGCAGCTGCGCGACGCCCAGGCGACGGTCGAGGACCTCCGCGAGAAGTTCAAGAGCGTGGTCGTCACCGACAAGGGTCGCACGTTCAACCAGTCGCTCATCCACACGATCGAGACGGGCTACCTGCTCGATCTGGCCGCGACGATGGTCGCCGGGGCCGTGGAGCGCACCGAGAGCCGCGGCGCCCACTCGCGCACGGACTTCCCCGAGCGCGACGACGAGAACTGGATGAAGCACACCCTGTCGTATCTCGAGGACGACCAGATCCGTCTCGACTACTCCGAGGTGACGGTGACCAAGTACGAGCCCCAGGTGAGGTCCTACTAATGGCGACCACGACCTTCGACATCTTCCGGTACCAGCCCGACGTCTCGGACGCCCAGTACCGGCAGTCCTTCGACCTCGAGCACGAGGGCGACTTCACGATCCTCGACGCGATCCTCCGGCTGCAGGACGAGCAGGACGGCACGCTCGCGGTTCGATACTCATGCCGCAGCGCGATCTGCGGGTCCTGTGCCTGCAAGGCCAACGGCAAGACGGTGCTCGCCTGCATGAGCCAGGTCGAGGACGTGAAGAAGGAGTTCGGCACCGAGACGGTCCAGGTCGACCCGATCGGCAACTTCGCGCCGCTCAAGGACCTGATCGTCGACATGGACCCCTTCTGGGAGAAGTTCAAGTCGGTCAAGCCGTACCTCATCCCCGACGGCCCCGCTCCCGAGAAGGAGCGGATCGTGTCGAAGGAGGACATGCAGAAGCTCTTCCGCGAGAGCGCCTGCATCCTCTGCGCCGCCTGCTACAGCGAGTGCAACTCGCTGGCCGCCGACCCCGACTTCGTCGGCCCGGCGGCCCTCGCCTGGGGCTATCGCTTCGCCGGCGACGTGCGCGACGGCCAGCGCAAGCAGCGCGCCAAGCTCTACACCGGAGAGCACGGGGTCTGGGACTGCACCCGCTGCATGTACTGCAACGAGCGCTGCCCCAAGGGCGTCAACCCCCGCGACGCCATCGAGAAGCTCGGCGGCATCGCCTTCCAGGAGGGTCGCTCGATGCATGACGCCGGCGCCCGCCACGCGAAGGCCTTCCTGATCTCGATGCGCACCGGCGGGAAGCTGAACGAGACGGTTCTCGTGCCCTTCACCAAGCCGATCGGGGCCATGTTCGACGTGCCCTTCGCGATCCAGATGGCCCGCCACGGCAAGGCGCCGTCGCCGATCCCGCACAAGATCAAGAAGCTCGACGAGGTCAAGTCGCTGATCAAGAACGTCAAGGAGACCATCTAGTGCGCCGGTTCGCCTACTACCCCGGGTGCATCGCCGAGTTCAGCTCGAAGGAGCTCGACGCGACCACCAAGCACCTGGCGCCGATGCTCGACATCGAGCTGCTGCCGATGCCCGCCGCCACCTGCTGCGGGGCCGGAGACATCGCCGAGGCGAAGCCGAACCTCTACCTGACGCTCAACGTCCGCATCCTCTCGCAGGCCGAGGAGATGGGCGTCGACATCCTCACCATCTGCAACGTCTGCACGCTCAACCTGCGCCGGGCGAACAAGATGGTGAAGGAGGACGCGCGGCTCCTGGAGTCGGTCAACGAGGAGCTGGTCAAGGCCGGCGCGCGCCCCTACGAGGGCACGAGCGACGTCACCCACCTGCTCTGGTACATCTCGACCGAGGAGGGCCTGTCCCTCCTCGAGAAGCAGGGACCGAAGGGCCTCAACGGGCTCCGCGTCGCCCCCTACTACGGCTGCCAGCTCCTGCGGCCGTCGTCGGTGATGGGCTTCGAGGACCCCGACAAGCCGCAGTCGCTGGAGCGCCTCATCACGGCCCTCGGCGGCGAGGTGGCCGACTACGAGGCCAAGTCCTCGTGCTGCGGGTTCCCGATCATCCTCGCCCGCGAGGAGGTGGCGCTGAAGGAGTCGCACCACGCGCTCTCCCAGTCGCGCGACGCCGGCGCCGACTGCATGGTCACGCCGTGCCCGCTCTGCCACCTCGCGATGGACGCCTACCAGCGCAAGGCCGAGGCGGCCAACTCCACCGAGTACAACATGCCGGTCCTGCACCTGCCCCAGCTCATCGGGCTGGCGCTCGGGATCGACAACACGATCATGGACTTCAAGCGCCACCTGGTGCCGGTCGACCGCGTGCTGGAGACGGTCGCCGGCTAGATCCCCCGCCCGGGGCGGCCCTCAGGCCGCCCCGGGGCCGCTCCACCCGGTAGCCGGTGCGCGCCACCCGCTCGCAGAGGTAGCCCGCCGGGTTCAGCGCCTGCCACGCCCCGGGCAGGCCCGCCGCCTCGAGGGCGGCGTCCGCACGGAGTGCGCCACCCGAACACCCAAACTCCGCTCCAGCGGATACCGTTGGCGGGGTGATCGTCTACGACGCCCCCGACTGCTGGAAGTGCGTGGAGGTGAAGGAGGCCCTCGACGCCCTCGGGCTCGGGTACGAGGCGATCACCGTGCGCGGCGACCCCGTCGCGCGGGCGGCGCTCGTCGCCGCCCAGGGCGAGCCGCCCCAGGTGCCGATGCTGGTAGACGGGGACCTCGCCGTCTGGGACCGACGCAGGATCCTCGCCTACCTCGCCCAGACCTACGGATCGCCCGAGCCCGGGGCGGTGCCCTTCGGCGACATGCCGGTGTTCATGGGCGGGGTGTGCCGGGTGGACGGCGAGGGCTGCGCGCCCGGGCCCTGACCCGGCGCGGGATAGTCTCCGGCGCGGCGCCTATCATGGCCTCGTGAGCCAGATCACGTCAGTCACCGCGGCCACGCGCTCGGCACTCCCGGCGCCGTGCGTTAGCTGCGTGTTCTGGCAGCACGATCGCCTGGTGAGCGACGAGCGGCGCAAGGCGTCGTGGGCCGAGAGCTTCGGACGCCGCCACGGGGCCTTCGGGCGCGTGCTGCGCGACGGGCCGTCCTTCCGGGGGATGGTCCAGTTCGGCCCGGCCGACGCATTCCCCCGCGCCCTCGCCCTCCCGGCCGGACCTCCGGGCCGCAACGCGGCCCTGATCACCTGCACCTTCCTCGAGGGGGAGGATCCCGAGGGGAGCTGCGAGCGGCTGCTGCTGGAGGCGCTCGCCGATCTCAAGGCCCGCGAGGTCGTCGCCGTCGAGGCCTTCGCTCTGACCTACGACGACGAGGTCCCGGCGGCTGAGCGGTTCCTCGGCCACCACACGCTCTTCGACCACGCCTTCCTCGAGGGCCTCGGCTTCGCCGCAGTGCGCGAGCGCGGCGACGTGTCCCTCATGCGCATCGAGCTGGGCGGCCTCGTGCGCGAGCCGGGACTCATGTCGCAGGCCATGAGGCTCGTGCGCAGCGCGGCGGAGCCCCACATGCGCGGGGCGCACGCCTGAGCGCCCTGCTCCGGCGGGGCGCATGCGTGGCGGGCGCCCTCGCCGCCCTGGCCGCCGTCTTCACGGCCCCGGCGTTCGCCCGGGCCGCCGACCCCGCGCTCGAGGCACTGCGTGAGCGGGACGCCTACGTGAGCCCGCGGGTCGCCGGGGCCGCCGCCGCCGACCGCGAGGGCGACCTTGCCGCCGCGGCCGCCCGGCTCGACGGCCTGGGCCGCCCGGTGAAGCTCGCCCTGGTCGTGGGCCCGGTGGGCGCCCCGTCGCTGCCCGTGTACGTGCGCCGCCTGGCCGCGCAGCTCCACTACGACGGCACGATCATCGTGACGACGCGGGGGCGGGCGATCGCGGCGGCGGGGCCGCGCTCAACGGCCGAGATGACGCGCGCCCTGCGCGGCGAGCGCGTCGGCCGGATCGTCGACCCCGTCGCCCGGCTGGCGCGGGCCGCCGACGTCGCCGCGCCGCCCCCGCCCGACCTCGACGCAGAGGCGCGGCACTCGGCGCTGGTGCTCCTCACGCTGGCCGTCCTCGGCGGCGCCTGGGCGGCGGCGATCGGCCTCGGCCACCAGGGGCGTCGGACGCGGCGCGAGATCACCGAGGCGCGCGGCCGGGCGCGCGTCTGCGCAGACGCGCTGCGCGCCCGCACGATCGCGCTCGCGCGTCGCCCCGATCTACCTCAGGACGCGCGCTCGCATGTCGAGCACGCCCTCGGCGTCTACGCCGACGCGATCTCCGCGCTGCCCGAGATGACACGCCTCGAGGAGGTGGCCTCCTTCGCGCCGCGCATCCGGGAGGCCCTCGACGACATCGCCGCCACCGCGGCCACCGTGACCGGCGAGCCGGCCGGCGCCGACCCCTTCGCCGGCCTCTGCGGAATCGACCCCGCCCACGGCGTCGCGGTGACCTCGCCCGAGCCGGGTGGCGGCAGACCGCTCTGCGAGGCGTGCCGGGCCGCCGCCGAGCGCGGTGAGGCCCTGACCCCCCGGATGCTGTTCGAGGGCGGGGAGGCCGTGCCCTTCGACGCCGCCACCTACGATCCCGTGCTGCGCCCGGACGTCGTCCGATGACCGGCTCGCCGGCGCCGCGCGTGTGGATCTGCGTGCCGACCTACGACGAGGCCGACAACGTCGAGCGCATGTCGCGGGCGCTGCTCGCCGTCTTCGATCGCGAGGCCATCGACGGTCACGTGCTGATCGTCGACGACGCCTCGCCCGACGGCACCGGCGCGATCGCCGACCGCCTGGCCGGCGCCGAGCCGCGCATCCGCGCCCTGCACCGCCCGGCCAAGAGCGGCATCGGCCCGGCCTACCGCGACGGCTTTCGCACGGCGCTCGCCGCCGGGGCCGACCTCGTCATGGAGATGGACTGCGACTTCTCCCACGACCCCGATGACGTGCCGCGCCTGGTGGCCGCGGCGGCCGGTGCCGACCTGGTGCTCGGCTCCCGCTACGTGCCGGGCGGCGGGGTGCGCGACTGGGGGCTGGTGCGCCGGGCGATCAGCCGGAGCGGCTGCCTCTACGCGAAGCTCGTGCTCGGGGTCCCGGTCCACGACCTCACCGGGGGCTTCAAGTGCTTCCGCCGCGAGGTGCTCGCGGCTCTCCCACTCGACGAGGTCAGCGCGCGCGGCTACGGCTTCCAGATCGAGATGACCTACCGCGCGCTGCTGCTCGGCTACCGCGTCACGGAGGTGCCGATCACCTTCAGCGACCGCGAGCTGGGCCGCTCGAAGATGTCGCGCGGGATCGTGCTCGAGGCGGCGACGCTGGTCCCGCGCCTGCGCCTGCGGCTCGGCCGCCGACGCGGGCGGGCCGGATCCTAGAGGCTTTCTCACGGCCCTTGCGCTGCGAGGATGGGCAGGTCTACCCGTCACCACCGCCCGGCGCCAGGTGGACGCGGAAGAAGGCGATGATGCGGCGGCGGGCGTCGCGGCTCGAGGGCTCGTGATACCCGGCCGCGGTGAGCTTCGCGATCGCCCTGACCCAGAGGGGCAACTCCGCCGGGTCGTGGTCGTTGAGGAAGCCGTGCCCCGCCTCGGGGTAGCTCATGATGTCGTGGCTGACGCCGGCCGCGGTGAGGATCGGCTCGAGGCGCTCGGGAACATCACGTACGCCGGGCCATCGGTCCTTGGCGCCGTAGCTTGCCACGATCGGGCAGGCACGCGGCAGGGCCCGCTCCGCGTCCTTGGTGAGCCCACCGTAGTTGACGCCGGCCGCGAGGAAGCCGTGACCGGGCGCCAGCATCAGCGCGAATCCGCCTCCCATGCAGAAGCCGATCACGCCGATCCTGCCGGTGCAGTCGTCCCGCTCGGCAAGCCAGGCGCGCGCGGCGTCGAGATCGCTCAGCGGCCGTGACCAGTCGCGCATGAAGGACACGATGCAGGTCAACCGCCGGCCGCAGTAGTAGAGATCCGGCGCCACGGCGAGGAATCCCTCGCGTGCCAGCCAGTCGGCCTGGCTGCGCAGGTCGCGACTCATGCCCAGCGCATCGTGGATCACCACGACGCCCGGCCACGGACCGGCGCCGGCCGGAGTGGACACGTACGCCGGCATCTCGCCGCGAGGAGCGTGGATCTTCGCGTCACCCATCCGTGAGTCCGATCCCTCCCGCCTTGCGCTCTTCTGCGAACCGCACCGGAAACCCCTCCGGATCGAGCGTACCGTGGCGGCGTCTAGACTCGCGAGGGTGGTGGCCGCTCGTCGCATCGCTCCCCTGCTCGGTCTCGTGGCCGGCTACGCGCTGGCCGTCCGGCCGCGGCTCGTCCGCTGGGGTGCGACCGACGAGGAGGTGCGCCGGCCGTACCCCGGCGCCGAGCTGATCCCGGGCGGCGAGCGCAGCGCGACGATGGCGGTGACGATCGAGGCCGAGCCCTCCCGGCTGTGGCCCTGGCTCGTGCAGATGGGCGCCGATCGGGGCGGCTGGTACAGCTGGGATCGCCTCGACAACTGGGGTCACGCCAGCGCCGACCGCATCCATCCCGAATGGCAGGGGATCTCGGTCGGCGATCGGCTGGCGGCGACTCCCGACGGCAGGCAGTGGTGGGAGGTCGCGGCGCTCGAGCCCGGGCGCTTCCTGGGGCTGCGCATGTCGCTCGACCTGCGGGGGCGCCCGTTCGACCCGCGCCGCGCGCGCCCGCGCTTCCACACCGACTCGCTCTGGGGCTTTCTCCTCGAGGAGTTGCCGGGCCGCCGCACCCGCCTCGTCGTCAGCGGCTACTGGTCATTCCGGCCGAGGTGGCTGCAGGCCGTCACGAGCGTCATCGTGCTGGAGCCCTCGCACTGGATCATGCAGACCCGCCAGTTCGCGAACCTCAAGCGACACGCCGAGCGCGACGCCGGGCCGCCTCCGGCCACCGCGCATCGCGCCGGCTGAGGCAGCCCCTACAGCCAGCCCCGCGTCACCAGCGACTCGGCGATCTGGACGGCGTTGGTGGCGGCGCCCTTCCGCAGGTTGTCGCTCACCACCCAGAGGGCCAGGCCGCGCGGATGCGAGGAGTCGGTGCGGATGCGGCCGACCAGCACCTCGTCGCGCCCGGTGGCGACCCGGGGCAAGGGGTAGAGATCGAGCTCGGGCTCGTCCACCAGAACCACGCCGGGCGCGGCCATCAGCAGACGCCGGACCGCGTTGGGGTCCATCGCTTCGGTGGTTTCGATGTGCACCGCCTGCGAGTGCGACTGCATGACCGGGACCCGCACGCAGGTGGCGCTCACGGCGAGGCCGGGCAGGCCGAGCATCTTGCGGGTCTCGGCCGCGACCTTGCGCTCCTCGCCGGTGTAGCCGCTCTCGTCGAAGACGTCGATGTGCGGCAGCACGTTGAAGGCGATCGGGTGCGGGTAGACCGACGGCTCGGGCTCGTCGCCGGCGAGGTATCCGGCGGTCTGCTCGGTGAGCTCGCGCACGGCGGCCTGGCCGGTGCCGCTGACCGACTGGTAGCTGGAGACGATCACCCGCTCGAGGCCCACGGCGTCGGCGATCGGCTTCAGCGCGACCACCAACGGCGCCGCAACGCAGTTCGGGTTGGCGACGATCCCGTGGTGGCCCTCGAGGTGGTGCTCGTTGACCTCCGGGACGACCAGCGGCACGGAGTCGTCCATGCGGAAGGCGCTGGAGTTGTCGATGACGACGGCCCCGGCCTCGACGGCGGCCGGCGCGAACTCCCTGGCGCGGGCGCTGCCGGCCGAGAAGAGCGCGATCTGGATGCCCTCGAACGAGTCGGCGCTCAGGCGCCGCACGGTCCGGGGCTGGCCGAGGTAGTCGATCTGCAGGCCCTCGCTGCGCTCGGAGGCGAGCGGGCGGAGCTCGGAGACCGGGAACCCGCGCTCCTCGAGCACGCGCAGCATGGTGCCCCCGACGGCGCCGGTGGCGCCCACCACGGCGACGTTAAACATCCGCGCGCCGGGCGGCCTCGCCGGCCAGGTCGAAGGCGTCGTGCAGGGCGCGGACGGCCCGCTCCACCTCTCGCCGGTCGATGACGACGGTGATGCGGATCGTGCTCGTGTCGATCATCTGGAGGTTGATCCCCTGCTCGGAGAGCACCCGGAACATCTTGGCGGCCACGCCGGGCTCGGACTTCATCCCGGCCCCGACCAGGGTCACCTTCCCGATCTGGTCGTTGCTCGTGAGCTTGCGGTAGCCGAGCGACTCCTTGAGGCCCTCGAGCGTGTCGAGGGCGCTGCGCAGCTCGTCGAGCGGCACCGTGAACGAGACGTCGGCACCGGCGTCGAAGCTCTGGTTCTGGATGATCGTGTCGACGTTGATGCTCCGGTCGGCCAGGGCCGTGAAGATCTGGGCCGCCACGCCGGGGCGATTCTCCACGCCCGAGACGGTGATCTTGGCCTCGTCGCTTCGGTGGGCGATGCCGGAGACGATCGCCTTCTCCATGTCGGGGGTCTCCTTCGTGATCCAGGTGCCCTCCTCGGGAAGGAAGGAGGACCGGACGTGCAGCGGTACTTCGTGGCGACGGGCGAACTCGACCGACCGCAGCGCGAGGACCTTCGAGCCCATCGCGGCCATCTCGAGCATCTCCTCGTGGCTGACCAGCGGCAGCTTGCGGGCGCCGGCCTCCACGCGCGGATCGGCGGTGAACACGCCGGTGACGTCGGTGTAGATCTCGCAGACGTCCGCCCCGAGGGCGGCCGCGAGGGCCACCGCCGTGGTGTCGGAGCCGCCGCGGCCGAGCGTCGTGACGTTGCGGTCGTTGCTCGACATGCCCTGGAAGCCGGCCACGAGGACGATCGCGCCCTCGCCGAGCGCCTCCTGGAGCCGCGCTCCGCGGATCTCGAGGATCTTCGCCTTCATGTGGGCGTCGTCGGTCAGGATCCCCGCCTGCGACCCGGTGAACGACCGCGCCTCGTGGCCGAGGTCGTGGAGCGCCATGGCCATCAGCGCGCACGAGATGCGCTCGCCGGTGGACAGCAGCATGTCCATCTCGCGCGGATCGGGCCGCTCCGAGATCTCCTGGGCCAGGGCCACCAGGCCGTCGGTGGTCTTGCCGCGCGCGGACACCACCGCCAGGACGTCGTCGCCGCCCTCGCGGGCCGCGGCGATCCGTCGAGCCACGTTCTTGATCTTCTCGGCGTCGGCGACCGAGCTGCCGCCGAACTTCATCACCCTCAGGCCGATGGCCGTCCTCCTCCCGCGTACGTCGAGAAGGCCCTTCAGAGTGAAGGACCTTCTAGGGCCAGCGTGGGATGGTAGCTGCAACCCGGGCGCCGGGACGCCGCTCCCGTGGGGTCACAGGTCCCGTCTGCCCAGGAGCGCCCGTCCCAGGGTGAGCTCGTCGGCGTGCTCGAGGTCGGCACCCACCGGCAGGCCGCTGGCGAGCCGGGTCACGCGCACCCTGCCGCGCACGAGGTCGGCGAGGTAGAGGGCGGTGGCCTCGCCCGACATCGTCGGGTTGGTGGCGATCACCAGCTCGGTGACACCGTCGGCGTCGAGCCGCGCAACCAGTTCGGGGATGCGCAGGTCCTCGGGGTCGACCCCGTCGATCGGCGAGAGGGCCCCGCCGAGCACGTGGTAGCGCCCGCGGTACTCGTTGGTGCGCTCGATCGGAAGGATCGCCGAGGGCTCCTCGACTGCGCAGAGCAGGCTCTGATCGCGGCGCGGATCGGCGCAGATCGGGCAGAGCTCGGCCTCGGCGAAGCTGAAGCAGACCGAGCACGGCCGCAGCCGCTCGGT
>Ga0315287_10006540_pt1 | contig 11617 bp, 7 predicted proteins | sample YL17G11_0_MG_FD_205037 | JGI IMG/M metagenome (GOLD analysis project Ga0315287, IMG submission 205037) | Sediment microbial communities from Yellowstone Lake, YNP, Wyoming, USA - YL17G11_0 | ecosystem: Environmental > Aquatic > Freshwater > Lake > Sediment | place: USA: Wyoming | collected...
AGCAAATTTGTGCCGGCAGTCTTTGCGGACTTGGCAGGACGGCGGCAAATCCGGTACTGTCAACGCTGAAACATTTTCGCGATGAATACGAGGCGCATCTGCGGGGAAAGTGTCCCGCAAAGCGGTGCAGGCCGCTGATACATTTCGAGATAACCGACAAATGCATCGGTTGTACGATTTGTGCGCAGAACTGTCCTGCCGAGGCCATCGAGGCAAGGCCTTACGAGAGACACGAGATTTTGCAGTCAAAGTGCATCCGCTGCGGGACGTGCAAAAACGTCTGTCCCGCCGAGGCGGTGGAAGTGGAATAGGCCAATGAAACAAGAAGCGGCTACAGTTCGATTAACAGTTGACCGCAGGGCGGTGGATGTGCCTGCGGGTGCGACGATTCTGCAAGCGGCAAAGCAGCTTGGGATTTTTATACCGACGATGTGCCATCGCGACGGATTTGAGCCTTCGACAAGCTGTATGGTCTGTGTGGTAGAAGTAGTCGGGCAAAAGAATTTACTTCCCGCCTGCGGCGCGCTTGCGGGGGATGGGATGGAGATTTTTACCAGTACCGAAAAAGTAGTGCAGGCCCGCAAGACGGCTATTGAGCTTTTGCTTAGCGAACACGCCGGTGATTGTCTGGCCCCCTGTCAGACCGGCTGTCCCGCGGATATGAATATACCGCTGATGATTGAACAAATCCTGGCCGGCAGGGTGGACCTGGCCATAGAGACCATCAAGCGGGATATCGCTTTGCCCGCGGTACTGGGAAGGATTTGTCCTGCGCCGTGCGAAAAGGTCTGTCGGCGCAAAGACCACGACCAGCCGGTTGCGATATGCCTGCTGAAACGTTTTGCGGCCGATGATGACCTGGGACATCCGAACCCTTACAGGCCTGTCTGCAAAGAACCGACAGGAAAGAAGGTCGCGATTATCGGCGCCGGCCCTGCCGGTCTTTCGGCGGCGTATTACCTTACTCAGCAGGGCGTTAAATGCGTTGTTTTCGACAAGTTCGACAAGCCCGGCGGAGCGCTTCGCAACGGCCCTTTGAAACAAGTTCTGCCCGATGATGTGCTTGACAGGGAAACGAGTTTGATTTTTTCTCTCGGCCCGGAATTTCGGGGCTGCACGGAGATTGGAAAAGACATTTCGTTTGAACAAATCTGCGCCGAATATGACGCGGTGTTTGCGGCTTGCGGTGGAGCGGAGACGCATAATATCAGTTCATTCGGGCTGGAGATGAGTGAAAAAGGCGTGCGGGCGGATGCGGGTACTTATCAGACAAGCAGGCAGGGCGTTTTCGCGGGCGGACGTTCGATTGGCAGGACAAACCTGTGTGTTCGCGCGGCAGCCGACGGCAAGGAAGCGGCCGAATCAATCGTTCAGTATCTGTCGGGCCGTGTTGTCGGGGTAAAGAAGCGTTTTAACAGCAGACTCGGGCAGGTTAGCGAGCAGGAGATGCAGAGTTTTCTTTCAGGGGCAAGCCCGGAGGGCAGGATTGAACCGGCAGGACAATCCGCAGGGTATTTGTATGAGCAGGCTCAAAAAGAAGCCCAAAGATGTCTGCATTGCCAGTGTGCCAAGCCGGAGAATTGTCTGCTGCGAGAGCAGGCCCGGCAGAACCAAGCCCGTCAGCGGTCGTATAAGGGGCAGCGAAAACCTTTTATAAGGCAAAATAACCCTGCGGGGGTTGTTTTTGAGCAGGGAAAGTGTATCCTGTGTGGATTGTGTATTCAGCAGGCCCAAAGGCAGGGTCTGGAGCTTTGCTTTGAGCGACGTGGTTATGAGTCAAAAATAGCGGTCCCGTTCGACAAAGGGCCGCAGGAAGGACTGAAAAATTTTACGGTAGAGTGCGCCAGTGTGTGCCCGACGGGTGCGCTGGCGATAAGGAAAAAAATGTAACATTTTAGCCGTTTGAAAAGAGCATCCGTGGCACGGCCATCCTGGCCGTGATTCACGGGCTGGAAGCCCGTGCCACCACCGGGCTAAAATGTTATGAAAAAAATAACCTGATTTGCGGAGAGTATTTATGTGGACAAGGAAAACGACGGCATTGGTCTTTGTGATGGGATTTTTGATTGTCTGTTCAGTCAATGCAGCCGACTGGCCCAACTGGCGCGGGCCCAGTCGCGACGGGGTATCCGTCGAAAAGGACTGGGAGCCGGCTGCGCTTAACGAGCAGACAAAACCGGTATGGCAGGCTCAGGTCGGGACGGGATTTTCCTCGATTTCCATTGCCGACGGCAAAGCCATAACCTGCGGCAATGTCAATGATACGGACGTAGTGAGCTGTTTTGACGCGGCCGGCGGCAAGCTGCTCTGGGAGTATAAATACGCCGAGCCGCTGACGGCAAAGAATTACCAGGGCGGCCCGAACGCCACGCCGACAATTTCGGAGGGGAAGGTATATATGCTCAGCAAGAGCGGCAAGGCGTTTTGTCTTGACCTGGCGGACGGCAAAGTAATCTGGCAGGTGCAGCTTGAAGCGCCCGCTCCGCAATGGGGACTGGCGGGTTCGCCGGTGATTCTGGGACGGAAGGTCATTTACAACGCCGGGGATGCGGGCGTGGCGCTGGATAAGAGCAATGGACAGGTAATCTGGAAAAGCGAAAACCAAAAGGCCGGCTACGCAAGTCCGGTGTCAATGGACACCGAGGGCAAACAGATACTGATGTTCGGCAGAGAGAGCCTGATGTGTCTTAACCCGGACGACGGGTCGCTGCTCTGGTCGTATCCGTGGAAGACTCAATATGACATCAACGCCTCGGACCCGATTGCCAGGGGCAGTGAAGTATTCATAACATCCGGCTATAATCACGGCTGCGCTCTGCTGAAAATCGCAGCCGAAGGCCCGGCGCTTCTCTGGGAGAACAAGAATATGCGTTCGCAGATTTCCGGGCCTGTATTGGCGGGAGATTTTCTGTACGGCATTGACGATAACAAGCTGGTATGTATTGACTGGGCCACAGGGCAGAGGCGCTGGGAGCAGGCTTCTACGGGCAAGGGCAGTCTGATGGCCGCTGATGGCAAGCTCATTGTTCTCAGCGAGAAGGGGAAATTGATTATCGCTGAGGCAAGTGCGGAAGGATTTAAGGAGCTTTCGTCGGCGCAGATTTTGAGCGGTCGCTGCTGGACGATGCCGGTATTGGCCAATGGATTTATTTATGCCCGCAACGCGGAGGGAAACCTTGTCTGTATTGACGTGCGCAAGAAGGCGGCTAAGTCGCCGGAGGAACCGCCTGTCCCTTTTGAGGTTTCGGCCGGTTGGCCGCAGTGGCAGGGCCCCGGCCGGGATAATAAGAGTACTGAGACAGGATTGCTGAAGCGCTGGCCTGACGGCGGGCCGAAGATGTTGTGGAATTTTCAGGGGCTTGGCAAAGGCTATTCGACGGTGGCGATAGCCGGCGGGAAGATTTATACAACGGGGATGATTGAAAAAGAAGGGGTACTTTTCTGTCTTGGCCTTGACGGAAAAGAACTTTGGCGAAAGTCTTACGGAGACGAGTGGAACAGGTCTTATCCCGGGGCCCGATGTACGCCGACGGTAAGCGAGGGCAGGGTTTATGTAATAAGCGGTATGGGGGCGGCGGCGTGTTTTGACGCCCAGTCGGGCCGGGAGATTTGGCGGGCTGACCCGTTCACAGAGTTCGGGGGCGAATACGGCAGCTGGGGGATAGCCGAGTCGCCTCTGGTTGCCGACGGCAAGGTCATTGTTACTGTCGGGGGCCAAAAGGCCACGATGGTTGCGCTGAACAAAGAGGACGGTAAAGTTGTCTGGGCATCGCAAAGCACAGGCGGTAAAAGCGCATACTGTTCGCCTGTGGCTGTGCCGCGGAGCGGCCGATTGCTGATTATAACGATGACAAGCGATAATATCATCGGGTTCGATTCGGCTGACGGAACAATTCTATGGAAGTATCCTATCGGCAGCTACGTTAAGGAAAACAGGCGGATTCATCCGAACAGCCCTGTTTATCAGGATGATATGATACTGTGCGTCAGCGGCTATAAGGTGGGAGCGATAATGCTGAAGCTGACCACCGACGGTTCGCAGGTACAGAAGGTCTGGACAAATCCGGCGCTTAATACTCATCATGGTTCGCTGGCGGCGGTTGATGGGTTTATTTACTCTTCGAACTGGAAAGACAACAAGGACGGCGACTGGTATTGCGCAAAGTGGGACAGCGGAGAAGTTTTATACCAGCGCCACTGGAAATGCAAGGGTTCGCTTACCTGGGCCGAGGGGATGCTGTACTGCTACGAGGAGAAAGGCGGAACGGTTGGGCTTGTCAGCGCCGAGCCGGGAGGGTTTGAACCTGTTAGCGAGTTTGCGGTTGCCTTTGGCGACAATGAACACTGGGCGCATCCTGTGGTCTGCGGAAAGCGGCTGTATATCCGCCACGGCGATGCGCTTATGGCGTATGATATCGCAGGATAACAGGAAAGTACGGGGATGAAGCTGATTTTTTGCCAGTGCAAATATGCCGGTGTTTTGCCGGACGATGTAAGTCAGGCGCTGCTGGGCCGGCTGAAGGAGGGCGGCAGGGATTTTGTCTGCGTTGACGATTTGTGCGCAATGGCGGCGGATAAAGACACCCGGCTCAAAGACTGGGCGCGGGATGAAAATGTTATCGTTCTGGGCTGTTATGCACGGGCGGTGCGATGGTTGTTTTTTCTGGCAGGGGCTGAACTGAAACCATCGGCGCGGATATTCAATCTGCGCACTGTTTCCGCAGAGGACATTATAAATTCGCTTGCCGGGGAGAAACTGCCCCGCGGTTCGGCTCGGATTATCGCCGCTGATAAAGACCCCCAGGCGTGGTTTCCGGTGATTGACTATCAGCGATGCAAAAACTGCCGGCAGTGCTTGAGTTTTTGTTTGTTCGGCGTTTACGAGCTTGACGACGACGGGCGGGTGGAAGTCAAACGCCCCTTAAACTGCAAATACGGCTGTCCCGCCTGTGCGAGGGTTTGTCCGGAAGGGGCGATTATCTTCGCCAAGTACGCCGAATCGCCCATCAACGGCGATGAAGTTGACGAGGAAACTTTTCGTCAGGGCAGAAAAGATGTGAAAGGGCTTATCGCAGCCGAGATTGAGAAAAGAATGAAACTGCAAGGTCGCGATTCCGCGGAAGCCGGGCGGGGCGGCGCGCTGCTTGAGTTCTTAAAATCTCGCGGCGGCGGGGCGGGAGGGTTGCAGGATGAGTGAGAGCAGGCTCAGGCCCGCGGTTGTTCTCGTTGCCGACCGGACGCTAAGCGCACGGTACAGGGTGCTGTTCGAGGGCATTTTTGCGACGATGCAGACAAGGCAGGTGCCCGGGCCGATGATGAGGCATTTTCTCGCCCCGCCGGTTGGAACCGACCGGTTCGGCAGGGCGCGCACTGCGCCGCTGGGCCTGCGGCGGGTGGAGGCAAGCCTGATTTGTGACGCTGGTCTGGCCGAAGACGATGTGGTATGCACAACCCCGGAAGCGATTGGCTCTTTGCTTGGTCCGTGGACGAAGATAGTGGGATTCAGTTCCGCCGACCCGCTCGGCAAGGGGATGAGCAATACGACCACGAGCAATTTCTGGAAGGGCGAGCTTTACACACGATACTGGAGCAGAATGCTGCTGGAGCAGATAGGCGCCGCGAAGAAAAAATTCGGTTTTAAGGTCATCGGCGGCGGGGCGGGCGCGTGGCAGTGGCTGCAATATAAGGACTCAACCGCGTGCGATACCCTTGATACGGTCTTTGACGGGTATTTTGAAGAGGCGGGGCCTTCGCTGATTAAGGAGATGCTTTCAGGCCGATGGGCCGGCGGCGATGTTTGTTCGCGGGGGACTTTCGCGGAAAAAATCAGGCCTATACGAGGCGCATCGCTTATGGGGGTCGTGGAGCTTTCGCGGGGCTGCGGCAGGGGCTGCGGCTTCTGCACAATGGCCGAGAAAAAAATGGAGCATCTGGATGCCGAGGTGATTTTGTCCGATTTGCGGACAAACGTCGCCGGCGGCGTGCGGTCGGCGGTCAGCGGCAGCGAGGATTTCTTCCGCTACGGGGCGACGGGGATAAAACCTGATTTTGAAAAGCTCTGTTCGCTGCTGGAGCAAATGAGGCGGATAAGCGGCCTTTCGTTTATGCAGATTGACCACGCGAATATAAGCAGCGTTGCGCAATTGAGCGACCAGCAGCTTGGCCAAATCCGCAGGCTGCTGACGTGGGAAAAACCGACCGAATTTCTGTGGGTTAATATGGGAGCCGAAAGCGCAAGCGGCGCGCTTGTGTCGGCTAATTGTCCGGGCAAGACGGCTCCGTTTCGGGCGGATGACTGGGAGGATTTGTTGTACGCTACGGCGCAGCGAATGACAAAGAACGGGTATTTTGCGGTGTTTAGTATTGTGATGGGTCTGCCGGGGGAAACGGGGCGGGATGTGGCAAGGACGCTGAAGTTTGTGCGTTTTCTTGAAAATCAAAGGGCGGCGGTGTTTCCGGTTTTTTATGAACCCTTCCGGGCCGAGCAGATACAGGCGGGAGAGGGCTTTAGTCTGAAAAAATTCCGCCCCGACCATCTGGAGCTTCTGCGGAACTGTTATGAAATAAACTTTCGTCAGATACCGCGGCTGTTTTGGGACAACCAGAGGGCAGGCGGCGTGGGTTGGCTTAAGCGTGCGGCGATGCAGACGCTGGGAAAAGCGGAGGTTTTTTCCTGGCGAAGAACGTTTGTCCGTATCGGGCGAAGGCTGAAAGAAGAATCTTTGTCGGAGCGCAATTATGTCCCCGAAACAGTCGGCTGAGTCGGGTTTGCACAAGCCCGTGGCGGCGAACATACCGGCTGAAAAAATCCAGCGGGACCGGTTGAAGGAGACAGCGCGCTCTTTTGTCAGCAAGAATGGTCTTACCGGGCCTGTGGGGACCGAAAAGTTGCGCTTATATGCGCTTGAGGTTTTACAGCAGGCCGGGCTGGACCAGCGGTATTGGGATTTTGCGGCGGTGGTGGTTAATAATGAAATCTGGCGGCCGGTCGCAGCGGCGGTACCATTTGAAAAAAGACTGCTGCTGCTGCCGCGATGTCTGCGCGACGAGGAAAACTGCCGCGGTGAGTTTGACCAGTTCGGGCTGATATGCAAACACTGCGGGCGGTGCGAGATTGACCGGCTTTCAAAAAAGGCCCTTGATATGGGATATGCCGTCCTTGTCGCTGAAGGTTCGCCGGTGGTGATGGGACTTATTGAGTCCGGGCGTGTGGAAGCGGTGATAGGCGTCAGTTGTCTTTCGATGCTTGAGAAGGTTTTTCCATATATGGAGGCGGCGGCTGTGCCGGGCGCGGCGATACCGCTTTTATACGACGGCTGCAAGCGTACAGCATTTGATGTTGACTGGCTGGCTGAGGCGATGGAACAAAAGGATTTGCGGAACGGATTTTCGCTTGATGTGCGGGCTTTGCAGACAGCGGTTCGGGACTGGTTCGGGCGGGAGTCTTTGTGCGGATATATTGGCTGGCCAACTGGGCCTGTGGAACAGGCGGGTCTTGACTGGCTGTGCAGGGCCGGAAAACGCTACAGGCCGATACTGGCGGCGGGGGTGTATGCGTCGCTGAGCGGCCGGGAACCACAGGCCCTCGATGAGGATATAAAACTGACCGCTGTTGCGGTGGAGTGCTTTCACAAGGCCTCGCTTATTCACGACGATATCGAGGACGGGGATTTGCAGCGGTACGGGCAAAAAACCCTGCATACGGAGATAGGGACAGCGGCTGCGCTGAACGTCGGGGATTACCTGCTTGGTCTGGGTTATGAACTCTTAAGCCGGCTCAAGACTGACGCGGAGAAAAAATCGCGGATGCTGGCGGCGGCGGCAAGAGGGCATAAGATTCTGTGCATCGGGCAGGGGGCGGAGCTGGACTGGCGACAAAAGCGGTATCCGATGACAGTGCAAAAGGCGATGGAAATCTATGAGCAAAAGACCGCGCCGGCGTTTGAGGTTGCGCTGCAACTTGGGGCGATTTTGGCCGGCGGCGACGGGGCATTGCCGGGGATTTTGTCGCGGTACAGCGTCTTTCTCGGCAGGGCCTATCAGATACAGGATGATTTGCGCGACTGGCAAAGCTCCGACGGAAAATGCGATATGGACGGCGGGCAGCTTTCGCTGCTGCCGGCGCTTGCGCTGGCCTGCTGTTCGGATGAAGAGAGAGGGATTATTGAAAGGCTCTGGAGTGGGGATTGCGATTCCAGCGGCGGTCGGGATGAAATTCTGCGGATTTTCAATTCGCTGGGCGTTCAACGGCAGGGAAAGGATTTGCTCGCTGTTTGCAGAGACAAGGCGATTGAAACCCTTGCCGGCGTTGGACAGCAGGCGCTGAAGGGTTTTTTGCGCAGGGTGTTGTCGAAGATTCTGGGTGAATTTGAGGACCTTTACTGCTGTGAAGACGTTTGGCCAAAGGATGCTTGAGGCCGCGGCGCGCGGGGCGGAGATGTCTGGCAAAGACGCCGGGAAAATCTCCGCATTTATTTTGAGCTGTCAGGGAACAGATGGGGGGTTCAGGGGACACGGCAAAGAAAGCGATTTGTATTACACGATGTTTGCTCTTGAAGGCCTGTCCGCGCTTGGGGCGGATTTTGACCGCGACGCCGTCGGTGGTTATATTCATTCAAAAGAGCCGGAGGATTTGGATTTTATTCACTGCTGCTGTCTTGCAAGATGTATATCGCTGTTTGAAATTGATGATGCAAACCTGTCGGGCAGAATTATTCGGCGAATCAATGAATACCGCGGCGCAGGCGGCGGGTTTTCGCACACACAACTGGACAGGTCTTGCAGCGGCTACGGCTGTTTTCTGGCGACCGGGGCGTATGACGACCTTGGAGTTAGTCTGGAAAATCAGGAGGCAATGCTGCGATGTGTTGAGAACCTTCTTAATCCTGACGGTTCATATAAAAACCAGGCGCAGGATTTTTGTTCGACAGTTCCTTCAACTGCGGCTGCTGTTTCGGTTCTTTCCCGCTTTGGGCGGGCTGTCAGGCGGGAAAGCATCGACCGGCTGATTGCGTGTAAAATATCGCGGAGCGGTTTTGGCGTAAGTCCACAGGTTCCTTTTGCGGATTTGCTAAGCACGGCATCGGCGCTGTTTGCCCTGCGATTAGCCGAGGTTGAATCTGAACGTTTCAATGAAGGATGCGTTGAGTTTGTTATGAGTTTGCTTAAAGATGCCGGCGGAGGTTTTTGCGCAAACGAGTTTGACGGTCGGGCGGACTGCGAATACACATTTTACGGGCTGATGAGCCTTGGGCTGTTGACGGAATGAAAACTGACAATGGCCGAATCGAAAGCGCCCTAAAAAGCGTAAGGGAAAAACTTCTTGCTCGGCACAGCCCGGGGGGATATTGGCGCGGCAGGCTCTCGTCCAGTCCGCTTGCAACGTCTGTTGCCTGCTTTGCGCTTTATCTTGCCGATAAGGGCAAATACGGGCCTGCGGTAAACGCCGGATTACAATGGCTCGGACAAAACCAGAATCCCGACGGCAGTTGGGGCGATACCGACGCCGCCGATCCGGGCAATCTAAGTTCAACGCTGTTGTGCAGGGCGGCGTTTATGGGGTGCGGCGGGCGGCAGCGGTATGCGGATACTCTGCACAAAGCAGATAAATGGCTTGAAGGCAAGGCGGACAGTCTTGACTGGCAGGCGCTTACTGAAGCGGTGTATTCGGTTTACGGAAAAGACAGAACCTTTGCGGTGCCGATTCTTACTATGTGCGCCATTGCAGGGCCTGGCGGGGAAAATCCGTGGAAGCGGATTGAGCCTCTGCCTTTTGAGCTTGCGCTGGTTCCGAGAAGGTTTTATCGTTTGATGAATCTTTCGGTGGTCAGCTATGCGCTGCCTGCTCTTATCGCTATAGGGCAGGTGCGACATCATTTTTGCAAGTCTGATTCGCTGTTTTTAAGGTGCGTCCGAGGCCTGGCAAGGAACAAAACCCTGTCGCTGCTTGAGGATTTGCAGCCTGCAAACGGCGGTTTTCTTGAAGCTGCCCCGCTTACGGGTTTTGTAGTGATGAGTCTTTCGGCGATGGGGCTTGCGGGAGGTCCAGTGGTTGAAAAGGGGGCGGATTTTTTAATTTCTTCGCAGCGGACGGATGGTTCCTGGCCGATTGACACGGATTTGGCGACCTGGCTGACTACGCTTTCGGTCAATGCTCTGGGCGATGATTTGCACAATGTACTTGACCCGCAACAGAGGCGGGCGATTTGCGATTGGCTCCTCGGCCAGCAGTTTCTTAAGGTTCATCCCTTTACCGGAGCCGCGGCGGGCGGCTGGGGATGGACGGACAAACCCGGCTCGGTTCCTGACGCAGACGATACGGCAGGGGCGCTGATTGCCCTTTATCGATTGCAGGATGGGCAGGCGGAAGTTTTTGAATCGGCAAAGAAAGGCCTGAAGTGGCTGTTGAATCTTCAAAACAGCGACGGAGGTTTTCCGACCTTCTGCAGGGGCTGGGGCAGGCTTGAATTCGACAGGAGCTGCCCGGATATCACGGCTCACGCCGTCGCCGCGTTTTGTATCTGGTATGCGCATCTTCCAAAAATGCAGGCGCATCTTGACAGGTCGCTGCGAAGGGCTTTGGCGTATCTTGGCAAAATCCAAAGGCAGGACGGAAGTTTTATTCCGTTGTGGTTTGGCAATCCTTTTTCCCGGCAGAGGAGCAATCCGGTTTTCGGGACAGCGCGAGTGTTGCAGTGCCTGAGCGGGTTATGCAGTGAAAAATTTTACATTGCGGGCACAGACGCGGTTCTCAAAAGGGCGGCGGATTTCCTGCTTTCCGCCCAGGATGATTTGGGCGGCTGGGGCGCGGAGTCCGGGCAAAGATGTACAATTGAAGAAAGCGGCGCCGTGCTGGCGGGGCTGGGCGAATTTGTACACTCCTGCGAGAAACACATCGGCGGTGAGCGATTGGTTTTATTTTGTAATGCTCTGGATAGAGGCGCCGGATGGCTGATTGAACAGCTTGAGAAGGATTCGTTTCCGGCGGCCCAGCCGGTGGGTTTGTACTTTTCGCATCTGTGGTATGCCGAGCGTCTTTATCCGCTGATTTTTGCCGTATCGGCCTTGTCTGCGGTTAAGAGGGTCTGTAACCGGATTTCTTAGCGCGAAAGAACTCGACACTCCGGATGCTTAAACAAGCCAAAACATTCCGATAATTCCGCATTTCGCCGGCCTTAAGGCCATTCGGTCTTATTCCGGTGCAACTGTGTGCGTCATATCCACTTTTTTATTAAAAAAAAATTGCCTGTTATCAGACGATATAAGTCTGTCTTGCCGGTTCTCTTTGACCCAGGGGGAAACCTTTCTTACGTTTTATAGTAGAAGAGCAGTATCACACTTATGGGGATGTGCAGGAACACGGATAACGGGATTTTTGAGTGAAAAGCTATGGATCGGAATAGAAGAGTTTGGATGCCGTTATGGATTGCCTCTGTGTGGGCGATGTTTTTGCTTTTGACGCCGACTGCGGCGGCTGCGTCGCTGGGGCCGGGTCAATATCTGATATGGGGTATTGGGCAGAGCGAACTGGATATACCGGCAGGCGGCGTTATAACCGAAGCGGTTTTGACATTTCAAAACGTCGCTCCCAACGGGGCGGCTATGAAGGTTTATCTGC
>Ga0315287_10006542_pt1 | contig 11616 bp, 10 predicted proteins | sample YL17G11_0_MG_FD_205037 | JGI IMG/M metagenome (GOLD analysis project Ga0315287, IMG submission 205037) | Sediment microbial communities from Yellowstone Lake, YNP, Wyoming, USA - YL17G11_0 | ecosystem: Environmental > Aquatic > Freshwater > Lake > Sediment | place: USA: Wyoming | collected...
TGCCAGGAGGCACCGGCTGACCTACTGGTCCTTGTAGACGGGCTCCCCGGCGTTCTTGCAAGCGATGACGTCGCTGGGCGTCGACTCGTAGTTGACGGGGGTGTCGGTGAAGCGCACCCACTTGCCGTTGACCACGCGCTCGAACCACATCGCCTCTGAGACGCGGTGGTCGGTCGGGCTGAGGCTGCCCGGTGCAAGGCAAACGATGCAGCAGTAACCGCGGATCTGCTCCGCCCCGTCGACGACGCTCTCACGCGTTAGGTTCTGGCCGGCATTCTTCAGTGCCTGAACGGTGTATTCAGCGGTCATCATGCCGAACTCCGTCAGGCTGCTCGGCTCGACGCCGGGCGCGAACTGCTTCATCAGCTCGATGTGGCGCTGCACGCCCGGATCGTCCGTCTCAGAGATCATTCTGCCTTGTGTGGCGCTGACCAAACCTTCGGCGTTGGCAGGTCCGGCGAGCTGAATCGTCATCTCGACGGCAGAGACAGCGCTGGTGATGAAGGGCACGTCCCAGTTGAGGACCTCGCGCGCCACCTTCAAGGCACTGGCCAGAGAGCCCGGGTTCCCTATCACGTAGACGAAGTCGGGGTTGTCGACTTTCAGGCGCTGCACCTGCGAAGTGAGATCGAAACTGACGAAATCGTAAGCCTGCTTGGAGACGATCTTGACATCTGAGTCGGCCAATGCCTCCTCGGCCTGCTGCAACTCCAACCGGCCGCCCTCATTGTTCTCGTAGATGATGCCTTCCCTCTTGCCGGCGAAGTGCTCCTTCACATAGTCCGACGTGATCTTCCCCTCGGTCACGTAGTCGGTCAGCATGGCGAAGCGCGTCCTTACGAGGGGATCGGTGAACTCCGGCATGCCACCGCCGATGAAAAGGTCAGGCACGCCTTTCTCCGCGAGGTAGTCCATTACGGCGAGGTGCGTCGAGTCGCCGAGGCCGCCGACGATCGCGAAGACTCCGTCCCGCTCCACCAGGCCCCGCACGACCTCCACCGCGTCCGGCGCGGCGTAGTGGTCATCGCCGACTATCAGCTTGATCTTGCGACCGTAGACGCCACCCTGGGAGTTGATGTACTCGAAGTAGGCCTTCATGCCATCGGCGACAACGCCCCAGGCCGCGGCCGGCGATTGGCTCAGCGGCATGTGCGTTCCGAGCAGGATCTCGGTATCGGTGACGCCGGGCACCGGGCCGCCGGGCGTCGGGCTCGATGCCCCTTCCTTCGCGTTCGAGCAGCCGGCCAGGACAGCGCCAACTGCCATCAGTGGAAGGACGAGTGCGACGAATGCCCAGCGTTTCATCATGTATCTCCCTGCTATCGGGCGACTTTCCATGAACGCAATCTACCCCCGCCCACAGCGTTGGTCAACAGGGGCGAAGGGACGCTGATTCCGTTGCAGAGCGCTCAGGCTCAGATGCTTTGCACCCAGAAGGTCGCAGGCCTGCCCGCCGTAGGAGGGTTCGAGCCCTGCATCGCCCACCAGAATCCTCACGGTATGCCTCTTTGCGCAAGCTTCCCAGCAGCTCTTCGCCGACGCAGATAGGAGACCGCGGTTTCGCATCGCGAAAGCATAGCATGACATACGAGACGCTTGACAAGGCCACGTGACGTGAGGGATGCTGGACTTAGCAGTCCAAAGCAGAGATGTTCGTGATATGACGCAACTGCAGATCGTCGGTTTGGGCCTTGTGGTCACCGTGGTCTTCATGACCTGCGGCTGGCTGATCAGCGTCGTCCGCCGCGACGCCAGCACCGTCGATCCCTTCTGGGGCCTTGGTTTCGTCCTCCTCGCCGTGGTCTTCGCTATTGCCGGCGACGGCTTCGGCGGCAGAAAGGCGCTCGTTGCCGCCCTAGTCGGGATATGGGGCTTTCGACTCGCCGGCTACATCGCGATCCGCAACTGGGGCAGGGGCGAGGACTACCGCTATCAGGCGTTCCGACAAAGATGGGGCAAAAGCTACTGGTGGGTCAGCTTCTTCCAGGTCTTCATGCTCCAGGGCTTGCTGATGTGGATCATCGCCCTGTCCTCGATGGCGGCAGAGTCGAACCGGACGCCCGACCACTTCGCCGTCCTCGACATCCTTGGGGCCGCTGTCTGGTGCGTCGGGTTCTTCTTCGAGGCAGTCGGCGATTGGCAACTGGCCCGCTTCAGGGCCGATCCCGCAAACGAAGGCAAGGTGATGCGCAGCGGCCTCTGGGCCTACACGCGCCACCCGAACTACTTCGGCGAGGCCACAATGTGGTGGGCGCTGTACCTGATCGCCGCCGGCACGCGCTGGGGCTTCTGGACTATCTTCAGCCCAATCCTCCTCACCTTCATGCTGCTGAGAGTGTCAGGCGTGGCATTGCTTGAAAAGGCTCAAGTCGACACAAAACCCAAGTACCGCGACTACATCGAGAGCACGAGCGCCTTCATCCCCTGGTTTCCCCGCAAACGAGACGCGTCTTCATCTGACAGAGGCGCAGTTGGGCCATGAGCACGCCGTCAACCATCCCTGAGCTGGTCGAAGAGTCGGCGCGACGGTTCGGCGACAAGGTCGCCTACCAGATGAAGATCGGATCGGGCTACCAGCGCCTGACCTTCAGAGAGATGGCGCAGCGCTCGCGGGAGTTCGGCGCCGGCCTGCTGGCGATGGGTATGCGAAAGGGTGACGCCGTTGCCGTCATCTCTGAGAACAGTCTCGATTGGATCGTTGGCTACTTCGGCCTCTCGATGGCAGGTGGCGTGGGGGTGCCCCTCTACAGCGAGCTGAGAGGCGCCGAGATCGAAGACCTCCTCCGCCAGTCAGACGCGCGCTACGTCATCGCGTCGCCCGCCGTCCTCGGGAGGCTGCCCGACCGCCTGCCGGGAGTCGAATCTGTCATCGTCGTGGGGGGAGACGGCGAAGGCGGCGCTGCGAGCCCGGCCGGCATCACCGTCAGTATCGACGCCGTCGCTGCGGCAGCGACCGAAGAGAGCCGTCGAATGCTGCAATCAACGCACGTGAGCGACGGCGACCTCGCTTCAATCGTCTTCACCTCCGGCACGATGGGCGGCGCCAAAGGCGTGATGCTCACGCATGGCAACTTCAGCGCCGACGTCGAATCCGTCCGGCGTGGTCTTCCCATCGGGAGCAGCGACCGGATGCTCACCGTCCTTCCATTCCATCACGCGTTGCCCTTTACTGTCGGTGTGTTGACGTTTACAAGCATCGGGGTCGAGACGACGCTGGAGAACGATCTCGCCAGACTTCGCGACCGCATGCAGGAGATCAAGCCGACTCTGTTCGGCGGCGTGCCTGCCCTCTTCAAGCTGATGTATCGGGCGATCACCCGCCAGCTTGAAGCGGAAGGGAAGCTTGGACAATTTCAGCGAGCCGTCCAAATCGTGGACCGCGTGAAGCGCGCCACGGGGCTCAACATCGGGCCGCTCGTGTTCAGGCCGTTGCACCGGCGGCTAGGGGGTCACCTGCGTTTCATCGTGAGCGGCGGCGCGGCGCTCGACCGGGAGATTGCCCGCGACTACTTGCGCCTGGGGTTGCCCATCGTCCAGGGATGGGGGCTGACGGAGACAGCCCCGGTCGTCAGCGTGCAGCGGTGGAATGCCGCAAAGTTCCTCTTCACGCGCCACTATGAGAAACGGGCAGGGTCGACGGGCCCGCCGCTGCCCGGGGTCGAAGTCGCTGTCTTGGACGATGCTGGGGGCAGCCCGCGCATCTCATCTCACGGCGAAGGAGAGCTCCTGGTCCGGGGGCCGAACGTCTTCCTCGGCTACTACAAAGAGCCGGAGCTGACGCGAGAGGCGATGGTTGACGACTGGTTTCGAACCGGCGATCTCGGCCGGATCGATTCGGAGCGCAACGTGTGGATCACGGGGCGGGTTAAGTCAGTCATCGTCCTCGAGTCCGGGAAGAAGGTGATTCCCGACAGAATCGAAGACCTCGTCACTCCCGACCCCCTGATCGAGAGCATCTGCGTGGTGCCGTTACGGGTGGGCCGCAAGACTGTAGTGAGCGCGATCATCCACCCGGACTTCAACGGGACGAACGAAGCTTGTCGAGAGAAGGGTTTGCCTCTGAACGAGGACTGCATTCGCACTGTCCTAAAGGAAAGACTCAGTCAGCTCGACGCCAGGCTCGACCTCCACGAGCGTATCAGCGAGCTTGTGGTCTCCGACACGCCCCTGCCTCAGACTCCGCTCGGCAAGGTGGCACGCGGGCGAGTGGAGATCCCTCATTCGTTCGACCTGGAGCGGTGGGAGCGCAACTTCCGTCAAGAATAGTATTGCCACTGAGCGTTATAGCCAAGAACCGACGCGGGCTGCGCTGGCACCCGCGTGTGAGGGCAGCCGAAACGGTGATCGCCCGTCCGAGGTTGCGGCGGGCCTCAATCGAGAGCCCTGACTATGTAGAATCCAACAGCACTCACCACGCTTGTCAGTACCATGCCCCAGGCGATGTCGACTATCGTAATGGATAGAGGCCAGTCCTTCAAAGTGGCAAGATTCGTCAGATCATAGGTTGAGTAAGTGAAGAACCCGAACAAGGCGCCAAGCACCATAGCGCGCAGGAGGGAGTCTCTGTCCACAGAAGGATAGACCGCGAATACCAGTATCCCAACGATGAAAGCCAGGTAGAAGACTCCCCCGGCAACCCAGTTCACATGGCTGCTCATCAGGTGCCCGATGTGTCTGCTGTACATATTCCTCGCCACCAGCCCCAGCCAGACAAGATCTATGCCAAAGAAGACCAGCGCAGTAAGGAGATAGCTCACAACAGCTTCGCCAACGTTCATGTCAGTCCTCCACGGACGCGGCTTTCGCCACGCCTCTCAACATGCCTTTGAAAACCGCCTTGTGTATCGGGTAGAGACCGTACCAGTAGGCGAGTCCCGTAAGCCCGACAGGATCGAAGATCGCGGTTTGGCGAACGACCGAACCGGATTCGTCCCATTCGACTTCGAACTGCAGCCAGGCCCGTCCCGGCAGCTTCATCTCGGAGACAAGCCGCAGCAGCCTGTCGGGTTCGAACGCCTCGACACGCCAGAAATCGACGGTATCGCCGGCCACCAGCGACTCCTGAGAACGGCGCCCTCTCCTCATGCCTGCGCCGCCGACAACGAGGTCGATGAGCCCGCGCAGCTTCCAGAGCCAGTTGGCATAGTACCACCCTGTCTCTCCGCCTATCCGACGTATCGGGGCAAACGCCGTCGTCGGTTCTTGCGACAAGGCAATTGTCTGCGAATCCACTATCCGCGAGCCAAACCTCTCACCCCCCCACGTGGAAGGCGAACCGCGGGAGGAAAGGGCGTCCGGCCAGCGCGTCTCGGCGAACTCCTGCTCCTCATTCGACAGCGCCCGCTCGATCGCCTGGCGTATCCCCCTGGGCCGTATGTCGAAAACGCGCATCGCCAGGTCGTCCCGCACCACGGTATCGTTCTTTACGCCCTCGATCAGTTGTCTGCCGACGCGAGCGTAGATCGGCGTCACAAGGCCCAGCCAGAGGCTGGACAGCCGGGGCGTCAGCACCGGCACAGGGATCATAATCCGTCTCAAACCCCGCTGGCGCGCGTACTCCCGCATGATATCCCGGTAGGATACTTGGTCCGCCCCGCCGATCTCGAAGACATAGCTTCTGTCATCCGCCAGGTCCAGCGCCTTCGAGAGATAGGCGAGGACATCTTCGATTGATATCGGCTGTGACCGCGACCGCACCCAGCGCGGCGTGATCATGACCGGCAACTTCTCGACGAGCGCCCGAACCATTTCGAACGACAAGCTGCCGGAGCCGATTATGATCGACGCCCGGAACTCGATAGTCGGAACGCCAGAACCCCTGAGTATCTCACCGACCTCCTGGCGGCTTGCCAGGTGACTTGAAAGCTCGCCGGCCACGCCGAGTCCGCCAAGGTAAATGATTCGCTTGACTCCGTTCTCCCGAGCCGCTTTGGCGAAGTTCTCCGCGCCAAGGCGATCGCGCTCCTCGAACCCGCCGCCGGCCGCCATGGAGTGCACAAGGTAGTACGCCGTTTGGACATCCCTCATGGCCTCAGCTAGGGAAGCCATTTCAAGAACGTCGCCGCTGACAACTTCGCTGGTGGCAGCGACTCGCGGCCGCAAAAACTCAGGTCTTCGGGCCAGACACCTCAGCGGCCGACCGGACGCCTCGAGCACACGCAGCAGACGCCCGCCCACGTAGCCAGTGCCGCCGGCGAGGAGGATACGGCCGACATTGCTCCGAGGCGGCTCGGTCACGGTGCGTACCTCCGCAGATGCGCATGAATGCGGCCCGCCAAAACGAGTTGGGTCCGGGCCCGTCTCGCTAACCAACTCATTTCCACATTACAACTTACGCGTTTTCGCTCAGCGCTGTTGATTCTGTTGCAGAACGCTCATCGACTTGCCTACTCATGGCCGAAGGCTTCCCCTAGCACGAAGATGAGAACGATAAGGCCGACGAGGATGGCCAGGAACGTGAGGGCGGACCTTTCGCGTCGAAAGAAGCCTACTGGCCACTGCCGATGAAGTCCGCCATGTCCTCGATGACGCGCGAGAGGCAGCCCGTGTCCTCGCCGCAGACGGAGAACTCGAAGCCGCCGGGTGCGGCGCGGGCCTGGCCGTAACGCGCCCTGCCCACGCAGCTACTCCATTCGTCGACGCCGACGCTCTTCAGAGGGTCGCAGTCCGCTTCGTTGCCGCTGAGCATCGCCAGGCAGGAGGTCTTCATCGTCTCGCCCAGGGAGCTTGCCTTGGTGACCAGCTTGTCGCAGGCCTCGCTGCTCTGGTTGCGCAGGGCGTAGTCGAAGAGGCAATCGAGACTGTCGCACTGGTCGAGCGGGACCGCCCCCTTCGCGACGGCGACGGCCTGCAAGCACCCTTCCGCCGAGGTCGTTTTCTCGCAGAGGCCGTCGTTCCCGGAGCCGATGGCGACGTACATGTAGCAGTCGCTGCCCCATTCGCCGAGGTCCATGATCGCCGGATCGTAGCCGGGGACGAGCGCTGTGATGTCGTCGCAGATGCTTGTGTCGGCCGTGGCGGCGGCGACGTAGAAATCGCAGAGGGCCTGCCAGCCTGCCTTGCCGTTCGCGGCGGAGACGGGCATGTCGCTGCACTTGGAGACGTCCTGGCTGGCGACGGCGGCGCAGACCTGGCGCCACCTCTCGTCGTTGACGCCGAGGCAGAGCTGGATGAGGTCGCCGCGGCGCGTCGGCTCATCGCCGGAGTCTTCGGGCGTCGCTTCGGGCGTGCCGACGCTAACGGCCTTCTTCGTGGGTGTCGATGCGGCGTGCGTGGAGGCGGGCGTCTTGCCAGCGGTAGCGACGCTCTTAGCCGTTGGCGTGGCAGCGACGTCGTTCTTGTCGCCGCCGCCGCAGGACAGGGCGAGGAGCGAAGCGAGGAGGAGACCGCCGAGCAGGATCGCGGTGAGTCGTCGCATGTTGGAGGGATTGTAGCAGGCAGGGGAACCTGGTGCTACGCACGCGGGTTGCGCAGTGGCTTCCAAATCCTCCGAGGGTTAGGGGAGGGTGTCGAGGCGGCGCATCGATGCGGCGACGGCCGTTATCTCCTCCTCGGTCGGGCCGTAGGCCTCGATGTACTGGATCGCAACGCCCTCACCATCTCCCAGGACGGCCACGAACGGGCCGTGCTCGGCGCCGGGCAACGAGCGGAAGAGCTGCGCCGGCAGGTCGCCATAGGACACGGGGCCGACGAGCTCCCCCTCATTCCGGATAAGCGACGTCATTGCGGACAATCCCACAACCATGGTCTGCACGAAGTAGAAGCGGGCGCCTGTCGCCGAATTGACGATGCGTATCTCCAGCGGGTCAGGCCCACCGATGAGCTCTTTCGCGTAGCCCGGCGGCAGGAACGTTGGGCAGTAGATTGCCCAATCGACCCGGGTATCGATGTCTCGCAGCTCGGCGGTGATGCCGGCGGCGCACTCCGTCGCCTCGACCGGCTCCGCTGTGGGCGCGACGGCCTCTTCGGTCGCGGTCGCGACGGGTGCGGGCTTGTCGGTCGGCGCGGCAGCGTGCGTGCTGGTGGCGACGACAACGGTAACCCCGGCCTTCGGCGTCGATTCGGTTGCGTCCTGCGATGTCTTGTCTTCGGAGTCGCAAGCAGACAGCACAAGCAGCGAAATCAACACGATGATGGCGAAGGCTGGAGCGGCTCTCGCAGGGCGCATTTCACACCTCCCTGTGCGTGTCGTCTACGTGGCGGCGCGGGTGAGTGAATCTTACGCTATTGCAGCGGCTACTGAGAAGTCAGACGGGCCCTTGATGATGGGCGTGGCAACTGCTATTCTGGCGCCTACGCCACCGACACAGACGGGGCAAGGACCTCGCGGGAGGAGAAAGGAGCGCTTTCGATGGCCAACGCTGAGAGAGTGCAGCAGGAGGGAATCGAGTCTGAGCGCGTCTTCGGTCGTCTAAGGTGGTTCAACGCAGCGATGGGAGGCCTGCACCTGCTGCAGGGCCTGGCCATGCTGGCCCTGAGCAGCAGCATCACTTTCCCCTTGCGGACGACATTCCTCAACAGCTCCGGCCCTCCGGGGACGTCAACGTCGACGGTGACGCGGACGGTCTTTGACATTCGCCTCGGGCCGCTGGTCGCCGTCTTCCTGCTCATCTCAGCCATAGCCCACTTCCTTCTCGCTTCGCCTCGCATCTATCCGTGGTACGTGAAGAACCTGAAGCGACACATCAACTACGTCCGCTGGTATGAATACGCCGCCAGCTCCTCCGTCATGATCGTTGTCATTGCCATGCTCAGCGGCGTGTTCGACCTGCCAACGCTGGTGCTCCTCTTCTCGCTGAACGCAACGATGATCTTCTTCGGTTTGATGATGGAGCTGCACAACCAGACGACGGAGAAGACGAACTGGGCGTCGTTCCTCATGGGCTGCTTTGCTGGCGGCGTGCCTTGGGTCATCATCATCTGGTACTTCATCGGCGCCGTCCTGACGTCGGATAACGGTAACGTGCCGGGATTCGTGTACGGCATCATCGCCTCTCTGTTCGTGTTCTTCAACGTCTTCGCCGTGAACATGTTCCTACAGTATAAACGAGTCGGGCCCTGGCGGGACTATCTCTTTGGTGAGCGCGGCTACATCCTTCTCAGTCTGTTTGCGAAGTCCGCCTTGGCCTGGCAGGTGTTTTCGGGAACACTGCGATAGGTTGCGTTTTGTCTATAGCGGGAAGCCGCTTCGCCTGTATGGCAGGCGGCTTCTCGTTTTCTCCAAAAGCAGCCTCGACTATACTGACATCGCTGTGGACAAAGCCTCCCAACTCAACGCCATCTTCTTCCCGCGCAACCTCGCTGTCATCGGCGTGTCGTCCGATCCCGACGCCTTCGGCAGCCGCTTCCTCAAGGCGCTGATCGACTTCGGCTTCAAGGGCAAGCTGTTCCCCGTCAATCCCAAGGGCGGCGAGGTCTTCGGCCTGCGAATCTACCCTGCCGTGTCGGACATACCTGAGCCTGTCGATTCGGCCGACATCATGGTGCCGGCGCCGCTGGTGCCGCAGGTGCTGCGCGAATGCTTGGCCGCCGGCGTCAAGGGCGCCCAGATCTACAGCTCAGGCTTCTCGGAGACGGGCGATCCGCAGCGAGCGGCGCTCGAAGAGGAGCTGAAGGCGATCGGGGCGCAGGGTATCCGCTTAATCGGGCCGAACTGCTTCGGCGTATACTGCCCGGCCGGCGGCCACACGCTGCTCCCCGGCGGCGACTTCCCGAGAGAGAGCGGGCCTGTCGGCTTCATCTCGCAGAGCGGCGGCCATGCGGTCGAGCTGGGCCGTCAGGCAAGGGGACGCGGACTGCGCTTCAGCAAGGCGGTGAGCTACGGCAACGCCTGCGACGTGAATGAGTCCGACCTGCTGGAATACATGGCCGGCGACCCTGAGACGAAGGTCATCACGATATACCTGGAGGGGCCGCGGGAGGGTCGTCGCTTCTTCGACCTGGTCAAAGCGACGGCGCCCAAGAAGCCCATCGTCATCTGGAAGGCCGGGCTGACGGAAGCGGGAGCCAGGGCGGTCCGCTCCCATACCGGCTCGCTCGGCGGCGAGGAGGCGATCTGGAGGGCGCTATTCCATCAGACGGCGGCGATTCGCGTGGGCAGCCTGGAGGAGCTTGCGGACACGGCTGAGGCGCTCCTGGTGCTGCCTCGACACACGGGCCGGCGCATCGGCATGGTCGGCGGCGGCGGCGGCACGAGCGTCGCGGCGACGGACGCCTGCGCGGCTGTCGGGCTCTCGGTGCCGCCTTTCGACGATTCGCTACGCAGCAGGCTGGCAGAAATCCTGCCGCTAGCGGGAACCATGATGCGCAATCCCGTCGACGTCGGCGTACCGCTTGTGCCGCCGGACGTCTTCCGGCGCGTGCTGGAGATGGTCGCGGCCGTCGACTTCGTGGACACGGTGATCGCGACGCAGCCGCTGTTCTACCTTCTGGGCGGGCACTTCCCGATGCCGCTGCCCGCTGACGAGATAGTGCGGATGCTGGTTGAAGTGCCAGCGGCGGTGCGCGACAAGTTCGGGAAGCCGGTGGTCGTTGTGCTGCCGGTCGGCGGCGAAGAGGTGGAGATGGCGGAGGCGGAGAAGGGGCGTCGACAGGCGCGAGACCGGTATCGCGAGATGGGGGTATTGTCGCTGCCGAGCCTCGATAGAGTGGCGAGAGCGGTAGCGAACGTGGTGACGTACTATGAGAAGACGGCGTCGAATCAGTGATCTTTCCGACGCGCGCGAAAGGACGATGAGATGACGAAACCATCATTCGACCTCAGCGGCAGGGTGGCGATCGTAACCGGCGGGTCACGCGGCATCGGGGAGGAGATTGCACTGGCGCTGGCGCGCTACGGTGCCGACGTGGTGGTGGCGAGCCGCAAGCAGGAGGACCTGGACGTGGTGGCGGGCGAGATTCGGGCCGTCGGCCGCAAGGCAATGGCGGTGGCGACGCACATGCGCAGTCGCGAGGACATCGAGCGGCTCGTACAGGCGACGCTCGATGAGTTCGGGAAGATCGATATCCTGGTCAACAACGCGGGCACTAACCCCTACTTCGGGCCGTTGCTGGACATGGAGGAGCGCACCTGGGATCAGATCATGACCGTCAACCTGAAGGGCTACTTTCTCCTGGCGCAAGCGGTGGCGAAGGGAATGATCGAAAGGAAATCGGGCAACATCATCAACGTGGCCTCCGTGGGCGGCAAGCGGGCGTCGCCGGGACTGGGCTGCTATTCGATTAGCAAGGCCGGTGTTATTATGTTAACTCAGGTGATGGCACAGGAATTGGGGCAGCACGGGATTCGCGTGAATGCGATTGCGCCCGGGATCATTCAGACGCGTTTCGCGCAGGCGCTGTGGTCGAACGAGGCGATTCTGAAGCGGTCGGTCGAGCAAACGCCGCTGGGTCGCATCGGGCAGCCGGAGGAGATGGCGGGCGTGTGCGTGTGGCTGGCCTCGGATGCCTCAAGCTATGTGACGGGTCAGACGATAGTACTTGATGGAGGGCAATCAGCGTAGGTCATGCCTACCGGCAGGCAGGCGAAGGGCTTCGTTTGGTTGACAGGAGGCTCGACGCGCCTCTACAATGAAGCCGCCGGGCTATCCGGCGATCCTGCGCGGCCCCGTGGTGTAG
>Ga0315287_10006543_pt1 | contig 11614 bp, 5 predicted proteins | sample YL17G11_0_MG_FD_205037 | JGI IMG/M metagenome (GOLD analysis project Ga0315287, IMG submission 205037) | Sediment microbial communities from Yellowstone Lake, YNP, Wyoming, USA - YL17G11_0 | ecosystem: Environmental > Aquatic > Freshwater > Lake > Sediment | place: USA: Wyoming | collected...
CCCCGGGGACCGGAACGAGCCATGCACGGCGCTCATCGACGCGCTCGCCGATCACGAGGGTCTCGTGCCCGCGGAGCCCGGGGTGCTCGTGCGGATCGCCGACGGCCCGGAGGCGAAGATGATGGGCCGGCGGGACGCGGACCAGGAGTCCCGGCTGCTCGCATGGGACGGATCGCGCGTGCCGACCGGAGTCCGCGGGATCCTCCTCGTCGACGACGTCGTGGCCAGCGGGGCGACGCTGGAGGCCGCCTTCCGCGCGGTCCCCGATCGGCTGAAGCCAGTCACCCGCGCTCTCGCGGTGTTCCGCTGTCTCGCCGGTTGACGGCGCGCCGCACCGCGGCCGCGCATCGCGCTGCTCCGGTGGTAGATTCTCGCGGCACGGGGTCCGCCCCGGAACCTCCCGAGCGGGAGTAGCTCAGTCGGCAGAGCGTCTGCTTCCCAAGCAGAAGGTCGCGGGTTCGAACCCCGTCTCCCGCTCCACTCCCCTTCTGGCTCGCGGCGACACCGCTCGTCCACGGCGGCGGCGGCATGATGGCCGTCCGGGGCGCCCTGCAGGTGGGCACCGTCGTGGCGCTCGCGGCATACCTCAGCCGGCTGTACGGACCGCTGACGGCGCTGTCGAACGTCCACGTGAGCGTGATGACGGCGCTCGTCTCGTTCGACCGGATCGTCGAAGTGCTCGACCTCCAGCCGCTCGTCGCCGAGCGCCCGGACGCCGTGGCGATCCCGCGCGGCCCGGCGAGCGTCGCGTTCCACCACGTGGACTTCAGCTACCCGGCGGCGTCGGAGGTGTCGCTCGCGTCGCTCGAGTCGGTGGCCGTCCTCGACCTGGTGCAGGCGATCAAGGGGCGATACGGCCCCGGCATGGCCGACCGCATCGGCACCGGGCCGGTCTTCCGGCTCGTGCCGGTCGAGGCGCGCACCGACCGAGGACCGCGCCGGCCACCTGGCGGCTAGCGAGCAGGATCCGGGCGCGCCGGGGCGGTCCGTCCTTGACGCTCCCCTCCCTTCTCCGTCCACCTGTCATGGCGACGGCCTCCGCGAGAAGGGGTCGCAGCCCGCCCACCCCTGTTCCAGACGGGCGCCGTGCGGTACCCTCGGCCCCCAAGTGCACATGGAGCGCAGGGTGGTCTGCTCGAACTGCGGGACGGAGAACCGACCGGGACGGAAGTTCTGCGGTGGCTGCGCGGCGCCGCTCGCGTTGACCTGCCCGTCGTGCGGTGCCCCCAACGACCCCGACATGCGCTTCTGCGGCGAGTGCGCGGCCCCTCTCGTGTCCGGGAGCGCGGCCCCGCCGGCGAAGAGCGTCCGCGCGGGCCCGGAGGGTGCGAGCACGCCGCCGGTCTCCGAGCGCCGGCTGGTCACGATCCTCTTCGCCGATCTCGTCGGGTTCACGACGCTCGCCGAGGGCCGTGACGCCGAGGACACCCGCGAGTTCCTCTCGCGGTACTTCGACCTCTGCAGCGACGTGATCGTTCGCTACGGTGGGTCGGTCGAGAAGTTCATCGGCGATGCGGTCATGGCCGTCTGGGGCGCGCCCTTCGCGCACGAGGACGATGCCGAGCGGGCTGTCCGGGCGGCGCTGGATCTCGTCGACGCCGTAAGGTCGCTGGGTCCCGTCGAAGCGCGCGCCGGGGTCCTGACGGGCGAGGCGGCCGTGACACTCGGGGCGGCGAACGAGGGGATGGTGGCGGGAGACCTCGTCAACACGGCCTCTCGGCTCCAGTCGGTGGCGGTCCCCGGGACCGTGCTCGTCGGAGAGGCGACGCGCCGCGCGGCGTCGGCCGCGATCGTCTTCGAGGCTGCCGGCGAGCAGTCGTTGAAGGGCAAGACGTCTCCCGTCGCGGCCTGGCGCGCCCTGCGGGTCGTCGCCGAGCGCGGCGGCCGAAGGCGGGCCGAGGCCCTCGAGGCGCCGTTCGTGGGGCGCGACGACGAGCTGCGCCTGCTCAAGGACCTCTTCCACGCCACGAGCCGTGAGCGGCGGGCTCGCCTCGTCTCGGCCACCGGCCCGGGCGGGATCGGCAAGACGCGCCTTGCGTGGGAGTTCGAGAAGTACCTCGACGGGCTCGTCGAGAACGTGTGGTGGCACGACGGCCGCAGCCCCGCCTACGGCGAGGGGATCAGCTTCTGGGCCCTGGGCGAGATGGTCCGCGGGCGTGCGGGCCTCCTCGAGACCGACGATGAGGCGACGACCCGGGCCAGGATCGCCGAGACGCTCGCGACGCACATCCCCGACCCCGACGAGCGGCGGTGGATCGAGCCGGCCCTCCTCACGCTCCTCGGCGTCGAGTCGGGGATCGGCTCGGACCAGCTGTTCGGCGCCTGGCGCACGTTCTTCGAGCGACTCGCGGCGACGGCGCCGGTCATCATGATCTTCGAGGACTTCCACTTCGCCGACGCGGGCGTCATCGACTTCGTCGACCACCTCGTCGAGTGGTCCCGCGGCTGCCCGATCTATATCGTCACCCTGTCGCGGCCGGAGCTCCTCGAAAGGCGCCCGGACTGGGGCGCCGGCAAGCGGAGCTTCACCTCCATCCACCTCGAGCCGCTCCCCGAGGGCGCGATGCTGGCCCTCCTGGCCGGCATGGTCCCGGGCCTGCCGCGATCAGCGGCCGGGGCCATCGTCGCGCGCGCCGACGGGGTCCCCCTGTACGCCGTCGAGACGGTCCGGATGCTCCTCGACGAGGGCCGGCTGGCACTCGAGGATGGAGGCTACCGGCCGGTCGGAGACCTCACGAACCTCGCGGTCCCCGAGACGTTGACGGCGCTCATCGCCTCCCGACTGGACGCACTCGCCCCGGACGAGCGAGCCCTCATCTCCGACGCTGCCGTCCTGGGCCAGTCGTTCACGATCGCCGGGCTCTCGGCCGTGTCCGAGGTCGCGGAGACCGAGCTCGAGTCCCGTCTGCGGGTGCTCGTCCGGCGTGAGGTCCTGGCCCTCGAGGCGGACCCGCGGAGCCCGGAGCGGGGTCAGTATTCCTTCGTCCAGGCCCTGATCCGGGAGGTCGCCTACAACACCCTCGCGCGGGCCGACCGCAAGCGGCGCCACCTCGCCGCGGCACACTACTTCGAGAACCTCGACAGCGACGAGCTCGCGGGCGGTCTCGCCGGCCACTACCTGGCGGCCCAGCACAACGCCGCGGAGGGACCCGAGGCTGACGCCCTCGCCGCCCAGGCGCGGATCGCCCTCCGGGCGGCCGCCGACCGGGCGAGCCAGCTCGGGTCGTTCGACCAGGCGCTGGCCTTCCTCCGGCAGGCTCTCACCGTGACGACCGACCTCGCGGAGGAAGCGGAGATCCTGGAACGCGCCGGCGAGGCGGCGTCCGCTGCGGCCCACCACGACGAGGCGGACGCGCTGCTGCAGCGGGCCATCGAACTGCAGCGGGAGCTCGGGGATCGAGTCGCATGCGTCCGTGCGATCACGGCGCTGGGGCGGGCGCGTTTCGGACCGTTCCGGACGGAGCTCGCCCTGGCCGTCCTCCAGCCCGCGGCCGAGGAGTTCGCCGACCTCGCCCCGGACGCCTTGTATGTGGCCCTGCTCGGGCAGCTCGCGCGCGCCCACATGATGCACATGGATCTCGATCGCGCGATCCAGGTCGCGGACCGGGTCCTCGCGATGGCCGAGCGCGCCGACCTCGTGGCGATCGTGGCCGACACGCTCGTCACGAAGGGCACGGCGCTCGGCTCGCTCGGCCGCGGCTACGAGGGGCTGGGCGTCCTCGAGACGGGCATGCGCCTGGCCGAGCAGCACCGGCTCGCCGTCACGGTGGGTCGGGCGCGCTTCAACCGCGGCTTCCTCCTGAGCCCGAGCGACCCACGCGAGGCGCTCGTCAACGATCGCCTGGGCCTCGCCGAGGCGCGCCGCCTGGGGCACCGCACCTGGTCCGACTCATTCCTCACGAACGCGGCCGTCAATGCCCGGTGGACCGGCGACTGGGACTGGGCGCTCGGCGAGCTCGACGAGCTGTCGGCCCACGACCTGGAACCGGAGACGCGCATCATCTGCCTCACCGGGGTGATCCAGATCCGCGCCCTCCGGGGAGAGCCGATCGCGGGCCTCCTCGCCGAGGCCGAACGCCTCTCCGGCGACGCCCTGGATCACCAGGTCGGCAGCGGCGTGCTCGGCTCCCGCGCGGTGTCCATGCTCGTCCGCGGACAGCTCGCCCAGGCCGCGGAAGCGTACCGGCGGGCCTCTGCGCCATCGTCCGGAGCCACGCTCGACTCCCTCGGTCTCGCCGCTCGGGCGGCCGTCCGTGCGGGCGATGCGACGGCGGCGGCGGCCGACCTCGCCGCGATCGAGGCGACCGGCGGGCGCGGGCCCGCGATCGCCGCCCGGCGAGCCGCGATCCGGGGAGGGCTCGCGGCGCTCGACGGCCGCAGCACCGACGCCATCCCCCTGTATCGCGAGGCTATCCGCGGCTTCCGGGACTCCGGGCTCCCATTCGACGAGGGCCTCGCGGCGATCGAGATGGCCACGCTCCTCGATCCTGCAGACCCGGAAGTCCGGGCTGCGGTCGACGCCGGGCGCGCGATCCTCGTGGGACTCGGCGCGCAGCCGTTCGTCGAGCAGCTCGATGCCGCGATCGCGTCTTCCGCCGAGCCGGCCGGGCCCCGCGGCGCGTCTCGAGAGAGCGTCCGCGCCCGCTCCGCCGGCGAGGCCGATCCCGGCTAGGGAGTGATCCTCCTCCCGACCGGCGTTCGTCCGCGCCCGACGCGGTCCTCACGGTCGTCCGCGGGCGCCGCGTGCGCGATCCGGGAAGGACCTGCTGTCGACGGCCAGCGCGCGGCACGGCATACTGCGCGCGCGATGGTGCCCATCCAGCACCACGCCTGAAGTGGGGGAGATGCGTTCGGCGATGCGTCCCAGCCCTGGCATCCACGCGACCCCGCGGCCCGCCGCTCCGCCGAAGGCCACGCGTCACGCCCGGCCGGGCACCGCCCGATGAGCCCGCGCGGCGCGAAGCCCTCGGGCGGACGCAGGGCGCCGGTCGACACCGGGCGCCAGGAGGCGGCGCTCGCGGTCCTCGACGAGATCGCCTCCGCCCTCGCGCGCCAGCTCGAGTTCGACTCGATCGTGGAGCTCGTCGGCGAGCGCATCCGGCGCATGTTCGGGGCCGCTTCGTCGTGGATCGGCATCTACGACGCAGTCACGGGGATCGTGCGATACCCGTATGCCGTCGAGGGCGGGGTCACCTTCGAGATGGAGCCGCTCCGGCTCGGCAAGGGCCTGACGAGCCGCGTGCTCGAGGCCCGCCGACCGATCCGGGCCGGCAACTCCGCGGAGCTGGTGGCGCTCGGGGCCATCGCCCAGGGTGGCGCCACCGAGAGCTGGCTCGGTGTGCCGATCCTCGCAGGCGAACGGGCGATCGGCGTCATCGCCCTCGAGAGCTTCGAACGGGACGCCTTCTCGGAGGCGGACGAGCGCCTCCTCGCCACGATCGCCTCGAGCGTGGGGATGGCCCTCGAGAACGCCCGCCTCTTCGACGAGACCAAGCGCCTGCTCGAGGAGAGCGAGCGCCGTGCGTCGGAGCTCGCGATCGTGAACGAGATCGGGGGCGCCCTCTCGAAGCAGCTGGAGTTCCAGGCGATCATCGACCTGGTCGGAGACCGGCTGGCGACGATGTTCGGCGCCGGCGACTTCTTCATCGGCCTGTACGACCGACGGACGAACCAGATCAGCTTCCCCTACGAGCTCGACGCGGGGCGACGGGTGCACGCGACGCCGATCGACCTCGGCCAGGGCGTGACGAGCCGCGTCATCCGCGATCGCCGGCCCGTCCGACTGGGGTCGTTCGCCGAGCAGGCGGAGCAGGGCGCGGTCATCGGGACGTACGCGGAGAGCGACGTCTCCGATGCCGGCGAGTCCTGGCTCGGCGTGCCGATCCTGGCCGGCGATGAGGCGATCGGGGTCGTGGCGATGGGCGAGCGTCGCCCCGACGCCTACACGGAGAGCGACGAGCGCCTCGTGGCCACGATCGCGTCGAGTCTCGGCGTGGCGCTGGAGAACGCGCGACTCTTCGCCGAGACGAAGCGCCTGCTCGCCGAGGCCGACGAGCGCGCGGCCGAGCTGGCGGTGATCAACAGCGTCCAGCAGGGCCTGGCCGCCAACCTGGACATGCAGGCGATGTACGACCTGGTGGGCGACAAGATCCAGGAGATCTTCGACGCCCAGGTCGTGGACATCGGCATCCTCGACGAGACCGACGGCCTCGTCCACTTCCCGTACACGATCGAGCGGGGGGTCCGATTCCCGGACGAGCCGCACCACCCTCAAGGCTTCACCGCCGAGGTGATCCGGACCCGCCAGGCCGTCGTGGTCAACGACGTGGGCGCCTGGCTCGCGGCACGCGGCGGGATCAACGTCCCCATCCAGGGCGAGCCCGCCCTGTCGGTCCTCTTCGCGCCGCTCATCGTGGGTGACGAGGTCCGCGGTCGCATCTCGCTCCAGAACCTCGACCGGACGGACGCCTTCAGCGACGCGGACGTCAGGCTCCTCTCCACGATCGCGTCCAGCCTCGCGGTCGCGCTCGAGAACGCGCGACTCTTCGACGAGACGAAGCGCCTGCTCGCGGAGACCGACGAGCGAGCCGCCGAGCTGGCGGTCGTCAACAGCGTCCAGCAGGGCCTTGCCGCCAACGTGGACATGCAGTCCATGTACGACCTGGTGGGCGACAAGATCCAGGAGATCTTCGACGCCCAGGTGGTCGACATCCGGTCGTTCGATCACGAGAAGGGCATCTCCCACTTCGACTACCTCATCGAGCGCGGCGCCAGGTTCCCCCGTGCCACCGCGCCGATCGCCGGCTTCGGCAAGGCGGTCATCGAGGCCCGCCGGGCGCTCCTCGTCAACGACGTCCCAGCCTGGGACGCCGAGCACGGCTATACGCCGGTCGTCCAGGGCGAGGAGACGCTCTCGGTGCTCATCGCGCCCCTCGTCCTCGGTGAGGAGGTGACCGGCGCCATCTCGCTCCAGAACATCGATCGGAAGGACGCGTTCGGCGAGTCCGATCTCCGCCTGCTCACGACCCTCTGCGCCAGCCTGAGCGTGGCGCTCCAGAACGCCCGGCTCGTCGAGGAGACGCGCCAGCGGGTCACGGAGCTGGGGACGGTCAATCGCATCGGGCAGGCGGTCGCCGAGCAGCTCGATCTCGGCACGCTGATCGAGCTCGTCGGCGACCAGATCCACGACGCCTTCGGGGCGGACATCTCCTACGTCGCGCTCGTCGACCCGGAGAGCGACATGATCGAGTTCGCCTCCTACGTCGAGGACGGGCGCCAGGAGCCGCAGGCCCCGCTCGCCCGCGGGACGGGCCTGACGTGGCGGGTCATCGAAAGCCACGAGCCACTCCTCCTGAACCGGGAGTCGGACTGGGAGACGCTCGGCCAGCGGGGCGTCGGCACGCTCGCACGCTCGTACCTCGGGGTGCCCATCGTCGTCCGGGAAGAGGCGATCGGCGTCCTCAGCGTCCAGAGCACGCACGAGGAGGGCCGCTTCCGGGAGGCGGACAAGCGGCTGCTCACGACGATCGCGGCCAACGTCGGCTCGGCCATCGCGAACGCGCGCCTCTACCGGGAGACCGTGCGGCGCGGCGACGAGATGGCCGCGCTGGCCGAGGTCAGCCGCGAGATGTCCGCCACACTCGACCTCTCGGCGGTGCTCGAGCAGATCGCGGCGCAGGCGCGGTCGCTCCTCGACGCGGATAACAGCGCGGTCTACCTGAGGGAGGCCGACAGCGAGGTCCTCCGCGCGGTCGTCGTGATCGGCCCGATCGCCGACCAGATCCGCGACTCGCCCGTGCAGCCCGGCGAGGGGATCCTGGGCGACCTCGTCCAGCGCGCCCGCGGCGAGGTGATCAACGACACGTCCACCGACCCGCGGACGATCCAGATCCCGGGCACCGGCGACGAGGACGATCGCCTGATGGCCACGCCGCTCATCGTCCGAGGGCGGGCCACCGGGATCATGGCGGTCTGGCGCCCGCTCCGCGGAGCCGGGTTCACGGCGGCCGACCTGAGCTTCCTCGAGGGCCTGTCGCGCCAGGCGGCGATCGCCATCGAGAATGCCCGGCTGTTCGCCGAGGCGCAGGAGGCGCGCAGCGCAGCCGAGCAGGCGAACGAGGCGAAGAGCAGCTTCCTGGCGGCGATGAGCCACGAGATCCGCACGCCTCTGAACGCCGTCATCGGCATGAGCGGCATCCTCCTGGACACGCCCCTCAACGACGAGCAGCGCGAGTTCGCCGAGACGATCCGAACGTCCGGCGACGCCCTCCTCACGATCATCAACGACGTCCTCGACTTCTCCAAGATCGAGGCGGGCCGGGTCGAGCTCGAGTCGTCGCCGTTCGTCCTGCGCGAGGCGATCGAGGCGGCCCTCGACATCCTCGCCCCGACGGCCTCGAAGAAGGGGCTCGAGCTGGTCTACGCCATCGACGAGGACCTCCCGCTGGCGTTGGTCGGCGATGCCGGACGCCTGCGGCAGATCGTCCTCAACCTGCTGTCGAACGCCGTCAAGTTCACCGACCGAGGCGAGGTCGTCGTCACGGTCGCCGGGAGCAAGGTCGGAGCGAGACGGCACGGCAGCCTCGCGGCATGGGAGATCCGCATCGATGTCCGCGACACGGGCATCGGCATCCCCGTCGAGGCCATGGGTCGGCTGTTCCAGTCGTTCAGCCAGGTCGACGCCTCGATCGCCCGGCGCTACGGCGGGACCGGCCTCGGGCTCGCGATCAGCCGGCGGCTCGGGGAGTCGATGGACGGATCGCTCACGGCGGAGAGCGCGGGCGTCGCCGGCGAGGGGAGCACGTTCCACCTCGTCGTGCGGCTGCCCGAGGCCGCGCCCGGGTCGGTGACGACGAGCCGGCCGGCGCGGATCCCTGCCGACCTGCGCGGCCGGACCGCGCTCGTTGTGGACGACAACGCCACGAACCGGCGGATCCTCGTGGCACAGACCGCGCGGTGGGGGATGATCGCCCGCGAGACGGGATCGCCCGCGGAGGCGCTGGCGTGGCTCCGGAGCGGCGAGCGCTTCGACGTCGCCCTCTTCGACCTCCTGATGCCCGAGATGGACGGCCTGGAGCTCGCGGCGGCCGTCGCCCGACTGCCGCGCCGCAGGCGTCCTCCCATCGTCATCCTCTCGTCGATCGGGCTTCGCGACCGCGACGGCGCGCCGGTGGCGGCGTGGCTGGCCAAGCCCGTCAAGCCGTCGGGCCTGCACGACACCCTTGCGACGATCCTGCTGCGGGGAGAGGTCCGCCTCCCGGCCCTCGCGAGCGCGGACCCCGCGGCCCCGGGCGATGCGGGGCGCCCGCTCGGCGAACGCCACCCGCTGCGGATCCTCCTGGCCGAGGACAACGCCGTGAACCAGAAGCTCGCCCTCCGGCTCCTCGGCCAGCTGGGCTACGCGGCCGACGTCGCCAACGACGGGCTCGAGGCGATCGCCGCCGTCGAGGGCGGCACCTTCGACGTGGTGCTGATGGATGTCCAGATGCCGGAGCTCGATGGCCTCGAGGCGACCCGCCGCATCCGCGCCCGGTGGCCCGAGCGAGCCCTCCCGATCGTCGCCATGACCGCGAACGCGATGGCCGGCGACCGCGAGGCGTGTCTCGCGGCCGGGATGACCGACTACATCAGCAAGCCGATCCGTCCGGCCGAGATCGAGGCCGCGCTCCGCCGGATCCCCGCCGGGAGCGCACCATGACCGAGCCCTCCGCGCCCACCTTCGACGCCGCCGTCCTCGCCGCCGTCCGCGACTCGGTCGACGGCGACGAGGCCTTCGTGCTCGATCTCGTGGAGACCTACCTCGCCGACGGTGCCGAGCAGATCGAGGCCATCACGGCCGCCGCCGGCGCCGGTGACGCAGGCGCGCTGGTGCGACCCGCGCACAGCCTGAAGAGCTCGAGCTTCACGGTCGGGGCGATGCGCCTCGGCGAGCTGGCGCGGTCGCTCGAGCAGCATGGCCGGAGCGGCGCGATGGACGATGCCGCCGCCGAGGCGGCCGCGTCGCGCGCCGAGTGGACGGCCGTCCGTGCGGCCCTCCGCGCCTGGATGGCCACCGCGCGATGACGGAACTCGTACCGCCGGCGCACGACCCCGCGATCGCCCGGCCTGACGTGGCACCGGCCGCCGACGGCGCACCCGTCGGGACGGCCCTGGTCGTCGACGACAGCGCTGTCAACCGCAAGCTGCTCGGCCACCTGCTCGTCGGGCTCGGGATCGACGTGCTGGAAGCGGTCGACGGAGCCGCCGCGCTGTCGACGCTCCGAGACGCGCGAGGTGCGGCGGTCGACGTCGTCCTCCTCGACGTGGAGATGCCGGAGCTGGACGGGTACCAGACGCTCGCCGCGATCAAGTCGGACGAGTCCCTGCGCCATCTGCCGGTGATCATGGTCTCCGGGGTCGACGAGGTCGGCAGCGTCGTCCGCTGCATCGAGATGGGGGCCACCGACTACCTGACCAAGCCGTACGACTCCGCCCTCCTGCGGGCGCGGGTGAACGCGTCCCTGGGCGCCAAGCGCCTGCGCGACCTGGAGGTGGCCTACGCCGCCAGGCTCGCGGCGCTCCACGAGACCGTCGAGCGCCAGAAGCAGGAGCTGACCCGGTTCCTCTCGCCCCAGGTCGCGGCGCTCATCTCCTCGCCGGAGGGTGAGCAGCTGCTGGCCGGCCACCGGCGCCAGATCACCGTCGCCTTCGCCGATCTTCGCGGCTTCACCGCCTTCGCGCAGCAGGCCGAGCCCGAGGAGCTCCTCGGCCTCCTGTCCGAGTACCACGAGATGATGGGCCGGGCGATCGTCGAGCACGGCGGCACCCTCGAGCACTTCGCCGGCGACGGGATGATGGTGTTCTTCAACGATCCGGTGGTCCAGGCGGACCACGTGGAGCGCGCGGTACGCATGGCGGTCGCGATGCGGGAACGGTTCGAGGGCATGGCGAGCGGCTGGCGGAAGCGCGGGTTCGACCTCCAGCTCGGCATCGGCGTCGCGTCGGGGTACGCGACACTCGGTCGCATCGGGTTCGAGGGCCGCTACGACTACGGCGCCATCGGGAACGTGGTGATCCTCGCCTCGCGCCTCTCGGGCGAGGCGCGCGGCGGACAGATCCTGCTCGCGCGGCGAGCCCAAGCGGCCATCGAGGAGCTGGTCGAGACCGAATCGGCCGGCGAGCTGCACCTCAAGGGCTTCGATCGACCCGAGCCGGCGGCGAACGTCGTCGCTCTCCGCGACGCCCCGCCCCGGCCCGACTGAATGGGGGACGACCCGGCCGCGCCGAGCGCATGAACGACCTCGTGGTCGCGCGGCCCGGGTAGCTCGGGGCGCCCACCGGCAGGCCCGTCGCGATACGAATGCCGTCAGGCGACGCCCCGACCTGCGAGAGGCGGCCGAGCAGCTCGCTCGCGAAGCCGGCGGACGGTGCGGTTCCCGAGCAGAATGTCGCGGGTTCGAACCCCGTCTCCCGCTCCACCGTCCCCCTCTGATCTCACGAAGACACCCTGGCGGCGCGTCCGCCGCGCAAGACGCGACATGGGCGTTCGCCTCTTGCACCTCGCGCGTACAGTCCGCCCATGACCGGCGGGCAGGACCCGGCATCGCCCGGCAGCGAGCGCTCCGTCGAGCGACGC
>Ga0315287_10006544_pt1 | contig 11613 bp, 11 predicted proteins | sample YL17G11_0_MG_FD_205037 | JGI IMG/M metagenome (GOLD analysis project Ga0315287, IMG submission 205037) | Sediment microbial communities from Yellowstone Lake, YNP, Wyoming, USA - YL17G11_0 | ecosystem: Environmental > Aquatic > Freshwater > Lake > Sediment | place: USA: Wyoming | collected...
GAGCGTGTCGTGATTCCATTGGATGAGGTGGCATGGTGATTACCAAAGTTCGCGGTGATATTCTCTTGAGTGACGCACAGGCTATTGCCCACGGCGTTGCCCCGCACGATCACTTTAACCAAGGACTCGCACTTGCTTTGCGAGAACGTCACCCAGCGATGGCAAAGGACTTCCGTTATTATTGCCATCAGCAAAATCCGAAAGCCGGGCATGCTTGGTTATGGGCGGGGCCGGAGAGGGTTATCATCAATCTGATGACCCAGGAGTCGGCACCCGACAATAGGGCCCACCCCGGGAAGGCAACAACGCACAATATCAATCACGCCCTTAAGGAACTGCGCGGCATCATTGAAAAGGAAGGAATCTCCTCAATTGCGTTGCCCAGACTGGCAACAGGGGTTGGAGGTCTCGAATGGAGCGATGTCGAACCGCTCATTGAAAACCACCTTGGCGATCTGGAAATTCCTATAATTGTCTACGAGACCTACGACCAAGGCATAAAAGCTGCCGAGGCACTATCCAGAACATCTTCGTTGGAGAAATAACCATCCGGCAGCAGCCCGGCACGGCACTGTCACAGTAACGCACTGGCTTGGTACAGACGGGCCGTATAGCCTTCGCTTATGGACAAGCTTTCATGGTGTATCGCCTGTGACTAGCCATGAGGAATAGAGAGCCGCCACCCGATCAGGAGTGCGGTCGGCGGCTCAACAATCGGGCTGAGAATTCCCACCAGCCGTTCCGACGACGAGAACGAGCGATGCAGAGGTTCAGGGCCGTAAGGACCCTACAGAAATTTGCAGCCACCCACGCATCAATCCACAACCACTTCAACCACGACCGTCACCTCAACCGCCGCGACATCTTCAAACAGAACCGTTCTGCCGCCATGGCCGAGTGGCGTCAGCTGGCGGCCTGAACGCCCTCAGACCAGCACCCTTCGCAGGCCCGCTCAGGTTTGTCTGACAATGCCCGTGCGGGCCATAAGGCGCGTCAGGTCTGCCCCCAACTTCCGACGAATTAGAGCACATCAGTAAACTGGCGATTAGGGCCAGAAGCCGTCATCGGCGTTCGATGGCAGCAGCTCGATTAGACCTGCACCTCGTCTCGCGCTCAAGTCTCAACTAGATTGGGGCTGCTCGGCACATCTATTAAGCCTGACATGGATCAAGCCAGGAGGTAAACATGCACTGTTCTCATACTCGACGCGCGATCGTTGCTAGCCTTGGCGGGCCGCTGATTTTTGGTTTCGGGCTCGCGATGACTCTGGCGGCGGCCTTGCCGCTCCCGGCTTCGGCGGAAGCGCCGTCTTCGCTTGCGGACGCCTACAAGATCATTGCCGGCAAGCAGACGGTCGACCTGACTCACACGTTTGGGGTTGGCACCCCGGTCTGGAGCGGATTTGGGCAAGCCTCCATTTCGGCGGCCTCCGATCCGAAGACCCACGAGCCCTATACGATCGAGAAGCACGGCTTTCGCACGAACTTCTTCTCGATGGTCGGCCAATACGGCACCCACGTCGATCCGCCCGCCCACTTCGCTCCGGACGGGATCACGATGGACAAGATCCCGATCTCGCAGATGATCCTGCCACTCGTGGTGTTCGACGACACGAAGTATTTCGCAAAGGACGAGAACCACGCGCTGACGGTCGGCGACATCAAGGACTGGGAGAAGGAGCATGGGCAAGTGCCCAAGGGCGCCTTCGCCGCGCTTCGCACCGACATGTACAAGGACTGGGACACCGATCCCGAGCGCTTCAAGCGCGCGCCGTTTCCGGCCTGGACCCTCGAGGCCGTCAAGTTCCTGTGCGAGGAGCGCGGAGTGACGGCCATCGGTCATGAAGGCCTCGACACGGACACGTCCGAAAAAATGGAGTCGGAAACGTGGCTCTTGAAAAACGGCAACTACCAGATCGAGGTGATGGCCAATCTCGACAAGGTGCCCGCGACGGGGTCGATCATCGTCGTGACCTGGCCCAAGGTCGAGAACGGCTTCGGCTTCCCGGCCCGCGCCTTCGCGATACTCCCGTGAGGCAACTTGGCCCTTGCTCAGCCCTGTCAGTTAGCAAGCTCGCGCCTGCCCCTGGATGACCGGGATGGGCGATATGTTCGGCCTTTCGATGCGGCTCACAGGGCCCGCTAGCCATAATGCCTTCCGCGGATCAGATCCCGGTCAAAAGCGCTGGATCGATAATCGCGTGAAGCCCCGACTCGCGTCAGCCACCGAGAATCACTGCCTCGGGAATCTCGTACCGCTCCTCACCAATGCGGATGATGCTGAGATCGCCCTGCCTTTCGGCGCTGAATTTACCGGGATCGGCTTTGTTCACATCGTATCCGGTGGCCTCTCCGTTCTCGAAGAAGATAGCCCGGGTCCGCCCGTCAGGCTTCGTTACTGTGACGATCCCGGAACCTTTGCCCTCGCGCTTCACGCCAAACAGGCAAGAGCCGGTCGGCTGCCCTTTAGCCATGGCGCAGGGAATGTTGCCGGTTGCGTTGTAATTAGTTCCCTTGACCAGGGTGTCGTCGCTGGAAGATTTACCCCCAGCCGCGGACGACTTGTCGCCCGCTCCTGAGATAATCATCTCGAGGCGGTACTTCGCGACTTCGTTCCGACGCGCGGCACTCCGCATCATGTAGACTCGGACCTTGTAGGCGCCGCTCTTGAGGAGGATGCCCTCAAATTGATTCTCGCCTATGGAGCCGTTGAACATGGCGACTTCGTTCTCACCCGGTGCCAGGATATTGAAGTAATTGGCGCCGTTTTTGGTCGCCATGCTGACATTCATGTGCTGACCTTGGCTGGCGACGAGGACATAATCTACGGTCTCGCGGCCGGTAATCGTGCCTTCGACGACGGCGCTGTTTGCACCCGCCTTGAAGTGGACTCGTTCGGTACGGATGTCGGTCTGGGCGATTGCTGCCGGAGCGGCGAGAACAACTAACGCTGCCACGAGAAGCGGCGCACGCAAGCTTGCGTAGGGCATGGTGAGTATCATCCTATCTCTGACTAAACCGCCGATGTCGCCCGCGTATGAGACTTCATGCGGGATGTGCGGCAGCAGCCAACATAAGTTTTGGCCGATAAAAAGGCACTCGTTCGCGTGCCTGATCGCATCAACTTGAGTTTCATCGACTCATTCGGCGTCGCAGTTTCGTTCGGAGCAGAGCCGGGGAGGTGTAGCAACACAGCATGATGCATGACTATTTGAGCCAGTCGTTGGGTGCCACGCTAGCCTCCGGCAGAGCGACGGTGCCGGAAGGAACGCCCAGCCGCCGTCATTCGGCAAATTACCCCGATGATTAGTAAGTTCATTAGCGGCGACAAGGCAGCGATCCAGGGGAGCGCAGGCTCGGGAAAGCCGTCCAGCATCAAGTTCCACGGAAGACCGAGAGGCATCAGGAACACCCCGGCCAACGGATCCCGTTCACTGCCGAACAGCCCGAAAGTGCCGATCAAAAGGAGACCAAGCGCAAGTAGGTACAGAACGGCAAAGATTGCGAGCACAATGCGGCAGAAACGGTTCATGCTTGCCTCTTAGTTGCGTGGAGCAACGCACCGAATGCGTTCGCCTTTTTGGATATCCTCACCGCATTTATGACACTGCGCCTTAACGCTGACAAAGCTTCCCTCGTGTTCTTGTCGCTTTGCCAGTGTGGCCTACGCCTTGGTGCCCCGTGCCTCACCAATATCGGCAAGAGTAGCCTTCTCGGCGTCGCTAACTTTGTCGCCCCTGCGGCGTCAGCCTATCCACGACGTTCGGCAGCATACGCGCCAACCCTGTCAGGACCTGATCTCTCGAGAGGCCAGTGCGCCGGGCGCGACATTCACGACCACGAGACATCCGGGCCCGGTGGTCGCGAGGCACGGCGATGCGGCGCCGAGAAAGACAAGGGAGGCTATCAAGGCTCTCAGCACGTCATGGTCCTTTCAGGCCCCGGCGTCATACGCCATCAAGTTAATTTCCATTTTAAATCTCACGAATTGTAGAAGTAGATGGGATTGACCAACGTGTAGAAGATAGTGGAGGGAGGCGGGGGATCGGCGAAAGTGGTAAACAATTGCACTGCGCAATGGGGGCCTTTTTTAGTCCACGTCCGTTTTGCAGTCCCCGGAGTAAGTCCGCTAATGGGATGGACCGGCCGTGCTCCTGAGCGTGGGCAAGGGGCCAACTCGAAGCACAAGTAGCCATCCCCATGAAGGCAAGCGCCAGCACCCGCACAACGCCAACGATCGGAATCGACATTGGCAAGAACACGTTCCACCTGGTCGGGCTAGACCAGCGCGGGGCGATCATGCTGCGTCAGAAGCTGTCGCGCGGACAGGTCGTGGTTCGGCTTGCTAACATGCAACCGTGCCTAGTGGGCATGGAGGCCTGCGTCGGCGCCCATCATTTGAGCCGGCGGCTCCTCGCCCTTGCCCGCGACGTGAAGCTAGTGCTGCGGCGGACGCGATCATTGTAGGAGAACACAATGCAATACTCACGATCGAAGCACTTCTACTGGCAGCAGGTTCAGATCGCGACCTTCGGAATTGCATTCCTTGCGGCCGCTGTGCTGTCACTCGCTTGCGCAGCGCCGGCAATGGCCGCAACTCTGGATCGGGTCAGGCAAACTGGCAAAATCACACTCGGCTATCGGGCCGATGCGCGGCCATTCGCCTATCGGGACGAGACTGGTAACGCGGATGGCTATGCGGCCGCGCTGTGTAAACAAGTCGCCGAGCAACTGAAATCAGACCAAGGGCTCTCAACATTGGCCGTGGAATGGGTCCCAGTTAATGTTGAGGACCAATTCCGAGCTGTGCAGGAGAACAAGGTCGATCTTCTGTGTGGAGCGGTTGAAACTTTAGCGAGCCGAAAGGATGTCGACTTCTCAGTCCCAATTTTTTTGGGCGGAATCGGAGCAGCCCTTCGTACGGACGCTCCCATCGGGTTACGGGAGGTCATCTCCGGGCGTCCGCCCTCTGCGCCAGTGCCGGAGAAACAGGTTTTTTCGGTCGTGCCAGGCACGCCCGGTGATAAGTGGTTGGCAGCCGAGCTTGATAAGTTCCAGCTCAACGCCAAGATCATACCCGTTGAAGGATACGACGCCGGTATTCGTCGAATACTCAATCGAAGTTCTAACGTCTTTTTTGCGGACCGCTACATCCTTCTAGATGCTGCAAAGCGCATTCCCATAACATCGGCAAATGATTTGATGGTCCTTCAGCGCCAATTCACGCACACCCCTTTCGCACTTGCACTCGAGCATGGGGATGACGACTTTCGTCTCGTCGTGGATCGAATCTTGGGCCAGTTCTTTGGGTCGGCGAAGTTCAACGAATTATACGTGAGGTGGTTCGGGAAACCCGACGAGAGCGCTATCACCCTCTTCAGGCTTAGCACTCTGCCGGAATGAACTGCAGTCGCACCTTCATGCATCGCTCAAACGGCAAGCCAACTGCTGCCCTTATCCAGCGCACAGATTAACAAGCCGACAGGGAATCCCGAGCCAAGCTTCTTTGCCTCGCCGTCATCTACTCGGTGGGGGCTGCTCCCTTATTCCAAGATGCCGCGTCACAGAAGCCGAAGATATGAGCAGAGGGACAGCGAGAAACGCACCTAAAGGTCCCCACATCCAAGCCCAAAACGCGATCGACAAGAAAACGAGAAACGGGTTGAGAGTGAGTCTGTGGCCAATAATCGTGGGTGTAATGAATTGACCCTCAAAAGTGGTCACGCCGATCCAGAGAAGCGGTGCGAGGAGCGCATGTCCGAGAGTCGGAAAGCTCATGAGACCAATTGCAAAAAGCGTGGCCACCATGATCGCTGGACCGAGATAGGGAATAAAATTCAGCGTGCCCGCAAGCACACCCCAAAGCAGTGGATTAGATAGCCCGGCTGCCCACGCGAGCCCAACCGCGAGGGTCGCGAGACACAGATTCACGACGGCGAGGGTGCCAAAATACCGGCTCACATTGCTCTCTGCGTCATCCAGGACAGTACGCGCTACTTGGCGCGCCCGGTTGCCAGAGAAGAGGTAAGTGATACCGGCTTTGATTTCATTCGCGTAAAGCATCCAGAAAATCATGGCAAAAAAGAAGAGCACGAACTCCGTTACCACGGGAGTAACGGTCGATATAATTCCGCGAATGATCGTCGAAGTGTCGTAGCTCACGATGGATGCGGGCGCGGCGCCGCCGGAAATTTCAGAAAGCACATGGCCAATCTCCTCAAAGATCGCCAAGGGCCGACTTAGAAGTTGCAACTTCTCCTTTATCAGCGACGCGAGTTCCGTAGTGCGGCCGATCCAGTAGGCAAAGGGCGTAGATAAAAGTCCTATGATTGCGAGCAGTATCAGGAGCACGACCGTCGCCGTAGTAATGACGGCCACAATTCTCGGGACGCCATGCGTCTCGCCCCATTCGACGGCAGGACGTAAAATGGCACCCATCACCCACGCGGTAACAACAGGAACAAATATCTCCTGCATGACAAATAGGGTGCAACCGACCGCGAGAGTGAATAGTCCGATCACCGAGATGCGCTCGGCCCAGCCCCATGCGTCAAGGGACTCCGCAGGAACAGCGCCACTATCTAGATGAGGCGCATCAGGCTGCTTGCGACGTTCGCGTTTAGGATTGGATCTCTGCACGGTGACCAGCCCCCATCGAGTGGTCTGGCTGCAATGTTAGTTTAGCGGCGCTCTTGGCGCCAGCAAGCGGCTGAAGGATCTAGAGACGTAGAAAAGCCCGGCTGCACGCAGAATGGCGCACCTTCTCGCTTCCACAGTGCTTCCGGAAGCCCGTCTCTAACATAGGAGGAAAGTAGCAAAGCCACTAAGTCTCTGACTTAGCTGCAGAATTTTGTTGCGGGGACTCGCAGCTGCAGGAGTTGCTCAAGGCGGCCATCGTCTGGGAAACGACCCTCCGAACGTCCGCTTGGGCGCCCAAAGGCGACGTGCTCTGACGTGGTGGGAATGGCCGCTTTTGACCGATTTTGTTGCAAAAGTCGGCGGCACGTGCCTGCTACGCAATAATCGAATCCAAGATGCCTGTTGGTTGAATCAATCTTGCGCGACCTATTGAGTCCTTGAACTAAAATTGCGTCGCGGAGAACTCAGAATCGTTTTGCAACACAATCGACCCAAAGCGGTCATGTTTGTCGCTCACGTTGCCGTACGAGCCCCGGCGTCGAACCTGAGCGTCTGGCACGGCAATGACGCGTAACCAGGAGCCAACCATGGCCAAACTGAAGCTCACTTACTTCGACTTTCATGGAGGAAGAGGAGAACCCGCAAGACTCGCCCTTTCAATAAGCGGGATTCCTTTTGAGGATGATCGTGTCCCGCCGTCGGAATGGGGGAGTCGCAAAGCGCAAACGCCGTTCGGTGCCTTGCCGGTGCTCGAAGTGGGTGGGCAGGTCGTCTCGCAGTCGAATGCAATTAATCGCTATGTGGGCAAGCTCGGGGATCTCTACCCGTCCGATCCGTGGCAGGCCGCTCTGTGCGACGAGGCTATGGAAGCTGTAGAAGACATCACAAACAAAATTGGAGCTACCCTATTCATTCCTGAAGAGCAGAAGAAGGCTCAGCGCAAAGAACTGGTCGAAGGTCCCATTCCATTCTATCTGACCCGGCTACAGCAAAGGCTCGAAGCACACGGAGGCCGCTACTTCTCTGCCGATCGCCTAACAGTCGCGGATCTAAAAGTCTTCGTATGGATCCGCCACCTAAAATCCGGTGCGCTCGATCACATGCCCGCGGACCTTCCTGATCGCATCGCGCCCAAGTTGGTTGAGCACTATGAGCGCGTTAAGAACGACCCCCGCATCAAGGCATACTACGCCCAACATAATATTGCCGGCTGAGTACGATCGCTGACGGGTGTTTTCCGCGCACCTGCTAGAATCCGCAGTTCTCTCACCCTCGTCTGGACAAAACCGTGCAGCAAGTATTTCGCGACCGATAGTAGACTGTGTCGGTGGCGCGAAAAGCTCGGCTCTGCCGGGCCGATGTCTGCTGACAGCGCCAAAGCAGACCAACTCCAATCGCCTCTGTGATGTCCGCTTTTGACCGATTTTGTTGAGAAACTCTTCGAGTGAGCACTTTGGCTAATTGCGGAGAATGCCATTTCGCGACCCAGCTGATCGCGATACATTCACCGCAACTAAACGCCGATAACGTGACAAAGCCCGGCCGCCTAGCAACGCTCCATCATTCGTGACGGAGCGCCTCGATCGGGTTCAGTTGTGCGGCGCGCCGCGCCGGGAAATAGCCGAACACGACGCCGATCAGCCCCGAAAAGCCGAATGAGATCAAAACTATGCTCGGGTCGAGCACAAACGGGATGCTCATGCCGGTCGACGCAGCAGCCGCCAGGCCAAGCCCCAGGATGACGCCGACCGCGCCGCCGAACAGCGACAACACCACGGCTTCCACCAGGAACTGCATCAGGACCTGAGACTCCTGGGCGCCGATGGCCAGCCGGATGCCGATCTCGCGCGTGCGCTCCGTCACCGATACCAGCATGATATTCATGATGCCGATGCCGCCAACGAGCAGGCTGACGCCTGCCACCGCGCCGAGCAACATTGTGAGAATCGATGTCGTGGCGGTCTGGGTCTCGGCGATCTGCTTCATGTCGGCGACACGAAAGTCGTCTTCCTCGCCTTCGGTGATGCCGCGGCGCTCGCGCAACAGACGCTCAATGTCGGCTTGCACCTTCGAGGTGTCGACGCCGTCGAGGGCCGACACGTTGATGGTGTTGATGTCGGTGTTGCCGGCGATGCGCCGGTGATAGGTGCGCAGCGGTATCAGCACGACGTCGTCGCGATCGGTGCCGAAGCCGGACTCGCCCTTCTCTTCCAGGAGCCCGATCACCTCGCAGGAGACGTTGTTGACCCGGAGCCGCTTGCCGATGGCCTGCGTGGAGCCGAACAGCTTCTCGTGCACCGTCTCGCCGATGATGCAGACCGCACGGCCGCTGCGCACCTCCCCGTCGAGGAAGTTGCGGCCCGCCGTCAGGCCCCAATCCTGGGTGACGACATAGCTGCCGTCCGTGCCGATCGTGCCGACATTCCGGCTCTCGGAGCCATAGACAACGGTAACGGATTGCTGCGCCATCGGCGCCACGGCGCGCACGCCGTTGAGCTGGCTGCGCAACTCGGCGATGTCGCGCGTGTTGAACGGCTTTGCCGTGGCGCTCGAACGCCCGGGACCGAACTGGCCGGGACGGACGAACAGCACGTTGCTGCCGAGCTTGGCCATCTCGGCCGCGACCTTGGCGGTGGTGCCGTTGCCGATGGTGACCATGGCGATGACCGCCGATACGCCGATGACGATGCCGAGCAGCGTGAGAAACGAGCGCAAGGCGTTGCGCCGGATCGCCTGGACCGCGAGCTTCAAGGTCTCGTAGAACATTACGCGGCTTCCTTGTTGGGCACGTCGCTCGCGATCCTGCCGTCAAGAAAGTGGATGATGCGGTCGGCATACGCGGCCATGTCCGACTCGTGCGTGACCATGAGAATGGTGATCTTCTGCTCGCGATTGAGGCCGACCAGGAGATTCATGATCTCGATGCTGGTCTTGGTGTCGATATTGCCGGTCGGCTCGTCGGCGAGCAGCACGTAGGGCTCGGTGACGATGGCGCGGGCAATGGCGACGCGCTGTTGCTGGCCGCCCGAGAGCTCACCCGGGGTGTGGCTGGCGCGGGCCTTGAGCCCGACCCGGTCGAGCGCATCCAGAGCGAGCGCGCGGCGCTCCTTGAAGCCCATGCCGCGATAGATCAGCGGCAGCTCGACATTCTCGACGGCGGTGGTGCGGGCCAGAAGATTGAAGCCCTGGAACACGAAGCCGAGATAGTTCCGCCGCAGCAAAGCGCGCTGCTTGCGGTCGAGGCGCCCGACCTCCACGCCATTGAACAGATAGCTGCCGCTCGTGGGCTGATCGAGACAGCCTATGATGTTCATGGCCGTCGACTTGCCCGAGCCCGAGGGGCCCATCACCGCGGCGAACTCGCCTTGCTGGACGCGAAGATTGATACCGTCGAGAGCCCGGACCTGGGCCTCGCCGCGCCCATAGATCTTGGTGACGTTCCGCAGCTCGATCAGGGTAGGCCGCAGCGGACTAGCGGCTTTGGCTTTTTGCCGTCGCGCCATCTGCGGTCACTTGCTCGTCGCGGTGTCGACGATGACCGCCTGCCCCGGCGCGAGGTCGCCCTTGACGATCTGCGTGCGCCTGCCGTCGCTCGAGCCCACGGTGACGCTCACCTCCTCAGGCGCGCCGTCCACGAGAGTCCAAACTTTCCGATCAGAGCCGGACGTCGCATGGGGGCTGCTCGGCCGGCGTAGTCTCGGCATGCCGGGTAGGATCTTCTGCAGGAAGCTCCGCCGATCCTCGTTTTCCGTCCCAGCCGGCGGGGAGAACCGCAGTGCGGCGTTGGGAACGGTCACGGCGTCGGCGACCTTCTCCACCACAATTTCGGCGGTCGCCGTCATGCCAGGGCGAAGCAGCAGCTCGGAATTGTCCGCGGTCAGAACGGCCTTGTAGGTGACGACGCCCTGGACGACCTCAGAGCCGAAGCGCAATTCCCGGATCTCCGCGGTAAATTGCCTGTCCGGATAGGCATCGACGGTGAAGGTCGCCTTCTGTCCTTCTTTGACGTTGCCGACATCGGCCTCGTCGACATCCACCTGGACCTCCATCTTGGTGAGGTCCTCGGCGATGGTGAACAGGATCGGCGCTTGCAGCGACGACGCCACGGTCTGGCCCGGCTCGACATTGCGGCTCAACACCACGCCGGTGATGGGGGAGCGGATGAGCGCCTTGCTCAGGTTCGTCTCGTTCAGCGCCAGATCGGCGGCGGCGGCCGAAACGTCGGCCTTGGTACTTTCGAGCGCTGCGAGCGCGCGCTGGTGGGCGGCTTCAGCGGTTTCGAGCTGCTGTCCCGCCCCGACCTTCCTAGTGACCAGGGTTTGTTGGCGTTCGCGTTCGAGCCGCGTCTCCACGACCGTGGCTTCCGCCTCGCTGACCTTTGCCTTGGCGGCCGCGAGCTTGGCCTGCGAGCTGTCCACCGTCGATTTGAGCTTGTCGGTATCGAGCTCGGCAAGCGTCTGGCCGATTGTCACTTTGCTGTTGTAGTCCACCAGAACGGTGCGGACGATGCCGGACAGCTCGCTTGAGACCTCGACCTCATTGGTCGGCTGCACCGTTCCCGTGGCGTTGACGGTCACGGTGAGATCGCCCCTGGTCACGGGCTCGGTCACGTAGTTGATTCCACTGTTCGAGCCGCCCGTTCCCCACAGGAGATAGAGCAGGAGTGCGGCCACGGCGAGCGCGCCGATGACAAGAGGCGTGCGCCAGCGCTGGAGGCGCGTCTTCGGCCGGTCGAGCCCGAGGACGGCCTCGATATCGGCTTGCACTTTTTCCGACTGCACCAGCTCGTTCATCGTCGCTCTTCGGTTTGCCGGCTCGCGAGGCGCGGGCGAGGCCGTCTGTATATGGGGTGCAGCGCGCCAGAGGGCAGTGTCAGAGCAAATCAGCTTGAGCCGGCATGTGGTATTCCATAGGCGTTGTCACATTAAGTGAAATTGGCCCAATTTGGACGATCAACCAACGGGCTAAATCTTTG
>Ga0315287_10006546_pt1 | contig 11612 bp, 6 predicted proteins | sample YL17G11_0_MG_FD_205037 | JGI IMG/M metagenome (GOLD analysis project Ga0315287, IMG submission 205037) | Sediment microbial communities from Yellowstone Lake, YNP, Wyoming, USA - YL17G11_0 | ecosystem: Environmental > Aquatic > Freshwater > Lake > Sediment | place: USA: Wyoming | collected...
GCGCTCCGCCCAACGCCAAGATCGTCCTGGGGACGCTCATCCTCGTCGCGGCGGTCGCCAACCTGAACCTGTCGGTCGCCAATGTCGCCCTGCCCTCCATCGGCGCTTCCTTCGACGCATCGCAGACGGCCCTCGACCTCGTCGCCGTCGGCTACTCGCTCGGCCTCGCGGCATCCGTCCTCTGGTTCGGCGCCTTGGGCGACCGATACGGACGCAAGCGGATGATCGTGCTGGGCATGCTCATCACGATCCCAGCGTCCATCGTGGCCGGCTTCGCGCCATCTATCGAGATCCTGTTCGTAGCACGTGTGGTTGGCGGTCTCTCCGCAGGCATGGCTTACCCAACGACACTCGCGCTCATCACGGCGCTCTGGTCGGGACCTGCCCGTACCCGATCCATCGCGATGTGGTCCGCGCTCGGTGGCGGCGTGGCGATGCTGGGCCCGCTCATCTCCGGGTTGCTGCTCGAGTACTTCGCGTGGGGGTCGGTGTTCCTCATCACCCTGCCCTTCGCGCTCCTCGCCCTGTACATGGGCCAGAAGCACGTGCCAGCACATGTGAATGAATCCACGGAACGAGTGGACAACCTCGGTGGCATCCTGTCCGCGGTCATGATCGGCGCCCTGATCGTCGGCCTCAACTTCATCACGGTGCCCAACCTCCAGGCGTTCGCCATCGGCTTGTTCGCGATAGCGGCGATCGGGGTCGTCCTGTTCGTCATCCGCCAGAAGCGAGCCGAGAACCCGCTGTACGACCTGAAGATCGCCTCTCGAAGCACGTTCTGGGTCGCCGCCGTGGCCGGCATCATCGTGTTCGGATCGCTGATGGGCGTCGCGTTCATCAATCAGCAGTACCTCCAGAACGTGCTCGGCTACGACACGCTCCAGGCGGGAGCTGCGATCCTTCCCGCGGTCATCTTCATGGTGCTCGTGGCACCACGTTCCGCGAAGCTGGTGCATTCGAACGGGTCGCGCGCCACCCTGCTCCTGGGTCAGTCGATCCTTGCTGTGGCGTTCGTCGGGATGCTCCTCCTGTGGAACGAGGGCACCAACTACGTGTTCGTCGCCATCCCGCTCGCGCTCATGGGCATGGGTGTGGGGCTCGCGGGCACGCCGTCGTCCAACTCGTTGACCGGATCCGTGCCGGTGCGCCGGGTCGGCATGGCGTCGGGGACGGCGGACCTGCAGCGCGATCTGGGCGGCGCGTTGATGACGTCCATCTTCGGGGCCTTGCTCACCGCGGGATACGCGGCTGCCATGGGGAACGCCATCGCAGCGTCCGGACAGGACGTGACGGCCACGACCCAAAGCCAGCTCCAGTTGTCGTACGCCAGCGCGGAGAACCTGGCGGCTGCCAATCCGCAATATGCCACGCAGATCACGGCCGCGGCCCAGTCCTCGTTCCTGGACGGTGACCAGCTGGCATATGCCGCCGGCCTGGGCGCCGTGCTCATCGGCATCGGGCTGACGTTCTTCCTGTTCCCCAGGAAGGATGAGGAGCTCCGTCTCCGGGCCGGGTTCCTGGCCGAGGACGAGGGCCCCGTGGCGAGTGGTGGTCCGACACCGGCGCCGCAGCTCGGCTGACCAAGCAGCCGTGAGCAAGGAGCTTCTGCCGTGACCGGGTCGGAGAAGCCCGCCAAGAAGGGCGGCATCGGCAACATCATCGGCGGCTTCGTGGCCGGGCTATACAGCGTGCCGGAGGGCATCGGGTACGCGTCACTGGCCGGGATCAACCCCATGTTCGGCATCTACGCGGGCATGATGCCGGTCGCCATCGCCGCCACAGCGACCGGGTCGGTGCTGCTGATGAGCACTCTCACGTCGGCCATCGCTCTGACCATGGGCGGCATCCTCGATGCGACCGGCTACACCGGCGACCAGATCAACCAGGCCGTGTTCACCATGGCCCTGCTGGCCGGCCTGATCATGGTCGTCCTGGGCGTCCTCAAGCTCGGCAAGATCGTCAACTACGTCTCGCACTCGGTGATGACCGGCTTCGTGATGGGCGTTGCCATCCTCATCATGGTCGGGAAATTCGACGACATCTTCGGCTACGACCCGACGACCTACTCCAACAAGGTCGTCAAGGCGGCGGACATCCTGCTGCACCCGGGGGACTGGGACTACACCACGACCGTCGTCGGCATCGGAACGATCGTGGCCGCCTTCGCGTTGAAGGCGATCCCGAGACTCGAGCGCTACGCCCTGGTCCTCGTCGTGCTCCTGGGCACGCTCATCGTATGGGCCCTGGGCATCAACACGCTGCTCATCTCCGACGAAGCGACCATCCCCACGGGGCTGGCGGCGCTGCCCATCCCGAGCGCGTCGATGCTGCCCGACCTGTCCATGGTGCCGACGCTCCTGCTGGGCTCGATGTCGGTCGCCCTCGTCGCGTTGGCCCAGGGCGCTGGCATCCGTCCGGCCTTCCCGAACCCGGATGGCTCTCGACAGAGCTCCTCGCGCGACTTCCTGGGCCAGGGCCTCGGCAACGTCGCGGGCGCCTTCTTCCAGTCCGCTCCCACGGGCGGCTCGCTGTCGCGCACCGCCGTGAGCGCGGACGGGGGCTCGACCAGCCGGACCGCGGGCTACATCGCGGCTGCCACGGTCGTCGTCCTGGTCGTCGTGTTCGGCACGGTCGTGGGCATGATCCCGGAGGCCGTCATCGGTGGCCTCCTGTTCGTCATCGGCGTGGAGCTGGTGATGGGTCGGATGCCGGACGCCCGCCTGTCCTGGCGCACCAGCCTCACCGCGAAGTCGCTGTTCGTCATCACCCTCCTGCTCACGCTCACGGTACCGCTCCAGTGGGCGATCATCGGCGGTGCGATCCTCTCGCTGCTGGCCTTCGTCGTGTCCAGCGGTTCTGGTGTGGATCTGCGCCTCGCGACCCGTGACGAGATGGGCTGGCGGCTCGACGATGACGTCCCCGCGACCTTGCCATCGGACCAGCCGGTCGTGCTCCAGTACGGCGGGCCCAACTTCTTCGCAGATGTGGCCGTGTTTGCCGATCGGCTCCCAACGCCCGATGCTACCGCCCCCGGCGTGCTCGTCATCGACCTGGGCGCCCTGGAACATTTCTCCGCCACCACCCTCAAGAGCCTCAGCAAGCTCCACGCTGCATTCGCAGCGGCTCACAGCGGTGTGGTGCTGAGCGGAGTTGAACCAGGTGCCCGAGATGTGCTGAGCAGGAGTGGGCTGCTAGACCAGTTCGGCGAGCAGAACGTCCTGGCATCCGATCCCCACATCGGCGCCAGTCTCGATGCAGGCACGCGCCGCGGCCGCGAATTGTTGTCGGAGCTCCACGCAGCGCGGACCTGATCGATCCTGATCGATCCTGATGGTGCCGGCGTGAGGTGCATGATCCTCCCCACGAAGGATGGGGCACACCAGACGCGTAGCGTTTCTGAGATGTCGCGCGCGGTATGCTCCACATCATGTCGACGACCGTCCGAGGGGAATGGTTCAGCGGCGAGGCGCCGACCCGCGCTCGCCCCGTCCTCAGTCCGAAGTTCGCCCTGCCCTCGATGCCGGCTGCGGCAGTGCGACGCACCGGGCTCACGAACCGACTCGGGACGGGCGACGGCCCTGCGGTCGTAGCGATCTCTGCGCCGGCGGGCTACGGCAAGACGACGCTCCTCGGCGAATGGGCCGACGTGGTGCCGGGCGCTACGTATGTCGCTCTCGAACGCCAGGACGATGACCCTGTGTCCCTGCTCGCGTCCCTCGCCGCGGCGCTCGGCCATGTAGAGCCGGTCGATCCGACGGTGACCAGACTCTTGTCGGAGCCCGGACATGCGCTTGAGTCGACGCTCCTGCCGAGGTTCGTGGAGTCTATGTGGGTGCGGCGGACGCCCACGGTCCTGATGATCGACGACGCGGACCACCTCCGCGCGCCGGCCTCCCTCGACGTCATCGCCTTCCTCATGCTCCACCTCCCGCCGAGCATGCGACTCGCGGTCGCATCGCGCAGCCGACTATCGCTGCCGTGGGCGCGCCTCGAGGTCGCGGGCCGCCTGGTCGAGCTCGATGCCCAGGCGCTGACGCTCGATGGGTCGGATGCGGCGGCGATGGCGGCGGCCATGGGAGTCCCGGCCTCGTCCGAATGGGTCGCCAGCCTGGTGGACCAGACGGAGGGGTGGCCTGCGGCGATCTACCTCGGGTTGCGGGCAGTCGGATCGACACTGGCTCAGGGTCGATCCGAGGACGAACTCCGGGGTACCGAGAGATCCTTGGCGGCGTATATGCACTCCGAGCTGATCGAGCCGCTGGACGAAGACTCGCAGCGTTGGCTGCTTCGCTCCTCCGTCCTCGAAATCATGACGGGCCCTCTCTGCGACGCCGCCCTCGGCACGACCATGTCGCTTGCGCGCCTGCGCGAGTTCGAGGATCGAAACATGCTCGTTGTCCCGCTCGACCGGCATCGCCAAACGTACCGCTACCATCGCCTGTTACGCGACATGCTGCGTGACGAGCTCAAGGTGCGCGACCCGGGTGCCGCGGCCGAGGTGGGTGCGCGCGCGGCCGCCTGGTGCGCAGGAAATGACGAGCCTCGGAACGCGATCGAGTACGCGTACACAGCCGGCGACATGGACCTCGTGGCGCGGTTGGTGATCGGTCAGGTCTTCCCGATGCACTGGACTGGCCGCATGGTGACCCTCAGCCAGTGGCTGGATTGGTTCGATCGCGACGGCGAACGAGAGCGACGCGCTGCCCTCGCTGTGATGGCCGGCTGGGTCTATGCGATGGATGGGCAGGCATCAGCGACGAGGAAGTGGCTCGCCAGTGCGGAGCGCTCGCAAGATGGCGGCCCGATGCCTGATGGCTCCGCCAAGGAAGCGTGGCTCGCGCTGCTGCGCGGCTTCACCGCCCCGAGGAGCTTGGCTTCGCTCATCGCCGACGGGCGCACGGGACTGGAGGGAATCGGGGATGACAGCCCTTTCCGCCAGACGGCGCTCATCCTCGCCGGGCTCGCTGACATCGCTGCGGGTGCGATCGACACTGCCGATGAGCGGATGGCCGAGGCCGAAGAGCTGTCAGAGACTCGGGGCGCGATACCGGGCATCGTACTCGCGCTCGGTGAACGCGCGCTGATCGCGTTCGCCCGCGGTGACGTGTCGGCCGCCCGACGGTACGTGGATCGCGGCCTCATGCTCGTCGATCGTGCGGGTTTGGGAGAGTACGCGGCCAGCGGGTTGCTCCACGCCATGGCGACCCGGAGCGCGCTGGCTGCCGGCTCACCCTCTGGCGCGCGCGAAGCGATTGCTCGCGTGAACCGTCTGCGGACACGGGTGACCGCCGCCGTTCCGATCATCGCGCTGCAGATGCGTTGCGAGACGATCCGGGCCTGCCTCGCCCTGGGAGATGCCTCGGCGGCGAGAACGCTGCTCCTCGAGGCGCGGGACATCCTCCGCCAGTTTCCGGACCTCGGGACCCTGGCCAATGAGGTGGCCGTGCTGGAACGCGACGTGGATTCGATGCGTACCGGATCGGCGGGGCCATGGTCGCTGACGGCGGCGGAGCTGCGGTTACTCGCATACCTGCCGACCCACCTCTCGTTCCGCGAGATCGCGGAACGGCTCTACGTCTCGCCGCACACCATCAAGTCGCAGGCCATGGCCGTCTACGGGAAGCTGGGTGTGTCATCGCGCCGGGGAGCCATCGAGTCCGGGGTCGAGGCGAGGCTTCTGGACGCGGCGGCGATCAGGATGCCGGAGATGTCGGCGGGGTCGGCCGACACATAGGATCACGCCGTACGGGCGATCTCCGCGATGAGCGTTGCGACCTGGGGGGCCTGGTCCTCTTGGAGGAAGTGCCGCGCGGGCAGGACCGTGAGGGACGGCAGGTGCGTGGCGGCCAGCACCTTCCATCCGTAGCGGCGGATCGTCAACGCTGGGTCATGGCCGCCCCATACGATCCTCACGGGGTACGGGGTCCGTCGTGAATCGACCACACCTGCCCACCTGCGGGGGTCGTGGCCGTCTCGGACGCGGCGCATGATCTCGAGGTATGAGGCGCCCTCGTTCGATCCCAGGGCCAGGTCACGCCAGGCGAGGACCTCGGGCATCGGGAGCGCCGAACGGTCCCACACGCCGACGCGGTACAGGAGCTCCTGCCAGACTCTCGCCGATGACATCTGGCGGCCGACGCCGCCGCGCAGGACCCGACCCATGATCTCTCCCGGGAATGGGATCCTGGGCAACTCCACCATCGTGTTGAGGATCGTCAGCGATCGGATCCGCTCCTGGGTGCGCATCGCGAGTTCGAACCCCACCGGCCCGCCGGCATCATGCACCACCAGGTGGAACCGATCGATGCCGAGCGAGTCGACGGCCGCCGCCGCCCAGGCGCCGATGGCGCCGATCGAATAGTCGAAGTCCGTGGGTCGGTCGGCAAGGCCCAGGCCCGGCCAATCGAAGCTGAGCGCCCGGAACCCGCGCGTCGCGAGTTCCGGGATGACCTTCCGGTACAGGAAGCTCGACGCGGGGAGGCCGTGCATGAGGACGACGGGCTCGCCGTCGCCCTCTGACCGGACGAAGCTTCCGACACCAGCGGCCGTGAAGACCGTCCCAGCGGAACGGTGCGCCTCGATGACCGCGTCGACAGCAGCCTGCTCAACCTTCATGTCGCGCTCCGATCGATGGACCTCGGCTCTACGGCTGGACCTGCTCGGGCGGCGTCGCGCTGTCCGCGGACCACACCGACCCATCCTCCGCAAGCTGGGCCCCGAAGTCCTTCAGGCACTTGCCCGAGAGGAACGCCGTGATGGAGCAGTTCTGGCCCTGGGGCGCGGCAAGACCCATGCCGTTGAACTGCGTGACCTGGGCATCCGGCGGGTCCTGCGGAAGCGGGAGCGTCGGGTCGTCCGTCTGGGGGCAGGGCGCCCCTGCGGTCGCGGAGTTCGGGCTCAGGGAGTTCGCCCACGTGTCGTTGGGGCCCTTCTCACGGATGACCATGAGGTTCGGTACGAGCTTCGTCTGCGCTCCGCTGCGCAGCATGTTCCATCCGTTCGCTTCCACGGCCGCCTTGATCGCTGCGACCTGATCTTTCGTCGCGGATCGTGGGTACAGGACGAAGGTCGCACTGCCATCGGTGTTCAGCTGGATCTGGCGGTTGCCCAGCTGCGAGTTCTTGACGGTTCCGACCGCGTCCAGCTGCTTGTCCGCGCCGTAGATCACGGCGCTGTAGAACGCCAGGTCGAACTGGTCGTTGTTGTTGAGGGTCGTGTCCGTGGCGCCCTGGTAGTCAGGGAAGGTGGGGACCTGGGGGACGTGGACGAGCGAGACGACGTCGTTGGGGAGGTTCGCCATGACGTATCCGCCGCATGCGTCGGGCGGGTCGCCGACAGGCGGTGCGGACTGGACGTCTGCGTACGGCGAGTTGGCGGCGACGTTGCGATAGAACTGGACCTCGCTCGGCACCGGCGCCGGCGGGAACTCCCCGCCGAGGACGCCGGAGACGGAACCGGCCTGAAGCGTGAACTTGGGCAGGTCCGTGAGGTCTTCGCGCTTGGGTGGGGTGCCCTTCTTGAAGTCCAGGACCGGCGAGTTCGTGGCCGGGTCGTACCAGAGCTTCTGGGGCAGCTGGCTCTGTGCGCCGCAGTCGGAGACCGGCGTATCGGTCAGGGCGCCGCTGGTCGGGTCGGTCTCGAAGGCAAGGATGCGGTGGTGTGGGGTCTGTGTCGGGCCGCCATACCCGAACCGATCGTAGTCACCGAGGTCGTCATTGCTGAGCGACCAGTAGCTGCGGAACACGATCGACACCCCGGGGGTGCTGTCGACCGCGGGCAGGAGCGCGACGTTCTGGCCCGCCGCCTGCATGTCCGTGATGACGTCCGCTGGCGTGTCCGCCGGCATGAACGTGATCGAGTAGTGGCGCGTGGGCGCTAGGATCGGGTTTCCCGGGACGAACGGATTGGTGGAGCCAGCGTCGGGCGCGATGTCCGTGTCGGATACCTTGAACAGCGGCACGCCCTTCGTGTCATACAGGTACCACGCCATCCAGTAGGAGTACGGGTAGTCGCCGCTGACGACGTAGGCCCAGTCGGCTGTGTCGCTGTTCAGGAGCTGGCCCGCAGCCGAGTAGCCGGCCGAGAAGCTCGGCTGGACGGGGTAATAGTCGGCTTCGGCGGCGTCGAAGGCCTGGGGGCACATGTTGCCCGAGGTCGTCGGGCTGGCAGCGGGTGCGCTGGGTGCCGGGCTCGCTGCAAGCGCCCCCGACGCGCCAAGCGCCCCGACAGCAAGCAGTGCCAGTAGCGACGGCAGGGAACGGCGCAGGATGCGCGAGATGGTTGGCATGATGGCTCCTCTCCGTTGCTCCGTTCCCCCGACGTCAGCGAGGTGGGCGCGGTCTCCTTCCGATGCTGGGGACATGCGAGCCACCGGGCATCCCCCGATTCGAGCGAAACCGTCAACGCAAGGCCGACCAGCCTCTTGACGTGGCGGCGCGCCTCCATGGACGAAGGTGCCCTGGCTTGCTCACACGCGGGCGATCGTCGAGCGGAGCAAGGGAATCCACCCTATTCGGGCGATGACGGGCCTCTCGACGTCCGCGAGCATCCCTTCAGCCGGACGGTGCGGCGCCCGACTCCACGTGGAGCCTGAGGCGACGACCGCGGCGCGGGCCGCGGAGCTCGCCAACCACCTACGACAGACAGGAGGACGAACATGAGCGACAGGCACGTCACCGGTCCCATCCAGGTCTTCGTCATCGGCTTCGACAAGTTCGAGGCCACCGGCCGCATCATGGCCGAGCTGCGCCGGGTGCGGAAGCGCGGCGTCATCCGCGTCATCGACATCCTCTTCGTCCAGAAGGACGCCCACGGCAGCATCGAGAACACGATGCACATGACCGACCTCTCGGAAGCCGAGCGGATGCGCCTGGGCTCCATCGCTGGCGCCCTCATCGGTCTCCACGAGGGTGGCCTGCAGGGTGGCCTCGCGGGAGCGGAGCGCGGCGCCGAGGTGGTGGCCGAGCGCGATGCCGGCCTCAGCGTCGACCGTCTCGCCGAGCTGGGTGACGCCATCCCGGCCGGCACCGCGGCGGCCATCCTGGTCATCGAGCACCACTGGGCGGCGGACCTGCGTGACGCCATCGCCGCAGCCGGCGGGCACAATCTCATGCAGGCCATGATCACGCCCGACGCGCTCGCCATGGTGGGCGAGGAACTGCGCGTCAAGATCGAGGCCGAGGAGGCCATCGAGCTGGCCGAGGAGGTCAAGCTGGCAGCCGCCATCGAGATCGCCCAGACGCTCGCCGAGGCCGAGCTCATCGAGGAGGCCGCCATCAGCGAGGCCGCCGATGCCATCGCGGTGGCCATCGCCATCGAGGACGCCGCGGCCGAGGATGTCATCGACACCCTGTTCGCGGCCGAGCTCATCGAGGAGGCCGCCAAGGAGGAGGCCGCCGACGTGGTGCGCCTGTCGATGGACGTCGAGGAGGCCGCCGTCGAGGAGGCCGAGGATGCGGTCGCCGCGGCGAAGGCGGTCGAGGCGGCTGCCGCGCTGCGCGCCATCCGGGCCCTCATCGCCGAAGAGGTCATCGAGGAGGAGGCGGCCGAGCGTGCGGTCGCCGCCCTCGTGACCGCCGAGCTCATCGAGGAGGAGGCCGCCGAGGAGGCACTCGCCGCCGTCCTCGCGGCCGAGGAGATCGAGGCGGAAGCCGCTGGAGCCTGACACCTCGGAACACGCCCGGTGCCGGTTCGCCACGAACCGGTGCCGGGGCCGCTCCCTTCGCGCCGGATCGGTTCAGGAGCAGGGTATGCTCATCGACCACAGGCACCCGGCGGCCGCGACGAAGCCAACGGGGATCCGACATGGTCCGCAGATGATGTGACTGTCGATGGCCCCCGCCTGAGCCCCGATCGACCGTCTGTCTTGTTCAGAGGAGGCTTGAACCATGGCCAAGAAGGCAAAGGCCCCGGCCACGTACGAGGAAGCCTGGGCGCCGGAGCCGCCCTCAGGTGACACCTGGACGGCCCGGCCGTGGGTCCATCCGTCAGCCCGCGTGGAGCAGGGTCGCCTGGTCCGCAAGCGAGTGCCGCGCGTCAGCCACGCCGCCTTCGAGCCCCGACCCGAGCGTGACCCCATCGCCATCCTGGAGCGCCAGGAGGCAGACCGCCTCCCCGATCTGCTCCCGTTGCGCCATGCCCGCATGGCCGAGACGGCGTTCGCCTACTACCGCGGCACGCCCGCGGTCATGGCCTTCGACCTGACGACCACCCCGCGCACGGACATCATCGTCCAGGCCAGCGGTGACGCCCACATCTCCAACTTCGGCCTCTTCGCCTCGCCCGAGCGGCGCCTCGTCTTCGATGCCAATGACTTCGACGAGACCCTGCCGGCGTCGTGGGAATGGGATGTCAAGCGGCTTGCCGCGAGCGTCGTCATCGCCGGACGTGCCAACGGCTTCAGCGCGTCAGTCAACCGGCGAGTGACCATTGCCGCCGTGCGCTCCTACCGTGAGTGGATGGCGCGCTACGCGGGGATGCGCCTGATCGACGTGTGGTACTCGGTCATCACCGACGAGGACATCCGTGCCGCCGCCGAGCCGATGCTGGCCCGCATGAAGGATGCCGCCGTGCGACGCGCCCGGATCGAGAGCCTTTTCAGCAAGGCGCGCGGGCGCGACCAGCTGCGAGCGGCGGCCAACCTCACCGAGCTCCGGGACGGCAAGCGGTTCTTCGTCGAGCAGCCCCCGGTCATCCAGCACGTCGAGATCCCCGGTGGACCGGGGACCCTGCGCCAGGTCTTCGAGGACTACCGGGCCACCATGGCCGAAAGCCGCCGCGAGTTCCTGGAGCGCTATCACTTCACCGACTTCGCGCTCAAGGTCGTGGGTGTCGGGAGTGTCGGGACGCGCTGCTTCGTGATGATCCTGGAGGGCCGTGACGAGAACGACCCGCTCATCCTCCAGGCCAAGGAGGCGACGGCGTCGGTGCTCGAGGGACCCTTCGAGGCAAGCGCCTTCGGGAACCATGGCGAGCGCGTGGTCGTCGGCCAGCGCCTCATGCAGGCCACGCCTGACATCTTCCTGGGCTGGACGCGCAGCCAGCAGGGTCGCGACTTCTACATGCGCCAGCTCTGGGACATGAAGGGCTCCGTGGACACCAGCACCCTGGAACCGGTGGGCCTGGGCTTCTACAGCGGCATCTGTGCCTGGGCCTTGGCACGCGCTCACGCGCGGAGCGGTGATTCGGTGGCCATCTCCGCCTACCTCGGCACCTCCGACACCTTCGATGGCGCTATCGCGGACTTCGCCGAGACGTACGCGGACCAGAACGAACAGGATCACCGCGCCTACCGCGCCGCCATCGAGGCGGGCCAGGTCTCGACGACGACGGCCTGAGGCCGCGCTCGTGGCCAGCGTCTCCATCGTCAGCAGAGAGATCGGGTCCGTCCGGCACGACTGCCCCGTGGTGCGTGAGGCTGCGAGGTGAGCCCCGGCGGCGCAGACCCGGAGGCGCCTCTCCCGCGTGAGGGCACGGACTACGATGCCATCGGCGAATCGCGCTGGCCGATGGTCATCGCCGTCATCGCGGTCATGGCACTCGGGTCCGTCCCGCCGACGCGCTTCGCCATCGGGCCGATCCCGCTCTTCCCGCTCGCGGTCGCGGTGCTC
>Ga0315287_10006547_pt1 | contig 11611 bp, 7 predicted proteins | sample YL17G11_0_MG_FD_205037 | JGI IMG/M metagenome (GOLD analysis project Ga0315287, IMG submission 205037) | Sediment microbial communities from Yellowstone Lake, YNP, Wyoming, USA - YL17G11_0 | ecosystem: Environmental > Aquatic > Freshwater > Lake > Sediment | place: USA: Wyoming | collected...
CAAGGAATCCCGCCCCTTTGTACACAAGGATGTCGCGTATGGGCAGTTCGAAGCCCGTAGGCCTTCCCTTTAATTCCGGTTCGTGCGACAGGCTCAAGTGCGTCTTGGCCATGCACGTTCCCATTGTCCGGGCAACAGGATCTTGTTCAAGGGCCTTGGCCTTGCTCAATGCCGCCTCCGAATAGGTGACACCCCTGGCTCCATAGACTTTTGTGGCAATCAGTTCGATCCTCCGGCGGAGCGGCATATCAAGATCGTAGAGGAACCTGAAATCATGGTCTTGGTCACTCATGCTGATAACCGCCTCGGCAAGCTCTCTGGCTCCTTCGCCGCCTTTGCCCCAATGGTTGGAAACGACCGCCACAGCGCCAGCCCGTTCCGACGCCTTCTGGACGACGGCAATCTCCGCCTTGGTGTCGCTGCTGAAGCCATTGATGCATACGATGGGCTTCACACCGCTGAGCTTGACGATATCGATATGGGCCGCCAGGTTCTCACATCCTTGTTCAACCAGGACCAGGTTCTCCCTGGTATAGGCTTCGTCCAGTTTTGCGCCAGGCCGGACCTGAGGACCGCCGCCGTGCATTTTTAATGCCCGGATGGTGGCCACGATCACTACGGCGGATGGCCGCAGCCCGGAAAAGCGGCATTTCAGATTCCAGAATTTCTCAAAGCCTACGTCGGCGGCGAATCCGCTCTCCGTTACGTGATACTCAGACAGGCGGGTCCCCAGGAGATCGGCAATAATCGAACTCTGTCCGATCGCTATGTTGGCAAAGGGTCCTGTATGAACAAAGACCGGCTGGCCTTCCAGTGTCTGCAGAAGATTGGGATTGACCGCATCAACCAACCATGCGGTCATGGCGCCGTCCACTTCGAGATCGGCTGTTGTCACCTCATTGCCATTGGTGTCATAGGCAACCACCATTCGCCCGATCCGCTCCCTAACATCCTTCAAGCTTGTGGCCACCGCCAGAATGGCCATAACCTCGCTCCCCGCGGCAATTTGGAAACCCGATTCCATCTCAAGGCCGTCGGTTTTGCCTCCTTTCCCGATGGTTATGTTGCGGAGCGACTGGGCGCAGAAGTCCATCGCCCACTTGATCTGAATACGGTGGGAATCGATGTTCAGTCGCTTCAGGCCGCTCCTGGCCAGCCGTGCATCGTCATAGTTGTGCTCGTGCTGCATCCTCGCCGTCAGCGCTGTCATGGCGAGGTTGGTCGCATTGGCAACCGAATCAATGTCGCCGGTCAGACGGATGGATAAAGGCACCAAGGGGATACACTGTGCCAGTCCGCCTCCGGCTGCAGTCCCCTTGACGTTGAACGTCAGACCTCCACTGGGCTGGCGAATGGCGCCGCTCACCCTTTTGCCCAGCTTGCCGAGTCCTTCAACCAGTCCCATCGTTGTCGTGGTTTTTCCTTCACCCAGCGGCGTTGGGGTAATGGCGGTTACATCGATGTATTTGGCGATTGGAGAAACACCCCCCAATCTCTGCATTATTTTGTCGAAGTCGACTTTCCCTATCTGCCTGCCCATGGGGATGAGTTCATCCTCGTTCAGGCCGAGGTCACGGCCCAAAACTGAGAATGGGATCATGTGCGATTCCGCAGCTTGGGCAATTTCCCAGTCTTGCATTCGGGTCGGATCCATTACAATGCCACCATGCTGATTCACAATCCGATAGGCTCCTGTATAATGAGGTCCGTAAAGCTGAGGTTTGTCAAAATGAGGTTTATCAAGGCTACCGATGACACCTAATTTTATAATACACTAACCGGCTGTGTTATGCAAATAAAAAACAGATTCAGCCTTGCCAGGAGTAAGGAGAATCATGTTACAACCCAATAACGCCTGGAACCTCATCCTTTCACACACCGTCCACCTTCCGACGACACGACAGGACCTCAGAGAAAGCCTGGGGTTCGTGTTGGCAGAAGACGTACGGGCGGATCGTGATATCCCGCCCTCCCATCATTCATCCATGGATGGTTATGCCGTCCGTTCATCTGACGTCACAAATGGTCCCTGTTCTTTGCGACTGATCGGAGAGATTGCCGCGGGCAGTTCCTCGCGACCCCGAGTTGGCGCAGGCGCCTGTGCCCGGATCCTCACCGGCGCCAACGTTCCGCCAGGGGCCGACAGTGTGGTCCCCGTCGAAGAAACCGAGGAAAGTAACGGTTATGTGAAGGTTCTCTCCGCCGTGAAAAGAGGGGCCAACGTCCTCACGCAAGGCCAAGATGCCCGCAAGGGCGTGACCCTGCTTCACAAAGGCACCGTGATGGGGGCATCCGAGATCGGCGTGTGCGCCACGGTGGGCAAGGCCACGATCCAAGTCCACGATCGTCCCAGGATTGCCCTCCTATGCACGGGTGCTGAACTGCGCGGGATTGAAGCCCCGGTTCGCCGCCACGAACTGAGAGACTCCAATGGGCCGACTCTCGCTGCGACCCTTTCCCATTGGGGATTCCGTGATATCACCCGGCAAATCGTTCCAGACCGGGTCAATCGCCTCGTTTCGGTAATTCGACAGAAGGGACGGCAATGCGACGTGATTTTGCTGACTGGCGGAATGTCGGTGGGCAAATACGACGTAGTGCGAGAGGCGATCGAGAAAGCTGGTGCAACCGTATATGTCCATGGAGTGGCCATGAAACCAGGCAAACCTTTCCTGTTCGCCACCTTGCCTGGTGATCGATTCATTTTCGGATTACCGGGCAATCCTCTTAGCGCTCTGACTGCTTTTCACGAGTTTGTGCTGCCCGCGCTGCGTCGTCTTTCCGGTATGGCGCCCAAGGCATCCCGCCCTTCTCTACGTCTGCCTCTCGCCGCGCCACTCACGTCAAAGGGCGAACTTGTGCGCTTCATCCTGGGCCGATTGAGATGGGAAGAATCCGGGCCGAGCGTCACCGCCGTGGCTTCACAAAGCAGTGCCGACCTTGTATCGGCACTCAAGGCTGACGGCGCCATCGTGTTCCCGGCTGACGTCAGGGAAATGAAGTCCGGCGACCTGGTCGAGTTCAGACCCTGGAGAACCCTTCCGTGACTGCTTCGCACGTCGGACTTTCCTTGCGACTATCGGTCACCGACAGGTGCCAGTTCCGGTGCCGCTATTGCATGCCTCCGGAAGGCATCGGGCCGCTTCGTCACGAAGAGATTCTCACCTATGAAGAGATCGCCGCTTTTGTACACTACCTGCAGACCGAATTCTGCCTGACCAAAGTCCGCCTCACCGGAGGCGACCCCCTGATCCGCCGTGACCTTACACGTCTGATTCAAATGCTTGCCGCTCTCGGGATTCCTGATCTGGCCTTGACAACCAACGGCCAACTCCTGGCAGAAAAAGCCGTTGCAATCAAACAGGCTGGATTGAAGCGAGTCAACGTCAGCCTGGATTCTCTCGTGCCGACGACGTTTTGCCACCTGTCCCGCGGCGGCCAGCTTGATAACACAATTCAAGGGATTGAAGCGGCCTTGCATCACAACCTTCGCCCCGTCAAGCTCAACATGGTGGTACTGAGAGGAATCAATGACCACGAGGTCAGTGATATGCTGTCGTTTGCCCTGCACCATGGCTGTAAGATGCGGTTCCTCGAACTCATGCCGCTCGGCGCCGCTTTGGAAAACTTCGAGAAATGGTTCATGTCGTCGGACGAGGTGTTCTCGCGACTTTCCAGGTCGTTCCGTATGAGCCCTATCAGCTTTTCTCCCGGAGACACGGCCAGAAACTACCGTGTTTCTGATTACGCCGCCGGAGAGGGAATTGTCGGATTTATTTCGCCCCACACCCGGCCTTTCTGTGAAGGATGCAGACGTCTTAGACTGACCGCAGACGGTCACATCTTAGGTTGTCTCGGGCAGGGCAGCCGTATCTCGATAAAGCCCTTCCTGCGGCCGGAGAAGTCCAGCCATTCAGAAGACATCAGAGGTCTCATTGAATCTGCCTTGATGCAGAAAAGAAACCGTCCTATGTTCGCCATGTCGAGCGACATGTCCGCAATCGGCGGATAATGATCCGTTCCAGAAGGCATGGCGCCCTGTTCAAGAAGGTACAACATGACCGGTCGAGTAGAAGCAGTGTGCGTGAGCAATAAAAAAGGTGAGAAAAAAGCGGCCAAGTCCGTTGTACGCCTTGTCTGTGACCATGGAATTCAGGGTGACGCTCACGCCGGCGAGGGACATCGACAGATCAGCCTTCTGACCGCAGAAGACCTGGACACAATGAGGGAAAAAGGACGGCTCGATCTCAAGCCTGGCGACCTGGCCGAGAATGTCGTCGTATCGGGCATGGATCTCACCGGCCTGGGTCTCGGAAGCAGATTACGACTGGGCGCCGAAGCGGAGATCTCGATCACCCAACGTGGCAAGGTATGCCACACGCGGTGTGCTATCTATCTCCAGACGGGCGACTGCATCATGCCGCGACTTGGACTTTTCGCAAGGGTTCTTAAAAACGGCGACGTCGCCCCCGGTGATCCTGTCGATGTTCTTGAGTTGATCGCGAGGAACGTCCTTCAGGTTGTTGTTCTGACGATAAGCGACCGTTGCTCCCGCTGTGAAACAGTAGATACGGCCGGGCCCGCTGTCGAGCGTATGATTCAGCAGAACCTGAGATCGCACATCTACAAGAGGGAAATCGTCCCAGATGAGCATGATACGATCGCCTCTCGTATCAGGCATTTCTGTGACGGCCACTCCATTGACCTGGTCATTACGGCAGGTGGCACCGGCTTTTCACCCCGAGACGTGACACCTGAGGCCGTCTCGGAAGTCATAGAACGACCCGCCCCGGGATTGGATGAAGCGATGCGTGCGGCATCTTTTAAGACGACTCCACACGCGATGTTGTCGCGGGGTGTGTCTGGTATCAGGGGGTCCACGTTGATCTTGAGTCTTCCGGGATCGGAACTCGCCGCAGTTGAAAACCTGGCTGTTGTTCTACCAGCACTCGGACACGGGCTGAGCAAACTTAGGGGAAATCCATCCAACTGTGGCCGCCGTGCGGAGGACCAATAAAAATGAAGGGGAATAATGACCAGGATCGCTACTGCGACGACCTTCCAACCCGGCCTAGACCGGAACTGGGCAAGATCCTCGTTACAGGCGCGAGTGGTTACATCGGCGGGCGGCTCGTTCCGGAGTTGTTAACAAGGGGCTACCGGGTCAGAGTGATTGTGCGCGCCGCATCTCCGGAACACAAGGAACGGTGGCCTGACGCGGAGATTGTGGTAGCGGATGCATTGCAGTTGGACAGTCTCAAGAGAGCGCTCCATGGAATTCATACGGCTTACTACCTGATTCACTCTCTTCTTCTAGGCCCACGGGATTTTGAGTCGGTCGACATACAAGCCGCTGCCAATTTCAGAGCTGCCGCGGAGGAGATGCAGATCAAGAGAGTCATCTATCTGGGGGGGCTTGGAGATATTACGGCGCGGTTGTCACCCCACTTGAGAAGCCGGATTCAGGTTGCCCAAGAACTTGAGAAAGGCTCCTTTTCTGTAACGATTCTGAGGGCTGCCGTCATCATCGGCTCCGGAAGCGCTTCCTACGAGATCATCGAGCACATGGTCAAGAAGGTCCCCATTCTGCCCATACCCTTCTGGGCACGAACCCGATGCCAGCCGATTGGCGTCCGCGACACAGTCAAATACCTGGTTGGGGTGCTGGAAAACGACGTAACCTCCGGCAAATCTTACGACATCGGAGGGAACGACATTCTCACCTATGAGATGATGCTCAAAACTCTGGCGGATATTCTCGGCAAGAAACGATTCTTTGTGCCGAGTCCCATATCGAGTGTCAGGCTGTTTGCCTATATCGCCAGCTTCCTCACTCCCGTCCCTCATTCCATTACGTCCTGTCTGATGGAAGGCAGTTTCAATGAGGTTGTCTGCCAGAATGATGACATCAGACGGGCCGTACCCTTCCCAACGCTGCCGTTCCGAGAAGCCCTTGTACGTGCCATGTCACGCGAAGAACAGGATCGCGTGCACACGAGATGGTCCGACGCCTACCCACCCGCCTATGAACTGGCCATAAAACTTCGTGAACTCAATCCGCCCCCCAGGTACACCTCTTCGTACTCGCTTCTCACCGGCAAGATGGCCTCCGCCCTGTTCCGCTCTATTTGCTCAATCGGAGGCAGGGAAGGCTGGTTCAACAACAACTGGCTATGGAGACTCCGGGGAGGGCTGGACCGAGTTCTCATGGGTGTGGGAGCTTCCCGTGGAAGAAGAAGCCGTTCGAGTCTCAGGATCAACGATGTAATAGGTTTCTGGCGCGTTGAGGACCTAAGAACAGACAGTATGCTGTTGTTGCGAGCAGAAATGAAACTGCCGGGTAAGGCATGGCTGCAATTTGATGTTGACCCGGAAGGAGACAAGAACCGTTTGTCGGTCAAAGCGTACTATCAAACCGATACCCTTCTCGGAAAGGTGTACTGGTATGTCTTCCTGCCGTTTCATCTCTTGATCTTCTACGATCTGATTCGACAGATCGAGAAGCGGAGTGAACGCTCACCGTGCCCACCCGGTGACAGATGAACTATGTAACAAGCACACCCATCCTCACCGCTGCCTCTGATACACCCTCACATAGTCGATCATGAGGATAGCACTGCCCGTCAAGCAAGGCAATACCCTTGACGATTGCCGCGGGAAGTAAAAGCCGGTAGAATGCCCTTATGATTCGGCGACGAAAGACCCGGCTGGTCCAGGTCGGCCCGGTTGGTATCGGATCTGCGGCCCCCATTGTGGTGCAGTCCATGACCAAGGTCCCCACCACCGACGTGGACCGATGCGTCCGACAGGTCCGTCAACTGGCGGCCGCCGGCTGTCAGCTCGTCCGTGTGGCCGTGCCCAGACCAGCCGATACGGCGGCATTGGCCCGGATCGTCCAGAAGGTCCACGTCCCGCTGGTCGCGGACATCCACTTTAATCCAGACCGGGCCATCGAGGCCATCGAGGCGGGAGCAGCCAAGATCCGGCTCAATCCAGGCAACATCAAGGACCGCTCCGACATCATGCGCATCACCGACGCGGCCAAGATGCACAGCACGGCCATCCGGATCGGTATCAACGAGGCAAGCATCCGAGACCTTCAGCACGACATTCCGCTGCCCAGGCGGATGACGCTGATGCTCCGCGAGATGAAGGGCTACGTGCGACTTTTCGAGAAGCGTGGCTTCGATCAATTGGTCTTGAGCGCCAAGAGCAGTGACCCGCTCCGTACCATCCAGGTCAACCGGGCGATTGCTGAGACCTTTGAGTATCCCATCCATCTGGGCCTGACCCACGCCGGCCTGCCGGAAGACGCCCAAGTGCCTTCGGCAGTGGCCTTGGGCACGTTGTTGGCAGAAGGGATCGGCGACACGATCCGCGTCAGTGCAGCCTGCGACCCGGTAGTGGAGACCCGGATGGCGGTCGCAATCCTCCAGGCCCTGGGCCTTCGCTGCCGTCAGGGTCCGGAACTGATCGTCTGTCCCACCTGCGGGAGGACCGAGGTCAACCTCGTCAAGCTCGCCAACCAGGTCAAGAAGGCCCTTGGCCGCGTGAACAAACCCGTTCGCGTGGCGGTGATGGGCTGCATGGTCAATGGTCCAGGCGAGGCAGCGGACGCGGACCTGGCCGTCTGCGCAGGCAAGGGCAAGGCGTTTCTATACAGCCACGGCCGGAAGATCAACGTGGTTCCGGAATCGAAGATCATGTCCGGTGTATTGCATGAACTGGCCAAATTGTAGTTACCCAGGAGTCTTATATGGAGTGCAAGAAGCAGAAGAACCTCCAGCACTGCATCTGTTCGTATGATGGGTGCAGCAGACAAGGCCTATGCTGCGAGTGCCTGACTTATCACCTCTCCTCCAGGCAATTACCCGGCTGCTGTTTCCCGCCAGATGCCGAGAAGACCTACGACCGCAGCTTCAAGGCCTTTGCCAAGGCGTGGGGGCTGTAGATTCTGAGTCTTCCACGTACCTTCCTTCCCTTCGTTGAAGGTGTCCGCCTCTTTGGATCCTTGGGTTGGGCCGCCGTTCGAGGTGTCCTTGGTTTGGCGGGCTTGACGGTTCGGCTGGGGATCTTGGGAGTGGCAGGACCATCCAACTCGATGCCGAAGACCTCACCCAGGTCGGCATCCTCGATTACACGACCGGTCTTGCGGCGGGCCTGTTTGAGCAGCCTTTCCGATGTGTCCCGCACGGTCCCGGCCACGAGGTCATTGACGTCGGCCTTGCGCAGGACAAAGAACAACCGGGGGTCCTCATCCAGGCGCTTGCCGATGCCGTACAGAACCGCTGCCACGTGCTTGCACATGGAGGCCCAATCCGGGCAACTGCACTCAAAGCGGATCTCCTTGGGCGATGGGAAAAGGCCGCCTCCCTGGACGGTGAAGACCTCGGCCAGGTCCTTTGGGAATCGTCCAGCCAGGAGCTCCTGCATGGACCCGATCCGGTCGCTGCACGCATGGGTGATCTGTTTCCATTCGGGTCGGCCGATCGGTTGGATCCGTACAACGACATTGTAGGGGGCAGACCTGGTGCCTTGGACCAGGGCACGGACCTCGCCGGGTGCGATCTGCAGGTCCAGGACCGCACCGTGGCAGACGTAGCTCCGCCCGCGACCGATCCGGTTCCTGTAGTCGGCATATCGCTCGAGGTTGCGGTTCCACGCCTTTCCCCACCACGTGCGGGCGAGGGTCCGGCCCTCTACGACGACAGGACGAAGGTTGGGGTTCTTCTTCCTGAGCTGTTGAAGCTTGCGCAGGGCCTTGGCCCGCTTCTCGGCCACGCTGACGTATCGCGGGTAGTAAGAGTAGTAATTGTCGTAAGCCACGGATTTTCCTTTCCATCATAGCGAGAGTGTGAACAGCTCCATGAGCTGTCTGTCGTCCATCTCGGTGACCCAGGACTCGCCCGATGCGGGCAGGATCTCCCGGGAGAGCTCGGCCTTTTCCTGCAGCATGGCATCGATCTTCTCTTCAACGGTACCACGGGTGACGAACTTGTGTACGATCACGTTCCGGGTCTGGCCGATGCGAAAGGCCCGGTCCGTGGCCTGGTTCTCCACAGCGGGATTCCACCACCGGTCAAAGTGCACCACGTGGTTGGCAGCAGTCAGGTTTAGGCCCACTCCGCCGGCCTTGAGCGACAGGACCATGAAGGGTACGTACTCGTCGCCCTGGAATCGCTCGACGATGGGCCTGCGCTGGCCCACGGGCGTTCCGCCGTGCAGGACGAGGCCCTCGTGACCAAAGATCCCCCGGAGGTACCGATCCAAAGGACCGGTCATTTCCTTGAACTGGGTGAAGACAAGCATCCGCTCGTGCTTGTCGCTCACGGTCTCGCAGATCGGTCGCAGTCGCTGGAATTTGCCGCTGTGGTCCTCGACAAACTCGGACTGGCCCAGATATTGATCCGGGTGATTGCACAATTGCTTGAACTTCATCAGGGCGGCCAGGATCAGCCCCTTTCTGCGGATGCCATCCGGGTGTTCCTCCAATTGATCCCGGATCTGTCGGACCAGGTCCTGGTACAACGCGATCTGCTTCTTGGTCATGTCTGCATAGGTCTTGACCTCGATCTTGTCGGGCAGGTCCGCGATCACGGCCTTGTCGGTCTTGAGTCGCCTGAGGATATAGGGACCCACGACCTTCTTGAGGCGGGTGTAGCCGCTCGGGTCCCGTCGCAGGGCCTTGGCCAGGTCGGCGAACTCCCTGGCCGTGCCCAACAATCCGGGATTGAGGAAGTCGAACAGGGACCACAGGTCCGAGAGCCGGTTCTCGATGGGCGTCCCGGTCATGACGATCCGGTTCCTGGCCTTGAGCTGTTTGACGGCCCGTGTCTGCTGGGTGCCGGGGTTCTTGATGGCCTGTGCCTCGTCCAGGACCACGAGGTCCCAGAGCCTGTCCTTGAGCCACGCGGCCTTCTGGCACATGCCATAGGTGGTGATGACCAGGTCCGTTCCGCTCAGGTCCGGGGCGACCTTTGGATCGGCCTCGTCGTTCCCGTAGGCCGGATGGGCAACGACGTACCGTAGAGACGGGGCAAACCGTTCGATCTCGCTGACCCAGTTGCCGATCAGCGAGGCCGGCAAGACCAGGAGGCTGATCACCTGCGTCTTGTGTCCGCCACGGTCCTTGAGCACGCTGAGCAAGGCCAGCAACTGGACGGTCTTGCCAAGGCCCATGTCGTCTGCCAGGCATGCCCCCAGTTGCAGGGAATCCAACAGTCCCAGCCAGTCCAGGCCCCGGTGCTGATACGGCCGGAGTCTGGCCTTGAAGGCCTTGGGCAGGCGGGTAGTATCGATCCGCTGCGGGCTGCGTAGCCTGTCCATGACCGATGCGAGCCACTGGCCGTGGGAGATCGAGACATCGACCTGCTCCTGGGGCAGGCCCAGGTCGCGGCCGGTCCGCAACTGGAGTCGCATGGCCTCTCGCAGGGTCAGGTCGCCCTTTGCCATCATGGCCTGGGCCTGCTCGTAGGCCTGCAGGGTCTGCAGGAGTCTGTCGCGGTCCACCTCCACCCACCGACCCTTGATGAGGGCCAGGCCCTCGGATTCCTCCAACAGTCGACGCATCTCCTCTGCACTGACTGTTGTGTCGCCCAACAGCAGTGCGGCCTTAAAGTCCAGGATCGCGTCCATGCCCAGCATCGCAGGCTGGGTGTCCCCGATCCGGATCTCCACGCGGAGGCCTGCCGATCGGTCCTTCCACCAGTTGGGGATGCGGCACAGGACCCCGCACCTCTCGTACAAGGGGATCTCCCGCAGGATCGTGTGGGCCTCTCGTGCGGACAGGGCCAGGGGATGGAAGATCTCCCCGGAGGACAGCATCTCCGAGACGAAGTGACTTTCGGCTGCGGCCAGTTGCACCGTTGCCAGCAGGTCCAGCAGACGCCCGCTTTCGCGACCGTACTCGGTGAGGGCATGCTTGAGGGGCAGGTGTCTGGAGGTCCCTGCCTGGCTTAGGCACGTGGAGTACGTGGCCAGGAAGGCGAAGGGATACAGGTCCTTCTTGCTCTCGACCAGGTGAAAGAACACCCGGCCCACGAGGTGGACCTGCGGACGATAGGTGCGGATGAACGCCTCGACCGGGCCATTGTAGGCCCTGATCTCTCGCTGCCAGGTCGCGTTCAGGACCGACCACAGGCCATTGAGTACGTCGCCGTTGAGGTACTCAAACCCGGGTACAAAGGGCGCCTTGTCCAGGACACCGGCGGCCTGTTCGTCGGAGAGTACGATGGACGCCTTGTGCCTGAGTGCCTCCAGGTCCGGGGTCTTGACCAGGGCATCCGTGAACGTGGCCGTGACCCGTCGCCAGTAGTCCAGTGACGTGGACAACGGTACCGACGTATCTGATAATCCCAGGAACAGCAGGAATGTTCCATAGTCCTCTGCAAACCGGCGGGACAGCTCCTCCTGGAGGATCTGCTGGCCCTTGTCCACCACCTCATCGACCCCGGTCCATTCCAGATCCAGACGCCCGCTGGGGAGCAAGACCGCGGTTAGTTCCTTGAACATCACGATACCCCTTGTACAACCTCCAAATTCAGGAAGGGGCATCTCGGCCCCTAGTCCCGGCTCAACTGCACTCACCGTGGATTCTACCGTGCCAGGTACA